>Ga0247713_1000100_pt1 | contig 59852 bp, 52 predicted proteins | sample 21E_NmetaG_FD_189936 | JGI IMG/M metagenome (GOLD analysis project Ga0247713, IMG submission 189936) | Soil microbial communities from hillslope of Landscape Evolution Observatory, University of Arizona, Oracle, AZ, United States - 2-1-E_N | ecosystem: Engineered > Artificial ecosystem >... | reverse complement strand
GTCTCAGGACCGTGACATCCTCGCCGTCACCCGCCCCGACCACAAACCCGTCAGTCACGCTCCGTAGAAGACACCCATCTCGTCACAACCTCCCACCTGCAGCGCCACCTACCCCGTCCGCCAACACGGTGCTCGCTGCTCGGCCAGGACCTCCTCCACGAACTCGCTGCGACGGGTCGAACCTGGGATCGCAGCGACGTGCGGTGGGCTGCGACAGGAGCGGCGGCGGCCTCCGTGCTTGCGCCCTACCTGACGGGCGTGGGAGCGGTCGAGGTGTACGTCGACGCGGACACCGTGGCGGGCCTCGAAGCCGTGGCGACGAGCGCGGACCTGCCCCCCATCGAGGGTGGCCGGTTGACGCTGCGACCCTTCCCGACGACCTCGGTGCGTTCGCTCGCTGACGAGGTCGATGGGCTGCGTGTCGCGCCGTGGCCACGCGTGTACGTCGACCTGCAGACCGAGGGCGTGCGCGGCGAGGAATCGGCGGAACATCTCCGGGAAGGCATCCTGCGAGCATGAAACCCACGGCAAGCGCCGCCACCCGCGGAGACTGCCGGAGTTGGCCCGGCGCTACTGCACCCCGGGGATCGCCTCCAAACGGCACAGCAATCTGAGATGAGCGGGCACGTCTGTGCCACTGGCCCGCTCTACGAAAACCCTTACAAGGCCTTGGTTGAGGTAGTGCCGAACCTGGTCCACTAGGTAGTCGGGCACCCAGCCGACGGGTTCACCGGTGGTGTTGTCGAGCAAGAGAGCCGCAGGGTTCACCCGGTTGTCGTGATCCGACCGAAGAGTCAACTCGTCGCCCGCCCGGAGCTCGGAAACGCGGTCCCGCTCGGATGCGATGTACCGCACACCGGAAGCGAGGAAGAGCAGCACATGCCGGCCGTCCTCGTCGATCCGTGGTTCGGGCACGATGTGGACGGTGTCCGTCGCCCGGGTACCGCCAGCGCGAGCCAGGAGCTCGACGGGGGCCATGTAATCATCGAGAATGTCGAGTGCGGTCAGATAGGTCTCGTACTCGGGACGGCGAGGCGATAGGACCCGGTTCGCGAAGAAGGGGAACAGCTGGTCCGACCGGTAGGTGTGGTTGAAGTCCGGGAACGCCGCGAAGCCATCGAAGCCCGGAATCGTTTTGGCATCCGGCTCGTACTCGAAGATGTGCTGACCGTCTGGGTGCACGTCAAGGTGCCCGACGTGGCAGAAGCGTCGGGTGTCGGGGTCTTGCCATATCACGTAGAGGCGGCGGGTTCGGTCGTCGGTGCGAACCCGTGCCTCGCTCTGATCAACGAGTCCGATTGGCATCCAACAGCCTTTCACGGTTCAGGCGCACGATCTCGAACGCGAACATACGGGCTGGGTGTGACATGCGAGCCAGCGGCACCGAGTCGATCGTACCCCTCCACCATTCGAGGTCGAAGGCTTCGGCCCGCTCGAGCCAGTGCATCCTCACGGTGTCGGCCACGCGCGCCAGACCTTCGACGGCGAGTTGCATCAGCCGTGGTTGGCTCTCGAAGTGACCCGATCGGCCACGCTTGACCCACATGTCCACGCCATGTCCCCCGCCTCGGTCTAGGAGGCGAACACGCTCCTCATCTGGTTCCTGGAACCCCAGACACGTGCCCATGTCGTACGTCGGTGCGAGCCATCGATCCGCTCCGAAGGTGAGGGCTCCCCAGTTCTCATGATGCCGATCGGTGTTCGCAATCAGGGCGTCGAGCATGAGGATGCCAGCGAAGAGGTCGGTGGCGGCTGAAACGGGCGGTTGGCACTCCTTCGGGACACCAATACCATCAAGAGCCCCCCAAACGGCTCCGAGGGTGTAACCCACGGCTTCCCGCTCCTGGTCCTTGTCGTAGGCGGGGTTGATGGCCTGGAGCAATTCGTTCCCGTGCTCGAGTCGGTCAGCGACCCGTTGGCCATTGGCATCTCGCAACATCGATCGCGAGATCACACCGTGGTGCCCCTTCCACGAGGCGAGCCTCACCTCGGCTGCGGGGATCTGCAGGTGGTCGGCCGCCTTCGCGGCCAACCACTCGGCCCAGTCTTCCCCGAAGCATCGCACCGAGCCATTCGCCTGCTCCTTGCAGCGAACGGCCTTGAACAGCCACAGGAGATCTGTCACCTGCGGATCCAAGAGCCACACCTTGCTGCGCGTACCCATCCACTCGGGTTCTTCCGAGGGCGGCCAGTCACTGACGTCCACGATCTCCGCCATGACTCCCTTCCTGCGATCGGATACTTCCTTCAGCGCCAGAGCGAGCGGGTGTGGTGCCTCTTCTCGCGTTCTACCAGGGCGATGCGACGGAGCAGCTCAGCCGCGCGTTCGGAAGCCTCGCGCCACGTCTCGTAGGCGACGTGCCTCTCCTCCAGGAGGGTCACCCGGCGAGCGAGTCGGTCGCATCGCCGGATTGCTGTCCGTCGCACGGACGCTACGGCCACGCGGGCGGCCCGGTCGGCAGTGTCGAAGGCCCGGCGAGCCTCCTCGAGTTCGAACGGGTCGAACGATGGCCTCGCTTCGAGGATGGCTTGCTGGCGTGCGGCGAGGCCGGCCAGGTCGTCCGGGGTGAGTTTGTGCAGGTGCCGGGCGAGGTAGCGATCAGCTACGGCGCGGGCGAGGTCATACGCGGCCTGAGCGTCGGGGCGGGTGTCGGACGGTCGCTTGCCAGCAGGGGCACGTGATCCGGTATCGCGTACTGCTCGCGGTAGGCCAAGGCCGCGGTGACGGCCTCGATCCAGTGTGAAGCGTCGTTCCGGTCGGTCGGCATGGCGACGAGTGACGGCGCCCAGGCCGGCGGGCCGTCCATCGTCTTCGCGATGTGTCGGATCTCCTGCCAGCGGGCGGCGATGAGGTCTGCTGCCTGGCGGGCGACAGTGGCGTAGGGGCTCGTGTTGTCGGGGATCCAGGCGAGCCCGTCACCGCTCCGCACGTCCGACTTGCCGGCGAGCTGACCGAGTCGCCAGTGGAGCACTGCCGCGGCGGATCGGGCTCCATTCAAGGGGCGCATCCTGATCGCCGTCTGACCAGCGCCTCGGCATCGTGACCGGATAGCGCAAGTCCGCGGACACGGTCGACGAGGGTCGGCCATTCCGAGTCGTAGGTGATGGAGGTGGTCAGCTGCCCCGTGCGGTGGATGAGGCGGCCCAACCAGTCCTCAGTAGCCTTGCCAGCGGCATCCTCGAAGATCGCGCCGAGCCGGTGGAGAGAGCCGACCTCGTCCTGCAGGTCGGCCAGCATCTGGTGGGCGGACAGCCGGCCGGTGTCGCGTCGGCGAATCATCTGGGCGAGGATCTGCTCTGGCGACGGCGGGTCGCCTCGGTGGCGCGCGGCGCCATCGGTGTCAGTGGCGACCCACAGGTGGTTGGCTTCGCGCCCTCGGGTTGCGCTGACGTACAGCCGCTCGTGGGAGGTGGCGGCGGTGACCAAGGTAAGGCACCGGTCCACGGTAACGCCCTGGGCCCGGTGCGCGGTGATGGCGTAGGCCAGGTGTGCGTGCCGGCGAGGTGGTCGGCCGGGAGCACCGCCGTGTCGCCGTCTCGGTGTCGTGGGACCACGGCGGCGGCGCTCGGGTGCCGGCCGATCCCCCCCACCGTTGCGGCACGGCTGCGGTCGGCCCTCGCTCCCCGAGCTGGTCGAGCGCCTCAAGCGGGTCCGCGAAGGCAGCCGCCCGTGATGAGCGCCGACCCGATGCGGCGGAAGCATACCGAGCGGGGATGCGGCATGACATGCACGTGAACGCGGGGCCCGTTGGGCGCGGGACCGAACAGGCCGCCTTGCGCCGGCATCTGCGGCGCGGAAGATGGGCGGCCGCCCGGGTTGACGGCGTCGGGCGTTCATGTTGCAAACCCGATCCACAGTCGAGTTGACGCGGAGCCTCAGAAATCTGTGGCTGCTGCTTCGAGCGAGCGAGGAGCCGGGCCGGTGCGCAGGTCCCGCGCAGGGCGGTCTCGAGGCTGACCGCGCCAACCTCGCCTTCGGAGGTCAGCTGCCACGCATGCCCACAATGTGATCCCAACGCCCCCTCACCCCCGAAACGACCAAACCGCAGGCCGGCGCAGAATGTGGCCCTGACCTGCGGCTTTGTGGTGGTGGGGGTGGGATTTGAACCCACGAACCCTTGCGGGTTACCCGCTTTCGAGGCGGGCGCACTAGACCGGACTATGCGACCCCACCGGAATCGTCGGCCAGCGTACCAACGCCCTCAGCCGGCTGCGACCGCCGACGTCTGGCGCGAAAGAAGCGCGTGAGCAGCGCCCCGCACTCCTCCGCGAGCACGCCTGCGGTCACCTCGACGCGGTGGTTGAGGCGGGGGTCGCGGGCCACGTCGTAGAGCGACCCGACCGCACCGGCCCTCGGATCGCTCGCCCCGTACACGAGGGCAGGCAGGCGGGCGAGCACGAGGGCGCCCGCGCACATCGTGCACGGCTCGAGCGTGACGTAGAGCGTGCAGCCCTCGAGGCGCCAGGAGCGCAGGGCCGCAGCGGCCTCGCGCACAGCGATCAACTCGGCGTGCGCGGTCGGGTCCTGGTCGGCCTCACGGCGGTTGTAGCCCTCCGCGATGACCCGCCCGCCGTGGACGACGACCGCGCCGACGGGTACCTCGCCGACCGCCGACGCCCGCCTGGCCTGCGCGACCGCCCGCTCCATCCACACCTTGTGCGTGAGCTGCGCCACCGCTCCTCCTCCCGCCCGCAAGGCTAGGCGACGCCCCAAAAAGGCCTCGACGGGCGGAGCCTTTCCGCCCGTCGACGACGCGCTGCGGTCAGGACGATGCCCCGCCCTCCTGCGCCTGCACGTCCACGGTCTGTCCCGTCGCCCCGTTCGAGGAGCCGATCTCGACGCGGTGGGGCCGCCGCTCGGGCGGGTGGGGGATGTGCAGCTCGAGCAGGCCGTCGCTGAACGACGCGGTGATCTTCTGCGCGTCGGTTCCCTCGGGCAGCGAGAAGCTGCGCTGGAAGGCGCCGACCGGACGCTCGCGACGCACCCACCGGTCCTCCGGCACGTCGGGGTCGAGACGCCGCTCGCCGCCGATCGTGAGGGTGCCGTCGTCCACCGAGACGTCGACGTCGTCGGCGGTCATGCCGGGGAGCTCGACACGCACGACGAGGCCCCCGTCGGTGGCGAAGGCGTCGATCGGCGGCACGAGGCCGGTGCGCGCAGCTGCGGGCTGCTGCGTCGTCGTGCGGTTGAACAGCTCGCCGACGTCACGCTGCAGGGCCGCGAGCTCTGCCCAGGGGTCCCAACGTACCACTGCCATGGTGTCACCTCCTGCAAGAGATCTTAGTCTTGGCTACTCAGATAATAGCGGCCCCATTGTGCCAAGGCAACAGGTGGCCGAAACCAGCCCCCCACCCCGCCGGCGGCCCGAGCAGGTCAGCTGGCGCGCCGCTCCGGCACGTCAGCGAGGGCGGCGCTGACCGCGAGTTCGATCTCGGCGACCGCGCCGCAGGCCGCGTCCGCGGCCTCCGCGTCGCCGGTCACGTCGGACAGCGCGAGCAGCTCGGCGCGGATGTGCAGAAGCGCCTCGACCGGCTGCGTCGCCACGCACGTGTCGATGATGAGGTCGTGAATGCGGACAGCGTGCTCGTCCATGTCGTCTCCAGTGGTGCGGCCCCAGCGGCGGGACCCTGCGGCGGGACCTGGGGGCGTCACGGCGGGGGGAGCGTGCATCACCGCGACTGTGCCACAGGGGTGTGACCGCGCCCGGGAACCGGCGCGTGTGAGTCGCGCTTCGGGGTACGCTGCGGAGCGTCGAACCGCCGACCTCGGCCGCCAGGCCGGGCGGGGGACCCACCGCAACACGGGGCGAGTCCCGGCGATCCGCCGGGTAGGGCCGCGTTCCGGCCCGAGCCCGCCGGCTAACCCCGCAGGCGACAGGAGGGAGACCGGCCGCTGCCGGTGTTCCCACAACGCCAGCCGCGCCCGGTGGGCGATGGCCGAGGAGACCGGGAAGAAGCCCGTGGCGGAGCTGTTCACCCTTCCCACGCCGGCCGCCGTGCTCGGCGTGGGAATGCCCCTCCTGCCGCTGACCCACCCCGGCTGGGTCTTCGCCGTGCTTATGGCGGTTGTGCTGCTTGCGCCCATCGCCGCCGAGCGGGCACGCCTGCCCGGCATCGTGGGCCTGGTGCTCGCCGGGATGCTCGTCGGTCCAGGCGTGCTCGGGCTGCTCGAGCGGGAGGGCGCCATCGCCCTGCTCGGCGGGGCCGGACTGCTCTACCTCATGTTCGTCGCGGGCCTCGAGCTCGACCTGGACGGGTTCGTCGAGAACCGGCGCGACTCGCTCGTCTTCGGTGCGATGACCTTCTCGGTGCCGATGGCGCTCGGGACCGTGGTCTCCCTCGCGCTTGGGTTCCCGTTGCTCGCCGCCATCCTGCTCGGCTCGTGCTGGGCGAGCCACACGCTGCTGTCCTACCCCGTCTACCAGCGGCTCGGCGCGGTCCGCACCCGGGCGGTTGCCACGGCCGTCGGCGCGACGATCATCACCGACACCGCGGCTCTGCTCGTCCTCGCCGTCGTCGCCCGCGCGCACCAGGGCGACCTCGGCCCGTCGTTCTGGCTCGTGCTCGTCCCGAGCCTCGGACTGCTGCTCGCCGCGACCCTTTGGGGGCTGCCGCGGGTCGCCCGATGGTTTTTCGCGGGCCTCGGCCAGGACCGTGCCGTGCGGTTCCTGTTCCTCATGGTCGCGCTGTTCGGCGCGGCTGGCCTCGCCCAGGCGGCGGGCATCGAGCCGATCGTCGGGGCGTTCCTCGGCGGGCTGGCGCTCAACCGGCTCGTCCCTAACGACGGCGTGCTCATGCAACGCGTGGAGTTCCTCGGCTCGACGCTGCTCATCCCCCTGTTCCTCGTGTCCGTGGGGATGCTCATCGATCCCCGCATCATGGTCGGCGACCGCGCCTCGCTGGTGGTCGCGGCGGCGTTCATCGGGGTCGCCGGGGGGGCGAAGTGGATCGCGGCCGCCGCGAGCGGCAAGCTGTTCCGCTACGACCGCGCCGAGATCGCCACGATGTTCTCGCTGTCCTCGGCGCAGGCCGCCGCGACCCTCGCGGCGATCTTCGTCGGCCTGCAGATCGGCCTCATCGGGGCGGAGACCGTCAATGCAGTCATCCTGGTGATCCTCGCGACGTGCCTGCTGAGCTCTGGGGTCGCCGCCCGCTACGGTCCCCGCCTGCCCCGCCCGCCGGTCCGCCCCGCGGCCCTCGGCCGCCGGGTGCTCGTCCCCGTCGCCCGCCCGGACACCGCCGAGCGGCTGACCCGTCTCGCGGCGTTGCTGGCCCGTCCCGACGGCGGATCCGTCATGCCGCTCGCCGTGGTCGGACCTGACGCGACCGAGGAGGACCTTGCCGAGCGGCGGGTCACGATCGCGCGCGCGGAGGCGTCGGCCCTGTCCAGCGGGGCCGACGCGACCGGCGTCGTGCGCATCGCCGCGTCGCCGGCCGACGGCGTGCTCCACACGGCGGTGGAGCAGGCGGCCTCGCTCGTCGTGCTCGGCTGGAAGGGTTACCGCAGCACGCGCGAGCACCTGTTCGGCAGCGTGATCGACGCGGTGCTCGCCCGAGCGCCGGCCCCCGTGGCCGTGACGCGGCTCGGCCGGGCCCCGGTCGGGCGCATCCTGCTCGTCGTGACCGGGCCGAGCCTGGAGCCGGCAGGGCGGTCGAGCTTGACGGTGGCGACGGAGATCATCCGCCGCGTCGCCCACGCGTCCCCCGCTCCGGTGCACGTCCTCACCGACGTCGACGGGCCGCTGCTCGACCGGCTGCCGCCACACGTCCGACGGCACACCCTGCACTACGACCCCCGCCGACCCGCGCTCGCGGTCCGGGAGATGGCCACCGCGAGCGACCTCGTCGTCGTTCCCGCCATGCTGGGTCCGCAGGCGTTGCAGGGTGATGCCGAGCGCATCAGCAGGGCCGCACCCGACAGCTCACTGCTCGTCGTCGTCGACGCTGTGGCGCGCGGCGGCGCGGACGAGGAGGAGCCGCGGAGCAGAGGGTTGGAGCGGACCCTACCGTAGTCCGGCTCGACTAGATACCCTTCACACCTACGTGCGGGCAGCACGGGGTGATCTCTTCCAGAGGTCACGGTCGGCGTGCCCCGCGACCGACGGCCTCCCAGCGAGGCCGGAAGCAGCGTGTGCGCAACCGAGAGGGCGCACAAAGCGAGAAAGGTGACCGTATGGCGCGGCCCTCCCCGAGCCCCCGGGAGCTCGTCCGGCAGGTGTGGATGTACCTCGCGGTGGCAGGGCTCGTGGCCGGGCTCGCCGCTTCGACCGCGGGCGGATCAGCCGTGGCGACGCTCACGCTGACGGGCCCGCCGCAGCCGTTCGCGACAATAGCCGGCCTCGCGGGGATCGCCGCCGGTGCCGCCGACGCGGCCATGGTGTCCGTGGCGGTCGCGGGGGCCGACGCCCTGCGGGGGCAGGCCCCCCCGAGCCGGTCGGCGGACGGTCTGCGAGGACCCGTCGTGTTCGCCACCGCCGGCGGCGTGCCACTGCACACGCCGACCGATCAGATCAGGACGATCGGCTACCACCAGGCAGCGTCGCAGGCGGCGCTGCCGTTCGAGCCGCGTGGGGCGCCGTTCACCAACCGCAACGTCCCCAGCTACACGCCGCTGCCGGCGACGCCCGGCCCTGACTACGCGATCATGGGCAACCGCCGGCGGGGCACCCATCCCGCCTCGGCGGTGGACATCGCCGTCCCCCACAACGTCACGCTCATGAGCCCGATCACGGGCACCGTCGAGACGGTGAGCCCGTACCTGCTCTACGGCCGGTACCCCGACCTCATCGTGACGGTCGTTCCCGACGGACGGCCGGACCTGCGGCTCGTCATGATCCATCTGAACGGCTACCTCGTCGTGCCGGGGCAGCGGGTGGTTGCCGGCGAGACGCCGATCGCGCACACCGCGATGCCGTTCCCGTTCAGCTCCCAGATCGACGAGTGGGCGGGACTTGGCCCGCACGTCCACATGGAGATGCGCCGCGTCGGCTGAGCGCGGCCGGTTGCCGGGCGCGGGGCCGGAGTAGGCCCCGGCGCGTGGACGAGTCTGGGTGCTCAACGGCGACGATGGCGCCGCGACCGCGCACCCCGAGCTCGACGAGGGCCAGGCCGCCGGGGCGTCGAGACCGCCCTGGCGGAACGCGGCGGGTGAGCGGCCCGGCTCAGAGCGCGAGGAGCAGGAGGGCGTAGCCCCCCGCCCCCGCGACGAACGGGCCGAGGCGGCTCTCGCGCTCCTCGGGCAGCTCCTCCTTCAACACGTTCATCACGACGCCGCCGGCGAGAAAGGCGAGCACCGCGGCCGGGACCGCCTCGGGGACGCGGAACGCCGCTCCGACCGCCCACCCGAGAACGACCGCGGAGCCGCACACCCACCGCCCCCACGCCCGGTAGCTGCGCCCGTGGTGGGCACGCAGCCCGTGGTCCACGACGGCGAAGTGCACGCCGAGCGCCGCCGCGAACAGCAGGAGGCTCGCGACGTCGGCGCGGTCGGTGAGGAGATAGCCGATGATGGCGTTGTAGACCGCGTAGGAACCGAACGACAGCCGCGCGACGCGGTCTTCGGTCTCGTCGACGCCGTGGCGCTCGCGCCGCCGCTCCCTCGACCGGACGGACTGACGTTCGAGCGCGTAGAAGACGACGAGCCCGGCGAGCGCGACGAGGTAGATGTGGGCGTCGAGGAACCTCAGCGGCCCGCCGATGCGCTCCGCGACCGCCTCCTGGGCGGCGGCGAGCTCCGGCAGGAGATGGACGAACACGTAGGCGACGGAGATCCCGCCTGCCGCGGACAGGAACCGGCTGCGGGGCACCCGGTCGAGGAACCGCAGCCTCCAGGCGAACACGTGCAGCCCGCCGAGCGCGATCGCGGTGAGAAGCTCGAGGCCGACCATCCAACGCCGTGGCTACCCGCGCGCCGCCACCGCTATGCGGGTCGCCCTCGCGGCTGCAGCGCGCGCTTCGGCGTCGGCGAGCGCCCGTTCCCGGTCGGCCAGGGCTTCGTCGGCCCCGTCGGCCCGCCGGGCGGCAGTCTCCGCCCGTCCCTGCCTGCGCCCCCCGCAGCCCGTGTGGTCGCACCCGGACAGGGCTCGCCGCTGCGCGAGGGCAAGCTCGCCACCGACCGCGCGCAGCGCCGCGAGTCCGTCGGGCTCGCGCCGGGCGAGCTGGTTGAGCGACCACGCCGCAACCGTGGGCCTGCGCAAAACCCTTCACCCCTGCCGCAGCGTTGCGTTCCCCCGGCGGCCCGCAGCTCCTTCACGAACGCGTCCCGGGCCCTCATGAACCCCTCGGGAGGTGCGCCAACAGCTCGTCGATGCGCTGCTCGACGGGCACGCTCATCACGTGACCGGGGCGAGCAGGCCCCTGTCGGTCACGGCCGGTACGGACAGCGTCTTGTAGCCGAGGCCGTCGAGGAGCACGACGATCTTCTCCTCTCCCCCGTACCGCACGGCCAGTCCCCTCGCCCCTGTCACCGTGGCGGACGCGGGAGTCGAGCGGGAACGGCCCGCGCGGCCGATCTCCTGGTAGTAGGCGTCGACGGAGCCGCTGATGCGTGGTGTCAGACGAAAGCACGTCGGGTTTGTCGGTGCCCGTGCGCCTCGTCGACGACGAACAGCGACGGCGGCTGCGTAGCCGACCGTTGAGGGTCCTGGCGTCACTGCCGCTCATCGCGCCCCAGACCCGCGTCGCGGGCGAGCACGATGGCTTCGAACCGGTCGGACACGCCGAGCTTGCCCACGATGTTCGACACGTGGTTGCGGACGGTCTTGGCGCTCAGCCACAACTGGCGGGCGATCTCCTGGTTGCCGGCGCCGCGGGCCAGCAGGGCGAGGACCTCGAGCTCGCGGCGTGAGAGCTGCGGAAAGGCGGTCTGGGGCTTGACCTGCCCGGTGAGGCGCAGGAGGACCTGCTCGGCGACGCCGGCGCCGAACGCCGCCCCTCCGGCGACGACCGCGCGCAGCGCCTGGGTGATCTCCTCGTGACCCGCGCCCTTGCAGGTAGCCACGGGCGCCAGCCTGCAGCGCGGCGATGAGCATGCCGTCGTCGTCGTGCATCGTGAGCACGACGACCGCGACGTCGGGCCGGTCGGCCACGAGCCGGCGCGTGGCTTCGACGCCATCCATCTCCGGCGTGTGCAGGTCCATGACGACGAGGTCCGGCTGGGTCTCGGCGGCGACCTTCACCGCCTCGGCGCCCCGTGGTGGCCTCCCCGACGAGCTCCAAGTGGGGCAGCACCGCCAGGACGGCACCCAGGCCGTGCGCACGATCGGGTGGTCGTCGGCGATCAGCACGCCCCACTGCTTGTCGCTCATGACGCCGCCGGCGGCAGCTCCGCGCGTATGCGGGTACCGCTACCGTTGGCCGCCACCGCGCTGAACGTCCCGCCGAGCTCCTCGGCCCGTTCCCGCATGGAGACCAGTCCGACCCCCTCGCGGTGATCGGGCGGGAGGCCAACGCCGTCGTCGGCGACCTCCACGACGAGGGCGTTGTCCCGGCTGATCCGCACGTCGCACCTCTTCGCGCCGGCGTGGCGGACAGCGTTCGTCACCGCTTCCACGGCGATGCGGTACGCGGCCACCTCGACCGCGGCCGGCAGCTGGTCGAGGTCCTCGCAACCGTCGACGGCGATGGCCGGTGCAGTCGCGTTGGCGGCCTCGAAGGTCCTCACGCTGCGGCGGATACCCTCGACGAGACCGGCTTCGTCGAGCGCCGGCGGCCGCAGGTCGTCGATAAGGCGGCGCACCTCGGCGACACACCCCTGCAGCTGCTGCTCCAGCCGGGAGAGGACCGCGCCGATCTCGCCGTCGGGGACCTCGAGCCGCGCGCACGTCGCGCCGATCTGCATGGTCATGCCCGCCAAGGCTTGGCCCCAGCCCGTCGTGGAGGTCCCTGCGCAGGCGGCGACGTTCCTCCTCCCGCGAGGAACCCCGTGCCCGCCGCGGTGAGGAAGGCCCGCCGGACGGTCGAGCCGATCGTCTTGTGACCATGGCGATGCCGCCGGCGGCGTCGTTCGTGCCGACACCATCCGATCGAGGCGCGGATACGGTCCGTGGAACAGATCCGGCGAACATCTCGTCGGGAAACAAGTTGTCGCGCTCGCAGTGCAACAGCGCGTACACCGAGTCGGCGGGCAACGACGCGTCACTATGCCGTTAGGGGTTCCCCGACATTCCATGGCTGGGCAGTCCGGGAGACCGGCGGATCCCCGACGGTTGGGCCGTCGGCCGCTCGCGACCACGGACAGCAGCCGAGACAAAGGTTGTAGCCGCCGACGCCGACGCGTCACAGAACGGCACTTGCACGACGCTCAGAACGCGGCGAGGCCCCCGCCCGGAATTGCCACCAAGTGGAAGCGCGGCTCCAACACTGGCGCGGTTCCGGTCACGCTGAACGCCTCGCAACTGTCGTGTGGCTCGACCGTCAGTACGCGACGTCGCGAAACGTGAGCGCAAGTCGTCCGTCCTTGCGAACCTCGCCCCCCTCGACGGCCACCTTGTGGAACGTGAGAAGCGGACCTAGCGACGGCGTGTTCTCGGAGTCGTAAGTCCCCGCGCCGTGGCCACCATCGACGCTGAAGGGGGTACTGACGCGCACCCTCACGTCAAACTCGCCGGACTGGATGATGAGTCCGAACGCATAGTCGATGCGGACCTGCGTTACCTCACCACCGGCAACAGGCAGAACCCATGCTCCGGTCTTCTCGCGCAGTCCTGCCCGCTGACGGCGCTCGTCGTCCCTGTCCATGACCCGAGCGTACGAGGTTGGGGCGTCGCGTATTGCCGGATACATGCCCCGCGGCCACGATGCGGCCCTTCGCCTGCAAGGGTTGTGATCGCTTCCGGCCTGGTGGGCCGCTACGTCGACGGTGACGTCGGGCCGCCGGCACGCTCGCGTGCGGGTGTGGTGATGGCGGAGCAGACGCTGGCGGGGTCACAGTCGGCGGGGTCGAGGGCGCGGAGGCGGCGGCGAAGGCCGCGAAGTGCGGTGCGGGTTTCCTCGAGCTCGCGCAGGCGTGCCTCGACTTCGGTGAGGCGTTCGTCGACGAGGTCGGCGGCGTGGGCGCAGGGGGCCTTCCCGCCGTCGCGGATGGCGACGATCTCGCGGATCTGGCGCAGGGTGAGGCCGGCGGCTTGGGCGTGGCGGATGAACGCGACCCGTTCGGCGGTGTCGTCTGGGTAGTCGCGGTAGCCGCCGTGGGTGCGGGCGGGCTCGCGGAGCAGCCCCTGGGCTTCCCAGTAGCGCAGCGTCTTGGCGGGGACGCCGGTCGCGTCGGCGAGCGCACCGATGAGCATGGTCGGCACCTTCCCTCAGGGTGGCCCTTGACCTTCCAGCCTACGGGAAGGTCTACGGTCGGTGAGGGAGACTACCGACGAGGAGGGGCACCCGGTGGATGTGACGTTGCTGTACTTCGAGGGCTGCCCGAGCTGGCAGACCGCCGACGCGCGCCTGGCCGAGCTCGCCGACGAGCTCGGCTTCACCGTGACCCGCCGGCAGGTCACCTCGCCGGAGAAAGCCAAGGAGGTCGGGTTCCGCGGGTCACCGACGGTGCTGGTCGACGGCCGTGACGTGTTCGCCGAAGGTCACGAGCCGGTCGGGTTGTCCTGCCGGGTGTACCAGACTGCTGACGGGCCGGCCGGCGCCCCGACGCTCGCCCAGCTCCGCGCGGTGCTGGCGTGACCGACCGGATGGCGCTCGCGGTGCTCGGCGTGGTCGTGGCGTGTTGCGTCGGAAAGGCGCTGCTGCTCGCCGGCGTGCTCGCGGCCGGCGGTGCGCTGGGCGCCGGCCCCTGGCTGGTGGCCGCTGCGGTGGTCGTCTTGGCGGTCCTACTGTGGCGAACCATGGCGGCGGTGCAGCGCCAGGGAGCGGGTTGGTGATGGTGGAGCGCTACGACAACCTGGTCGTCGGTGGGGGCATGTCCGGGCTGCCGCTTGCGTTGCGGGCCGCCCGGCACGGGCGGACGGCGTTCGTCGAGCGCGAGCTGCTCGGCGGGACGTGCCTGAACCGGGGGTGCATCCCGACCAAGACGATGATCGCCTCGGCCAAGCGCGCCTTCGACGCCCGTCGCGCCGCTGACCTGGCCGTGCGCATCGACGGTGAGGTTCGTGTCGACCTGCCGGGTGTGGTGGACCGCAAGGACGCCATCGTCGAGTCGATCCGCTCCGGGTCGTACAAGGCGGTGGACCGCAGCGGCGACCTCGACTTGATGGAGGCGCACGGCAGGTTCGTTGCCGGCCGGCGCCTGCAGGTCGGCGACCGCACCATCGAGGCGGACCGCGTCTTTCTCAACACCGGCACCCGCGACACCATCCCACCCGTCGAGGGGCTGGATCGGGTCGCCCACCTGACGTCGCGCACGATGCTGGACCTGCGCGAGATCCCCGACCACCTGGTCGTGGTCGGCGGCGGCTACGTGGGCTGCGAGTCCGCGCAGATGTTCGCCCGCTTCGGCGCCCGCGTCACCGTCGTGCAACGCGCCGAGCGGCTCCTGCCCTCCACCGACCCGGCCATCTCCGCGGTCATCCAGAGCGCGTTCACCGACGAGGGCATCGACGTGCGCACCGCCACCTCCTGCGTCGCCGTCGCCGCCGCCGACGGGAAGGTCCGCATCACCTGCGAGGGTAATGCGGGCGAGGAGCTGGTCGCCTCCCACCTGCTGATCGCGACCGGTCGCACGCCCAACAGCGACGACCTCGGTCTGGAGCACCTCGACGTCGAACCCGACGAGGCGGGCTTTCTGGCCGTGGACGACCGGTTGCGCACCGGCGTGGAGGACGTGTGGGCGCTGGGGGACCTGCGCGGCGGGGCGATGTTCACCCACACCGCCCGCGACGACGCCGACACCGTCTACCGCACCGCGTTCAAGGGCCAGGACCGCTCCATCGCCGGGCGTGTCGTCCCCCACGCGGTGTTCTGCGATCCCGAGGTCGCCTCCGTCGGCCTCACCGAGCAACAAGCCCGCGACGCCGGCCACACCGTCGCGGTCGGCCGCCAGGAGTTCACCGGTGTGGCGAAGGCCAAGGCGATCGGGCAGACCGCCGGGTTCATCCAGTTCGTCGTCGACGCCGACACCGACCGGGTGCTGGGCTGCCACATCGTCGGCCCCGACGCCGGCAACCTCGTCCACGAAGCCGTCATCGCCATGGTCGCCGACGCGCCCTACCGCGACATCGGCCGGGCCATCCACATTCACCCCACCCTCGCCGAGGGCGTCAACGCCGCCGCCGGCGGCGTGCACCGCCCCTCCAACGACTGACCGGCCGACCACCCGGCCCCAGGAGACCCGCCATGGCAGCGCTCACCAACGCCGTCGTCGCCGCCGCCGCCGGGCTCGCCGGCACCAAGGCGATGGAACAGGTGGCCAGCCGCCTCATGGCCCTGGAGTCCGAAGCCGACCAGCAACGCGAGCAGGCCGTGGGGCCGGGCCCGCCGTTCGTCCTCGCCGCCCGCAACCTCGCCCAGCGCGTCCTCGGCGTCGATCCCGACGAGGACCAGCAGAGCAAGGCCGGCATGATCCTGCACTACGGCGCAGGGCTCGCCTGGGCGCCGCTGTACCAGCAGCTGCGCCGCCGCACCGGCATGGGGCCCGTCGCCGCCGGCCTGGCGACCGGCGCGTCCCAGTCACTGCTGCTCGACGAGGTCGTCACTCCTGCCATCGGCGCGAGCGCCCCCAACCGCGACTATCCCGTGTCCACCCACCTGCGCGGCCTCGCCGCCCACCTGGCCTACGGCCTCGCCATCGCCGCCGTCACCGAGTTCGTCTGGAAGGCCACCGGCGCAGTCACGCGGTAACCACCGCCGCACCCGTCCGGCCGCCTGCCAGACTCCGGTCGTCCCGACCCCGGTCGAAGGCCGCCCCATCGAGCGTCTGCGCGTCATCGAGCACAACCTGGCCCCGCTGGTGGTCATCACGGCCGTGGCTGGCCTGGCGATCCCCGCGGTCGGTGTCTGGCTCAGCGGATGGGTCACGCCGCTGCTGGCGCTGCTCATGCTGTGCGTCAGCCTGACCTTCGACCTCGCCGAGCAGCCTCGACATGCCTGGTTGGCGGCTACCGGTACGGCCGGACGCCGGGGTCCTGCGCGGATGAGGCCTGGGAGTGCGGCGGATCCCACAAGGTCGCGACGGCAGCCGGAACCGCCGTCGTGCGGCGACTATCGGACGTTGTAGACGTGCAGGGGTCGGCACGAATCGGTGAGAAGACCGGGCCGTCGGGCGTGGTGCGCCACCGGGGGTTGTGCGCGATCTCCCAGGAGTGGCCGACGCTTCCATGCCCCCGCCCCCGCTCAGGATCCCATGCGCAGACTGTAGGCAGGAATTGGCATCCACCGCGCCTGTGCTTACGCCGCCGCGTCGGCGACATTGCCTCCCGGCGATCGGAGGCCAGGGGTTGTCGCCGCAGCGGCGTGCAGGCAGGCTGGTCGCCGTGCTGGTGCTGTGGGAGGTACTGACAGAGTTCGCCGCAGCCGTCGCCCGTGGGGACAAGTCCTGGTGGCCCCTTGTTGCCTCATTCGCGGTTGTAGCCGGGGCCGTCGTCGGTGTGCTCTGGCTACTGTAGGTCAGCATCGGGCGTTCCCTCGCGGGTGCCGCCCGCGCTGGTCGGGTTCCGCGACGGAGGCATCAGACGTCGCGGGGACGGGAGGCAGAAGGCAGATAGGACAGGTCTTTGGCGACCAGATGCTTGGGCCTCAACCTAACGAACTGGGTCCCCGCCCAGGGAGGCGCGTCGACGTCGAACCGGTCACGGTCCCAGCTGCTGGGATCCTCACCGAGATATCGGGCCAGTTTGCGTCGCGCCCGGTGTGCATCGTAGGAGTTCAGCTCGGCGCGTCCTCGAGCCAGCACCTGCTTGACATGTCCGCGGGCGAGGTCGCAGGTGTCCACGGTGAGTGCGACACGCGGATCACCCGTGAGTTCGCTGGCCAGACTCGACCACGGCCCGGTAAGCCACCAGAACGACCCGTCTTCCCACAAGTACCAGACCGGCCGCAAGACGGGACCTTGTTGCCCGATGCTGCCCACTCGTGCGGTGAGGGGTTGCGCCAGGAAGTCGTCGACGTCGAAGTCGAAGCGGTCCATGAACATCTCCAGCCCGGAGGGCACCAGGGCCTGCGTGACCCTACTCGACCGCGCTCTACTTCGAGCGGTGGACTCCGAGAGAGCATCGGCAGGCCGAGGCGTTATTCCACGTGGCCAGACGCACTGGCCGATGCGATCCTTCGCCAGCAAGGACCGCGTCGATGGTTACGGTCGACATCCGGCGCTCCCACCCTGGCTCGTGATCTGGAAAAGGGCGAGACATCCCATGGTCCGGGCGCAATGTCGCAGGGTTCGTAGATCCCCGGCTCCCGTACGGTTGGCCGGACCTTCCGGGATGCTCGGCTACGGGGATCTGACGCCCGGTGGCTCCCGGCCGGGGGGCCCCTCACGGGCAGATGGCCGGCAGACGAGTAGAGGGGTGCTGCCCAATGCAGCGGTTACCGAGCGAGCCTGAGGACCGTGGGCCTGATCCTGGGACTGCGCCGTCGCGGCAGTTCGAGGGTGATTTGGCGTCGGGTCGCCAGGGCGTGGGTGGCTGCGCGTCGCCAGTCGCGGTGAGCCTCTGCGCGTTCGAGTCGCTGGACCCGGAGCTGCTCAGGGCCGGCGGGTCCCAGCCGCGGAAACAACAGTCGCGGCGATCCGTCCGCCATGACCTGCGTGAGTGGCGTGCAGGGGTTGCCGGGCGCGTTCGAGGTCGCTGGGGTCGAAGGGTGGCGGGTTGTCGAGAACGGCTTGCTGGCGGGCGTCGAGTTCGGCGAGGGTCTGGTCGTCGAGGTCGTCGAGGTCGCGGAGGCGACGGGCGAGGCAGCGGTCGGCTTGCAGGGAGGCGTGGTCCCAGGCGGCCCGTGCGTCGGCGGGAGCCAGGCGAGCGGTCCCCGTGGACGTGGTGCGGGGGTTGCGCCGAGGACCCCGAGCCGCCAGTGCAGGACAGCGGCGGCGGAGCGGGCGTCACCGATCGGGCGCATCGTGATCGCTTCGTCGACGAGGGCTGCGGGTCGGGCCGGCCGAGGGCAACCTCGCGAGCGCGGCTGATCAGGCTGGGCCACTGCGGATCCTCGGCTGCTGCGCCGAGCCCGCGTGCGGTCAGGGTCTGGTGGAGCCACTGATCGGTGGCGCTGCGGGCGGCGTCCTCGAAGACCGCGCCGAGCTGCGCCAGGGAGGTGATGTCGCGCGGCGAGCCCTCGATGACCTGGTGCGCGGCGAGCCGATCGGGACCCGTGCGCCCGAGGACCCGCGAGAGGACCTTCTCTGGGGGCCGGTAGGTCGTGATGGTCGCGGACGACGTCGCCGTCGGAGTCGACCACGACCCACAGGTGGTTGCCGTTGCGTCGGGCAGGTGATCGTGGACCCGTCGGTGTGGCGGCACACGTCGGCGGCACCATCCGGATATGTCTGGATGACGGTCCACACCGGTTGACGACCCAGCTAGCGCGAGAGGCGCGGCCGATGCGGTCGCCGAACGGGCAGGCGCGCACGCGCCCGCCCTTGCCGAGGACGGTCACCACGTCCAGGTCGAGGTCGACGCGCTCGACGGTCAGCCTGGCGACCTCGGACAGCCGCGCGCCCGTGTCGAACAGCAGCCGCGCGCCCGTGTCGAACAGCATCCGCACGAGCGCGGCGTCACGGCGCCCGACGTACGTCTTGGCCTTCAGGTGTCGAGCACGGCCCGCACCTGGTCGACGCTGAGCACGTCGACCGGCTGCTCGGCACATGTACGCGCATTGTGCCCATGGGCGAGGTGGGCAGCTCTCCCTCGTCGACCAGCCAGTTCAACCACGGCTGCAAACTGCGCTGTACTGCCCCGACCGCAGCCCTCGACATGACGAAACTCCCTCCTCAGAGGGGGTTTGCGCGCCGGGGAGGATTTGAACCCCCGACCTTCTGATCCGTAGTCAGACGCTCTATCCACTGAGCTACCGGCGCGGGCGCGCCCATCGTAGCGTGGCCGGTCGCAGGGTCCAACCGGGGCTAGCGGTGAGGGGCGTAGACGGTAAGAGGCTCGGGGGCCTTCTCGATCGTGAAGGCGGCCGCGCAGTCGAACGGCTCGCCGTCGCGGGTGACCCGCAGCGGCCCGGTCAGCGAGCGGATGCGGACCTCCCGCTGCAGCGACCGCCGGTACACGCGGCTGCGCTCGAGGGTGCCGGTGGCCACGGCGAGCAGAAGGCGGGCGCGCGCCCAGCGCGGCTCGGCATCGACGATGCGCACGTCGAACAGCCCGTCGGCAAGGCGACGGCGCCAGGCGGGGGCGACCCCCGAGCCCTCGTAGCGGCAGTTGCCGACGAAGACCAGCCACGCCGAGCGCTGCTCGCCGTCCATCTCGAGGCGCAGGGGGCTGCGGCCCCGCAGCGCCTGCACGACGGCGAGGAGCATCGCGGGCCACTCCCCCACCCGCCGGCGCAGCCGCGCCCGCTCGTCGACGAGCCGCGGGTACACCCCCATGCAGGCGACGTTGCAGAACGGCCGGCCGTCGACCGTGGCGAGGTCCACGGTCATCCGCTCGCCCGACTCGACCGCCCCGGCGACGTCGGCGACGCCGCCGATGCCGAGGTCGCGGGCGAGGTGGTTGAGCGTGCCCGCCGGCACGACGACGAGCGGGCGGGCGGTGTCGTGCGCGACCGCCGCGGCGGCGTTGACGGACCCGTCGCCGCCGGCGACGCCGAGGGCGCGCGCGGTCGCCGTGTGTGCGCGCAGGACCGCGGTGAGGTCGTCGCCCTCGCCGATCTCGACGACCTGGGCGGCCGGCAGCTGCTCGGCGAGCTCGCCGAGGGGGTCCGGGCCGAGGGCAGGCCCGGCGGCGGGGTTGCCGACCACGACGAGGCCTTCCCCGCGCGGCAGCGGCGCGGGGTCAAGTCGCGCCTCGGGCGGCACCTCCTGCTCCTCGGCCGGCGGGGTGGGCACCCAGAGCCCCCGCGATGCCCAGGCGATGCCGGCCCCGATCGCCGCCCCGGCGAGCACGTCGCCCGGGTAGTGCACCCCGGTGTAGACGCGCGAGGTGGCGACCGCCGCCGCGAGCGCCGCAATGGGGGCCGCGAGGCGCGGCTTCTCGATCGCGACCCCCGTCGCGAACGCCGCTGCCGACGCCGAGTGCCCCGAGGGGAACGACGTGGAGGTGGGCAGGCGCGCGAGTCGGCGAACCTCCGGCACGATGCCGATCGCCGGGCGCGAGCGCCGGGCGAGCAGCTTCGCGGGCAGGTTCACCACCGCGGAGGTCACCGCGAGGACCACGACACCCCGGGCGGCTGCGCGCCGCCCGAACCGACCACCGGCTGCGGCGAGCACGGCTGCGGTAACCATCCACAGCACCGAGTGGTTCGCGGCGCGGCTCAGGCGCGGCAGCACCGCGTCGAGTATCGGAGCGTTGCGGCGCGCGACCCAGCGGAACGCGGCGACGTCGGCGCGCTGGAGGGCAGCCGGTACGCGCCCGCGCAGGCCGGGGCGCATGACGAGCTCGGGCCCCGGGCGGGCTGCGCGACGGCGGGGCACCGCCGCCTCGCTCAGCGCCGCCACACGCGGGCCGGCTCCCGTGGCGGCAGCGGGCGCAGCGTCTCCCACCGGCGCCGCCAGTCGGCCACCTCGGGCCCCGACGGGGAGGGGATGGCGCCCTCGGCGTCGCTGCGCAGCGACGCCCACCAGCCCGCGTCCTCCTCGTGCAGGCCTCGCGCGACCGCCTGGACGAGGCGCACGGTGAGCTCACGGGGCCGCTCGTCGGGGCCCGGGTACACCGGTGGCCCGAACCGCACCGCGAGCGGCGGGCGGCCGGGCCTCGCCCACGACCGGCCGCGCGGCATGGCTGCGTGCGTGCCGCGGATCGCGACGGGCACGGCGGGCACCCCGCGGTCGAGGCACAGCCGCGCGGGGCCGTGGCGGAACGTGCGCAGCCAGCCGTCCGGGGACCGGGTGCCCTCGGGGAACAGCAGCAGGCTCCAGCCGTCGTCGATGAGCTCGCGGGCGGTGGAGGCGGCGCGCTTGCCGCCCCGGCGCTCGACGGGGAAGGCGTTGAAGGCGAGCGCCGTCGCCGCCGCCCGCCAGCGCGCGTCGAAGAAGTAGTCGGCTGCCGCGCCGACCGCCGTGCGTTCCCGCCAGCGCAGCGGCAGGGAGCACAGCACGAGCGGCGCGTCGAGGTGACTCGAGTGGTTGGCGACGAAGATCACCGGGCCGCGCACCTCGTCGAGGCGGTCGAGGCCCTCCACGCGCGGACGGGTCTCGCGCCACACGAGCGGTCGGAGCAGGAACCGCTGCACCCCCTCGCGCGCGACGCAGCCCGCGGTCGTGCGCGCCCAGGCGGTGGGGAACTCCCGCGGCTCGGGTTCGGGCGTCCACGGCTCCGCCGAGCGGGGGGTGAGCGACCGCCGGGTCCAGCGCCACCCGCGGGCCACCTGCTCGATCTCGCGTGCGAGGCTCATCGCGTGTCCCCTCCCGTCATCGCACGTCCGCGAGCGTGAGCGGCGGCGAGTGCAGGTAGGTGATCCGCGGCGAGCGGCCCACCGTGTCGGAGGCCATCTCGAGCGCGTCGGCGAACGTCGACGCGGTCCGGAACCCCATCCGCGCCACCGCCCGCCGGTCCGCGCCGACGAGGATGACGTCGCCGACGTGCTGCAACGCGTGCGCGCCCCAGTACCACATGTAGAACGGGTGGACGCCGTGGTAGGCGTAGGAGTTGCGGTAGAGGTGGATGTACCACGGGTCGGTGGCGTAGCGCTGCTCGAACTTCGTCTCGATCGTCGCGGGGTCGGTCGTCTCCGCGAGGACCTCGTCGAAGAAGTCGACGTAGCTCGGGTGGTGCACCTGGTGGAACTCCCACGGCGTGGGATGGAACAGGACGAGCGTGCCGCCTTCGCGGACCATCGGCTGGCCGCGGTACATGTTGAAGTAGTAGCCGAGCCCGAGGCACATCACGAGGATCGGGTTCATGATCGAGTTCACGTTGTACGGGCAGATGAACGGCAGCCCGAAGACGAGCACGTCGGCCTGCCCGTCGACCTCGACGAGCTGCTGGCGGTGGATCTTGGCGAGCGTGCGCTGGTGGACCGGCTCGGTGGCGCCCGCGTGGACGCCCGTCACCCCGTAGGGGGCGGCGACACGCTGCCAGACCTTGCGGCGCAGGGACGCCGGCGCGAGGTCGTTCGCCCGCTTGGCCGCGAGGTAGCTCGCCTGGTCGCGCAGCGACCACTCCCACTCGCGCTTGTTGAGGAACCCGAACTCCGCGGGGAACGTGTCGTTGTTGAGCGTCGTCTCGATCGTGAAGATCCGCACGCCGCTGTCGGCGAGGAGCTTGCCCATGCGCGCGTACGACGAGTGCATCGCCGAGTTCGGCGGGTCCATGAACGACCTGGAGCGCTGAAGCGTGTGCACGTTGTGGTGGGGGCGCAGGCTGCGGTAGCTCGCGAGGCCCACCGGCACGGACTTGTGGCCACCGCTCATCGGCACGAGGTTGACGTTGACGTAGACGATGAGGTCACTTGACGCCGCCCGGCGGTTGATCTCCACCGTTTCGCCGTGGTCGGTCTCGCCGACGTGGGTCAGCCCGCCGGGATCCTCGGCGTCGTGGTTGCGCAGGTGGTCGGGCCAGAACGAGCGGAACACCCGCTCGCCGAGCATCCGTTTCAGCTCGGCCGGCGTCATGCGGCGGTGCAGCGCGTTCGCGGCGACGAGCTCGACGTCGTCGACGCCCGCGGCGGCGGCGCGCTCGAGCACCGCCTCGATGACGCGTTGGCGCACGTCGGGCGTCACCATCTGCGGCAGGGGGATCGACAGGTCGTCGAAGACGATCGTGAGGCGCATGTCGGCGAACAGCAGCTCGTCGAGCGGCTCGCTGTCGAGCGGGTGATCGAGGGCGTGGCGGATCGCCGCGCCGACGTCGCGGATCCCCGGCAGCGAGTCCGGCGGGTAGAGCACCCGCGTGCCCAGGGGGAAGGACTCGAGCCCGAAGCCCTCGCCACGGTGCACGACGAGCGGCGGGGTGCGCTCGTCGACCTCGAGCACGAAACCAGGTCGGGACATGGGGTGGCTACTCCTCCTGGGGGGCGAAAGCGATCTTCAGCGCGCCGAGGCGCCCTGCGGCGAACGCGTGGTCGATCGCCTCCCGCCAGCGCTGCAGCGGATAGGTGGCGCTGACGACGCCCTCGAGGGGGGCCTCGGCGGCCAGCGTCATCGCGGCGGCGAAGTCCGACCCGCGCCCGGGTGCCTCCCCGGTCGTGGCTGCGGGCTCGTGCTCGGGGGTGTGCGCGTGCCCCGAGGTCCCGCCGGTTGCGTACGCACCGACGAGCTCGAGCTCGCGGAACCACACGGGCGTGAGGTCGGCCCGGGCGGTCGGCAGGCCGGCGAGCACGACCCGCCCGCCGGCGCGCACGGTGCGCAGCGCGAGGTTGAGCCCGCCCGACGCGCCCGTCGCCTCGAACGCGACGTCGGCCCCGCCGAGCAGGTAGTCGCTGCCCCGCTCGGGATGCAGCAGGAACGCCTGGGACGACCGACGCAGCGCCTTCACCGCACGGTCGGGCGCGACCACGTCGGTCGCCCCGAACACGGCGGCGAGCTCACGCTGGCGGTCGTGCTTCGCGACGACGGTGATCTCCGCCGCCTGCGTGAACGCCCGTATCGCGAGCAGCGTGAACAACCCGACGGTGCCGGCGCCGACGACGAGGACGGCGTCGCCCGCGCCGATGCGGGCACGCCGCACGGCGTGGACGGCACAGGCCAGCGGCTCGACGAGCACCGCCCGCTCGTCGGACAGCGAGTCGGGCACCCGGTGCAGCTGCTCGCGGTGGGCGACGAGGCGGCGACTCCATCCCCCGCCGGTGTCCGCGCAGTAGCCCGTCTGCAGCCCCGGGGCCACGTGGCCGACGGTCACGCGGTCGCAGCGCCCCTGCTCGCCGGCGGCGCACGAGCTGCACGGGCCGACGCCCCGCGGCCCGCACGACAGCACGGGGTCGAGCACGACCCGCGTGCCCGCGGCCAGCCCGTCGAGGTCCTCGAGCAGCTCGCCGACCACCTCGTGGCCCGGCACGAAGGGCATCGAGACGAGCGGGGAGAAGTAGAACGACGACTGCCCCGACAGGGTGGCGAGGTCCGAGCCGCAGATGCCGGCAAGGCGTGGGCGCACCCGCGCCCACCCCGGGCCGGGCAGGCGCGGCTCGTCGCGGTTGACGAGCCGCAGCGGCGCGACGGGGCCCGCGAGGGCACCGGGGAGTCGACCCCCGACCGCCTTCGCGGCGAGGTAGCGCGACGTCGACCGGTACAGCTCCAGGGACAGCGTCACACCGGCACCTTCATCCCGGGCAGGGCGAGCCGGGGCGTGCCGCCGGAGTTCGGCCACTCCTCGACCGGCCAGCGCCGGCGGCGCGCGACCCGGTAGAGGCCATGGTCGGGGTTGACGGCCACGGGGTTTCCGACGGCCTCGAGCAGCGGCAGGTCGGAGTGACTGTCACCGTAGGCCCAGCTCGCCGTGAGGTCGTCGCCGGCCGCGCCGGCGCGCCGCCGCAGCCAGGCCGCACGGGCCTCGCCGACCAGCGGGGGCAGGGACAGGTAGCCGGTGTAGACGCCAGCGGGGTCGACGGCGAGGCGGGTGGCGACGACCTCGTCGAACAGCGGGCGCAGCGGCTCGACGAGCGGCTCGAGCGCCCCGGTGACGAGCACCGTGCGATGCCCGACGGCGCGGTGGTGGCGGACCCGGCGCACGGCGGCCGGGGCGGCGCGACGGAGCATGAGGTCGGCGACGTGCTGCTCGACGAGGCGCGCGAGACCCTCGACGGTCGCCCCCTCGTAGTGGCGGTAGAAGGCGCGGAGGAACTCGCCGCGGTCGCGGCGGTCGGCGGCGAGCAGCCCCGGCAGGGCGCGGGCGATCCCGGCGAGTTCGCTGGGCCACGCCCGCTGCGGCAGCTCGGCGAGGCGCAGCCAGACGTAGGACTCGACGACGTTGGACGACAGGATCGTGCCCTCGAGGTCGAAGACGGCGAGCACGCCGTCGCCGCCGCCGGCCGGCTCGGGGCTGCGGGCGCGGCGCGAGCGGGGGCGGTCCTGGCGCAGCGCCGCGCTGACGGCCGGGCAGTGCACGTCCTCGAGGTAGTGGCGCCAGTCGATGTCGCGGGCGTCGAAGCCGAAGGCCTCCTGCTCGCCGGGGGGCAGCGAGCGGTGCAGGGCCGAGGCGGCGTCGTCGGTGTAGCGGACCTCCGCCTCGGTGTAGGAGCCGTAGAGGTCGGCGTAGCGGCGCATGAACTCGACCCGGCGGCGCTCGCGGTGAACCTTCGTGAGCCACTCGCGGGTGCGCGCGGAACGGGGCACGCGCTCGAGGACGCGGTCGGCCACCTCGACGAGCTGCTCCCCGGTGCGCAGCAGCCGCTCGACGCGCACCCGGCCGGGGAAGCGCCACTCCGGTAGTGCGACGGCCCCCCGGTCGCTGTCGGGCAGCGGATCGCGTTCGAAGTAGGCGCGCACATGGTCGTAGAGCTCACGGAAGGCGAGCGGGTTCCGGGCCCCCGACGAGACGTGGTAGTAGGCGGGACGGGCCGGTTCGGGCGGACTGGCGGCCGCGGCGATGAGCGCGTTGGCGACGAAGTCGACCGGGATGATGTCGATGACCCCGTCGGGCACGGCCGGGAACTCGGGCAGGGCGCCCCGGCCGTAGGCGAGGATGATCGGCTCGGCCATCTTGAAGCCCTCGATCCACCCCGGGTAGGGGTGGCGCAGGGCGCTTTCGACGACGGAGGGCCGCACGATCGACAGAGGCAGGCCGCCCTCGGCGGCGAGCTCCTCCACCGCCCGCTCGCCGAGCGCCTTCGTGAGGGTGTAGACGTCGGGCCACCCGAGGCTTGCGGCACGCGCCCGCCCGTAGTCGACGAGGCGCTCGGTGACCTGATCGCGTCGGCGGCGCTCCGCGTCGGTCGCGACCGCCTGCGGGCCGGCGCGCCCGTGCTCCCGGCGCGCCGCCTCCATGCAGCGGTCGAGGACCTCGGGGCGGCGGGAGGCCCGCTCGACGTCGGCGCGGGCAGCGAGCGCGGCGTCGAGCTCCACGCGCCAGTCCGCGTCGTGGTCGAGGCTCGTCTCGTGCACCACCCCCTTGCGGACGCCGGCGACGTAGGCGGTCGACACGTGCACGAGGTGGGCTGCCGGGCTTGACCGCGCGACCGCCTCGTAGAGCCCGATCGCACCGGAGACGTTGACGGTGAACGCCTCGTCGATCGGCGGGTCGAAGCTGACCGTCGCCGCGCAGTGGATGACCGCGGCGAGGTCGGGGGGCAGCTCGGGGGTCTGCGGACCGATGCCGCCCTCGACGACGATGACGCGCTCGTCGAGGGTGCGGGCGACCTCCTCGTCGCCGACCCGCTGCCGCCAGCTCGCGAACGCCGGCTGGTCGAGCAGGCGCTCGAGGCGCTGCCGGCCGCTGCGGCGGGCACGGGGGCGGACGAGCACCGCGACCTCGGTGTCGGGCAGGTCGGCGAGCAGCCGCTCGACAACCGCCTGGCCGATGAACCCCGTCACGCCGGTGACGAGGACCCGCTTTCCCCCGAGCGCCTCCTGGATCACCGCCTTCCTCCTGCCGTGAGCGGTCCCCCGGCAGCCTCGCGGGTGTTGACGCCTGCGTCAATTCCCTGCGCACGTGGGTAGTCTCCCGCGATGCGCATCGGAATCCTCACCGGCGGCGGCGACGTCCCGGGACTCAATCCCTGCATCAAGGCCGTCGTGACCCGCGTGATCGACGACGGGCACGAGGTCGTCGGCATCCGCCGCGGGTGGGCCGGCCTGCTCGAATGCGACCTCGACGACCCCGACACCGTCGCCCGGCACACCGTGCCGCTCGACCGGGGGCGGGTGCGGACCGTCGACCGGAGCGGCGGCACGTTCCTGCACTCGTCGCGGACGAACCCCGCCAAGGTCCGCAAGGACGAGGCCCCCGCGTTCCTGGGGCTCGACGGCGACGGGCCGTGGGACGCAACCGCGCACGTGCTGGCGGTGCTCGACCGCCTGAGGATCGACGCGCTCATCCCCATCGGCGGGGACGACACCCTGTCCTACGCGCTGCGCCTGCACACCGAGGGCGTGCCGGTCGTGGCGATCCCGAAGACCATGGACAACGACGTCCACGGCACCGACTACTGCATCGGCTTCTCGACGGCGATCACCCGCAGCGTCGGGTTCATCCACTCGCTGCGCACCTCCGCCGGCTCCCACGAGCGGCTCGCCGTCGTCGAGCTCTTCGGCCGCTACTCCGGCGAGACCTCCCTGATCGCCGCCTACCTCGCCGGCGTCGACCGCGCCGTCATCAGCGAGGTGCCCTTCGAAATCGAGCGCCTCGCCCGCCTGCTCTGCGGCGACCGCTCCGCCAACCCGTCGAACTACGCGATGTGCACCATCTCCGAAGGCGCACAGATGCTCGGAGGCGAGGTCATGGTCACCGGTCGCGAAGACGCCTACGGCCACCGCAAGCTCGGCGGGATCGGCGCGGTCACCGGCCAGGTCCTCGCGGAGATCACCGGCGAAGGGGTCATCACCCAGCAGCTCGGCTACCTCATGCGGTCCGGGGCGCCCGACTCCCTCGACCTCATGGTGGCGACCAACTACGCGGTCATGGCCGCCGACCTCGCCGTCGAGGGCTCGCGGGGGCGCATGGTCGCGCTGCGCAACGGCACCTACACGAACGTGCCCATCTCGGTCACCGGCGAGGGCGCCAAGCGCGTCGACGTCGACGCGCTGTACGACGTCGACAACTACCGGCCGAAGGTCCGCCACGTCGGCGGCAAGCCGATGTTCCTGTACTGAAGGCCGGCGCCCCGGTTCACCACCGCCTCGGCGGACCCGGCTCAGGTTGCAGCATCGGTCGCGCGTCATGCGACCCAACCCTGCCAGCCGCACCCCGCTCCGCCGCAGCCGCCAGCCCCGGCCGTCCGTGCAGGATCGGCCGCCACGCACGACGCTACGGTGGCCCCCAGTCCCGTCCCCACGAACGCTCTGGACCGCCTGTGCCCGCCGCGCCCACCACCGCCCGCCCCGACCGCCGCCGCGACCGCCTGAGCGGCGCCGCCGCGCGCCACCCCTGTGGCTCATCGCGTTCGGGGTGCTGCTCTACTCGACCGGCCCGGTGTTCGTCGGGGCGTCCGAGGCGTCGGGCCCGGTGTTCAGCTTCTGGCGGCTGTGGATCGGGGCGCCCGTGCTCGGACTGCTCACGGCGCTGCACGTACGGGCGGGCGGGCGCTGGCCGGACCGTCGGGCGTGGCGGTGGGCCGGCTGGGCGGGGCTCGCGTTCGGCGCCCACCAGCTGCTCATGTTCACCGCGATCAAGGCGACGAGCGTCGTCGACGTGTCGCTCATGAACACCCTCGCCCCGATCGTCGTGGCGCTGGCGGCCGTCCCGCTGTTCGGGGAGCGACCGGGCTGGGCCTTCAGGACCTGGACGCTGCTCGCGATGGCCGGGGCAGCGGTCGTCGTGGTCGGCGCGTCCGCCGGACCCGAGGGCGACCCGGTGGGCATGGCCATGGCCATGGGCAACGTCGTCGCGTTCGCGGGCTTCTTCCTGCTGTCGAAACTGGGACGCGACCACCTCGACGTGCTGCCGTTCCTGTTCGGCACGATCGTCGTGGCGGCGCTTGCCGTGAGCGGCTACTGCCTGCTCGCAGGTGAGCCGCTGGGGACGGTGAGCGGGCGCGACCTCGGCCTCGCGGCGGCGACCGGCCTGGGGCCCGGCATCGTCGGGCACTTCGTCATGACGTGGCCGCTGCGTTGGGTGGCGGCCAACGTGCCGCCGGTCATGAAGCTCGCCCAGCCCGTCGTCGCGGGACTCCTCGCCTGGTGGCTGCTCTCCGAGCCGATCGGCGACACGCACCTCCTCGGGGGGCTGCTCACGCTCGTGGGAGTGGCGGGAGCGGTGGCTAGCCGCCCGGTTGCCGGCGACGCGCCCATGCAAGCGCAGCCGGCGGGGTAGCGGCGGAGGCGGAGGGATTCGAACCCTCGAGGGGTGTTAGCCCCAACGTCATTAGCAGTGACGCGCACTAGACCGGACTATGCGACGCCTCCGAGCGGTCCCAGTGTAGCCACGGCCGCAACGCTCCCATCATCCGCCCTCATGCGCCGAGGCCGGGGTCGGGCAGCCATGGCCCGCTGGGCCGGGTCAGCGGGTGAGGTCGTCCAGCAGGACCGGTAGGACCTGTTCCTCGTGGACGGCGTGGCCTGCGCGGTCCATGGCCGGTACGAGGTCGGGGTCCCAGCAGGCCTCGGCCGGTGTGCCGCGCAGCGGCGTGCCGGGCGGGGCAGCCCGGTAGTCGGCGGCGGTCAGGCGCCACGGCCGTGCCCCGTGGCCGGCGATGACGGTGGTGGCGATGCGCAGACCCGCCCAGTCGAAATCGCCGTGGTAGGCCAGGTGCGCCCCGGTCGCGGCGAGACGGTCGAGCAGGAGCCGGGCGGCGGTGCGGACGTGGCCCTCCACGCAAACCAGCGGTGCGCTGGCCGGTCCGAGGCGGTTGGCAGCCGCGGCGACGACGGTGGGGTTCTCGCAGACGTACACCGCGGCCGGGAGCAGGTCCGGCGGGTCGCGCAGCAGCTGGCGTACCGACAGCCGGTAGGGCTCGCCGGCCTCGGCGTGCACGGCCAGTGCCCGGCCCGCGGTGCCCGCGGGACGGGCGGGCAGGTTCAGGGTCAGCACCGGCGCGCTCAGCTCGTCGCACAGCACGCCGGCGCCGGCCCAGGCGTCACGCCGGCCCCGGGCGCCGTCCCATGCCACGCTTCCTCCTACGGCGGCGGCGGCCCGCACGGCCAGCGTGCCGACGGGCGCGCCGGCGTCCAGCGCGTGGCTGTCCCCGGTCGCCTGCGCGGCGAGCTCTGCGAGAGGCGCGCCGGCGGCGGGTAGACGCGCCGCCACCGCGACGGCCTGCTCGAGCAGGCGGCGCCCCCGCGCGGCGTCCCCGCCCGCGAGGCGGCGCACGAGACCGTCGGCGCGCAGGCCGTCGAGCCACTCCCCCAGCGCCGGATCCGCACCGACCCGGTCCCGGGCGTCGTCCCACAGCCGGTCCCACGCCCGTGCGACCGCGATCTGGCGCGCGCGCTCGTCGGGCACCTGCCCGGTCAGCGCCTCCACGGCCTCGGCCAGCCCGCCGGCCAGGCCCGCGTGGCGCACGACGCCGTCGAGGTCGTCCAGGCGCACGGTCAGGGCTCCGCCGCCGCGGGCGGGGCGGCGTCCGAGGAGCCGGTCCACGGCGTCGCGCTGCGCGGTGGTCGGCGCGTGCAGCGTGGCCGTCCCGCGCAGCGTGCCTCCACCGGCCAGCCGCCGGCGGGCCCGCTGGACGAGCCACGCGAGCGCGGGGTCTGCGAGCGCCTCGCGCAGGCGCGGCAGGTCGGCGAGCGCTACCACGGCCCGCCGGCGCCGTCGCGCGCGGCGCCGTTGCCGTCACCGTTCCCGACCGCTGCGGCGGGGGGCGCCGGCCGGTCGTCGCGGACCCGCTCGCGGCCGTTCCACACCCACCGGGTCACCCCGACCGCGTCGATGCCCGGGCGGGTCGCGAGCTGGTAGATCGCCACGCCCGGCAGGGTGGCGTAGCAGCCCCACTCACGCTCGCTGGTCATGACGAAGTCGAGGTCGAACGCGGCGAGCAGCCCCATGCACTTGCTGCGCATGTCCGCGTCGACGCCGACGAACGCCTCGTCGAGCAGGATCAGGCGCGGCGCGGCGGCGTCGGCGCTGCGGTAGTGGGCGGCCGCGGCGGCGAACTGCGGGACGGTCAGCGCGATCGCCTTCTCCCCGCCTGAGCCGGTCCCGTGGGTGCGGCGGGTCAGGCGCTTCCACTGGCCCTCCTGGCGGCGCTCGACCGCGAAGGTGTGCCACGCCCGGTAGTCGAGCGCGGCCGCGAGGTGCTCGGGCCACGTGCCCGTGTCGTTGGCGGCGCGCACCGCGTCGATCTGGTCCTTCAGGAACCCGCCCAGGGCCGCGCGCTCGTCGGGTGACCAGGTGCCGTCGGTGGCGAGCAGGCGCCTGCGGGCGTCGACCAGTCCGGCGGGCCCGTCGTCCACCGGCCGCCACGCGAACCGCAGCACGAGCCCGGTGCTCATCGGGCGGTCGGCCAGCTCGGCGTTCATCTCCGCGACGAGCCGCTCGCCGCCGCGCAGCAGGTCGTGCAGGTGGGTGGACACCTCGCCGATGAGGTGGTTCTCGAGCACCTCCCGCTCGCGCGCGTCGAGCAGCGACCGGCGGTGGGTCACCTCCTCGGACAGGGCGCGGTGCAGCGCCTCCATGGAGCACTGCCGTCCCTGGAAGGGCACCGTCACGACGAGCACGCCGTCCTCGACGGTGGTCGCCGGCTCGTAGCCGTGCGGCAGGAGCGTGTCGGTCAGCGTCTGGATGTGGCGGTGGATGTCGCGCTGGGTGCGCTGCCAGGCCGCGTCGTCGTCGCCCTCGCCGAGCTCGTCGCGGATCCGCCGCGCGCTGCGCACCGCCCGGTCGGCCGACCAGCCCTCGCCGGCGCCCTCGGCGAGGTCGGCGAGCCCGTCGCCGGCCACCGCGAGCAGTCCCGTCGCGGCGAAGGCCGCGAGGGCGTCGATGGCGGTGGCCCGCCGGCCCTCGTCGGCGGCGAGCTGCTCGCCGTGGGTGGCGATCTGGGTCTCGGCGACCTTCGCGGCGGCGGTGGCCTCGGTGCGCTCCTCCCGGCGGTCGTCGGTCTCGGCGCGGATCGCCTCGGCGCGTGCCCGTGCGTCGGCCAGCCGGGCGAGCACCTCGGAGACCGCCGCCCCGACAGTGGCCTCCAGGGCATCGCGTTCGCTCGCGGCGGCTTGCGCCCGCTCGTGGGCGTCCTGGCGCGACGCGGCGCGACGCCGCTCGGCTTCGGCGGCGTCGGCGGCCTGCGCGGCGGTGGCCGCCGCGGACCGCCGGGCCTGCAGGTGCCCCCGCAGCGTGGGCCACAGCGCCGCCACCGCCTGGCGGTACTCCGCGACTGCGGCGAGCAGCGCGGGCAGGTCGTCGAGGCGGTCGGCGAGGCCGAGGTCGGCGGCGGCGGTGTCCCGTTCGCCGGCGGCGCCGTCGAACTCGCGGCGGCGGGTGGCGACGCGCTGCTCGGCCTCGCCGAGGCGGGCGCGCAACCCGTCGACGGCGTGCCAGGCCGCGTCGATGTCGGCCAGGGCGCGGCGCAGCGGCCCGTCGTCGGGTGCGGCGGCGGCCTCCTCCCGGGCGGTGGTCTCGCGCAGGCCCACGCCGGCGAGCTCGGCGTCGATGTCGGCGACGGTCTGCTCGGCCCGGGCGATGTCCGCGGCGAGCACCTCGAGGCGCCGGCGCCGCGCCGCCTCGCGGGCGCCCTCGCCGATGTGCGCCGCGGCGGGCTTGCCCCAGCGGCCGTGAGCGGGCCCGGCCTGCCAGCTTCCGTCGGCGGCGACCCAGACCGGTCCGCCGTCGGTGGCGGCCTGCTTCCGAGCCGCCCCGCCGCCGCCGAGGCCGATGTGGGACAGCACCGCGGCGACGGCGCCCTCGTCGACCGGGGTGTCGCCGACGGCGGGCACGAGCAGCTCGGCGACGCTGGTCGCGGGGGCGGGGCTCGTGCCGGCGGCGAGGACGGTGTCGTGGTCGCCGGCGGCGTCACCGCCGAGCAGCCGTCCGTCGGGGGTCACCCAGGCGTCGAGCAGGCCGGCGGCCTGCAGCGCGGCCTCCAGCCCGGCCCGGTCGGCCTCGCCGACGCCGGGGCGGAAGTCGCACACCCGCCACAGCGGTGCGCCGGGACGGGCGGCCCGGGCGCCCTCGTCGCGGGTGGCCGGCGCCGGCGGGGGCGCGTGGGCGCCGGTGGCCAGCCGGTCGCGCTCGTCGGTGAGCTCGGCGAGCTGCTCGCGCGCGGTGGCCAGGCGGCCGCCGGCGTCGGCGCGCAGCCCGGCCAGCCGGCCGGTCGCGGTGCGGGCCGCGTCGGTCACGGCGGCGGTCAGGGGGCTCGGGCCCTGCGCGGTGCGGCACCACGTGTCGAGCTCCCACGCGACGTCGTCGGCGTCGGCGGGTGCCAGCTCGGCCAGGTCGCGCGCCCAGACGCGGTAGGCGGCGACGACCTCGGTGGTGGCCTCGCCGAGGCGCTGGCGGGCGGCGGTGTGGGCTTCGGTCGCCTCGTCGAGCTGGCCGGCGAGGTCCGTGGCGGACTGCGTGGCCAGCGCCAGCGCCTGGCGGGCGGTGGCGACCGCGGCGTCGAGGGTCTGCACGTGGCGGACCGCCCGCTCGCGGGTCGCGGCGGCCTGCGCAACCGCGCTCGCAGCGGCCTCCAGGGCACGCCCCCCGGCGTCCTCCCCGGGGCCGTCGGGCAGCGCGAGCGACCCGGTCGCGTCACGGTGGGCCTCGGCCAGCCCCGCGGCGCCGGCCGTCTGCGTCGCGTGCGCGGCGGCCTCGGCCACCCCCGTGCGTGAGGCGTCGGCGGCGTCCATCGCCTCGGTGGCGCCACGGTCGCGCTCGGCCCGGGCCTGCCGGGCCTCGGCGAGCTCGCGGTCGGCGCGGTCGGCCGCCACTGCGCGCTCGTCAGCGTCGCGGCGCACGCGGTCGAGGTGCTCGGCCGAGCGCATCTCCGGGCTGTCGGCCAGGGTGCGCACCGCGGCCTCGGCGGCGCGCTCGTCGACGGCGAGCTCCTCGAGGCGGCTGGTGACCGCGGCCAGCGCCTGGCTGGCGGCGCGCTCGTCCGCCTCGGCCTGGCGCAGCTTGCGCATGGTCGTCTCGTAGACGGCGTGCAGGCGGCGCACGCCGGCGCCGCGGCGTGCGGCGGCCAGGCGGGCGTACGTGCGGTACTCGTCGAGGAACGCGCCCGCCCCAGCGCCGGCGGCCACGAACGCGTCGAGGGCCTCGCGGTCGGCCTCCAGGCTGCGGAACGCGTCGGCGACGTCGGCGATCATCTGCGGGGAGACCGGCGGCAGCGCCTCGGACAGGGCGGCGGACAGCTTGCGCTCGTCGAGCTGGCGCGACAGCTGCGGCTGGCGCAGCTGGATGAGCAGGTTCACCAGCGCCTCGTAGCGGTGCTCACCGAGCCCGAACAGCGCCCGGTCGACCGCGCGGCGGTAGGCCGAGGCGGTGGTGAACACCTCGCCGCGCTCGCCGATCTCCTCGGCGAGGCGGGCCCGGGTCAGCGCGTGGCCCTGCTCGCTCTGCAGGTGCAGGTCGGCGCCGACGCGCTGGTCGGTGACGAAGAACCACCGGCCGTGCAGGCCCTTGCCGGCGATGGCGTGCAGCCCCGCGCCGATCGTGAGGTAGCGCGCCTGCCCGTCGTCGTCGACGCGCCCGAACTCGAGCCACGTGTAGCCGAGCCGGTCGCTGTAGGTGCCGAGCAGCAGGTTCCACTCCAGGCGCTTGGCAGGGTCGCCGTCGGGCTCGACGCGGTGCGGGGAGACCTCCCCGTCGAGCAGGAACGGCAGCTGCAGCGCGAGCACCCGCGACTTGCCGGTGCCGTTGTTGCCGCGCAGCAGCAGGTGGCCCTGCTCGTAGCGGAACTCCTCGTGGTCGTAGCGGTAGAGGTTCAGCAGGCCGCCGCGCAGCGGCTGCCAGCGCTCCCGCTGCGCCGCCGGCAGGGCGGGGGCGTGCCCGTTGGTCGTGGCGAGCGTGGTCACAGCAGCTGCTCCTCGGGTGGACTCTGCAGGGCGTAGCGGGCGATGGCTGCGCGGGGCACGACGCCGTCGGGGGTGCGGCGCACGAGCGCGAGCGCCTCGAGGCGGTCGAGGGTGGCCTCGGCCAGCGCCACGTCGGCGCCGGGCTCGGTGACCGCCTTGCGCCAGTGGGCCTTGTGGCGGGCGATCAAGCGGGCGGTGTGGCGGTGCAGCGCGGCGGGCGCGACGGGGGTGTCGGGGTGGCGGCGGGCGTGGGCGGCGAGGTGCTCGGCGAGCAGGAGCGTGAGGTGGCCGTCGGTGCCCTCCTCGGGCAGGCCCAGGTCGGTGGCGTCGCCGCGCTCGTCGACCAGGGCGATGCCCTCGGCGCGCACCTCGGGCACGAGGCCGGTCGCGTCGGCGATCTCGGTGAGCAGCCGCCCGCGCTGGCGGTGCAGGTAGTCGAGCGTGTCGGCGTCGAGGTCGTCGTAGTACACGACCGGGTCGTCGAGCAGCCGGCGCACGAGGTGGGTGCGCCGGGCGCGGTTGCGCCCGGCGTCGGTGTCGGGCAGCGGCTCGGCCACGATCGCGGCCAGCCGCTCCTCGAAGGTGCCCGCCTCGACCGTGGAGGGCCCGCGGCGCACGGCCAGCAGCCCGGCGAGGGCGGGCCGGTTGATCGTGTAGAGCACGTCGCCGCGCTCTGCGAGGTAGGCCTCCTCGTCGCCGGTGACGCGCACGAGCACCCGCAGGTCCAGCAGCAGGCGCACGACCGCGACGAGGTCGCGGCGCTGGTCGCGGCCGGTCAGGTCGAAGCGGTAGCCGGCGGCGGCGAGGTCCGCGTCGCCGGCGACCAGGGCCATGATCTCGTCCGCGAGCTTGCCGAGGGCGGTCTGGCGCTCGGTGCGCTCGAGCACGGCCAGCGCGAGGCACGCCAGGGCGTAGCGGCGGCGCGGGAACGGAGGGTCGCCGCGGCGGGCGCGGGCCGGGCGCGTCGCGTCGCCGAGGTCGGCGGGGGTCTTGCGCAGGCGCGCGGCCTCGGAGTCCACACGCAGGCTCCAACCCGGATGGCGGGCGAACCACTCCCGCAGCCACCCCGCGTGGCGGCGCACGAGCCCGAACTCGGCGGCCTGTGGCCCGTCCGCGGCCAGCAGCGGGCTGGCCAGCAGCGCACGCAACGCGCGGCGGCGCTCGTCGAGGACCGCGGCGTCGATGCGGGCGCCGAGAGCAGCGGGTGCGGGGGATCGGGTCATGCGCTGGCCCCCACCGGCTCGCGCACGGCCCGCGCGGCGAACGCGTCGCGGATCGTGACGAGGTGCTCGGGGCCGACCAGGCGCCCGGCGCTCGTGGCGATGGTCGCGGTGCCGGCCGCCGGCACGAGGATGATGACGAGGGTCCCGTCGGTCGAGGTCGTCTCGACGGCGTCACCCGGCCTGACCTTGGCCGCCAGGGCCTCGCCGAGCAGGTCCAGGAAGAGGTCGAACTCGCAGGGGTCGAGGTCGCCGAGGTCGGACAGCAGCGTCGGCCGGCCGGTGGCCAGGCGCCGGCGCGCGGCCTCGATCTGCGCGGCCTCGGCCTCGATGGTGGCGGCGATCAACGCCTTGCCGGCGCTGCGGTCCACGACGTCGGCGGGCCGGCCCCGCTTGGCGTGGCGCCCGGAGCGGCGCAGCCGCGGCGACAGGCGCAGGGGCGGCGCGGTCAACCAGCTGGTCTGGGGGGACACGGGGTCGGCGTCGCGCTCGTCGAGGGTGTCGGCGTTGACCTGCAGGTGGCGCGCGGGGGTGAGCGCGAACGCCGCCCGCCACAGGCGGTGGGCGTCGGCGTCGTTGTCGGCCTCGGCGAACCAGCGGGCCAAGGCGCGCAGGTCGGTGAACCGGTCGGTGCGCGTGACCCGCCGGTCGTTGATGGACGCCACGGCCTGCAGGAGCGCGGGGATGGCCGAGCGCGCCCGGGCACGCAGCACCTCGGCCTGCGACGGTGCCGCGCCGCTGCCGATGAACCAGGCCCGCAACCCCGCCCAGCGGCCGCGCCAGCGCTCGACGGCCTCCTCGGCGTCGGCGTCGGTCGGGGCCAGGGCGTCGGCGAGGTCGCGGCGCGCCGCCGCGGTGAGCAGATCCCCGGCGCCGGCGCGCTCGACGCGCTCGATGTGGTCGACGATGTCAGCGGTGGCCATGACGAGCTGGCCGATGAAGCGCTCAAGGTAGTCGATCAGGGTGTCCTTGTAGGCGACGAAGGTCGCCACGTCCACGCCGTGCAGGTCGATGGTGCGCTGCAACCCGGCGATGAACGTCTGCGCCTTCGCGGTCAGCTCGTCGAAGCGGGTCCGCAGCGTCGTCAGGATCCGGTGGACCTTGGCGTCGTCGGGCTCGCCGGCCTCCGCGAGGGCGGCGAGCTCGCCGAGCAGCTCGCGGATGTCGCCGAGGGCGGCGGCCTGCAGCTCGCCGGACTCCGCGACCGCGTCGTGGTAGGTGGCCAGCGCCCGCTCGGCGGCCTCCCCCTCGACGGTCAGCTGGTAGAGGTAGCGGGTGCGGTAGAACTCCTCGACGGTGGCGACCTCGGCGGTGTCGGTGTCCTTGCGCAGGTTGCCCCACTCGCAGAGCTGCAGCAGGCACGTCTCCACCTCGGCCTCGGTCAGCGGTGCGTCGTCGTACAGCGCGCGGGCGACGTCGGCGGGGCGCAGGTGCAGGGCGAAGCGTTCCTTCGCGACGGTGAAGACCCGCATGACCGCCCGGTAGGCCGGGGCCTTGTCGGCGGTGACGTGCGCGAAGGCCGCCAGCCGCCCGTCCTCGCGCTCCCCGGTCATGGTCACTCCCTCGTTCTCTGGTGCCGTACGTGCCAGCGGCGGGACATCCGACGGACAGCCACGCCGACACTGTAGGGTGTAGTTACAGGGATGTAAAGGAGACATCGTGGGGACCGTGATCGGAGCCGGCGGGGCCGCGCTGCTCCTCGGCGAGCTCGTGGCGAGCGGCGTGGTCGACGGCGCCGACATCGCCCGAGCGGTTTGCACGACGCCCCGCAGCGTCGCCCGCTGGCGTGCCGGCGCGAGCACGCCGCGCCGTGACCTGGAGGAGCGCCTGCTGGAGCTCGCCGCGGTCATCGACGCGCTGCGCGCCACCGTCGGCGACGCCGGCCGGGCCCGCATGTGGCTGCGCCGCCCCCACCCCCGCCTCGACCTCGACAAGCCCCTGGAGCGCATCGCCGCCGGCGGCTACCGCGACGTGGTGGCGCTGGCGGGCACGGCCGCGCCGTGACCCCAGGGTGGTCGGCCCCACCTGCTGTGGGCGTTCCCTGGGAGTGGGAGTCGGACGCCCTATGCACCGGGCGGTAGGATCAACGGTATGGCGAAGAGGAAGATATCCGCGACCCTGTCGCCCGAGCTGATCCGGCAGGCGCAGGCTCTCACCGGCGGCGGCAACCTGTCAGAGGTGCTGGAGCAGGGCCTGTCCGCGCTCATCGACCGGGAGCTCGAACGCCGCTGGCTCGCCGGTTACCAGCAGCAGCCACCAGCGGAGGATGTGCCCGACGACGTCCCGGTCGACTTGCGTGAGGTGCCGTGGGCCCCCCGGCGGTGAGCGCCGCGCGGCCCCACCGGGGCGAGCTGTGGTGGGCCGACGTCCCCGGAGACAAGGTCCGGCCCGTCCTCGTCCTCACGCGAGAACGGTTCATCGAACGGCTGCACTCGGTGCTGGTCGCCCCGGTGACGACGACGGTGCGCGGGATCCCCACCGAGGTGCCGCTCGGCGCCGGCGAGGGGCTGCCCCAAGCCTGCGCGGCCAACTTCGACAACCTGTTCACGCTCCGGCGTGACCGGCTCCGAGACCCGATCGGCCAGCTGACCGGGCAGCAACTCGAAGACGTGTGCCGCGCATACCGGTTCACTGCCGGCTGTTGAGCGGCCACCGCAGCCTGCTGGCCCGGTAGGCCCGGCCGCGGCGCGCGGCGGGGTGCTTCACCCGGCCGCGGGGGCGGCGGGGTGCTCCGTCGAGGACGGTCAGCCAACCGGCGGCGTGTGGATTGCGCCGGCGGTCACGTCGAGCCTGGCGAGATCCGCGGCAGCCTGCCCCGCGACCCATCCTCCGGCGTTGCTCACCGTCCGCGCCTGCTGGACGACCTCGGGGAAGGCGGCCCGCTGTGCGGCGCGCAGCCGGTCGTCACGCGCGGCGAGCACGGGCAGAAGCCGGTCGGCGTCGGCGCTGCCGGCGACCTGCCCGTCGGTGGCGTCCCGCAGCCGCTGGCTGATGCGGTGGGCGAAGCCGAGCAGGAAGGCACGCCGGAACGAGCGGGTGCGGGAACGGCCGGCCGCGTCTCGGTGGGAGCCGAGACGGGCCATGGCGCTCGTCGCCTGTGCAAGGAGCGACGCGGCGAGCAGCTCGACCGCGTCGAGGTCGTGGTCGTAGCCGAACGCGGTCACCCATCCGCAGTCGGGGCTGTAGACCACCCGGCAGCGGTTCGCCCCGGCGATCTGGGTGAGCAGCGAGGCCTTGGCGTCGGCGTAGGGGTCCTCCACGGGGATGCGGCGCGCCGACGGCTCCCCGACGTCGTCGCCGGTGTGCAGCAGCGCCTCGTCGATGGCGTGACGGGCGATGAGCTCCTGGGCCTTGGCCGTGAGCGCCTCCGCCTCCTCGTCGAACTCCGTCGACTCGGCCTTGGCGAGCAGGGAGCGCACCCGCGCGAGCATCCGCTCGTCGAGCCCCCGCGTCTGGCCGAGCGCCCCGTTGGCGCCGCCCCACGGCTGGCCGGGGGCAGGCACCGTCGGGGGCAGCCCCGGCAGCCGTGACAGCAGGCCGAGCACCGCGACGGCCACGCGCAGCCCGCCGGCGCCGCTCGCCACCGCGTCGCTCCGACGGGCGCAATCCTCCAGGACCGCCAGCTGCTCGCTCCACCGCGGGTGCAGCTGCTGGCCCAGCTCCCCGTGCCGCCGGCCGTCGGCCACGACCAGACCGGCGACCGTGTCGGCGTGGCCAACTCCGAGGCGGCGCGCCGTGACGCGCACGACGTCGGCCGGCGTCCACCCCCGCTGCCACAGCGCGGCGACCGCCTCGCGCAGGCACCCGTGCACGGCGGTGACCGCGGGCTGGCCACGCGCGGCCAGCTCGGCGAGCAGCGCCTCGTGCGCGTGCGCGTCACTGTCCGCCGACCACGCCGCCGCCCACAGCACGTCCACCAGGGACGGGGGCGGTGGCGGGTGCTGGCGGGGCTCCCCGCCTGCACCGGGGGGCCGGGTCGGCCCCGCCGCTCGGCCGTGGCGCTGCCGGCGCTTCTTCGCCGCCCGTCGCTGCTTGTTCTGCTTGCCCATGGGCAGCAGTGTCGCCCCTGCCGGTCTCCTGCGGCCGCATTTCGCGCGGCCTGTGACGACCGGCCTGTGGCGAGCCGTAGCTCGGCCCGGCGAGAGGGCCTCTCAGCCGGCCTACACTCGGGTCACGGAGGTGTGGCCGAGTCTGGTTGAAGGCGCCGGTCTTGAAAACCGGTAGACGGTTCTGCCGTCTCGTGGGTTCGAATCCCACCGCCTCCGCGCTGACCAGGGAACGCTACCTCAGGGGATGTCCTGGCTTCTCCCATGGGAGCGCCGCGGGCAACATTCTGGCAACATCCCGCGCGCGCTCGGCTCCGCGAGATGGTCCGTCCGTCGTCGGTGGGTGCGTGCACCGGTGACGGGGCGGGGGCGGCGCGATCATCGCCGGCCTCTTCCTCCGCCGCTTCACCCGGGGCGTGGCCTGGGGCGCACCTGACATCGCCGGTCCGGCGTTCCTTCCCGAAGAGGCTTGCCAGTGGGCACCTGCCGGCGGGCGCGACCGGCTTCGGGGTCCACACCTTGCTCGCCTGGCTCGAGCGTCGCGCGGTCTAGAGTGTGGGGCATCGTGGCGGCCCAGTTGCCGAGGCGTTCGATGGTGGGCTCAGCGCGGTAGCCGTGGGGCAGGTCCAGCACGATCTGGGTTCGTGAGATGCATCACTCGACCGCCACCGCGTGGGCCAGCAGGATGAGCTCACGTCTGCTCCGCAACCCGGCCTTGCGGAGAAGGTTGCGCACATGCGTACGCGAGGTCGCCGGCGAAACCCCGATCTGCGCAGCGATCTCCTCATCCGTGGTCCACCCACCACCGATCAACGCGAGCACCTCAAGCTCCCGTGGGGTAAGCCGCAGCTCATCCAGGCCCTTTGGCAGGGCCACGCGGTCGGTCAACCCCGCGACCATGCGATCCACTCGCCCCAGCGACCTTCGCACGCGATACACCAGCGCGAAGCCAGCACCGGCCAGCCCCGTCGCAGCCATGGATTTCACCAGTTGCAGGTCCGCCAGCAGCAAATCGCCTACACCGGGAGAGATGACCTCCAGCCGGTAGGCCTGCAGCGCCAAGCGCTGCACTGACCCGAGCACGAACGCCGCGCACACCACCGCCACGAGTAGCCCGAGCTGCCGCAGCGGCGCAGAGGCGCAACGCATCCACTGGACGATGCCCCACGAACCCAGCAAGACGAACAACATCATGTTCAATACGAGCCAAGCGAGGATCACCACATCGACGATGTTCACTTCTTGTCGCCCTTCCGCACGCCCCGAGATTTCCAGATACTAGCGAGCGACGGGGCGAGCGTACTTGCAGGCGACGGGCCCCCGACCATCCCACCCGACCAATGGGGTGCGTTTCGTCCCCCGGTTAGGGGGCTCTACCTGCTCAGAGGTACGGAGTTCCCCCTAGCCGCGTAACGATTCCCGCCCCCGGAAGTATGGACAACAAGATCCCGACCCCAGATGGTGACACCTTGGTCCCTCGGGGGGCCATGGGATATTCAGTCCTATCCAGCGCGACCCCGCCAAAAGGAAGGGGTGCTACCGCTCCTCACTGGGACACGATGCCCCCCAAGTCGATAGCAGCACTTGCCTCGGACATAAGACACACAGCTCGGAAGTAGAGCAGGCACCCAGTCAAAGCACATAATCAGCGGACCATGAAGGAGGCTTGAAGTGATCCTACGCTCATGGAACCCTAGTTTGCGATCGGCCGTCGTCGTGACCGTGGCTCTAACTGTGGTTGCTGTTATGACACCGCCACCGGCAGGGGCAAGAAGGGACCAGACACCCCTTGAGTCTCTCACCAGTCGCCAGCCCTCACAGGTCATCCAATGGGGGAAACAACAAGATCGTGGTACGCGCGGACAAACTACCTCAGGAGGAGCTACCGCTGGCCGAGGAGCTTGTGGCGGGCCTAAATGAAGCGCGGCGCGTCGGGCATATCTTGATAGCGCGCAGTTTCGTTGTGACCGCGACGCAGGCAGGAATCGAGGATCTTAAAACGCAAATGAATGTCACTTCGTATGATTGTGTCGCGCTGGCGGATATCGCAGTCGACTGGCGGGGGTTCCGAGCGGAAGCCCAACCAACATGTACCGACGAGGAGTTCCAAGAGCGGCATCGGGCAGCGCAGCTCCCGAGCGCAAACGACGACGCTATAATAGTGCCGATGAGTCACACGAGCCCAGGCCCGATCCATGTGTCCGAGAACTTCAATTGCTTCCTCTCCGTCGTCGGTCTTGCGCTTGCGGTCGTCGCAATAGTGGCTCTCATGTCGAACCCAGTTACCGGCTTTTGGGGATGGGTTGCATGGTCAGTCACCGGCGCATCGTCATTCGCCGCATGGACAGGCTTCGTCCTCAACTGTACTGGCATACGTGCTGTGAACCAGCGCGTCAGGACCAGTTCGGGCAACCGCGACTATGCCTGCCACTTCCACTACTATAGCAATTACAGGTACTCACCCCGCTATAATCGCTACGTCCCTACGTATGTACGCTATTACTGTTGATTCTGGAGGGCGGAAGGGAGCATCATGATAAGGCCGTGGGGTTTACGTCACCTTCTTGCTGGCGTTACGCTATTCCTCGGAACCGGGGCGTTAGCCATTACAACTGCCGCGTTCTCAACCGACGACAGGAATTGGTTGTTCGCGGCCAGCGCGCTGCTGACTCTTGCCGCTGTTGTGGGGCTGACTGCAGCGGTCACCGCCCGGCCGCCTCAGTTGAGGAGGGCTCCCGGAACGGAAGAATCGGCGCCTCCAGTGTTAACAATTATAGCTCTGTCGGCCGTGATAAGCGGTACCACTGTGTTGGCTGCCGGACTGTGGTTGTTGGCGGTGGCATGCTACGTGGCTGCCGGTGCATGCTTGGTTGGGGTTCTCAAGGATACTTTGGGACGCTCATCAGCTGAATAAGTGACATGCTAGCGTTCTAACAGAGGCGGGGCCCTTGGCGGTCCCCGCCTCATGTCTTCAACTACGCAATGCACGCCGACGGGTCGAGGACGTAGCGGCAGGTCTCCCAGCGGCCGGAGTCGACCTCGCGGGACTCCTCCTGGAACACGAACCCGTGCTCGCGCAGTCGGCCCGGGTGCTTGGTGACGGTGTTCTTGCTCAGGCCGAGGTTGGCGGCGATGCGCCGCACGCTCGTCTCGGCGACCAGACGCCCGCGGTCGTCGATGCGCGCGTCCAGGGCGATGTCCTCAAGGATCCCCCAGGCCATCAGGCCGACGGCACGCTTCATCGCGCGGCTGGACAAAAAGGACCTTCGCGAACGGCTCGGCGCGTGCGACGATCCGGCCGTCGGACAGCACCCGTCCGACCTCCCGGCCGAACGCCAGGACGTCGCGCGCTTCCCGCGGCTCGGGGTCCGACTGGGGCCCCGCGGCGGCCATCAGGCCGCCCTCCCCGCGGGCGCGGGATCACTCCTGGCGGTCTGGGGGACGCGACGGCTGGCAACGGGCTGCAACGTGCGTTCGACGACAGGCTGGGATTCGGCAGGTCCGGTCAGGACTGGCGAGGCACGAAAAGCCAGGGCAGCGACACGAAGAGGGGAAGCGCCGCAAGGGAGGGGACAGGCCGCAGAGGGCTTGAAAACCGGTAGGCGGTTCCGCCGTCTCGTGGGTTCGAATCCCACCGCCTCCGCGCTGACCAGCGGGAACGTCCCCTTGGGGTCTGCCCCGGCTTTCTCCCATGGGAGCGTGGCGGGCGCCTGGCGCTGCCTTGACCTCGACCGGGCGTCCCTGCGCGTCTCGCTCACGCTCGGCATCGTCGACGGCAAGGGACGACCGTAGAGGCGGTCGGCCTTGACGTAGGTGAGGAAGGTGGACAGCTTGCTCGACCGTCCAGACGCCGGTGCGGGCCTTCGGCGCGGACGGCGCCTCGACGAGGGCGGCCGCGGTTGCGCGCTACCCGTCCCGCTTGACCGCGTCGGCCAGGGCCTTGTGCAGGGCCCGATGCACGTTCAGGACGGTCTTCGCCGACAGCGGCTGGGGCGGTCCTGGCGCCGGCGGTCTCCGGCTCGTCGTAGAGGCGGTTGAGGTCCGGGGGTCGAGCCGCTGCAAGGGGACGCTGCCGATGCGTGGGACGACGTAGGTGTTCATGATGTCGCGGTAGCCGACCCAGGCGCTCAAGGAGACCTGGCCGCGGTGGCTTGGTCGACGAGCCGGACGCCGCGCAGGTCGATCGGCTGCGCGAGGCCAACGCCCGGCTGCGGGACGTCATCGACCGGCAGGCCGGCGAGCTGGACGAGGCGCGGCGGGACAACCAAGCTTTGCGGGCCAAGGTCGACGAGCTGTCCGTGAAGCTCAAAGAGCTGGCCGCGCGGCTGGGCCGCAACGCGAAGAACTCGTCGGTGCCGCCCTCGTCGGAGGGGCTGGCCAAGAAGCCCGCAACGCCGCGCAAGCGCGGCGGGCGGCGGGGCAAGCAGCCGGGGTCGCCGGGGCGCATCTGGCGCAGGTCGCCGACCCCGACCGGGGTCGTGGAGCACACGCCGGCGGCGTGCGCAGGGTGCGGCGGGGACCTGGCCCGGGCGGCGGTGGTTAGCGGCGCGCCGGCAGGTGTTCGACCTGCCCGAGATCGGTTTGGAGGTGGTCGAGCACCGCGCGCAGCGGCGCCGCCGGGGTGCTGCCCGCCTTCGCCGGCACCGCCGTGCACGACCGCTGGTCACCGTACTTCTCCTACCCGGCCGGCCACGCGTTGTGCGGCGCGCACCTGGTGCGTGAGCTGACCGCCGCCGCCCAGACCGGCGCCGACCAGGACTGGGCCACCCACGTAAGCCCGCCTAGTCGCCGCGGCGCATCGGCACGCCGAGGCAAGCACCTCGAGGACACCAAGCTGCGCCGGTCGTCCTCCGCCCTGGTCACACCTTTTGCCGGAGTGTGCGATAACTATGCGGCGGCCAATCCGAACCGCTGCCGCCTCGAAGCCTGGGGCGGTCGCTGCCTCCAGCAGCTGAAAGTTGACCGCCGTGGGCGGCGAGGCGGTCGCGCCCGCGGCGACTCACCAGCGGGCGCCGAAGACGCGGCCGGGCACCGGCACCGCTGCAGGGTCCCCGCCGTCGTCCAGCCGGAGCAGCGTGCCGTCGCTCATGGTGAGCAAGAGATGGCGTCCCGTCTCGTCGGCGTCGATCGCGGCCGGCACGTCCGGCAGGCGAATGGATTCAGCGACCGGCTCGAGCGTGTCGAGGTCGAGCGTGACGAGGCGGACCTCGCCTGCCTCAAGGTCGCAGCAAGTCTCCACCACGCTGAGGACCCCGTCGGCGCGGAAGACGGGGAGGCGCCAGGAGGCGGCCGCATCGGCGGGCTGCAGCCGGCGGGCATCGACGAAGCGGCCTCCCGGTGTCGAGGGGTCGACCACTCGCAGTTCGACGCCGTCCTCGTAGACGACGTGGAAGGCGAGACGGTCGCCGCCGGGTGACCAGGACAACGAACCGGGGACGACCAGCAGCTCGGGGTCGCTCGCCTCGCGCCAAATGGTCTCTTCTCCGCTCGTGAGGTCACGCACGACGACTTGCGGGTCGGCACCGCATCCCCCGGGAACCGCGTAGGCGAGGAATCGCCCGTCGGGACTCACGCTCGGAGCGGTGCCCGACGCCACCGGCGTCTGCCCGCGGCGTGCGACGTCCACGGCGACGATCTCGTGCAGGCAAGCCGTGACGATCCGCGAGACGTAGACGACCCCCTCAGAGGAGCGGTCCTGGGCGGTTGCCCCCTCCCCCACCTCCGTGTCGTCGAGGAGCACCTCGCGGATCGCCCCCGTGCGCGCGTCGACGGTGAACACCCCGCTGCCGGGCGCGTCGTCGCGCCAAACGTGCGCCATGAGCGTGCCGGGCGGCTCGCCGTCGGCCTTGGGAGCGTGCACCGGCTCACCATCCGGCGGCGGCTCGGGCAGGCGCTCGAGCGGGGCGAGCCAAACGGCGGCGTTGCGGTCCGGGGGTTGTCCGGCGTGGCCGACGACGACCACGCGGTCGGCTGCGAGGACCGCCCCTGTTGCGGCGCTCGGTCCGTCATCGCGGGACTCGACGTCGGCACGGTCCCACCTTGCGCCGCTCGCATCGCCGACCCACACGGCCGCGCGCTCCCCGTCGGAGCCGACGGCGATGAGGCGTTGCCCGTCCGTGAACACGCTGCTGACCGACTGGGGCCCTGGACCTGCGAGGGCTTCGTGGGTCGCGGCCGTCCAGTGGCGGCCGTCGGCCGACCACCACATCCCCGCGTCGCCGTCCTCGGGCGCCGTGGTGCCGTAGGCGAGCAGACGATCGTCGATGGCGGTGATTCCGAAGAGGAGCGCACCGGATTGCAGACCGGTCACCGGCAGGGCCTCCCATGCCGCGCCGTCAGTCGACTCCCACACGGCATGACGGCCACCGACTTGGCCGACCGCGAGGAGCCCCGCGCCCGACCGCGTCACGCCCCGCATGCTGCTGTCGGCATCGGTCGTGGGCAGCGTCAGCTCGCTACGACGCCACACGCCGCGGGGATCCCCGCCGGCCCATGCCGCGGCAGTGGTGCGCGTGTCCTCGTCGCCGTCCCCGGGACGCAGCGTGAAGCCGACCGCGACGGGCCCCGCCGGCCCGTCGGACACGGCGACCTGTTGCGCGCCGGTCTCACCGGGTAGCACCGTCAGCCCGAGGTCGGCGTGGGCCCACGTTTCGCCGTCGACACTCGTCCACACCGACCCGGTGGCGCCGGCCTGGCCGACCGCGACGAACTCGTCTCCGGAGACCGTCACGTCGAGCATGCCACCGTGCGCGAGCACGCCTCCGGCGTCCGGCGGGCGGGTCCACGTGGCCCCGCCATCGTCGGACAGCCAAACGCCCGGGGATCCACCTGCTGCCCCGACGGCGACGATGCGTCCCCCGAGCACGGCCGCGCTTTCCATGGTGTCCATGCCGGCACGCCCGAGTTGGGGGTCGAGGACGCGGACGAACGTGAGGCCAGGTTCCGACGGTCCTCCCAACCGCACGTCGGGGGGGATGAAGTCGCGGCCCACGACGAAGGCGACGGCCAGCAGGACGATCCCGCTCATGGCCGTGACCGCGGACCGGCGGGGTGCGCTGGCCCGGCGTCGGACGGCCGGCAGCGTACGCTGAGGGTCAACGGGCGCGACGGACTCGTCGAGCGCGTGGCTGGCCGCTCGGGCCTGGGTATCGATGTTCATTCCGCAGCCTCCGCCGTGCGCAAGGTGCGCGCGAGCCGCTTACGAGCGCGCCGCAGGTCCGATTTCACGGTGTTCTCGGGCCTGCCGAGGGTCTGCGCGATCTCCAGGACGGAAAGATCAGCGACGTAGCGCAGCGCCACCACTTGAGGAAGCGCCCCCGGTAAGGCACGCACGGCCGTCCAGAAGGCCGCCGCCTCAGCCGGGATGGGATCTGCTTCCGGGGGCCTGCGGAGCGCCAACCGCGCCATCGCCTTGGCCTCCGAGGCCCTGCGGCGAAACATCGACCGGGCGAGGTTGGCGGCCACGGCTCGCACCCACGCGTCCGGCCGTTCGTAGCCAGCTACTTCGTCCCAACGCCGGTACGCGCGGGCGAACGCCTCCTGTGCGAGGTCCTCGGCGACCGCGGGGCTGCCGGTCATGGCGAGGGCGACCTTGAGGACCGCACGATAGTTGCGAGCGTAGAAATCGGCGAACGAACTGCGCTCCAGCCCGGCTGCGCTGGGCACCTCTCCCGCCACGGCTCCTGGCACGCCCCCCCTCCTTCTTCCGCCTGCCCACTGAACGCCCGACGACCCCGAGAGGTTGCAGGTCTCTTGTGGCCCATAACATTCCTTGAAGGAGCCATGAGGGCGTGCCAGCCTGGGCGAAGCTGCGCCGCCTCGCTGCCTCCCAGCACTGCACTTGTCGGGGCGGGCCGCGCCGTGTTGTTGGCGTCGGCGTAGGTTTCCCTAACCCGACGAGGTTGCTGATCGCATTCACATGGATATGCAGCAAAGCAAGTCAATGACGCCGTTCGCCTGAATCGGTCCGCTCGTTCTTGCGGGCGGGCTCCCAGGAGTCGAGTCGGTCGTCATCACGGGCCGTTTGCACATGGGCGACTTCGCACCCTCCGCCCTCCGGTGTCGCATCGATACCGCCCAGAGGCCAGTGACCTGCGCCTTCGACGCCGACCTGCGAGGGCAGGTCCTCGGCGCTATGGACCAGTTGGTGACCGCCCGGGGTGTGGCGGCTGGACGACCTCGACGAGCGGCTGGCCGCCGTACGGTCTCTCCGCTCGGTTTGATGAAGGACGCGATCCACAGGTTGTTCACGGCGACCGATGCCGCGCGCCTCGACGTCTGCCCGCAAGCGCGCCCACGTCACGGCCAGACCACGGTCGTGCGGGAGGACGAGGTAGGGCTGCAGCGCGCTTTGGGATCCCGCTCACCGACAACCGGCGGCATTTCGGCCGTCGTCGAGGTCGAGCATCGTTGTCGTCGCCGTAGGGCCGCCTCATCCTCCACGAGATCCGGGGGTCCGTCCCAGCGGCGAACAGCTCCTCGTCTTCAACGGCCACGGTCAACCTCCTGCACCGCCTCCGGCGGTCCGCACGCGCGGCCCAGTAGCCTACGCGGCGAGCATGGAGACGGAGTCGCGGTGACGGTGCTGCACGCCCTGTGGAGCGACGGGCGGCTGCACGTGTGGGGGGAGCGGCCCCTGGCCGGCGACGTCCTGCCGCGGCCGCGGGGCCGGCGGCCCGCACCCGGTCGCGCGCGCCGGCACCCGTACGCCGCCAGCGCCGACGAGCTCGTCGCCGCACTCGCGGAGATCGGCGTCAGCGGCCCGGGCGCCGGCGAACTGCGGCTGCGCCTGCCGAGCACCGATGCCTCGCCGCTTCCTTCCCCGGGCCTGCCGGGCGCCTCCGTGGTCGACCGCCGCGCCGGGACCAGCCTGGCGCCGTGGCGGGTCGACGCGCTGGCCGTCCCGCCGGCGCCCGCGCTCGAACTGCTCCTGTCCACACCAACCGACGACCCCAGCGATGGCCGAAGTCTGGTGTGGTTGGCGGCCGCGGCGCGCCTCGCCTTGAACCTCGTAGCGCGCGGGAGGGTCCTGCCCGCTCTGGTCGTGGCCCCCGGCGGCCACGAGGCCCGCTGGCTGCCGGTGCTGGCCGCCGACGACCGCGACCGCATCGCGCGCCTGGCGGCCGGCATGCCGCCGGTGCTGCGCGCCGAGGACCGGCCCGAACCCGCCGACGCCGGCGCGCTGACCCGCGAGGTGCTGACCGCCCTGGTCGACGCCACCGCCCGTGACGCCCTTCGCCGCGACGGGGGGATCCGCCTGCCGCGGTCGCGGCGGACGGCGAGCTCGCCGGCGGCCGAGTCCTGGCTCACCGCGCTGACCCTGGAGGACGCCCGCGTCGAGGCGGACGCCACCGACCTGGCGCTGCTCGCCAAGCAGCTCGACGCCTGGCGGCGGTCCAGCCTGGTCGACACGGGCCCGCTGCGCACCTGCTTTCGCCTGCACTCACCGCCCCCGAAAGGCGACGCCGAGCACGACGACGCCGGCTGGCGGCTGGAGTTCTGCCTGCAAGCCACCGACGACCCGTCTCTCGTCGTGCCGGCCGCCGAGGTGTGGCAGGCTCGCGACACGCTGCGGTTCCTGGAGCGCCGCTTCGAGCAGCCCCAGGAGCGCCTGCTCGCGGACCTCGGCCGTGCCAGCCGCCTGTACCCCGAGCTCGAGCGTGCCCTGCACGTCGCCCGGCCCGACACCCTCGACCTCGACGGCGACGAGGTGCTGTGGTTCCTCGCCGACGGCATGGCGCTGCTCGAGCAGGCCGGCTTCGGGGTGCTCGTGCCCGCCGAGCTGCGCCGCCCCGCGCGTCTCGGAGTGCGGCTGCGGGCCAGCACGAAGAAGGAGCCCGCCACGGCCAGCTCAGGCCTGTTGAGCACCGACCGGCTTGCCGAGTACTCCTGGGAGGTCGCCGTCGGGGACGCGACCCTGTCCGAGGCCGAGCTGCGCGAGCTCGCCCGCCTCAAGGCGCCGCTGGTGCGGGTCCGCGGGCAATGGGTGAGCCTCGCCCGCGACGACCTCGCCAAGGCCGTGCGCCTGCTGGAGCGCCAGCGCACGCACGGCGCGCGTACGGCCGACGTCGGCGAGGTCGTCCGGCTGGGCCTCGGCCTGGTCGGCAACGACACGGGACTACCGGTCGTCGGCGCGGACGGCGACGGGGCGCTCGGGGCGCTGCTGAGCGGCCGCCCCGACGAGCGTCTCGAGCCGATGGCCACCCCGGCCGGCTTCAACGGCTCCTTGCGCGCCTACCAGGAGCGCGGCCTGGCGTGGCTGGCGTTCCTCGGGCGGCTCGGCCTCGGTGCGTGCCTGGCCGACGACATGGGGCTCGGCAAGACCCCGCAGCTGCTCGCCCTGCTCGCCGCCGAACGCGACGGCCGGTCCCGCCGATCGAGGGCGTGGCCCGGCCCCACGCTGCTGGTATGCCCCACCTCGGTCGTCGGCAACTGGGAGCGCGAGGCGGCGAAGTTCACCCCGGCCCTGCGGGTGCTCGTCCACCACGGCGCGACGAGGCTGCGCGACCAGAAATTCACCACGCAGGCGCGGCGCAGCGATCTGGTGCTCACGTCCTACCCGCTGGCGACCCGGGACCACAGGCTGCTCGCGCAGGTGCCCTGGGGGCGGGTCGCTCTCGACGAGGCGCAGAACATCAAGAACCGCGCCGCCAAGCAGACGCGCGTGATCCGCTCCCTCCCCGCGCGGCAGCGGGTCGCGCTGACCGGCACGCCGGTGGAGAACCGCCTGGCCGAGCTGTGGTCGATCATGGACTTCCTCAACCCGGGCTTCCTCGGCCCGGCGAAGGCGTTCCGTGAACGCTTCGCGATCCCGATCGAGCGCTACGGCGACGACACCGCCGCCGCGCAGCTCAAACGGCTCACCGGCCCGTTCGTACTGCGGCGCACGAAGACCGACAAGGCGATCGTCCCCGACCTGCCCGACAAGCTCGAGACCACCGAGCACTGCCTGCTCACCCGCGAGCAGGCGTCGCTGTACCAGGCCACCGTCGACGACCTGCTCGCCCGCATCGACGAGGAAGACGGCATGGCCCGAAAGGGGCTGGTGCTGCAGACGATGCTGCGCCTCAAGCAGGTGTGCAACCACCCCGCGCAGCTGCTCGGGGACGGCTCGCCGCTGCCGGGCCGCTCCGGCAAGCTGACCCGCCTCGACGAGCTCGTCGACGAGATCCTCGACGCCGGCGAGAAGGCGCTGGTGTTCACCCAGTTCGCCGGGATGGGCGCGATGCTCGTCGCGCACCTGCGGGCCCGCCTCGGGCGCGACGTCGCCTTCCTGCATGGCGGCACTCCGAAGCGCACCCGCGACACGCTCGTGACCGCGTTCCAGTCCGAGACGGGTCCGCCGCTGTTCGTGCTGTCGCTGAAGGCCGGCGGGGTGGGCCTCAACCTGACCGCGGCGAACCACGTGATCCACTTCGACCGCTGGTGGAACCCGGCGGTGGAGAACCAGGCCACCGACCGGGCGTTCCGCATCGGCCAGCGCCGCGACGTGCTGGTCCGCAAGCTCATGTGCACCGGCACGCTCGAGGAGCGAATCGACGAGATGATCACCCGCAAGAAGGCCCTCGCCGACCAGGTCGTCGGCTCCGGCGAGGCGTGGCTCACCGAGCTGTCCACCGACGAGCTGCGCCAGGTCGTCGCCCTGTCCGCCGAGGCGGTGGCGTAGGTGGCGCGGCGGCGCCGCTCGAGCTGGCAGGCATTCCCGCCGCCGTCGAAGCCGCGGCCGGTCGAGGGCGGACTGAAGGCGCGAAGCACGCGCGGCGCGATCGGCCAGACATGGTGGTCGCAGCGGTTCGTCGAGGTGCTCGAGTCGTTCGGGATGGGCCCGCGGCTGGCCCGCGGCCGCACGTACGCCCGCAAGGGGCAGGTCACCTCCCTCGACGTGGCGGCGGGGCAGGTCACCGCGCTGGTGCAGGGCTCACGCGCCCGGCCCTACCGGGTGCTCATCGGCGTCGCCGAGCTGTCGGCGGCCGACTGGGACGCCGCCGAGGCCGAGCTCGCCGACCGGGCGATCTTCCTCGCCAAGCTGCTCGCCGGGGAGATGCCGACTGATGTCGAGGCGGCGTTCGCCGCCTGCGATCTGTCGCTGTTCCCGGCGAGCCCCGAGGACCTCGACACCGCCTGCTCGTGCCCCGACTGGGCGAACCCCTGCAAGCACGTCGCCGCCGTCTACTACCTGCTCGCCGAGGCGTTCGACGACGACCCGTTCCTCATCTTCGCCTGGCGCGGCCGCGGCAAGGACGAGCTGCTGGCGAACCTGCGCGCCCGCCGCGGGGGCCAGCAGCCGAAGGCGCCCGCGCCGGACGACGACACCTGGCCGGCCGTGGCCACCCCGCCGCTGGACGACTGCGTCGAGGCGTTCTGGGATCTGGCCGGCGACCTGCCCGAGATGCACCTGCGCCCCGCCGCAGTGGCCGACGCGCTGCTGCGGCAGCTCGACCCGGCGGAGGTCACCGTCCGTGGCGTCCCCATCGACGAGCTCCTCACGCCCGCCTACCGGGCGCTCGCCGGCGCCCCCAGGAGGGCCGGTGAGGGTGCCTCCCTCAGCGGCGGGCGCGGCCAAGGGCGACGCACCGGCCCCTGAAGATGGGGTCTTCTCGCTCTCGCTGCCGCCTGGGTACCGAGGACGGGCTCGCCCGCGTCGCAACACCCGATGCCGATGCGCGTGCGCGGCAAGACGGCCTACCGGCCGGTGGCCACGAGGCGGGGGTCGAAGACGTCGCGGAGGCCGTCGCCGAGGAGGTTGAAGCCGAGGACGACGAGGGTGATCGCCGCCCCGGGGTAGATCATGAGCTGGGGGGCGCTCGTCAGGAAGGCCCGGCCCTGGTTGAGCATCGTGCCCCACTCCGGGGTGGGCGGCTGGACGCCGAGGCCGAAGAAGCCGAGGGCGGCGAGGGCGAGAAGGAGCTTGCCGGTCTGCAGGCTCGCAAGGACGAGCACGGGCGAGATCATGTTCGGCACGATGTGGCGGGACATGATCCGGAAGTTGCTCGCGCCGAGCGCGCGTGCGGCGACCGCGTACTCACGGTCCCGCAGGGAAAGTGCGAGGCCGCGCACCACCCGGGCGTAGAGCACCCAGGTCACCCCGACGAGCGCGATCATGACGTTGCGCACACCTGGACCGAGCGTGCCCACGACCGCGAGCGCGATGACGAGCGGCGGCAGGGCGAGCAGGACGTCGACCAGGCGCATGATCATGGTGTCGAGCAGGCCCCCGTAGTAGCCAGCGACCAGGCCCGCCGGAAGACCGATCACCAGCACGAGAAGGGTCGCGGCCACAGCCGCCCCCAACGACCAGCGGGTGCCGTAGAGCAGGCGGCTCAGCATGTCGCGGCCGAGGTGGTCCGTGCCGAGGGGGTGCTCGAGGCTTGGCGGGGCCAGGCGCGCGAGCACCTCCTGCGCGTTAGGGTCGTGCGGACTCAGGGCCGGCGCGAAAACCGCCGCGAGGCCGAATGCGACGACGATCGCCAGGCCGGTCATGGCCAGGCGGTCGCGGAAGAAGCGGCGGACGTAGGGACGGCGCCGTGGCTGCGCGCCCGCAACGGGCGGCTCCGTGAAACCGTCTTCCGGCGCGCGGACTCTAGCGGTCGCCATCGGTCCCACCGGAGAAGCGCACCCGGGGGTCGAGCCACGCGTAGGACAGGTCGACGAGCAGGTTCACGAACACGAAGACCGCGCCGGCGAACAAGACGAAGCCCTGCACGACCGGCAGGTCCCGGTTGAAGATCGCGTCGACGACGTACTTGCCGACCCCGGGCCAGGCGAAGACGTACTCCACGATCACCGTCCCCGTCACGAAGTGGCCGAGGATCATCCCGGCCACGGTCACGACCGGAATCATCGCGTTGCGCAGGGCGTGATGGGCGATCACCCGGCGGTCGCGCACCCCGACGGCCCGTGCCGTGCGGATGTAGTCCTCACCGAGGACCTCGAGCAGGCTCGACCGGGTGAGACGCATCATCGTCGCGGTCGTGCCGATGCCCAGGGTGACCACCGGCAGCACCACGTGCTGCCACGTGCCCCTCCCCGCCACCGGGAACCAGCCGAGCTTCACCGCGAACAGGAGGATGAGCAGGTACGCCAGCCAGTAGGTCGGTATGGAGTCGGCCGTCAACGACCCGACGCGGCTCGCATGGTCGACGACGGTGTTGCGCTTGACCGCCGCCACGAGCCCGACGAGCAGCGATACGGCCAGCGCGACCAGGAACGCTGGCACCGCCATCTGAAGCGTGACCCACGACCGGGACACGAGCACGCCCACCACCGGCCGCCCGCTGCGGTAGCTTGTGCCGAGGTCGCCGCGCGTGGCATCGGCAGCCCAGCGTGCGTAGCGGACGACCGGAGGATCGTTCAGCCCCATCCGCTCACGCTGCGCCTGGAGCTGCTCGATCGTCGGCGGCTGGCCGAGCTGCTGCTCGAGGATCATCGCCGCGGGGTCACCCGGCGACAGCTCCGAGAGCACGAACACCAGCAGCGTGATGCCCAGCCAGACGGGAACGAGCATCCCGAACCGTCGCAGGATGTAGGTCTGCATCGGAACGTGCCCCCGACGCTCCCCCGGGCGGCTACTCGCCGATGAAGACCGTGTCCCAGCGCTGATTGATCCCCGACGGGTGCGGGACGAACCCTTCGATCGTGTCCCGCATCGCGTAGATGCGGTACGTGCCGGCCAGCGGCACGGCGGCGTACTCGACGGCGAGGAGCTGCTGCATCGCCTCGGCCGCGAGCCTGCGGAGCTCGTCGGGGTCCTCCTCCTGCTGGGTCTGGTCGATGAGCGCGTCGAACTCGGTGTCGGGGCCGGGGGACGCGAAGGCCGCGTTGGGGATGCGGGACTTCGAGTACCACCGCAACGCCAGGAGGAAGGCCGGGTTGGCGTCGTTCTGGTTCGGCGCTTCGATATGGAGGTCGTAGCCGCGCCCGTTCTCGATGCGTTCGCGGTAGGCCGCCGACTCCAGCTGCTCGACCTGGGCGTCCATGCCGACGCGGCTGAGCTGCTCCTGGACGTACTCGGCCATGCTGGGGGTGATACGCACGGGGTCGAAGATGGTCCGCACGACGAGCGGCTGGCCGTCACGCTCGCGCACGCCGTTCTCACCAAGCGTCCAGCCGGCCTGGTCGAGGACCTGTGCCGCTGTCTCGGGGTCGTACTCCACGTCCTCCACCACGTCGGAGTGCTCGCCGAGCACCTCGGGCGGGTTGATGGTGTTCACCACCTCGCCTTCCCCGCCGAGCACGCCTTCCACGAAGGACTCCCGGTCGATCGCGTGAGCGATCGCCTGGCGCACGGCGGGATCGCTCGTGACCGGCTCCGGTTCGCCTTCCGCCGCGCGCAGCGCCATGTAGACGACGAGCACCTGGCCGACCGGGGCCCGGACGATCTTCACGTCGGGGGCCTCCAGGCTCGGCACGAGCGCGCGCTCGACGTTCTGGATCAGATCCACCTCACCGGCCTGCAGGGCGAGCGCACGCGTGCTGTCGTCGGGGATGAAGCGGAAGGTGATCCGGTCGAGGCGGGCCAGATCCCCCCAGTAGTCCTCGTTGCGCTCGACCACGAGCTCTTCGTTCTCGTTGTACTCGACGAGGCGGAAGGGGCCGGTGCAGACGGCATCCTGGTCCTCGAGCGGGTCGCTGCCCGGCGCGAGGATGCCGAAGGTGGGGTGGTTGATCTGCTCCACGAGGCGCATGTTCGGCTCTTCCGGGGTGACCTCGACCGCGAGGTCGTCGACCGCCTCGGCCGAATCCGGGCCGAGGAACGCGAACGTCCCCGTGGCGGGCTCCTCGCCGGTGTAGTTGAGCGTGTAGGCGACCGCCCCGGCGTCCATCGGCGTGCCGTCGTGGAACTCCACTCCGTCGCGCAGCTCGAAGCGGAAGGTGTTGTCCCCCGCGACCTCCCAGTCCGTCGCGAGCCCCGGCTCGACGTCGAAGTCCTCGGTCAACCGCACGAGCGTCTCGCAGATGTTCGCGTTCAGTGGATACATGCCGAGGCGCTTCATATTGATCTCGTCGTCGACGAACTCGTCGGGGCCTGTCGCGACGACGAGCTCCTGCGCGACGTCGGGGTCGGGCGTCGCTTCGCCCGCTTCTTCGTCGGGCTCGACGGCCTGATCCTCTCCCGGGGCGCACGCCGCGACGATAAGCGCCCCGCAAAGCAGCAGCCCCAGCAAGCGAAGGTGCCCACGACTCATGGAGGTCCTCCTCAAGAGTTATTCAGCCCGACCGGTTTCGTCGACCCTCTGAAGCTAGATAAGATGACAAATAGCCCGAGTCACCGTATCACGGGTAGGGAGTTGGGACCGAGCGAGCCGTGCTGGCACGGTTGTCCTCAGTCCGGTCGCGACGACACGAGCTGCCCCTGGGTCCAGCCGAGGTGCCACTCGGGGTAGTCCTCGCCCCACAGCGGCACGCTGAACAGGTAGCCCTGGGCGACGTCGACCTCCAGGGATCGCAGGGTGTCGAGGATCGGTTGGTCCTCGACGCCTTCACCCACGATGCGCAGGCCGAGCTCGCGGCCCAGGGTGACGATCGTGCGGACGAACGCCTGGGAGCGCTGGTCGCCGAGCTGGTCGACGAACGACTTGTCGATCTTCAGCTCGTCGACGGGCAGCTCCCGCAGGCGGGCGAGGCTCGACATGCCCGTGCCGAAGTCGTCGATGGACAGGTTCACGCCGAACGCCCGCAGCTGAGCGAGCGCGTCCCTCAGCACGCCGGGCGACTCCGCCGGTTGCAGGGCGATGTCGCTCTCGGTGAGCTCGAGGCAGATGTGGCCTGCACGCAGGCCGCTCCCGGCGATCGACTCCTCCAGGACGGCGACGAGTCCTGGGTCGAGGAGGTTGTCAGCGACCATGTTCACCGACACGCGCAGGTCGATGCCGTACATGCGGTGCCACCGGCCGACCTCCCCTATCGCCTGGCGCAGCACCTGCACGGAGAGCTGGCGGATGAGGCCCATGTCCTCGGCGAGCGGGATGAGGCTGCCCGCCCCGATCAGCCCGCGCACGGGGTGGCGCCAGCGCGCGAGCGCCTCCACCGCCACGACGCGCTGCTCGGCGATGCTGATCTGCGGCTGGTAGACGACCGCGATCTGGTGGTCGTCGATCGCGGTGCGCAGCTCGTTGCTGAGAGCAAGGCGCGTGCGGGTCTCCGTGGACACCTCCGGGTCCGCTCCGGGGTCATACCAGGCGACACCGAGGCGCAGGGTCTTCGCCCGGTTCATCGCCGAGTCGGCACGCCTGATGACCTCCTCCGCCGCGTCGCCGGGCAGGGCGAAGACGATGCCGATGCTCACCGGCACCTCGAGCGTCACCCCGTCGAGGAAGACCGAGGCGAGCAGCGTGCCGGCGATCTCCTGCGCGATGCGTGCTGCTCCTCCCTCGTCGACGTCGCGGAGGACGACCCCGAACTCGTCCGCGCCCGTGCGCGCCACCGTGTCGGTCTCCCGCACGATGTCGGACAGGCGCGCGGAGACGACCCGCAGCAGCTCGTCGCCGGCCGCGCGCCCGAGCGTGTCGTTGACCTGCTTGAACCGGTCGAGGTCCAGGGCGAGCACCGCCACCCCGCGCCCCTGGCGCTTGTTGGCGAGCAGCGCCTGGGCGAGCCGGTCGACGAACAGCCTGCGGTTGGGCAGGTCGGTGAGCGCGTCGTGCAGCTGCTGGTGCTCCTTGGCGATGTAGATCTCGGCCATCTTGAACAGCGCGACGATCGGCACGGCGAGGAGCGGGAGGTACCACAGGCTCGCCTCGGCGACCACCGCGACCGCCGGGGACACGGCGAGCATGACGGTCATCGGGCCAGCCGCCGCGACGAGGTTCCTCCTCGCGTACACGCCGACCGGCACCCCCGCCGCAAGCGCGACCACCACGGCGAGGAGGAGGAAGTTCACCGCGATGAACGCCGCTGCCCCGAGGAGCGCTCCGGGCAGGTGGACCGGCAGGAACGGGGGCGCTGCGCCGATGAGGGAATACCCGGGGGCCGTGAGGGACAGGACCATGCCGCTGACGACGGCGGCGATGGCGAACTGCCCGGCGTTGAAGGCGGTCTTGAACCAGGGCTTGCGGTGCGTGAGGCCGTTCGCGGCCGCGCCCGCGGCGAAGGCGACCGCCGCGGGACCGACGCCCTCGATGAGCAGCAGGGCATAGCCGAAGGTCGTGCTCGTCGTCACCTCGCTGTCGTCCTGACCGGCGGGCAGGCGGATCGAGAACGACTCGAGCACGACGACGACGACGACGAAGATCCAGAAGGCCGGCGACCGCACGAGTCGCTCGTACTCGATGAGCAAGGCGACGACGACGGCGGCGGAGCCCGCAGAGGCCACCCCCCCGATGTAGCAGCGCAACACGCGCGACCGTGGCTGAGCCAACCTCGCTGCGCTCCCTCCGACCTGCTGGTTGTCTGGACGGTGCGGGCGCCGGCGGCCTGCTGCTTCGCCAGCCGCACCGCCAAACCGATAGGGGTAGTTTGTCGCATACTACCGACCCGCATCCCAGTATGCGCCTGTCCCGACGGGTCAGGAGTCGACGGCGGACAGCTCACCCATGTCGCGGAGGACGGCGGCAGCGGCGCGCACGAGCGGGATGGCGAGGGCGCCACCGGTGCCCTCACCGATGCGCAGGCCGAGGTCGAGCAGCGGCGGGAGGCCGAGCGCGGCCAGGCACGCGCCCGCCCCCGGCTCCGGGGACCGGTGGCCGGCCACCAGGTAGCCGACCACCGGCGGGCACAGCGCGGCGGCGGCGAGCGCGGCCGCGTTGCTCGCCAGCCCGTCGAGCACGACGGGCAGCCCCTCTGCCGCGGCGGCGAGGACGACCCCCGCCAGGGCTGCGTGCTCGAGACCGCCGAGAGCGGCGAGGACCGCGAGGGGCTCGTCCGCGTCGGCCGCGTGGCGGGCTAGCGCAGCCTCGACCACGGCCACCTTGCGCGCGAGCGTCGTGTCGTCGCCGGCTCCGCGCCCGGTGACGGCGGCGGGGGGCGCACCGGTGAGCGCGGCGACGAGGCACGCGCCGGCAGTCGTGTTCGCGATGCCCATGTCGCCGGGCACGACGAGATCGGCGCCCGCGCCGGCGAGCTCCTCCACCACCCCGGCGCCGGAGAGGACCGCGCGGGTGGCCTCCTCGCGGGTCATGGCCGGACCGCTCGTCAGGTCGGCGGTGCCCGCCCGAACGCGGGCCTTGCGCAGCCTCGGATGGTCGGGGGGCTCGTTGGCGCAACCGACGTCGAGGACGGTCACCGATGCGCCGACGGCGGCGGCGAGCACGTTCACCGCCGCGGTCCCCCCGCACAGCTGGCCGAGCATCGCCGTCGTGACCGCCTGCGGCCAGGGGGTGACTCCCTGGGCGTGCACGCCGTGGTCCGCAGCGGCGACGACCACCACCGGCCGCTCGGGGACCGGCGGCGGGCAGCGCCCGGCGATCGCGGCGAGTCGCGCCCCGAGCTCCTCGAGGCGCCCCATGCTGCCGGGCGGCTTCACGAGCCGATCGTGACGGTCGCGCGCAGCCGCGGCGGCGCCCTCGTCGACGGGGCGGACGTCGGCGAGGAGGTCGTCGAGACGGGCGGCGAGCGTCACGGGAGCTCCGCGAGCACGTCGGCGAAGGCCTCCACGAGCGCGTCGTTGTCGGCATCGTCGCGGACGGTCACCCGCACGTGGTCGGCGTCGAGCCCCGGGAAGGTCGACGGGCGCACGGCGATCTTCCGCTCGAGCAGGCCGGCCCGGAGCCGCGGCCCGCCCGGCACCCGCACGAGCAGGAAGTTCGCCGACGACGGCCACACCGTGACCCCGGGCTGCGCGCCGAGGCGGGCAGCCAGACGCGCCCGTCGCGCCGCCACCACCTCCGCCTGCGCCCGGCGCCACGCCTCGTCCCCCGCGCACGCCTCGAGCGCGTGCAGCGCCGGGGCGCTCACCGGCCAGGGCTGGCGGGCGGCGTCGAGGCGGCGCGCGAGGCCCGTGGGGGCCACGGCGTAGCCCGCCCGCACCCCGGCGAGCCCCCACAGCTTCGTGACGCTGCGGACGACGACGAGCCCGGGCAGGTCGCGCCGCCC
>Ga0247713_1000099_pt1 | contig 59928 bp, 60 predicted proteins | sample 21E_NmetaG_FD_189936 | JGI IMG/M metagenome (GOLD analysis project Ga0247713, IMG submission 189936) | Soil microbial communities from hillslope of Landscape Evolution Observatory, University of Arizona, Oracle, AZ, United States - 2-1-E_N | ecosystem: Engineered > Artificial ecosystem >... | reverse complement strand
CCCGCCACGTGAACCGCCGGCTCCCCGCCGGCGGTTCACGTGGCGGGTCGGCGTCTTCCTGTTCGCCATTCTCGCCGTCGTCGGCACCGCGGTGTGGGCCATGGCCTGGTACGCGCGAGGCGCTTACTACGTCGGCCTCGACGACGAGCAGGTCGCCATCTTCCGGGGCCGGCCCGGGGGCATGCTGTGGTTCGACCCCACGCTGGTCGAGCGCAAGCAGCAGCCGGCCGGCTCCGAGCTGCTCCCCGCCCAGCGCATCGAGCTCGAAGCCGGCCACGAGGTGTCGAGCAAGGCGGCAGCGGACAGATACGTGAACAACCTGCGCCAGGAGGTCGAAGCCCGCCGGGCCCCTACGACGACCACCACCCTGTTCCCACCAACCACGACAAGCTCGGTGCCCCCCTCCACCACCTCGACGTCCAGACCATGAGCACGCTGCTCGGCGTCATGCGGCGCAACACCGAGCTGGGCCTGATGGTCATGGCCGCCGTGCTCACCGCCGGCGCCTACGCCCTCGCCGGCCTGGGCCGCAGCGCCTCGCTGCCGGCCAACCTGGTCCCGTTCCTGATCGTCATCCTCGCCCTGCTGGCCGGCGCTCATATCGCCACCCGCCACTTCGCCCCCAACGCCGATGGCATCCTCCTGCCCCTCGCCGGCCTGCTGAACGGGGTGGGCTACGTCTTCATCGCCCGTCTCGACTCCGACCTGGCCGCCCTCCAGGCCATGTGGACGGCCCTGGGCGTCGGCGCCTTCGTGGCCACCCTCGCCCTGGTCCGGCGGGCGCGCGACATCGAACGGCTGCGCTACACCTTCGCCCTCATCGGCATAGGCCTCTTGCTCATGCCCCTCATCCCCGGGATCGGGCAGAACATCAACGGCGCCCGGCTGTGGGTGAAGCTCGGGCCCCTCACGTTCCAGCCCGGCGAGCTGGCCAAGATCGCCCTGGCCGTCTTCTTCGCCTCCTACCTGGTGGAGAAGCAGCCCCTGCTGGCCATGGGCACGCAGCGGGTGGCCGGCATCTGGGTCCCCAACGTCCGCCACTTCGGGCCCATCGTGCTGGCCTGGGCCTTCTCCCTCATCGTGATGTTCTGGGAGAAGGACCTCGGCTCGTCGCTCCTGTTCTTCGCCCTGTTCATCACGATGCTGTGGGTGGCGACGGCCCGCAACATCTACCTGGGCATCGGGCTGGGCATGTTCGCGGCCGGCGCCGCCATCGCCTACTCCGTGTTCGACCACGTGCAGACCCGGATCAGCATCCTCACCGACCCCTGGTCCGTGGCCACCGGCGCCGGCTACCAGACGGTGCAGGCCATGTTCGCCTTCGCCGCCGGCGGGCTGACCGGCACCAACCTCGGCCAGGGCAGCCCCCAGCGCATCCCCGCCGTCTCCACCGACTTCATCTTCGCCGCCATCGGCGAGGAGCTTGGGCTCCTGGGGACGGTGGCCGTCCTCGTGGCCTTCCTGCTCATGGTCGGCGCCGGCCTGCGGGTCGCCATGCGGGTCGAGTCGTCGTTCGAGAAGCTGCTGGCCGCCGGCCTCACCGCCATCCTCGGCCTGCAGACCTTCATCATCCTGGGCGGGGTGACCCGTCTCATCCCCCTCACCGGCATCACCCTGCCGTTCGTCTCCTACGGAGGATCGTCGCTGATCTCCAACTACATCCTGCTGGCGCTGCTGCTGCGCATCTCGGCCGACGACGTCGAGCGGAAGGCCGGGGTGGCGTGAACGCCCAGATCCGCAAGCTGGGCGTGGTGATGATCGTGCTGTTCTCGGCGCTGTTCATCCAGCTCAACTACCTCCAGGTCATCCAGGCCAACGACCTCAACAACCACCCGGCCAACAGCCGGGCGGTCGTCCGCGACTTCTCCCAGCCCCGAGGCGTCATCCAGACCGCCGACGGCACGGTCATCGCCCAGTCGGTGCCCTCCAACAACGCCTTCAAGTTCCAGCGCCAGTACCCCCTGGGCCCGCTCTTCGCCCATGTCACCGGCTACTTCTCCTTCACCTACGGCAGCGAGGGCGTGGAGAAGGAGTACAACGACGCCCTCACCGGCAAGGCGCGCAAGGAGGGCTTCAACCCGCGCGACCTCCTGATCGAGCGGGACAAGACCGGAAGCGTCACCCTCACCCTCCGCCGGGACCTCCAGGAGCTGGCCACCCAGCAACTGGGCGACCGCAAGGGTGCCGTCGTCGCCCTCGACCCGCGCACCGGCGCCATCCTGGCCCTGGCCGACTACCCCACCTACGACCCCAGCAGCCTGGCGTCGCACGCCCAGGAGCCGGTGCGCCAGGCGTGGACCGAGCTCAACGCCGACCCCGACAAGCCCCTCCTCCCCCGCACCTACCGCGAGCGCTACCCACCAGGTTCCAGCTTCAAGGTGGTGACCACCGCCGCCGCCCTGGCCACCGGCACGGCCACGCCGACCCAGCCCTCCTACCCCACCCTGCGGGAGCTCCCCCTGCCCAATTCCGGCGGCCAGACCCTCGCCAACTTCGGCGGCGGCACGTGCGGCGGGCCGCTCCCCGAGGCCCTCCGGGTCTCCTGCAACACCTCCTTCGCCCAGCTGGGCATGGATCTGGGCGCCCAGAAGATGTCCGGAGCCGCCGACGACTTCGGCTTCAACAAGGTGCCGCCGATCGACCTGCCCTACGGGGCGGCCTCGAACTTCCCGCCGGCCAGCTCCTTCGCCCGCGACCAGCCCGGCCTGGCCAAGTCGGCCATAGGCCAGCAGGACGTCGCCGCCACCCCCCTCCAGATGGCCCTCGTGGCCGCCGGCATCGCCAACAACGGCGTGATCATGACGCCCCATGTCCTGGCCGAGATCCGCGACGGCGAGGGTGAGGTCCTCCAGCGCTACCAGCCCAAGCCGTGGTTGACGGCCGTCCCGCCCAGCGTGGCCAACCAGACGCGGGACATGATGGTCGGCGTGGTCGCCGGCGGCTCGGGCACCCGGGCCCAGATCCCGGGCGTGGCCGTGGCGGGCAAGACGGGCACGGCCCAGACCGGCCTCGGCAAGTCCCACACCTGGTTCATCTCCTTCGCGCCGGCCGAGGCGCCCCAGGTGGCGGTGGCCGTCATGCTCGAAGACCAGCCCAGCGCCAACGAGTTCACCGGCGGGGCGCTGGCGGCGCCCATCGCCCAGGCCGTGATGCGGGCGGCGCTATCCCTCTAGTGGCGCTGTCCTCCTAGGCTTTCCCCGTGGCCTCTCAGGTCTTCACCGGCCGCTACCAGATCGTGCGGCACCTGGCCCGCGGTGGCATGGCCGAGGTCTACCTGGCGCGCGACCTCCTTCTCGACCGCCCCGTCGCCCTGAAGGTCCTCTTCCCGGAGTTCGCCACCGACCGGTCCTTCGTCGAGCGCTTCCGCCGGGAGGCCCGCTCGGCCGCCAACCTCAACCACCCCAACATCGTGTCGATCTACGACTGGGGGGAGGAGGAGGGCACCTACTTCATCGTCATGGAGTACGTCGACGGGCTCACCCTGCGCGACGTCGTCCGCCGGCAGGGACCGCTGATGGCCAGCCGGGCCGCCGAGATCGGCGCCGACATCGCCGCCGCCCTGCACTTCGCCCACGTCGGGGGCGTCGTGCACCGCGACGTCAAGCCGGGCAACGTGCTGATCACCGCCAGCCAGGTCAAGGTCACCGACTTCGGCATCGCCCGGGCCGGCGACCCGGCCGAGAGCCTCACCCAGGCCGGCGCCGTCATGGGGACGGCCACCTACTTCTCGCCCGAGCAGGCCCAAGGCCACGTGGTCGACCCCCGGACCGACGTCTACTCCCTGGGCGTCGTCCTCTACGAGATGGTGGCCGGGCGGCCGCCGTTCACCGGCGACAACCCGGTGTCGATCGCCTACCAGCACGTGCGGGAGGAGGCGGTCCCGCCCAGCCGCCACAACCCCGATGTGCCCCCGGCCTTCGACGCCATCGTGGCCAAGGCCATGGCCAAGAACCGGGCCAACCGCTACTCCAGCGCCGAGGAGCTACGCGCCGACCTCATCCGCTTCAACCTGGGCCAGCCCGTCTCCGCCGTACCGGCGGCGCCGGCGCCGGCGCCGGCCGCCGCCGCGCCGGCGACCGCGGTCATGGCCGGCACCCGGGCGGCGCCGGCGCCGGAGCCGACGCTCATCCAGTCCGGCATCGACAGCACCCGCGTCGTCACCCCCGGCGACACGGTCCTCCAGTACGCCGACGACCGGCCCCGGGCCCGCACCAGCACGTACATCGTCATCCTCGTCGTCCTGCTCGCCGTCCTCGGCGCGCTGCTCTTCATGGTCGGACGCCAGCTGGGCGTCGGCGGCACCGAGGAGGTCACCGTGCCACAGGTCATCGGCCTCAACGAGGCCGACGCCGAGCGGGAGCTGGGCGACGCCGGCCTGAGGACCGAGAAGCGCCAGGTGGAAGACGAGGTGAACCCGGTGGGGCAGGTGAGGGCACAGGATCCGCTGGCCAACACCCGGGTACGCAAGGGGGCCACGGTCATCCTTTCGGTCAGCGCCGGGCCGCCGATCGTCGAGGTGCCCGACGTCCGCAACCGCACGGCGGAGGCGGCCACCGAAGCCCTCACCGGCGCCGGCTTCCGGGTCGTCCCCAACCTGGTGAACAGCGATACCAGGGAGCCCAACACCGTCATCGACCAGGCTCCGGCGGCCGGCACCCGCCAGCCCCGGGGGTCGAACATCACCCTCACCATCTCCAAGGGAGCGGAGCAGACCCCCGTGCCCAACGTGCGTGGCCTCGCCGCCAGTGACGCCGCCAACCGCCTGGGTCAGGCCGGGTTCCGCACCGCCCAGCGCACCGAGTTCAGCAGCGACTTTGGCCAGGGCGAGGTCATCCGCACGGAGCCGGCGTCGGGCACGCCGCTGGAGAGGAACAGCGTCGTCACCCTCGTCGTGTCCTCAGGGCCGGCGCCCACGACCACCCAGGCGCCGGCCACGACGGTGACCACCCCGCCCACCACCTTCCCGCCGATCACCGTCTTCCCGACGACGACCAGCACCACCCGGCCGGCGACGACGACAACGACGTCGACGGTTCCCTAGGTCCCCACCGGGGCCGCCTGGGCCAGGAAGTTGCGCAGGAGGGCGCGGCCGTCGGCGGTGAGGATCGACTCGGGGTGGAACTGGACCCCTTCGACGGCCAGCTCGCGGTGACGGAGGCCCATGATCAACCCGTCGTCGGTCTCGGCGGTGATCTCCAGCTCGGCCGGCAGGCTGTCCCGGTCGACCAGCAGGGAGTGGTAGCGGGTGGCCTCGAAGGGGTTCGACAGGCCGGCCAGCACGCCCTGCTGGCGATGGTGGATCAGCGACGTCTTCCCGTGGACCACCGCCGGCGCCCGCACGACGTCGCCCCCGTAGACCGAGCCGATGCACTGGTGGCCCAGGCACACGCCCAGAATGGGGAAGGTGACCCGCCCGGCCGGGGCCTGCCCTTCCCGGGGCCCGGCGAAGTGCTCGATGACGGCGTTGGAGAGCTTGGCGTCCTCCGGGCGGCCGGGGCCGGGGGAGATGACCACGGCGTCCGGGCGCAGGTCCTCGATGCCCTCGAGGGAGATCTCGTCGGGTCGGTAGACGTCGGGCTCCGCCCCCAGCTCGCCCAGGTACTGCACGAGGTTGTAGACGAACGAGTCGTAGTTGTCGATGACGACCACTCGGGGCATGGCCCGACGGTACCCGGCGCGTTAACCTCGGATCCGTGGCCAAGCCGGTAAAGCCCCCGCACGCCAAGAAGTCCGGAAAGCCGGGCTCCGCCTCGTCGGGCCGGGTCACGCCCAAGCCGACCGCCCGCTACACCCCGCCCGTCCCCAAGTCCGAGAAGGTCAGCCCCAAGTGGGTGCCGATCGTCATGTTCGCCAGCCTGGGCCTGGGCATGCTGGTGATCCTGGCCAACTACGTGAGCCTGCTGCCGGGCGACGAGCCCAGCAACATGTACCTCCTCGTCGGCCTGGTCCTGATCACCGTCGGCTTCGTCACCGCCACGAAGTTCCACTGAGCCGGAAAACCCAGCCCCTTTCCACGAGGCTTTCCCCCAGGTTTACACACAGGCTGGGGAAATAAGTCACTCGAAGGTGGGAGCGACGAGGTCCATGTCCTCCTGGCAGTGGCGGGGCGGTGGGGGGAGGTCCTCGGTGGCCTGGACCATCTTCACCTCCGTCAGGCACACCGAGCAGCGGTAGCGGAGGTTCACCCTCCGGAGCTCGCCGGGGTCGGGAGGCGGGTGCGTCCGGGACAGGCCGCCGAGAATGAGCATGCCGACGCGCATGATCAGCACGAAGGCGGCGATGGCGATGATCACCTTGACGACGAACCAGATCACAGGCACTCCAGGACGAGGGCGTTCGCCATGCCGCCGCCCTCGCACATCACCTGCAGGCCGTAACGGCCTCCGGAGCGCTCCAGCTCGGCCAGCAGGGTGGCGGTGAGCCGCACCCCGGAGCACCCCAGCGGGTGACCGAGGGCGATGGCACCGCCGTTGACGTTCACCCGCTCCATGTCCGGGCCGTGCTCGGCGGCCCAGGCCAGCACGACGGAGGCGAACGCCTCGTTCACCTCGAACCGGTCGATGTCGTCCAGCCGCAGCCCGGCCCGGGCCAGGACCGCGGTGGTGGCCGGGATGGTGGCCGTCAGCATGAGCAGCGGGTCGGCGCCGGCGACCGCGAAAGACACGAACCGGGCCCGGGGCTCCAGTCCCAGGGCGCCAGCGCGGTCCTCGCTCATGACCAGGACGGCGCCGGCGCCGTCGCTCAGCTGCGACGAGTTTCCCGCCGTGACCGTTCCCCCGTCGGCCAGGAACGCCGGCTTGAGGGCGGCCAAGGCCTCCAAGCTGGTGTCGCGCCGGATGCCCTCGTCGGCCGTGAACTGGCGCTTCCTGGTCTGGGTCTCCACCGTGACGGGCACGATCTCGCCGGCGAAGCGACCTTCGTCGCCGGCCCGGGCCGCCCGCCGGTGGCTCTCCAGGCTGTAGGCGTCGAGCGCCTCCCGGCTCAGGCCCCACCGTCCGGCCACCCGCTCGGCGGCCAGGCCCTGGGGGATGAGCCCGCCGGCGGGCAGGTAGCGCTGGGCCATCTGGGGCCCGAAGGGCTTGCCCGGGCCGTTCAGGATGGTCGAGCCCATGGGCACCCGGGTCATCGACTCCACGCCGGCGGCGATCACCACGTCGTAGGCGCCGGCCATGACGCCCTGGGCCGCGAAGTGCAGGGCCTGCTGGCTCGACCCGCACTGGCGGTCGACGGTGGTGCCGGGCACGTTGTCGGGGAAGCCGGCGGCCAGGGCCCCGTTGCGGGCCACGTTGAGGGCCTGCTCCCCGCTCTGGCTGACACAGCCGGCGATCACGTCATCCACCAGGGCGGGATCGACGTCGTTGCGCTCGACCAGCGACCGCAGCACGTGGGCCAGGAGGTCGACGGGATGCCAGTCCTTGAGGGCGCCGTTGCGCCGGCCCATCGGGGTGCGGACGGCGTCGACGATCACCGCGGTGGCCATGGGGGCCATTCTGCCGCGCCGGTTCGGGCTGGACGCCCCGCTTACTTGTACCAGCCCGGCGGGACCCAGCGGGCCGTCGCCGGCTCGCGGGACTTGCGGGACTGGTGGATGAAGGCGATGAGCCCGCCGCCGAACAGCGACATGGCCACTGCCCCGAACGCGGCCGTCAGCACGATCCACACCGTGGCGTCGAGCTGGCCGTGGGCATCCGCCCCGTCGCCGGCTTCGATGACCGGGTTCCGCTCCGAGGCCACTGCGCCGGGCGCCAGTACCTCGAAGGACGCCCGGGCGGGGGTCCCGGGCTCGGCGAAGTAGGCCGGCGCCTGGTCTTCGGGCGCCCCTGGGGGCCGGCGAGGGGTCTTCTGGGTGGCCACGATGACGTAGGTGCCGGGCCGGGTCTCCGGCACGGTGAACTCGGCGGCGAGCGTCCCGTACCGGTTGGGGACCACCTCGGCGATGACGGGGCCGTCCTCCCGCTCCCAGTGGACGACCACCGGAGTGGGCATGAGCCCCGTGCTCGACCTCGGCACGGCGAAGCCGGCGCCGGTGAAGGTGATCGTGGTCCCCGGGCGGGCGGCGCCGGCGCTCAGGTTCAGCGTGGCCAGGTTGGCGCAGGCGAAAGCTGAGGCCGCCACCCCCACGATGAAGGCCCCCATGGCCACCAGCACTGCCCACCTGCCAGGCGACAGCCGCACTCGGACCTCCGTCACGAACGGTTCCCTGCCAGCAAGTGTCCCATTGGTGGGCGACTACGGCAACGGGGCGATATGTCGAATGTGTGAACACCGGCGGAACTGCCTACGATCCGGGCGGCGATGAGCGAGAAAGACGTCGTATGGCCGTGGGGGATGACCGACCAGGATCCCGATCCGGCGGCGCGCCCGTGGGTGTTCAACCCGCGGGGATTCCTGCTGGTCGTGCTCGAGGACGACGCCGAGGCGCAACGGGCCGGCGAGTCCCTCGATGGGGTCGGTTTCAGCGAGAGCGAGCGGAGGATCCACCCCGGCGCCCAGGTGATCGAGGAACGCGAGCGGTTCCTCGCCCAGCGCAGCACGGCCCAGCGCCTGGTGGAGAAGGTCACGATCGACAACGAGGTGCTCCACCTCCTGCTGGACTACGCCCGCGCCGGCCGGGCCTTCATGTGGGTCCACGTCCCCGAGCGGGCCGACGCCAACCGGGCCATCCGGGGCCTGTCGGCGAACAACGTCCTGTACTTCCGGTACTACGGCGACGCCGGCGTGGAGGAGATCCGCATGCCCTGAGCGGGGTGACGAGCTCCTCCACCTCCTTCCCCCACCGGTTCGAGATGACTCCGCGTGCGCATCAGGGCGTACCGCAGGGGGAGGCGTCCAGCAGGTACAGCAGTTCGGTCGGCATCCCCCGATGATTGCCGGCGGTTCCAGTCGTCGCCGGTGGGATAGGCATGGGAGGTGACGTACAACCGCAACCAGGCCCGCCCTCTACTCAACGACACCGAGTACAAGCTGTTCATCTCGTCGCTCGTGGACCACATCGGCGAGCTCGACCGCAAGGCTCTCGGGCAGACGATCACCCGGACGCGCAGAGCCCGTGACAAGTACCGCGACCTCGCCAAGCGACAGAACACCGCCACCCGCGAGCGGGCCGGCGCGAGGGGTGCGGCCCATACCGCCAACGAGCGGACCGCCGTGAAGGCCACCATCTTCGGCGAGGCCCTCGACCGCCTCGAGAAGCGGCGTGAGCGGCTAGAGGCGGACGAACGACGGGCCGCGAGGAGGGCGGTGCTCGACCGAAAGGCGGCGCAACGGGCACCTGTGAACAGGGCCGAGCGGCGATCGACGAAGAGCGATGCCGCTCCGGCGAAGGGCGCCTTCATGTCCGACCGGGCGTCGGCGTCGAACCAGGCCGCGATCCGCGCCCCGCAGACTCGCATCGCCGCCAGCCGAGGCGCCGCGACCCGGCGGGCCCAGGCCAACCGCGATCGGTAGAAGCGCCGACGGTGACGTTCCTGCTTGTGGTCCTAATCCTCGTTGTCGCCGCCGCGGGAGGCTTCCTCGGCGACGTGCTCCGGCTGGCCGGTTGGATCGTCCTGACCCTGGTTGCCCTTGGCGCCTTCGCCGGCTTCCTGGTGTGGCGAGCGCTACGTTCCTTCTTCACGGGCCGCGGCCAGTAACGCGTTACCCCTCCGGCACGACCAGGACCGAAGCCGGAGCGGTTCGAACGACGGCGCTCGCAGTGGATCCCAATCGTACGATCCGGCGCAAACCGGCGAAGCCCCGTGTGCCCAGGACGAGAAGCTGTGTCCGAAGCGCAGTGGCTTGCTCCAGCAGGGCGGTTGCGATGTCGCCTTCGCTCTCGACGCGGATGGCCTCGGGGTTCCGCATCGACAGCAGCTCCGCAGCCGCATCGACGCCTCTGTCGATCTGGCCGCGCTGGTCGGGGACGGCGATGGTGACAACTCCGATCACGCCGATCACGCCGATGTGGTCGGCGTGATCGGCCAGCGGAAGCTGCGCGAACGTCTCCACGGCGTGCTGGGCATTCGGTGAGCCGTCCGTGCAGACGAGTACCCGTGTCGCCGGTTCGGGCGTTTTCGCGATGACGAGTGGCGCTGGTGGCTCTCGCAGGAGGTTGTCAGCGGTACTGCCCAGGAACATGTTCTTGAGAGGGTTCGCCCCTCTGGGCCCCACGACTACCAGCGACGCGTGGCGGCACGAGCCGAGAACCCGTCCGGGGTTGCCCGTCGATCGCAGGTGCCGCACGCTTGCGATGCCCGTCTCGGCGAACGCCTTTCTCGGCGAGTCCGGTTCCCACTCGCTGAAGCTGACCGGCAGCTCCTCGCTCATGACGTCGTCCCGTTCTTGGCCGGCGGTCACGACGTCCACCGACCACCCCGGCCACCGCTGGTTGTTGATCCAGAGCCAGGCCCGATCGGCGTGTGCTGACTGATCGTCTCCGAAGACGATGACGGGGTGCTCTACGGTCACCGTCCTCGACCGTCGCCGGCGGCGTTGTCGAGCTCCATCCTACGAGGATACGGGTCGTAACGTCCCGAACGGGGTCAGGCTCGAGCGACGTAGCCCCCGACGGGTGCCCGGCTAGAGTGCCGCCGTGCCTCCGAGTACCCCAGAGGCCGCTTCCCGGGAATGACCCGTGATCTCGGGCTCACGCCCATCGCGCGTTGGCTCGACGATCGCCTGGGACTCGGCGGCTGGGCCCGGCGGGCGCTGAACAAGGCCTTTCCAGACCACTGGTCGTTCCTCCTCGGCGAGATCGCCATGTACTGCTTCGCAGTGCTCGTGGCCACAGGGCTGTTCCTCACCCTGTTCTTCCGCCCCAGCGCAGCGGTGGTGGTGTACGACGGCAGCTACGAGCCACTGCGGGGGGTGGAGGTGTCCCAGGCCTACGCGTCGGTCCTAGACCTGACCTTCGACGTCCGGGCCGGGCTCCTCGTCCGCCAGGTCCACCATTGGGCAGCACTGGTCTTTGTCGCCGCGATCGTCCTGCATCTCATGCGGGTCTTCTTCACGGGGGCTTTCCGTCGCCCCCGGGAGGTCAACTGGCTGGTCGGCGTGACGATGTTGCTCCTCGCCCTCTTCGCCGGTTACACCGGCTACAGCCTCCCCGGGGACCTGCTCTCGGGCGCGGCGCTGCGGATCGGCACGGGAGTACTGCAGTCGATCCCCGTCGTCGGGACGTGGTTGCTCTTCCTGCTCCTCGGCGGCGAGTTCCCCTCGACGCAGCTCATCCCCCGCCTCTTCGCATTCCACGTCCTCCTGCTGCCGGTGGCGATCGCCACCCTGCTCGGCGTCCACATGGCGATCCTCTGGCACCAGAAGCACACGCAGTTCCCCGGCGAGAAGCGCACCGACAAGAATGTCGTGGGGCCCCCGCTCTGGCCCGCGTATATGGCGCGGACGACCGGGCTGTTGTGCGCGGTGGTCGCCGTCCTCGTCGCCTTGGGCGCCGTCTTCCAGATCAACCCTGTGTGGCTCTACGGCCCCTTCAACCCGAGCACGACGACGGCTCCGGCTCAGCCCGACTGGTACTGGGGATGGATGGACGGAGCCCTGCGCACGTTCCCCAACTGGGAGTTCCGAGGTCTGGGTCGCACGATCGCCAACCCCTTCTTTCCCGGGGTCCTCCTCCCGGCGATCACTTTCCTCGGGCTCTATGCCTGGCCGTTCCTCGAAGCTCGCCTCACCGGCGACCGGGCCGAGCATCAGCTCCTCGACCGTCCCCGGGACCATCCACTCAGGACCGGGATCGGTGCCGGCGTCGTCAGCTTCTATGCGCTGCTCACGCTGGCGGGGGTGAACGACACCATCGCCCGCCTACTCGACCAGCCGATCTTCCGCGTTACCGGCGCGCTGCGTCTGGCCATCCTCGTCGTGCCCGTCATCGTCGGGGTTCTCACGTGGCGGGCTCTCGCTGCCGTTGGTCGTGCCGCGCCGCCCTCCACCGACCAGGTATGAGCCTGACCGTTCGCGCCTCTCTCCATCGGCCGTCGGGAGGGGTCGGCGTGCCGGCGCTAATCGCCCGCCCTCGTCGGGACGCCCGCTGCTGAGTCGCCGCCTCCGGGGTCGCTCGGTGGGCGGTCACGCTTGGCCCGGCGTGCCGGGATCCACAGCCGTTCCCGAGCCTGGGCCGAGCTCACCAAGTCCTCGAGTTCCTCAGGTGGCTGCCCCAGCACCTGCACCCTCCACAGGTGGCCGACGACCACTTTGAGGGCGGCTACCGCGGGCGCGGCGACGAGCATGCCGAGAATGCCGCCCAAGCTGGCGCCGGCGAGCAAGGCCAACAGTACGGCCGCGGGGTGGAGCTTCACCGTCCGATGGAGAACGAGCGGGCTGATGACGTGGCTCTCCACTTGCTGGATTCCGACCATCACGACCACGACCCAGATCGCGGTCGTCACGTCGCGCGTCATGAGGGCAACCACGACTGCGGGCACTCCCCCCACGATGGGGCCGATCAGGGGCACGAGGTCGGCCACGCCGGCGATGACTCCCAGCAGCGCCCAGAACGGCAGACCGACCAGGGCCAACCCGATCGCCGTCAGTGTCCCAACGATGGTGGCAACGACGATCTGACCGCGCACGAACCCCCCGACGACGGCATGGAGCTTGCGGGCGACAAGATTCATTTCGGGGGCGGCTTGTGGAGGGAGCAGCCCCTGGACTCGGCTGCGCACCCCGGGGAGGTCCGACAGCAGGTAGAAGGCGATAACGGGGCCCGTCAGAAGGACGATCACGACGTTGAGCACGCGGTCGCCTGCCCGCCAGAGCTGAGGCAGGCGTTCGGTGACGAGGCCGTTGAGCTGGTCGGCGACCTCCTCACGGCTGAACTCCAGTGGTGTCCCCTGCATGTCGTCCTCGCGGTCGGCGATCCAGCCCTCCACCCGCTCTTTCACCTCCGGCCACTGACCTCGGAAGTCCTCCACCTGCGCTCGCACCACCGGCACGATCGACACGACCATGAGCACGAACAAGGCAATCCCGGCGAGGTAAAGGAGAGCGACGGCGGGGACACGGGGGAGGCCCTTCCGCTCGAGCCGGACGACCAGCGGGTTCAACAGAAGGACGATCACGCCGGCCAGCAGCAACGGGGGGAAGATGACCCGCACGAGCCACGCCAGCCAGAGGAGGATGGACAGCATCACGGCAAGGCCGACAACCGCCCACGCCGTCGCGCCCGAACGGCGGAGGCCCCCGGTCCAGCCCCGCGCTCCCTCTGTGGGCGACTCCTGGCTACTCACGGCGAGCCGCCCTCAGCTGACACGCGTCAGTCGGCCATCGGGAAGACGCTGATCCGGGTAGTCAAGCACCTCATTGGATCTCGTTACCCCGGGGAGGGGTAGCGGACACGGATCCGCGACCGGCTCCCGACCTGCTTCGCCGGGATGAGAGGAGCTAGAGTGCCGCCGTGCCCACGCGCGGCGGCCCGAACGCATCTGGACCCGCCGGGTCGGGGGGGCGGTGCATCACTCCGCCAGCAGTCGTTGCCGGCCCAGCCGCAGCACGGCGAGATCTCGCAGGCGTAGGACTCGGTCGACGACGCTGAGCTTCCTCGTCCGGGCCAGGCTCATCGTCCGGCGATCGTCCATTGGGCGGCGCGCTCGTCCTCGCAGGAGCAGCGCCTTCCAGCCATACCGGTCGTGCCCGTGATCGTGGGGCGGCCGTGACGATCGCTGCCGGCTTTGCCGCGCTCGCCGTAGCCGCCTTCCTCTGGGTGGTACCGCTGGCGCCGACCTCGGCTCAGGTACCGCCGCCGCCTCCGCCTCCGCCGCCTCCACCCGCCGCCGGCGAAGCCTTGGGAGCGCAGCTCTACCTCCGAGACTGCGCCTGGTGCCACGGAAACAGCATCGAAGGCACGGCGCGAGGGCCCAGCCTGGTCGGTACCGGAGAGGCCGCCAACCACTTCTATCTCACCACCGGCCGGATGCCCATCGCCGATCCTGCCGACCTCATCCGCCGCCGCCCGCCGATCTACTCTCCCGAGGAGATCACCGCAGTCGTCGACCACGTCGTCCGCCTGGGCGGCGGCCCGCCGAGCCCTACCGTCAACCCCCAAGCGGGTGAGCTCGGTCCCGGAGGCGAGTTGTACCGCCTTCACTGCGGCCCGTGCCACGGTGCCACGGGCGCCGGCTTCCCTCTCCTCAGCGGGCGCAACTCGCCGGCACTGTGGCATGCCACGGCCAGGGAGGTGGCCGAGTCCATTCGGATCGGGCCCGGAGGCATGCCGGTCTTCTCCCCCCAGACCCTCAGCGACCAGGAGGTCAATGCCATAGTGCGCTACGTGTTGTACCTGCAGGATCCGGTCGACCGAGGGGGCTACCACCTGTTCCGGGTCGGGCCGCTCACGGAGGGGATGGTCGCCTGGCTGGTCGGGATCGTGCTCCTGCTCTGTGCGGCCCGCCTGCTCGGGGAGAGGACGTGACGCCGCCTCCGGAAGTCCTCCGGCGAGCGGCCCGGTGGGCCACCGCCGCCCTGGTGCTGGCCATTCTCTGTGCCCTCGCCTTTGCGCTGGCGTTCGTGCGGGACGCCTCGATCCATGTCCAGGGGCTCCTCCTGGCCGGAGCGTTCGCCGGGTTGGCTGTCGCACTCGGCGTCATCGGCCAGCGGCTCGTCCCCGCCGACCACGTCGTCGAGGACTGGTCGCCCACGGCCACCGAAACACACGAGCGGGAGCTTCTGGCCGCCACCCTGAAGGAGCGGGGAATGGGGATCCGGCGCCGCTCACTGCTCTTCGCGCTGCTCGGCGGGGCGGCCGCCGCGGTCGGTGGCGCCCTGCTCCTGCCGGTACGAGCGCTGGGCCCTCGTCCCGGCCGGGCGCTGTTCCGCACTGCGTGGAGCCCTGGAGCGCGGCTCGTCAACGAGAAGGGGCAGCCGGTGCGCGTCGACGACCTGGCCGTCGGTGGGTTCGTGACGGCCTGGCCCGAGAACGCTCCCAGTGCCGCCGACTCCCATGTCGTGCTCATCCGCACCCGTCCCGGCGACCTGCGCACCCCTCCGGGGCGCGAGGGGTGGGCACCCGACGGCTACGTGGCCTACTCCAAGACCTGCACGCACGCCGGCTGCCCGGTGGGTCTCTACGACCAGCGCACCCAGCGCCTCTTCTGCCCCTGCGAGCAGGCGGTGTTCGACGTCACCGACGGGGCCCGGCCCATCGCCGGTCCCGCCCCTCGGTCGCTCCCCCAGCTGCCGCTGTTCGTCGACGGCGAAGGCTTCCTGCGCGCCCAGGCCGACTTTGACGAGCCGGTGGGGCCAGGGTTCTGGGAGCGGGGCGGGTGAGCCGTCGCGCCGGCACGCTCCTTGCCTGCGCCGCCGCGCTCACCGCGCTGACTGCGTGCGGGGACGGGTCGGCGCTGTCGCCCAAGGGCCCCAGCGCCCGGGACATCGCCGGGCTCTGGTGGCTCATGTTCTGGCTGGGCTTGGCCGTGTACGTGTTCGTCGTCGCCCTCCTCCTCGTCGTCCTCCGGCGACGGGGTAAGGCGGAAGAACCGGTTGCCGCCACGCCCGGGGAGGGCCGGGCCCTGATCTGGGGCGCCGGCGTCGGTATGACGACGGTCGTCATCGTCGCCCTCGTCCTCGTGAGCTACTCCGTGGGAGGCCGGATCTACGACCGGCGCGGCACGAGTGGGCTGCAAGTCGAGGTCGTCGGCTACAAGTTCTGGTGGGAGGTGCGCTACCTCGGCCGGCCCGACGCCATCACCGCCAACGAAATCCACATCCCCGCCGGCCGGCCGGTCGATCTCATCCTGACCAGCCGAGACGTCATTCACAGCTTCTGGGTCCCCGAGCTGGCGGGCAAGCTCGACCTGGTGCCGGGTGTGCGGCACGCCTTACGTATCCAGGCCGACCGGCCGGGGGAGTTCCGGGGCCAGTGCGCCGAGTACTGCGGCGTCCAGCACGCCAACATGCTGTTGCTGGTGGTGGCCCAGCCTCCCGACGAGTTCGACGCTTGGCTCGCCCGCCAGGAACAGCCGCGTGAGCGGCCCACCGACCCGTTGACCCAACGGGGTGAGGAGGTGTTCGTGCGGACCCCATGTGGCGCGTGCCACCGCGTGCGGGGCACGACCGCCACTGCCGACGTCGGCCCCGACCTCACGCACTTCGCCACCCGCCGCACCTTGGGGGCCGGCGTCCGGCCCAACACCCGTGGGCACCTCGGAGGCTGGATCAGCGACCCGCAGGCGATCAAGCCCGGCAACCTCATGCCACCGACCAAGCTCGCGCCCGACGAGCTGCTCGCGCTCCTGGCCTACATGGAATCGCTGACGTGACGACCACCGAAGACACCCGCCCGTCAGTTCGAACCGCCGATCTCGACCGGGCGTGGGCCACGCCGCCGGGGTTCATCGGCTGGCTGTCCAACGTGAACCACAAGGCCATCGGCTTCCGGTTCATCGTCACCGCGTTCATATTCCTGCTCATCGGGGGCCTGCAGGCTGCGCTGATACGCACACAGTTGATCGGCCCCGAGCAGGGCTTCCTCGGCCCGGACGCCTACAACCAGGCCTTCACCCTCCACGGTACGACGATGATGTTCCTCTTCGCCGTGCCCATGATCGAGGGTCTGGCGATGTACCTGGTCCCGATGATGATCGGGAGCCGGGATCTCCCCTTCCCCCGCTTGAACGCCTTCGGATACTGGCTCTACCTGTTCGGTGGCATCTTCCTGTACTGGAGCCTGTTCACGGGTTCGGTGCCCGACGGAGGGTGGTTCAACTACCCACCCCTCAGCGGCCCCCAGTTCCGCCCCGACACGAGCATCGACTTCTGGCTCCTGGGTGTGACGATGACCGAGATCGTCGGTATCGTCGGAGCCCTCGAACTGGTCGTCTGCATCGCCCGCCACCGCGCCCCCGGCATGTCGCTCAACCGGATCCCTGTCTTCGTGTGGGGCGTCCTGGTGACCTCGCTGATGATCCTCTTCGCCTTCCCGCCGCTGGTCGCGGGGGGGCTACTGCTCGAGCTCGACCGCAAGATCGGTACGCACTTTTACAATCCGATGGCGGGCGGTGACCCGATCCTGTGGCAGCACCTGTTCTGGATCTTCGGTCATCCGGAGGTCTACATCATGCTGATTCCGGCCGTCGGCATGCTCGCCACCATGGTGCCCGCCTTCACTCGTCGGGGGATCGTGGGCTACCCGCTGGTCGTCGTCTCGCTGGTGGCCATCGGGTTCATCAGCTTCGGGCTGTGGGTCCACCACATGTTCGCCGCCGGGCTGCCCGCGCTGGCGATGGCGTTCTTCACCGCCGCGAGCATGGCCATCGCCATCCCCAGCGGCGTGCAGGTCTTCGCGCTCATCGCCACGTTGTGGCGCGGCAAACTCGTGTGGAGTACCCCCCTCCTCTACATCGTCGGCTTCGTGCTCGTGTTCGTCCTCGGCGGGATCACGGGCGTCATGGTGGCGTCGGTGGCGTTCGACTGGCAGGTGCACGACACCTTCTTCGTCGTCGCCCACTTCCACTACGTGTTGATCGGCGGGGTGGTGCTGCCGATCCTCGGGGGGCTCCACTATTGGTTCCCGAAAATGACGGGCCGCATGCTCGACGAGCGGTTGGGGAAGATCGCGTTCTGGCTGATCTTCGGAGGGATGAACCTGACGTTCTTCCCGCAGCACATCCTCGGGTTCCTTGGCATGCCACGCCGGGTCTACACGTTCCAGTCCGGGCTGGGATGGGACTTCTACAACCTCGTGTCCACCCTCGGCACCTACGTCACCGTGGCCGGCTTCCTCGTCTACACGGCCAACATGGCCATCAACTGGTCCCGTGGGCGGCCGGCCGGGGACAACCCCTGGAACGCCCCAGGCCTCGAGTGGGCCACCTCGTCGCCCGCTCCGGCGTACAACTTCGCCGCCGGCCCGACGGTGAGCAGCCTGTACCCGCTGTGGGAGCCCGAGGGGGCTGCCCCCTATGGTCAGCCGGGGCTGCTCGACGAAGTCCAAGGAGACCGGCGGGAGATCGTCGGGACCACCGTCCTCGACGCCGAGGCCATCGAGATCCTGGAGCTCCCCGGCAACTCGCTCTGGCCTCTCATTGCCGCCCTGGCCATCGTCGTGTTCCTGTTCGCGGTCATGATCGACTCGATCGTCCTCGGCGGCATCGGGTTGGGCGCCGTCGTCGGCTCACTGGTCTGTTGGCTGTGGACCGGTTCGGAACGGACCCACGAGTGAGCGTCCACGTCGATGCGACCCTCCTGCGCCGGCCGCGTGCCGGCGAGCCGCGCCGCCGCCCTCCGGTCTGGCTCGGGTTGCTCCTCGGGCTGAGCGCCGTCGCCACCCTTCTCGCGTCCCTGGTCTTCGCCTACTTCATGCTGATGTTCCACAACAGCGAATGGCCACTCGACGGCATCCGCCGCCCGGCGATAGGCACTCCGGCCGTCGGGCTCGCCGTCCTGGTGGCGAGCACGGTGCCCGTCCTTCTCGCCGGGCGCGCCATCGGCGCCGGGCGGCAGCGCGAGCTGCGCCTGTGGCTGGCGACCGCCGCCGCTCTGGGGATCGTCGTCCTAGGGATGCAGGCTCGGGGTTACGCCGGCCTGGGCTTCGCCCACGACGACAACGCCTACACCTCGCTGTTCGTGACGCTCTCGGCATTCCACACGATCAACCTCGTCACCGCCCTTATCCTCAACTTCGCCACCCAGGCCCGGGCCTGGCTCGGCCACTTCTCGGCTGAGTACCACGAGGGCGTGCGCCTGGCCGCCCTGTGGTGGTACTGGGTCGCCGTCTGCGGCATCGTGCTGTTCGCCACCCTGTTCCTCGGCCCCCTCCTCGACCCGGCCGTGCAGTGACGAGCGGGACCGACGCGGGCTCGGCGGCACCCCCGCTGCTGCGCGGCGGCGTCTCCCGGCCGTTGCTCGAGACCGTGCTCCTTTGGTACGGCATCCTCGGCGCACCGGTCGTCTGGCTCGTGCGGATCTCGGCGGCGTCTGCGCTCGTGCCCTTCGCGTGCGCCACCGGCCGGATCTGGGCGATCCACGCCACCACCGTGCTCGCCCTCGCCCTCTCGGTGGCCGGCGGAGTCATTGCGTGGCGGGGGTGGCGCCGATGGGAGCACGAGCGCGACAACGGCGAGCGCCCGGGCACCCGCTCACATCTCTTGGCCCTGATGGGCGTGCTCCTGTCGGCGATGTTCACCCTCGCCATCGTCATGGAGGGCCTCGCCCCGTTCTACATGGACCCGTGCCAGTGACCGTCCGTCCGCTGCTCGCCCACACCATCGCCGGCACGCCGCAGGTCTTCGTGGCCCTCGGCGCCCTCGTCGTCGCCTACACCGTCGCCGAGGTCCGCCGGCGCGGCGAGGGTCTCGGCAACCGCGACCGTTTCCCCTTCGCCGGCGGGGTCCTCGCCATCGCCATCGCCCTCGCCGGGCCGCTGCACGACCTGGCTGCCGAACTGTTCTCGGCCCACATGGCCCAGCACGTCCTCCTCACCGTGGTGGCCCCCCCGCTGCTCCTCCTCGGCCGCCCCGGCCGTCGACTGTCGTCGCTCCTGCCCGCGGACTGGATCGTGCCTGTGGGCCGAGCCGGGCGCCGCGCCCACACCCTGTTGCTCGCCGCCGGGCCGGGGACGGGGATGGTCCTCGCCGTCACCGCTGCGACGCTCGTGCTGTGGGCCTGGCACATCCCGGTCCTCTACGAGGCGGCCGTGCTGGATCCTGTCGTCCACGCTCTCGAGCACGCCATGCTTCTCGGCACGGGTCTGTTGTTCTGGGCCGAGGTGATGCGCCTCAACCGCCGCGGTTCTCACCCGCACGCGCTCCTCGGGCTGTTCGTGGCCGGGGGATCGGGGGCCGCCCTCGGCGTCCTCCTCGCCTTCTCCGGTCGGGTGGCGTATACGGTCCACGCCGCCGGGGCGGCGCGCTTCGGGCTCACGCCTCTGGAGGACCAGCAGGTTGCGGCGGTCGGGATGTGGATGGGCGGAGGGTTGGTCTACGTCTTCGCTGCCGTGGTGGTCGCCGCCCACTGGCTGGCGGCAGCCAGGAATGGCGCCGAGCCGGAGCTGCCGGCCGTGGCGACGCTCCCAACGGCACCAGCGGGGTCGCGATCGTGAGCCGGCGTCATCAGCTCGGGCGGGGCCGATCACGCGTTCTCGCCGTCTGCCTTCCCGCCCTCGCGGCGCTGTGCTTCGCCTGCGGCGAGCGGTTCCTCGACCCGCCGGCCGCCCTGCCCGACGGCAATCCCGAGCTGGGCCGGGAGGCGATCGTCCACTACGGCTGCGGGTCGTGCCACATCATCCCCGGCATCCGCCAAGCCGACAGCGGCGTAGGCCCCCCACTGATCGCCTGGTCCGAGCGGGCCTTCGTCGGTGGGCGGCTGCCCAATACCCCCGGCAACCTCATCCGGTGGATCCGCAACCCCCAAGAGGTCGACCCCGGATCCCCCATGCCGAACCTCGATGTGTCCGAGGCGGAAGCCCGCCATATCGCCGCATACCTGCTCACGCTCCGGCAATGACATTCGGCTCCCGGAGCGGTTCGCCGGGACGTGAAGCGGGAAGGATCCAGTGACACATTCACCAAGAGGCGTAAGGAGCGCGCGCCATGGCACGCAAAACAACTGCTCGGCACGAGAACGTGGTGGGGGTGTACGGGTCCGCCGAGGAGGCGCGCGACGCCATCGCCCAGCTGGAGTTGGCGGGCGTGCCGGCACACCACATCAAGCTGGTGGGCAGCTCAGCCAAGCAGGCGCGTCGCAAGGCGAAGACCTCGCATGCCGACGAGCAGACGATCAGCCACTCGGCCACGGCCGCCAAGCGGGGAGCGATCGTGGGAGGCGTCGTCGGCGCGATCCTCGGGCTGGCCATCGGCTTGGTCATACTCGTCACCACCGACGCGGACCACTGGCACCCCGAGATTTGGACCACGGTGATCGGCCTGATCGCCGGAGTCGTCGCAGGCGCCATCATCGGGTACCGGACGAGCGTAGGGACGAGCGAGGCGTGGCTGCTCACCTTCAAGATCCCGCCCGGCAAAGTCTGTGTCGCCGTCCGTCCCGACACCGACCAGGAGGAAGGGAGTGCCACCGAGGCGCTGCGCAGCACCGGGCCGGAGAAGGTCCTGGCTGGGTCAGGCCGCGGCGGTGACGTCGAGCAGATCTGCTGAGTGCTCGCCCCCCCGAACATCCTGATCGCCGGTGCCGGGTACGTCGGGCTTCACACAGCCCTCCGGCTGCAGCGCCGGCTCCGGCGGGGCGAGGCCACGATCACCCTCGTCAACCCCGAGAACTTCATGCTCAACGCGCCACTGCTGCCCGAAGTGGCGTCGGGGATGCTGGAACCTCGCCAGGCTGTGGTGCCGCTGCGCAACGTGCTGTCTGCCTGCCGGATCGTCACCGGCCACGTGCGGGCCGTCGACCGGGGCCGGCAGGTCGCAACGGTGGAAACGGTCGCCGGCGACCGGGTGGAGATGCCGTACGACCAGCTCGTCGTCGCCCTCGGCTCCGTCACGGCCGTCATCCCCGTCCCCGGCCTGGGTGACCATGCTGTGGGGTTCCGGACCCTAGGGGAGGCGCTCTACCTGCACAACGAGGTGCTCGCCCTTCTCGAGCGGGCCGCCTCCACGACAGACCCGGTCGAGCGGGCCGCCGCTCTCACGTTCGTGTTCGTCGGGGCCGGGTATGCCGGCGTGGAGGCAGTTGCCGAGCTGCAACACATGGCGGCGTCCACCGCCAGCTGGCTCCCGACGATCCGCCCGAGCGACCAGCGGTGGATCATCATCGATGCCGCCGACCGGATACTCGCCGCCGCCGACCCGCGTCTGGCTCGTTACGCCGAGGGCGTGCTGCGCGAGCGAGGGATCGAGGTACGCGTCGACACCCGCGTCGAGCGGGTCGACGGGCGCCGGGTGGAGCTGTCCGACGGCGAGGAGATCGACGCCGGCCTCCTGGTGTGGTCCACCGGTGCCCGGCCCGATCCACTCCTCCGAGAGCTCGACCTACCGCTCGACGACGAAGGTCGGGTTTGCGTCCGGACCACCCTCCAGGTCGAGGGTATTCCCAACACGTGGGCCGGCGGGGATTGCGCCGCAGTACCGGACCTGATGGCGGGCGGTCTCTGCCCTCCGACGGCCCAGTACGCCCTGCGCCAGGCCGCCCTGCTAGCCGACAACCTGGTGGCGGCCCTGCGCGGTGAGGCCCCGAAGCCGTTCGCCCACCGGAACCGAGGCGAGTTCATCACCCTCGGCCGGTACGCCGGCGCGGCAAGGGTGCTGAACAAGACGGTATACGGGCTCATCCCGTGGCTCCTACGGCGGCTCTACTACCTGACCACGGTTCCAGGGCTCGACCGCAAGTCGCGCCTCCTGGCTGACTGGACGACGAGCCTCGCATTCCCCCGGGACGTGGTGAGCCTCGGCTCTGCCCGCGAGCCCCACACACCCATGGCCGAGGCGCTCGACCGCGCCGCCCGACGGTCCGGTTCGGACGGATAGCGCGTCAACCCTTGTTCGGTTGGGGGGGCGGGATGATGGCCACCGGAGTGGGGCTCTCCTCCAGCACGGCGCTGGCCACAGCACCCAGCGGGCGCCGCCCGAAGCCGCCCGGCATGCCGCGGCCCACGACGAGGAGCTGCGCCTTCCTTGTCTCCGCCGCCTCCACCAGCTTGTCGCGCGGATCGCCCTCCACCTCCAGAGCGTGGACATCGTCGCCCACCTCCTCGGTCCAGGCCTTCACCGCGGACTGCGCGGAGGACTCCAGGCGCTCGGCCAGCCGGGGCCGGACCTCCGATGGCGTGGGCTCCCAGGCGAAAACGGTCGCCACCTCGGCTCCGGTGATCTTTCCGAGGTGCACGGCCCATTCGAGAGCAGCGGCCGCCCCCTCGGTGCCGTCCTTCCCGACGAGAATAAGGGCGCCGGGCGTCAGCGTGGGCTCGTCGCCTCTGACGACCACGACCGGGCATGGCGCGTGCGCAGCGCACTCCCGGCTGACCGACCCGAGAAGCAGCCCCGCGAACCCGCCGACGCCCCGCGAGCCGAGCACGAGGACGCTGGTGGCGGATACCGTCTGGAGGAGGGCACCCGCAGCCGGGCCGCGCAGCGGCTGGACCCGAACGTAGTCGGGCACCGTGCCGTGGTCCTCGGCGATCAGGGCCTCAAGATCCTCCGCCGTTCGCCGGTCCATCTCCTCAGGTCCGGCCAGGTCCCCGGCGCCCGATATCACTGACAACCGCGGGTAACTCCACGCTTCGACGGCGCGCACGGGCACGCCGGCCCGCTCGGCCACCACGATGCTCCAACGCAGGGCGAGCCGGCTCTCGTCCGAGCCGTCCACGCCGACAACCAACTCGTTCATCGATTTCTCTCCTTGTCCTTTGTCTGCCATGGGCTCGCACCCTCGCTGCGCCCGTCCCAATGGCGTCTTGGTCGTGGGAGCCGCGGTCCTTGGTCGTCGCCGGCGCCCAAAGTCGCTCGGAGGGCGTGGAGGGCCGACAGGGCGGATGGGCGACGCGCGTCGTGTTCCACGTATCGCTCCCCGCTGTAGGGCGCGGGCAACTTACGCCGATGTTGCAGTGTGGTTACGAGCTGAAGGCCGGCCGCCGCCGCTCGGGTGCCACGGGCTGCGGTCAGGTCAGGGCTCGATCGCTGGACCGGGTCCGCAGCTGAGCCAGCTCCATGGTCCGGAGGATGTCGGTTGGCGAGACGATGCCGATCACCCGTCCGTCTTCGACGACGAGTGCTCTGCGGTCGTCATCGAGGCGCAAGACCAGTTCCGAGACCGGGTCGTCGGGACCGACAGCGACATCGGCCGTCGGCGACGCCACCTGTCGCAGGGTCATGCGCGCTCGCCGGTCGGGTGGCAGGCGCTTGACGTGCGACAGCGTCACGAGGCCCTCGACCGAGTCTGGGCCCCACCCGATCGGGAACGCCGAGAACCGGTGACGGAACAGGTAGTCGTCGACGAGCTGCGCAACGGTGAGGTCTGGCGGCACGATCACGGGGTCGGCGCTCATGATCTCCCTGACCCGGAGATCGCCGAGGCTTCCTTTCATCTCAGCCCTGGCCTCCTCCGCACGGGCCACGTTGACCAGGAACCAGCCGATCAGCACCAGCCACAGCCCACCGATTCCCGCTCCACCGACGAACTGCGCGAGCCCCATGGCCATCAGGAAGAAGCCGAAGAGGCGGCCGCCACGGGCGGCGGTGGCGCGCGCCCGGGCGGCATCGCCGTGGTGGCGCCACAGCAACGCCCCCAGGATGCGGCCGCCATCCAGGGGGGCGGCTGGAACGAGGTTGAAAATGGCCAGGATGAGGTTGATGGTGGCCAACCATGCCGCCACGCCGACGACCAGGTCGGGAGCGCCGAGGCCGTCCAGCAGAAGGGCCGCTGCTCCGGCGATCACGGCGACAACGACGCTGATGAGAGGCCCTATCCCGGCCACCCGCAGCTCCACTCCCGGATCTTGCGCTTCGCCGGCGAGACGAGCGACTCCGCCGAACAACCACAGGGTGATGCCGTCCACCTCGATCCCGTTGCGCTGGGCCACCACCGCGTGTCCGATCTCGTGGGCGAGGATGGAGGCGAGGAACAGCACCCCGGCCACGAGGGCGGCCAAAATGTAGGCCGCCGGCTCGCGATCGGGATAGAGGGCCGGGAAGCGACCACCGGCCAAGCCGAGGGTGATCAGGAGCAGGATTACCAGGAGGCTCCAGTTCAGGCCGACGCTGACGCCGGCGATCCTGCCCAAACGGATGGTCTCGTTCATGTCGCGGCTCCTCACGACCGGCACTACCCAGGCGATACGGGCCTTAGTCCTGAGGCGCCCGTACCTACAACCACGTCCGGGTGCCCCTCGGGTCGGGGTGGCCAACCGACCTGTCTCAGATCACCGGGCGGTAGAAGCGGAACATGGGGTGCTCGACGGGCACCTGCTCCACAGCACGGAACCCCGCGCCGGTGGCGTAGGCGGCGAAGACGTCGGGGCGCATGACGGTCCCGGTGCCGACCGACGACTCCGCGTCGCGCCCGGCGGGGAGGCAGTGGAGGATGCTGAAGGCGTACAGCAGCCGCTCGATGGGGTCGCCGTCGGGGGTGAAGGACTCGGCCGCCTTCTCGTCGATGACCAGGACCGCACCGCCATCGCCGGTCACCCTGCGCATGGTGGCCAAGGCGGCGACGGGGTCGGGCAGGTCGTGGACGACCTCGCAGGCGATGGCCAGGTCGTAAGGGCCGGGGAGGCCGGCGTCGGTGATGTCCCGGACCTCGAAGCGGACGCGGTCGGCGACGCCCCGGTCGGCGGCGTGCTTGCGGGCGGCGGCGATGGAGGCGTCGTCGAGGTCGAACCCGTCGACGGTCACGTTCGGGTACGCCTCGGCGATGTAGATGGCGGCCCACCCCTCGCCGCAGCCGAAGTCGGCGATCCGTAGGGCCTCACCGTCCTGCAGCCGGGCGTGCACCTCGGGCAGCGCGGGGAGCCACTCGGCGACGAGCGAGGTGGCGAACATGGGCCGGGTGAAGCCGGCCTGCATGTCGTGGAGGCCGTAGGCAGCGAAGGGGACGCCGGCACCGGACCGGAACGCATCGGTGACCTGCGAGAGGGTGCGGCAGAGGACGGGTGGGATGTCGGCGAGGGCGCCGACGTAGGCGGGGTGCTCTTCGTCGAGGAGGGCGATGGCGTGGGCCTCGGGGAGGGTGTAGCGACGGTCGGCGGGGCCACCGGCCGGGTCGTCGACGGTCACCACGCCGGCCACCGCCTGGTGCTCCAGCCACTCCCGGGCGTAGCGCTCGTCCAGCCGCGCCCGGGTCGCCACCTCGGCCGGCGTGAGCCCGGCTTCGCCTCGCAGGGTGGCGTACAGGCCGAGGGCCCGGCCGAGGTGGACGACGGTGAGCTCGGCGGTGGCGAGGGCGGCTCCGAAGAGGGAGTCGGCGAAGGCTCCGAGCTGCTCATCGAGGGTCGGGTGCTCCGAGACGGTGGTCATGGCTGTCCTTTCGGGTCGTCGGTCGACCTGAGGGCGCCAGATCGCACGTGGCGACGCCAGATCAGCCGGAGCGGTTGTCCACGACCTTCCAGATGACAGCGGTCTCGGGCCGGTACGAGCACCAGTAGCCCGTCCGCACCGCGGTCCGCAGATGCCGGGCCAGCGGGGGGTGGAGCTCATCGAGGCGTTCGACGGTCGCCTTCACCCGGCCCTGCACCGCCTTTCGGAGCCGTTCGTCGGGGTCGGGGCCGACGCGGCGGCGCCGGCCGCCCAGGCCGAAGGCCTTGGTCAGCTGTTCGACAAGGGCGTCCCGTTCCCCGGCGAGCTTCTCGGCCCGTCCGGTATCGGCGTGTTGATCGGCTTCGTCCAGCTCCGCATCCAACTCGCGCAGGCGCCGGCGGTAGGCGGCGATGGCGGTGTCGTCGAGCGATGCGTCGGCGCCGGTGACCCCGGCGAGCTGGGCCACCCCCTCGAGTTCGCGCACATGGACGTCGCGGCCCGGGTGGGCCAGGAGGACCGCCAAGTCGGCTACCCCTTTGGCGTGGCGCACCCGCGCCGCCGTCCCCTCGAAGGTGAACACCCAGGTGTCGCCCTCCCGTTCGAGAGTGGCCGATCGGCTGGGCTCGACCGGCGTGGTCATGTCGGGCCGGCGCCGGCCTGCCAGGTCGCGCAGTTCGCCGGCCAGCGCATCGAGGCCGACGCGCTCGTAGTCCGCGACCGCGCCGGCGGCGAGCTCGGCGGCTCGCTGCCGGTCGGCGGGGTGGCCGAGGGCGAGGGCCCGGGCACAGTCGCCACGGGTGTGGGCCACGACCAGTCGCCCGGCGTTCGCGGTGGCGGCGAGGGCGGCGTCGACGTGGGCGCGGGCGGCGTCGATCTCGCCCAGGTGGCCGGCGGCCAGGGCGAGGAACCGGTCGGCGACGCCGTGATCGACGGCGGCGACACCCTCGAAGACACCGAAACCGGCGTAGGGCAGCAACCGCTGGTACGCGTCGCGCAGGACCCCGTCGTGGCCGCCGGCCACCGCGGCCACAATGACCTGGCACACAGAGGTCAGCCACTCCTGGTTCTTCGCCAAGCCGGACAAGGTCTCGCGCCCCGACCGCTCGAGGAACGCACGTGCCCGATCGCCCCGACCGCACACGGAGTCGACGATCGCCAGCGCCGGCGCGGCCACCAGGGTGGCGAACTCCGGATGGATCACCACCATCTGCGCCCATACGCGGTCGGCGGCGCCGGCGTCGCGGCGGTCGATGGCGGCGAACAGGGCGATCGTCAGGCGCAGGAGCTCCACGTTCAGGCTGCCAGCGGAGCGTCCCAACTCGGCGGCTTGGTCCGCCAGTCTCAGCGCGTCGTCGATCCGACCGTCGGCGTAGGCGCGCATCGCCTGCCACAGCGGCACGTACCAGCCATAGAGGGGGTCGTCGAGTCGCTCCGCGCTGCGGGCGAAGGCCGCCATCTCGACCTGCATCGCCTCGATGCTTCGCAGCTCCAGCAGGGCGACGACCCGCAGGCGACGCCCGAGCAGCTCGAGGGGAACGTCACCGCCGCGCTGTGCGAGGGCGACGATCTCCGAGGCGGCGCCGAGGCGTTCGGTCACGTGGTCCGGGCCAGCGATGGCGTCGCAGCGGGCTGCGATCGCCGCCGCCAGGGCTTGGCTGTCGCCGCTTCGCCGGGCGCCCTCGACCGCCTCGTCGGCCAGCGCCAGCCGTCGCTCGTCTGACCCCACGAACGACAGGGCGACCGACAGCCTGGCCAGCACCAGTGGCCTCAACGGGGAGGCGGCTGGAAGCTGGGCTGCAGCTTCTTCGAGCAGGTCGACCTGGCGCTGGTCGAAGACGCGGACCTCGAATCCACCGAGACCGGCGCCGAAGCCCAAGGCGGCCCGAGCCACGAGGTCGGCTCGGGCGAGGGACCGGCCCAGCGACGCCGCCGACTCGAACGCGGCAGCAGCAGCCTCGGGGTCACCCCGGCGAAGCTGGGCATCGCCGGCGGCCAACCACGCCTCGGCACGGACTTCGTCCCCGGGCGGGCCCGCCGGCGCCAGGTCGAGAGCCCGCGCGGTCAGGCGCACCGCCTCGTCCACCGCCAGCCGGGCGACCGCGTCGCGTGCTGCGGCAATGACCAGCTCGGCTCGACGAGGATCGCCGGCGTCAAAGCGGGCCCGGACGGCGTGGTGGGCGAGCACAGCGGCAGGCACGGACGCGGACTCGGCAAGCGTGTCGACGGCGCGGCGGTGCAGCTCGGACCGCTCTGCCGATCCGAGAGCCTCGTAGCGAGCGGCGCGGAACAGCGCATGGACGAACGACCACCGACCAGGTTGGTCGCCGGGCACCACGAGACGCGCCGCGGCTGCATCCTCGAGGGCGGAAAGGACCTCCGCGTCCGTGTCACCCACCACGGCCGTCAACGTGCCGGCGTCGAAGGTCGCACCCAGGACTGCGGCGGCCCCGAGCACGCGGTGGCAGGCGGGCGACAGCCGGGCCAGCCGGCGGGCGAGCACGTCGCGGACACCACTGGGGACCGTGGCCGACGAGCCGGCGGCGACCAGCCGGCCGACCTCGGTGACGAACAAGGGATTTCCTCCGGTGTCGCGATGCACCGAAAGCGTTTGGTCGCTCGCTGGGGGCCGTCCGAGCGTCTCGGCCAAAAGTGACGCCACATCGGCCTCGGCCAGCCCTTCGAGGGCGAACCGCTCGGCGTTGCTGCCGATGGCCGCCAGCGGACCGCCGGCACGGAACTCGTCGTCGCGATAGGTGGCGACCGCCAGCAACGGCATGGCAGGGAGCTGTGCCGTCATGGAGGCCAAGAGCTGCAACGAGGGCGGGTCTGCCCAGTGGAGATCTTCGAGGACCACAACCTGCGAGCGCGCCGCCGACGTGGAGGCGAGCGCGTCGACGACCGCAGCGAAGAAGCGGGACCGTCCCCGCGCCGCGCCGTCCACGTCGGTTTCGAAGCCACCCTCCTCCATCCGGGCCGCCACCGCCGCGCATGCGTCATTGCCAGGCCGGCGGAGGCAGTCGATCCACACGCCGAAGGGCATCTCGTCGCCCCCGTCCCAGCAGCCGCCCCACCGCACCAGCGCACCCATCCCGACGGCCTGCTCGGCGATCTCCCGTGCCACGGTGGTCTTTCCGATTCCCGCCTCACCCGTGATCAACAGAAGCCGGCCATGGCCCTCCATCGCGGCGCGGAGCGCGGCAACGCCAGCCCGCAGCACCACATCGCGGCCCACGATCACCAAAGCATCGTACGGCCCGCCCCCGTTGCGGGAGGTCAGGTGGGGGCGGCGAACACCACCACGGTCGCAAGCACGCAACCGACGGCGGCGATCACTGCGATCAGGAGAGGCAGGAGCGCGGCCAGCACGGGCGGGCCGAGCGGTTCTCCGGTTCGCATCGCCCGTTGGACTGACAGGAAGCGACGGCTACCAGCCAACCCGACGGAGACTCCGATGAGCAGCAACGGGATCCCCAGCATGGCCAGCCACCAGGGCGTGTCCGCGATGCGCCGACTGCCGGCAACGGCCAAGCCGGTGACGACGAACGCCAGCGCGGTCCGGCTGTAGGCGAGCACGGTGCGCTCGTTGGCCAGCGACCACCTGGGATCGGGCTCCTCGCCTTCGGCTGGCCACCAGTCCGGGGGACGCTTCACCACCCCGTCATACTGGCCGACGGGCACAGGCGTCGAGGCACTCCACGCGTGGCGACCGGATCATGCCTCGGTGGGTTCGGGGTCCTGCGGAGAAAGATGTTGCTCCTGCTCGGCCCGCTCTGCCCGCGACTCCACGAAGTAGGCGCCGACGGCGCCGGCGAGCGACGCGAAGACGACACTGGCATAGGCCGTCAGCAGGATGGACAGCAACCTGGCAAGGAAAGAGGACGGTTCGAAGACCGGGTTCCCGCTCAATGCCAGGTTCGCCGACCACCAGAGGGCATCTCCAAGTGACCCTTCCCTTCTGCCTCCGGCGGTTCCCTCGACGAGGTACAGGAGCTGGCCACCCGAGAAGATCACGACCATGGTGGCGACGCCGAGGAAGGTCAGCCGCCCACCCAGGAGGGATCGGGCCGTACCGATGGCGCGGTACGACGAACCCACCACTCGGGCGGCAGGCAGAACGCGCACCAGGCGTAGTGCCCGGACGACCCGAAGTATCCGGAGGGCCGGGAGCAAAAGGAACAGGACCGACGGCCATCGCCTCCGCAGGAACCGGAGGGGCTTGCCGGAGACCCAGAGCTTGGCGACGAATTCGACGAGGAAGAGGGCCCAGATCACGTTGCCGACGGCGGCGAGCTCGTCACGCTGGGTGTTCGGCGCCACGAGCTCGTACGCGACCAGGACCGCCCATACGACGGCGAGAACGCTCATCGGGATATCGAGTCGTTGCTCCACGAGCGCGGCCAAGCGCTCGCGCGCCGTCGGCTCCTCGTCGGGATCCACGTCGATGGTCGATGGTGTGTCAGTGGGAACGGCGGGCATTGCACCATCGTGCCAACGCTGCATGGCGCGATCGGAACGGTTACTCGATTGTGACGGTGGAACGCCCTCGATCTGCCGAGACAAGGGTAGAACCGAGGCAGACGAACGAACGGCGTTCTGGAAGGAAGGAGCATTCGAAATGACCCATCACGGCTTCAGCTCTTCGGAGGGTGTCGTCTTGCGGATGCGTCCAGTTCCGGTGGAGGGAGGTGGGCTTCATGAGTGAGATCAGGGAACCCGCTGGGCCCGCTTTCAAGGTGATAACGGTCCTCACGATTCTTTTCTTTCTTGCCGTCGTCGCCGCCCTTATTCGTACCTACGACACCAGCAGCGAGGTGACCGCTGCAGGCCCGACGGTTACCGCCCCGGCCCCGGCCGCCCAGGCGGCGGCCGAGGCACCGGTGGGTGCGGTGGCGACCGGTGGCGGCGGCATGGCCGGCAATGGACCGAGCACCGTGGTCCCGGTCGTGGTCGCCCTGGCGGTGGCGTCGATGTTGGCCGCCGGGGGTATGGCGGTCCGGCGGCGAACAGCCTGACCGGGGTGTGACCGGCGAGTTCTACCGGCGGATGGAGAGGAGGGTCGCGCTGGCGACCCTCCTCGCCGCGGTCCTGCTCGGCGTCACGGGGTCAGGGGTTGTCGTCGCCCGGAGCGGGTCGCCATCGGCGCCCCTGGATGTCGCGGCATCGCCCGTGCCCCAGGTGTCGCCGCCGCCCGCGCCGGCCGCCCCGGCGGGCGACCCGCTGCGAGTCCGGATCCCGGCCATCGGGGTTGTCGCGTCGCTCGTGCGGCTCGGGCTCAACCCGGATCGGACGCTTGAGGTGCCGGGCTACGAGGAGGCCGGTTGGTACACGGGTGCCAGCCGCCCGGGAGACCCGGGCCCCTCCGTGATCGCCGCCCACGTCGACTCCACCACCGGGCCCTCCGTCTTCTACCGGCTGAGAGAGTTGAAGCCGGGCGACGAGGTCCACGTCGACTACCGAGGCGGGTCGAGCGTGACGTTCGCGGTCGACAGGTCCGAGAGCTTTCCCAAGGCCAGTTTCCCCACCGCCCAGGTGTACGGCGCCACGGCGGGGCCCGAGCTCCGCCTCATCACCTGCGACGGGACCTTCGACCGGACGGTCCGCTCCTACCGGTCCAACCTCGTGGTGTGGGCTGGACCGGTGTCGCCGGGGTGACCGGTCAGTCTCCGCCTACGAAGAAGATCCAATTGCCGCTCTGGGTGATCCCGACGCGGTGGCCGACGTAGCTCCCGAACTGCTCGAAGCGCCGGAGGTCCTCCTCGCCGTACACCCGCCTGAGGTCCTCACGGGCGGACGCCGGCACTTGCTCCCAGCGCTCGAAGGCATACGCCGCCGGCCACAGGTACTGCGTGGTCCCGCCGGCTGGCCGAGTGGCGGACGGGCCGTCGAGGAGCTCCACCAGCATTCGCAGCGGCGCGTGACCGGCCTCCTCCTGCTCTCTCCAGTAGGCGGCGGGGCGGCCGCCGCCGCCGAAGCTGTAGGTGAATTGGCCGCCGCCGGCGAGCGCCAGCTCCGCCAGCTTGTCGTAGTCGCACGCCCTGGCCGCCTCGATGATCGCCGTCCGGGTGGCCGAGACCGCCTGGGGGAGCTCGGGCTGGCGTGTCGCAGCCGGCGTCGACCGTCCCGTCGAGCACGTCGACCTCCGGTCGGAGAGGCGAAGCGACTGCATCATGGCGTCGAGCACCTTCACGTTGTCCTCGTAGCGACCGGCGGCGGTCGCCTCGGATGTCGTGGCGACCAGTGTCCCGTCCCCCGCGTCCACGAACCAGCCTGTGACCCGTGTGCCGGGTGGGAGCAAGCCTTGTTCTGCGGTGCGCGTCTCGGCCCGCACCGCCGGCCGTCCGTCGATCGTCGTGGCGCGGTGCCCGAGGACCTCGACGCCGGGTGAGCCCTCGGGCGTCGGGGACACTCGCCCGAAGCTCACCGGGTTGAGCCTCACGCTGATGGCGATACCGGTCGCCTCCGTCCGCGGTGGGAGGGTGAAGGGCTCGGGATGGAAGAATCGGCACGGCTCCGCGATGCCGGCGTCGTTCGTGAACCACGCCTTCGGGAACTCCAGCCGGTAGCCCCGCTCCGCCGTGTCACAGCTCTGCATCTCGGGCTGCTGGGTTACTGGAGCGGTGGTCGTCGTGGTCCCGGGCTGCGCCGGCGGTGGAGCGGTGACGCGGTCACCGGCGCCGCCGCATGCGGCGAGGGCGACCGCCACGGCGAGACCGGCGGCAATGCGCGAGAGGATCGAGCTTTGTGGCATGGCCCGTGCATACCCTGGCCAGGCCCTGCGCTGACGCCCTCCGCGCTTCGAGGTCGAGGATGTAGCGAAGCTGTTACGCACCGAGCCGTTGTAGGCCGATCGGCTTGGGTACGAACGGCGTAGCAATCGAAAGGAGAGTCATGGGACTCGTTGTCTTGCTTCTGGTGCTTGCATTGATCTTCGGAGGAGTAGGCCTCTTTATCGAGGGGCTGAAGTGGGCGCTGATCATCGCCCTCGCCCTGCTCGTCGTCGGCGCCTTCACCGGGTACCGCGGTCGGGCTCGAGTCTGACGCTCGAAAAACCTCACACGGGCGACGCGGGTCGAGGGAGCCGTCAGGCTCTCTCGACGCACGCCCGTACTCGGTCGGTGAGGCTCCGCCGGATCTCCTCCAGTTCGGACAACCTGCGGTCCAGCTCGCCCACGTTGAAGCGGCGAGCGGTTTGGAACGCCTGGTCGAGGAGGGCGAGCGACTGCTCCGCGGTGCGGATGGCATCGGCGCACTCGCGTGGCAGGGTGGGGACGGTGGTCGTCGTCGTGCGATCAGGAACGGTGGTCTCGACCGGCTCGACATCGACCGCCGCCCGCTCCGGGTCATCGTCGATCGCCGCGGCCAGCCCGAAGCCGAGCAGCAGTCCCACCAGGAGCCCGGCCAGTCCGACCACGGGCACCCTCCGGTGCCATGGCGTGCCCGGCTCCGAGCGCAGCGAGCGAGGGGGCGTGCGCTCGCCCAGAGGGGGCAGGACCTCGTCGTTGCGATCGGTCATCTCTTACTCTCCATTCTCCGTGGGGGAACGTCGTTAGGAGCATGAGCACGTTCGCCCTGCGGCAGGGCCGGCGCCGCTCGCTTCTTGTGGTGGTCGTGCTGTGGGTGGTGCTGTGGCTCGCCGTCGGCGCCGTCACCGCTTTCCAGGTGAGGCAGCTGACCGAGGTCAGCGACAGCCTGGTCGAATCGGCGGACGCGTTGGATGTCGCCGGCCTCGCGCTCCAGGACATCGGCCGGCTGCCGTTGGTCGGGGAGCGGCCCGAGGCACTCGGCAACCAGGTCCGGGAGACCGCCCGTGAGATCGACCGGGCCGGCACCGCCAGCCGCGAGACGGTCAGGACGGTCAGTCTGCTGCTCGGGCTGGCCCTCATCCTCATCCCCGTCGTGCCGGTTGTCGCTGTCTACCTTCCCCTGCGCCGGGCGGGCACCCGAGAACGGAGGACGGTGAAGCGGGCGCTCGCCGACGGAGGGCAGGACCCCAGCCTCGAGGAGTTCCTCGCCCACCGCGCCGTGCAGAACCTGCCGTACGACACGCTCCGGGAGGTGAGTGCCGACCCGTGGGGCGACCTGCGGCGAGGGTCGTTCCGCCGTCTCGCCAACGCCGAGCTCACGCGACTGGGCCTGGCGACGCGCCAGCGACGCACCGAGCGCCGAGCCGGCTGACGGGTGAAGCCGGCCCGCTGGTACGCGGACGCCGTTGTCCGTCTGCGGTGGGTGATCGTGGCCGGGTGGGCCCTGTTCGTGATCGTCCTGTCGCTCCTGCTCCCCACCCTGGAGAGCACCGGCGGGACGGGCGGCTTCCGCGGCTTCGCTGAGGCCGACAACCCCGCAATCCAGACCGAGATCCGGTCCTTCGAGAAGTTCGGGTTCCCCGTGCTCACCCGCACCGCGATCGTGCAGCACAACCGGGACGGCCTGCCGGTGGACACCCAGTTCCGGGTGCTCTCCAACGCCCTCGACTTCAATCTCGACCGACCCCCGGAGCTGCAGCGGATCGAGTTCGCCCTGCCCGTCATGGACAACTTCCTGCCGTCCCGCTTCGGGCAGGAGCCGACGACGGCGATCACCTACTTGTTCTACCGGCCAGATGTCGGATTCGGGCGCCAGACCGGTCTGGCCGCCGAGTACGCCGGCCGGTACGCCAACGAACCGGAGGACCATCTCGTCGGCGTCACGGGCGTGATCCCGGGCAGGGTTGCCCAGCTGGTGATCCTGCGCCGGACCCTCGAGAAGGTCGAGCTGGCGACGGTCATCCTCATCCTCCTCGTCGTGGCCCTGAACTTCCGGGCCGTCGGCGCTTCGCTGGTCACTATGGCGACAGCCGGCGTGGCCCTGGCGGTGATCGTGCGCCTGGCGGGGTTGATCGGCGAGGAACTCGGCATCGACATCCCGAGCGAGATCGAACCCGTCATGGTCGCCCTTCTGCTCGGGATCGTCACCGACTACTCCATCTTCTTCCTGTCCGGGATGAGGGAGCGGCTCATCGCAGGCGACAACCGGCTGGAGGCGGCCAGGTCCAGCACGCAGGAGTTCGCTCCCATCGTGCTCGTCGCCGGCCTCACCGTGGCCGCCGGCAGTTTGGCCCTCCTCGTGGCCCGCGTGGGCCTCTTCCGGACATTCGGGCCCGGCATGGCGACCACGATCCTCATCAGCCTTGTCGTGGCGGTGACGCTTGTGCCCGCCTGCATGGCGATCCTGGGCCGATGGGCGTTCTGGCCCAACGTGCCGAGACCCGACCGGCAGTTGGCGGCGGCTCCGCCACCCCGCAGCCGGTTTGTCGAGGCGATCACCCGAAAGCGGAACGGCGTGCTGGTGGCTGTGGTCGGGGCCGGCGTCCTCCTGGTGGCCGCGGCCCCGGTACGAGACCTCGATCTGGGGTTCGCGGTCATCGACTCTCTCCCGGCCGACTTCGAGGCCCGGCGGGCCGCCGAGGCCGCCGGCGAGGGCTTTGCGCCGGGCATCCTGTCGCCTACGGTGCTGCTGGTCGAGGGCGCCGACGTGGGCGGCCGGCGCCCCGCCCTCGACCGCCTCCAAGCCCTTCTCGAGCGCCAGCCCGGGGTGGCCTTCGTCGCCGGACCGGCCAACCAGCCGGCCCGCATCAGCATCGGCGCCGTGGTGTCCACGTCGGGGGACGCCGCCCGCTACGTCATCGTCTTCGACGCCACGCCGCTGAGTGCCACGACGATCGGCAACCTCGACCGGCTGGACCACGCCATGCCGGCGTTGTTGGCCGAGGCCGGCATCCCGGACCTCCGAGCCAGCTTCGCCGGGGACACGGCGCTGGCCCAGTCGACCGTCATCCAGACGAAGGCCGACCTCGGGCGGGTGGTCCTGGTGGCCACGGCGTTCGGGTTCGTCCTGCTCGTGCTGTTCCTCAGGGCCCTCGTGGCGCCGCTCTACCTGATGGCGGTCAACGTCCTGGCCGTGACCGCTGCTCTCGGTGTGACCACGTTCGTGTTCCAGTCGATGGCGGGAAACAGCGGTCTCACGTTCTACGTGCCGTTCGCGGCTGCGGTGCTCCTGGTCGCCTTGGGCGCGGACTACAGCATCTTCGGCGTGGGCTACATCTGGGCCGAAGCCCGTCATCGGCCGCTGCTGGGGGCGATCAGGGTCGCCGTCCCCCGGTCGACCAGAGCGATCAGCGCGGCAGGGATCACCCTGGCCTTGAGCTTCGCCATGTTGGCGTTCGTGCCGTTGCGCCCCTTCCGGGAGTTCGCCCTGGCCATGGCCGTCGGCATCATGCTCGACGTCTTCGTGGTCCGCTCTCTTCTCATCCCCAGCCTCATCAGCGTCATCGGCCAGACGAGCGGGTGGCCGGGGCGGGCCCTGCGGCGGGTGCCCCCGACCACCCCACGTCCGGCCCCCGCATCACCGCGCCGGCCCCGAAAGGCGGCGTCCTTGACCTGGATGGCGGCGGCGCTCGCCGTCTACCTCCTGGACAGGAAGCGCTCCCGTCGACCGAAGCGCTAGATGCGAGTCGGGCACCTGGCCTAGCTCTCTCGCAGCTTGGTGATCTCGTCCCTCACCTCACGCCAGAGCGAGGCGTTGGACGGGTCCGTGTCCCTGATGCGGTCGCACAACGACTCGACGCGGCCCACCTGGTTCGAGTCGGCACGGCGCAGCCGCTCGAGGGCGTCACGGCACTCATCGAGGAGCCGCTGCTTGGCCTCCGGAGCGTTGCGCGTCTGGAACTGGTCCACCAGCCGCTCGGCCTCCGTTCGCAGCGTGGCGAAGGCCTTCTCCGCCTCCTGGCGGGCGTCACTGGTGGCGTTCTCGACGGTGTCCTGCGTGGCTTCGGTATCCACGTCGTTGTCGCCGCAGGCGGCGAGCAACGTCCCGAGGGCGATGACGGTCACCAGCAGCGCACTTCGACTGCGGGATCGCGTGGAGCGTCCGGTCGGCATCATCGGTTCTCCCTTCACTGCATTCAGTGCTATCCGCACCCCGTCCTCCTTCTCGGGGAACGAGAGGGGCGGGCAGCGTTTGGTTGAGGGAGTCCTTCCCGCTGCCCGCCCGCCCGGCGCGCGGAAGCGGCCGTGAGTGACACGATTGTGACGAGGGCCTAGATCCGTCCCCGCCAGGCGCCGGTCTCTACGCCGCGGGACTCGATGAACTCCTTGAAGCGCCTCAGGTCACCCTCGACCTGCTTGGACACGAAGCCCAGCTTCTCGCCGACCTTCTCCTTCAGGCCCTGAGGCTCCATGTCGAGGTCCAGCGTCACGCGCGTGGAGTTGGGACCGAGGGGCTGGAAGGCGACGACCCCGTCGTTCTTGGTGCCGCCGATCGAGCGCCAGGAGATGCGACGGTCAGGCTCCTGGTCGACGATCTCGGCGTCCCACTCCTCTCGGGTGCCGGCGATCTCGGCCACCCAGTGAAGCCGCTTGTCGTCGAGCTGGGTGACTCGCTCGACTCCCTCCATGAAGTGCGGGAAGTCTTCGAACTGCGTCCACTGGTTGTAGACGGCGGAGACGGGAAGATCGATCTGGATGGACTGTTGGGTCGTGGACATACTGGCCCTCCTTGGGACGTTGTGGTCCTGGTACGGGTGACCTCTGCCCCAGCGTGCGGGATACCGCCGCCGCGGTGTTGAGGGTCACTATCCCCAAGCCTGCCCACCCACGCCGGCGGCACGCGGAGACGCTCCCGGTGTGACGGTATCGTTACCGACCTCGCCGGGCGCAACGGTTCTGTCACATCTCGTGGGAAGCGATGCTCCGCCCCGTCGTCGCTGGGTAGCCGACAGAGGTGGCCGCCCGGTTCCTTTCGAACACCGACTTCGACGCGGGCCGAACCCTGGTCCCGATGGCCCTCGCCAGCGCCATCGTTCCGGTCACCGTGGTCGCCATCCTGGCTGCGGCCCTCTTCTCCGTGCCGAATGCCGCACTGCCCGAGGAGACGCTGGACGCCCGACCTCGGATCACACGGCTCTACGCCGCCGACGGTTCGGCGATCGCCGCCCTGCGAGGGTTCGAGACGTTCATCCCCGTGGAGATGGAGGATCTTCCGCGGTCGCTGAAGGACGCCGTGGTCGCAGTCGAGGACGAGCGGTTCTACTCGCACCGGGGGGTGGACACACGGGGAGTCCTGCGCGCCCTCTGGACCAACGCCATGCAAGGGCGGGTCGTGCAGGGGGCATCGACCATTACCCAGCAGTACGTGAAGCAGGCATACATGGGCGACCGCGACCGCTCTCTCGCCACCAAGGCCCGTGAGGTGGTGTTGGCCACGCGCGTCGAGGAACAGCTCTCGAAGGACGAGATTCTCCACCGGTACCTTTCTACGGTGTACTTCGGGGGCGGGGCCTACGGCGTGGGTGCCGCGGCACAGAGCTACTTCCGCAAGCCGGTCTCGGAGCTGACCGTCTCCGAGAGCGCCCTCCTCGCCGCGGTGATACCGGCCCCGAGCCGGCTGAACCCCCGATCCAACCCCGGGGCGGCCGAGTTGCGGCGCCGGCTGGTCCTCCACCGCATGCAGGACCAGGGGCGCATCGACGAGGTGGAGCTGCGCGCCGCGCTCGGCCAGACCGTGATGATGGCAACCGACGCGCCCCCGGACGCGCCGGCCACCGCGGTGTACCCCCGCCCCGAGGATCCCGGAAAGCACCGGTTCTTCGTCGACTACGTGCAGCGCTATCTCATCGACCGCTACGGCGCGACGCGGGTCTTCAACGAAGGGCTTCGCGTCGAGACGACCCTGGACCCTCATCTCCAGTCCTTGGCCGAGGCGACGGTGGACGACGCCTTGGCAGGGACGGGGCCACCCCTGGAGATGTCGCTCGTGTCCGTCGACCCCACGACGGGCTTCGTCAGGGCTCTGGTTGCGGGACGGGACTTCGACCGGTCCCAGGTGAACCTCGCCCTCGGAAATTGCGAGGGTGTCGAGCCCGCAGGTGACCGCGAGCCGATGTGCGTGGACGGGGGTGGTTCGGGGCGCCAGCCGGGCTCTGCGTTCAAGCCGTTCGTCCTGGCCCGGGCCCTGGAGGAAGGGATGTCGTTGAACAAGACCTACCGCGCCCCGTCCCGGTACTCGTTTCCCGGCTGCGGGAGCGGTAGTGGCTGCACCGTGAGGAATGCTGGTGGTCGAGGGTATGGGCGCCTCAGCCTCAGCGAGGCGACCGCCGGCTCCGTCAACACCGTCTTCGCCCAGCTCATCCGCGAAGTGGGCGTCAAGGAGACGGCGGAGCTGGCCCACCGCCTCGGGGTGACGATGATCGATCCCGACGGCAGGACGCCCGCCGGGGAGCGGTACGGGGCGAGCCTCGCCTTGGGCGCCAAGGAGGTGTCCCCCCTGGACATGGCTGCCGCCTACGGCGTCTTCGCCAACCGCGGCACCCGTCTTCCGGCCACGCCCGTCGTCAAGGTGACGACCGCCGACGGCCGCGTCCTCGAGGACAACACCAACCGCAGCGGCCGGCGCGTCCTGTCGGCGTCAGTGGCCGACGGCGTTACCCGGGCACTCCGCGAGGCGGTCCGCTCCGGGACCGGCACGGCCGCGGACATCGGCCGCCCCGGGGTTGCGGGCAAGACCGGGACGACGGACGACCACAGCGACGCCTGGTTCGTCGGCTTCACCCGCGAGCTGTCGACGGCGGTGTGGATGGGGTACGCGGATTCGCAGCGCCCACTGGTCAACGTCGACGGGCACCGGCGGATCTACGGGGGGACCGTCCCGGCGTCGACGTGGGCGACCTTCATGACGGCCGCCCTGGACGGCGACGCCGCGGCGACGGCTGCCTCCTCCCGTTGAGAGCTGGGAGATCTCATGCCGGTCTGTCGATCTGGCGTCCCTGCACGGAGAGCTGGCCCGTGGGCTCGATCACGACGAGCGTGACGGTGTCGAGATCGAACACGCCGTGTTGCCGCAGCTTGCTCTGCAGCTCCTCCGAGGTGATTTGGGACGTCATCGGCCCTGCCGGGAGGTCGACCCGCCCATGGTCCACGACGGTCTCGGGCTGGAAGTCCAGGATTCGGCGGAGGGTCGCCGACCGCTGCCGGAGAGCGGCGATGCCCACCTGGAGCAAGAGCAATGTCACCAACGCCGTCATCCCCTGTACGTAGCTCGGGTCGTTGCTGGCGGCCGTCGAGGCAACCAGGCTCCCGATAGCTACCGTCACCACGATGTCGAACGACGAAAGTTGGGCGACCGTACGTCGCCCGGCGAGTCTGATGGCGATGATCGTCGACAGGTAGGTGGCGACGGTGCCTACGACGACGTAGCCGACCGTTCTCCAGCTCGCTCCGAGCCATTCGTCCATGAGTCCTTCTTTCGCGTCGGCGTGATCCGGTGCAGGTGAGCCTTACCCCGCCGGACCGTGTCCCGGCCCCTGTAACGGTTCGGTATCAGGTCGGTGCGGCCACCGTTGCGTCGATTGCGGTCGGGTAGAAGCGGTCGTGTGTGCGAGCGCGCCCAGCTCGTGAGCGACATCGCCTGGCCTTCATGACCCCGTTTCTCGCCCAGACCGCTCTCGACAACCAGCCGTGTGGCCCCGCCGAACAAGCCGGCAGGTTCTGCAGGCAGATCTACGAGCTGACGTCGAACGAGACCATCGCCCGAACCAGCGATCTCCTCGTCGTCCGACCGGTGAAGATCACGTTCATACTGCTGATCGCCTGGGCCAGCAGCCGGCTGCTGAAGCGGTCGATCCGCCGGTTCACGAGGGGTCTCGGCGACGTGCGAGCCGACGTGGCGTCGGCAGTCGACCGCACGGCGGGCACCCTCCTGCGCACCGCCCCGGTGACCTCGCCGCGGGCCAACCAGCGGGCGGAGACGATCGGTGCACTCATCGGCAGCGTCGCCACCTTCGTCGTCTGGAGTATCGCTGCCCTCATGGTGTTCGGCGAGATGGGTTTGGAACTCGGCCCCCTCTTGGCCGGGGCCGGGATCGTCGGCATCGCCCTGGGATTCGGCGCCCAGAACCTGGTGCGGGACTTCCTTTCGGGCATCTTCATGCTCATCGAGGACCAGTTCGGCGTCGGCGACGTCATAAGCGTCGGGCCGGCCACCGGGACGGTCGAGGGGGTGAGCCTCCGGACGACGCGGCTCCGAGACGTGGAGGGCAACGTCTGGCACATCCCCAACGGCACGATCGAGCATGTCGCCAACAAGTCCCAGCAGTGGTCTCGAGCCTTGCTCGACGTCCAGGTTTCCTATGGGACGGAGACCGCCAAAGCGCTGAGCGTCATCAAGGAGGTGGCGACCGACCTGTGGGCGGAGGAGCCGTGGTCGGAGGAGATCCTGGAGGAGCCGGACGTCTGGGGCGTCGAGAGCCTGGACGCCGACGGCGTCACCATCCGGCTGGTGGTGAAGACGAGGCCTCTGTCTCAATGGAAGGTGGCTCGCGAGCTGCGGGTGAGGATCAAGCGGGCCTTCGACGCCGAGGGGATCGAGATCCCGTTCCCGCAGAGAATGGTGTGGCACCGCGGCGACGCGGTGGGGGCTCGAGAGCACACCGGATGATCGGCTGCCGCTGTGCTCAAGTTACGGTTATGTAACGACGGGGGGCGAAGGGAATCGGCATGCCGTCCTGGCGGTGGAGCTGGAAGTCAGGCCGCGCCTTTCCAACCGCCGCGAGCCCGCCGGCGAGGCACGACACCTAGGCTCTCGACCGATGAGGGTTCGATGACGCAGCCGACGAGGTTGGACGCGTACGCGCTGGACGCCGGAGCCCACCGCAGGGGTCGATGGATCGCCGTCGCCACGACTGTCCTGGCCGTGGTGGTGGACCTGGTCTTCGGGGCGGAGGCATCCTTGATCGTTCCCCTTGTGTTCGGTCCGTTCGTCGCTTCGGCTCTGGCGTCGGTTCGTGACACTGTCGTGGTCGCGGCGGCCGCAGCCATCCTCGCCGTGGTCCTCGGTTGGCCCGACGGAACCCTCGGGAGCTCCGTGCACGCTGTCCGTGCCGCATCGGTGGCACTCGGAGGATGCCTGGCGGTCTGGCTGGCGGGCCAGAGGGTCGGTCGGGAGGCGAAGCTGCGCGCCCTCACCCATGTGGCCGAGGTGGCGCAGGACGCCATCCTCCACCCGCTCGCGTCCCAGCTCGGCGGGGTACGCATGGCCGCCCGGTACATCTCCGCATCGGAAGAAGCCCGGATCGGTGGCGACTTCTACGACGCCATCCTCACCACGTGGGGGGTCCGGGTCATGGTGGGCGACGTACGGGGCAAGGGTCTGGAGGCGGTGCGCCTTGCGGCCGTCCTCATAGGTGAGTTTCGCAGCCGCGCCGTCTCTGAGCCGGACCTGACTGCTGTTGCCACGGCGGTCGATGCGTCCGGGTCCCGCGTCGGTGAACTCGAGGGAGAGGACTTCGCCACCGCCGTCTTCATCCAGGTCACAGAGGAGGTCGCGACGATCGTGCGCTGTGGCCATCCACTCCCGCTGCTCGCCTATGGCGACGACGTCCGGGCCATCGCCACCAGCCCGTCGCTGCCGCTGTGCCTGGGCACCGACGGCATCGCCGAGCAGGTGCCGCTCCGGGCTGGTTCGAGGATCCTGCTCTACAGCGACGGCGCCGTCGAAGCTCGCGACGCCCACGGTCAGTGGTTCGATCTCGAGGCCAGCTTCACCCGCCATGCGCAGGAGCCGGAGCTGGCGAGCGTGCTCGACGCCATCCTCGCCGACCTCGACGCGCACTGTGACGGCGAGATCGGCGACGACGTGGTCTTCCTCGTCATCGAGCAGCCGCAGGTGACCCGGACAAACCACACCGCCGGCTCCTCGGCTGCCGTCATGGAGAACAGGCCTCATCCATCGCGCCGGTGACTCCGTTGTTGCACAACCGAGACATTGGCGGCCGGAATGCCCAGGGTAGGAGTCAGGCGAGACCACACGGAGGAGGCTCCGGGATGGAGAACGTCATCGTGCTGTGTTACGCCAGCACCGACAAAGCGGAGGAGGGCCTCCGTGGACTGCGGCGACTCCATGAAGCCCACGATGTGCGTTTGGATGCGGCGGCTGTTGTCGAGAGGGCCGCGACCGGACCGGTCGTGGTCGGCGAGGTTGCGGAGGAGCTCCACCTGCGGGCCACCGCCGCCGCCGGCCTCGTCGGCACGCTCATCGGGGCCCTCGCAGGCCCGCCGGGCGCGATCATCGGAGGAGTGACCGGCGCGGCGATCGGCTCCCTGGTCGACGTTGCCGACGCCGAAAGCACCGATCAGATCCTGCAGAGTTTCGGTGAGACGGTCCTACCCGGCTCGGCCGCCACCATCGCGGTGCTGTCGGAGAAGTCGGAGGCGGCCGTGGATGGGCTCGCCGCCGACCTGGGTGGCACTGTCTTGCGCCGACCCAGGGCCGCAGTGGAGCAGGAGATCCTCCAGACGGAGGAAGCCGCCATCAACGCCCGGCGTGACGCCGAGGGGGCACGGACGGTGGGGGAGCGCCTTCGAGAGGTCAAGGACGCGGTGCTCGACCGGCGCTGACACCCAACGAACCCCCCGAAGTCGCCTTCCTTCAGCGCCTGCGACTGAACGCCGCCCTGGCCCTGGCGATCACTCCCTGGCGCCGGCCCACCTCTCCGGCTGCCTGCGGGGTGCCTGCGGCCGGCGCCACTTCGCCATCCAAGTCCGTCTCCACCTCCTCCCGTGACCTCTTCGTCAGACCCACGTCCAGGCGAGCGGCAAGGGCTTCGATCGACTCTGGCGTGGTTTCACTGACGAGCGCGATCGTGGCCATGCACCCTTCGGGCACGGCGGGACCGAAGCAGCGGAGAAGCCGGTCGGACTTGTCCAGGTCGGCGATGTCGACCAGAGAGCCGACCAGCGCGTCGGGGGCGTGCTCGAAGACGACTCCGAAGGGGCCGCGGAGAAGCTCCCGGACGTCGGCTGCTGCACCGACGCCGGCGGAGGCGGTCGGGTGAGCTGCCCGCTGCTCCACCGCGAACGTGCGCCCGTCGGGGCGCCGGCCAACCACGGCACCGGCGCTCAGCCGGATGTCACCCGCTTCATGGAGTCGTTGCAAGGCGGCCAGCGCCCGCCGGGCGTCCTCTACCACGGTAGCGGTGAGGACCACGACGTCCTCGACCGCCGCATCGGAGCGTTCCACCGATCAGGAGTCCGGACCGGCGTCCTGCGGGGCCGCCATCACCTCCTTCGCCCGATCCGGTGTGTCGGCGATGGCGACCATGCGGTCGAACCCGGTGACGGCGAGCAGGCGCAGGACGGCCGGCGTCGTGCAGCACAGGGCTACGTTCGCGCCCGCCTCACGAAACCGGCGCACCCCGCCGACGAGGGCACCCAGGCCTGCGGAGTCGACGAAAGGCACCAGACGGATGTCCACGACGACCGCGGCACGGTGCAGCGTCTGGTTGAAGGCTTCGCGCAGTTCCGCGGCGGTGAAGGAGTCAAGGTCACCCTCCACGCAGATGACACTGGCGTCGTGGTCGACCTCGACGCTGACGCGGAAGATCCTGTGGTCCCGAACGGCTCTCATCATCGCAGTATCGGGGTCTTGGCCCGCGAAATCCTCCCGATCACATTGCATTTCGGTGACGGTTCCGCCCGGCGGCGCCACCAAGCAAGACTGGCGCCATGAGGGGAGGATCCGGATTCTGGAGCGGATTGCGCATTCGGGCGACCGCCGGCTTCGGGGTGACAGGGCTGCTCGTCGCCATCGCCGGGGCTGGTCTTACCTACGCCGCGGCAAGGCGGTACCTGGTGGAGCAGCGCGAGAGCACGGCTATTCACCAGGCGTACGTCAACGCCCGCTTGGCGAGGAACATCCTGCGGGCGCAGGAGCCTGACGTCCGGGCGTTGCTCGCCTCACTCCCTGGTGGTACAGCATCCGAGAGCATCCTGCGATACCGCGGTGAGGTGTTCGCCACGTCCGTGGCCATCGGCCCCAACCAGATTCCGCCCAGCCTGGAGCAGGTCGTCGGCCAGGGTCAGGCCGGGCACCAGCGCTACCGCGATGCCGCGGGGGACCTGCGCCTGGCGGTCGGCGTGCCGGTGGCCGCCGTGGACGCCGACTACTACGAGCTGTTCTCCCTCGCGGAGCTCGACCGCACCCTCGAGTTGTTGGCACAGTCGTTGGCGATCGGCGTGGCCGGAGCGGCACTGGTCGCAGCCACGGTCGGCTGGGCCGCGGCGAGCCGACTCGTCCGACCGCTGCGCCCCGTCGCCGACGCCGCCGAGCGCATCGCCGGGGGTGCGCTCGACACCCGCCTGGAGGTGCCCGCCGATCCGGATCTCCGTCGACTCATCGAGGCGTTCAACCGCATGGCGGCGGCCCTGGAGACGCGCATCGAGCGCGAGACCCGGTTCGCAGCCGACGTCAGTCACGAGGTTCGGTCGCCGCTGGCGGCGGTCGCCGCAGCGGTCGAGATCATCAACCGCCGGCGTGACCAGCTCCCGCCTCAGGTCACCGAGGCGTTCACCGTGCTCTCGGAGAAGGTCTCTCTCTTCCAACGCATGGTCCTGGACCTGCTCGAGATATCCCGACTCGACGGTGGCACCGCGGTGGTGAGCGAAGACGTCATCGACGTTCGACACCTGCTCGATCGGATCGCAGCCCTCCACTCCGGCGATGGGATCCCCATCCAGGTCGAGGCCGACGTGCCCTCCCATATTCGCGGTGATCGCCGGCGCCTGGCCCAGGCGTTCGGGAACATCTTCGACAACGCCAACCGCTACGCCGGCGGTGTTCGCCGGGTCGGTGTCAGCGCGCCGGCGCCGGGATCGCTCAGGATCGAGATCGACGATGGAGGACCAGGGGTCGACGAGGAGGAGCGGGATGCGATCTTCGGGCGGTTCGCGCGCGGCGTGGCCGGCACGGCCGCGGGCTCGAGCAGCGGTACCGGTCTCGGGCTAGCCCTGACCGCGGAGCACATCCGGCTCCACGGAGGCAGCGTCTGGGTGGAAGATGCTGATGGTGGCGGAGCCCGCTTCGTCGTCGCGTTACCGGTGGAGAGTTGATGAGACGATTCCTGGCCCTCGGATGTGCGATCGCCGCCACCCTCAGCGGTTGTGCGGTGAGCACGCAGGACGACGCTCGCCGGGCCAGGGACTCCGAGGTTCCCTTCGAACTTCTCGATCCGGAGGCGCCAGCTCTGGCCCCGCCCTCGGCCGAGCCGGCGACCGAGCAGGTTTCATTGTGCTTTCTCCGGGACGGGCGCCTCGTCTTCGTCGGCCAGGATCTCCCGCCACCTGTGACCTTGGAAGCGGCCGTCGACGCCTTGACCGCCCCTCCGCCGGCCATCCGTCCACCAGTGCGTAGTGCCCTGACCGATCCGTCGATCATCCGGGAGGTACGCGTTCTGGGTGGAATCGCGCGGGTCGATCTCTTTCCGACCGTGTCGACGCTGCCGGCCGACCAGCAGCTGCTCGCCGTGGCCCAGATCGTCTGTACTCTCACCGGCCGGCCCGGCGTCGGCCAGGTGTCCTTCACCCTTGCCGGCGCGCCGCTCTCCGTTCCCAAGGGTGACGGCTCGCTGGTTACCTCTCCGGTCGCCCGGGATGACTACAGCGCGCTGATTGCGTGAGAGGCGGGACAATATGGGCCATGGTCCCCCGCATCCTTCTGGTGGAAGACGACGACGACATCCGCAGGCAAACGTCGTTGCTCTTGAAGGACGAGGGCTACGAGGTCGACGAGGCGGCGACCGCCGGCGACGCCATCGCACGGTTCGAACGCAGGCCGACGGACTGCGTACTCCTCGATGTGATGCTGCCGGATGGAAACGGGTTCGACACCTGCCGCGAGCTCCGTAGCCGCAGCGACGTCCCCATCATCATGGTGACCGCTCGGGCCGACACCTACGACGTCGTGGCCGGTCTGGAGGCCGGCGCCGATGACTACGTGATCAAGCCGTTCGAGCTGAAGGAACTGGCGGCCAGGATTCGAGCCATGCTGCGCCGTACCCGGGTGAAGGAGTCGGATCGCACGCACATCGAGCTCGGCGGACGGGTCGAGATCCTGCCCGAGGAAGGCGTCGTCCGCTGTGACGGTGACGAGGTCCACCTGACGCGCACGGAGTTCCGCCTGCTGTGCGAGATGGCTGACAACCCCGGGCGGCTCTTCTCGCGGGAGGCCCTTCTGGAGTCGGTATGGGGGTACGAGTACGTCGGCGACAGCAAGCTGGTCGACGCCCACGTCCACCGGCTGCGAGCGAAGATCGAGCAGGATCCCGCAAATCCTCGGCACCTGCTGACGGTCCGAGGCCTCGGCTACAAGGTGATGCGGTAGCCCCAGACGGGTTGTGACCGAACTGTTACCGCGAACCGCTCTACGGCGCTGGTTCCCGCCCGAATTCTTGGGAGACTGTTGGAGTCGGCGACCACTGGGAGGAGGGGTCGAAGCGCCTGCCCGTCGAAGACGAACAGCTCCGTTCGCCGTGATCTTGGCTGCGTCCACCTGGACGGCGTGCGAAGGACCGGGCGGCACCGCCGGGTCCAGCTCGATGCGGACGACGGCCTCCGTCCCGACGACGCGCGCCGGCGAGGTCACCTTGAGGGGGCGGATCACGGCCGCATACGGCGACCACGTCTTCGCCGTGGGGTCCGAAGTGGAGCGGGTCATCGTGGTCACAGGTGCGCGTGTCGGGGCCGCCATCGGGAGGGAGGTCGACGTCACCGGCCAGGTTCGTACCTGCCGGCGGCAGGACCTGGAAGGCGAGCTCGGTGTCGATCTGGCACCGGCGCACCAGGAGCTGGAGAACCGCAGCTGCCTGGTGGCCTCGGTGGCCCGCCTGCACTGAGCGCCGATGGAACGCCCGCCCGTCCGTGCCAGGCTTGGAAGGAACTGCAGGGAGGTCGGCACATGTATGAGCGAGTACTCGTGGTCGAGGACGACCGCTCTGTGCGCGAGACGGCCACCCTGTTGCTCGAACGAGCCGGTCTGCGGGTCACCGCGGTCGGAGACGGGCGCCAGGCGTTGGAGGAGGTCGCGGGCCATGGCTTCGACCTGGTCCTGCTCGACCTCATGCTCCCGTCGGTCGACGGGTTCGAGATCTGCCGGTCCATCCGTCGTGACTCGCAGGTACCGATCGTGATACTCACCGCCCGGTCGGACATCGCCGACATCGTCACGGGGCTCGAGCTAGGCGCCGACGACTACTTGACCAAGCCGTTCCAGCCCGCCGAACTGCTTGCCCGCGTGAGGGCGGCACTCCGGCGGCCGACGGCGGACGGTGCCGTGGCTCGCCTGCAGCTCAAGGATCTGGACATCGACGTCGCCGGTTTTCGCGTGACGCAGGCGGGGCGACCGGTGGAGCTCACGGCCACGGAGTTCCGGCTGCTCCTCGAACTGGCACGCAGTGCGGAGCGCGTGGTGAGCCGCGAGGAGCTGCTCGAGAGGGTGTGGGGGTATGACTACCTCGGCGACTCCCGGCTGGTGGACATGGCGGTCAAGCGGCTGCGCGACAAGCTCGGTGACGACCCCCGGAACCCGCGTTACATCACCACCATCCGCGGCGCCGGCTACCGCGTCGACCTGTAGCCGTGCCGCCGCCTGTCGTCCCCCGGCGGTTCCGGACCCGTTTGACCGCGGCATTCGTGCTGCTCGCCGCAGTGACCTCAGGGGTCTTGGCGTTCGGGAGCTTCGTCGTCATCCAGGAGTACCGGGACCGGGTGTTCGTGCGGCACTCCGAGGACGCCGCCCGCCTCGGCCTGCTGTCCAAGCCCGGGCAGCTGTCACTGGAGGCGTTCGAGGAACTGCTCGACGAGTTCCGGGCACGCGCCGGCTTCGAGACCGTCGCCCTGGTGGGCGAGGTCGTCTACTCCTCGACGTCGGCCCTTGGGCCGGATGAGATCCCCGAGGAGCTCAAAGAGCCAGTCAGCTCGGGCGAGTTGGCCAACGCCACCACCACGGTACGGGGGACGCCGTACCTTGTCGTGGCCGGGGCGCCGGCGGGTGGGACAAGTCGGCTCTTCTTCTTCTTCGATCGGAGCGACCTCCTCGACAGTCTCCGGCAGTTCCGCAACGTGCTGGCGATCGGGTGGCTGGCGGCGGTGGGAGGCGCGTTGCTGGTCGGCAACTACGTCGCTCGGCGTACCTTGCGCCCCGTCGCCAGCGCCGCGGATGCGGCCGCGTCCCTCGCCGACGGGCTCCTGCAGACTCGCCTGCCGGCGCCCACGGACGACGAGTTCGGGGCCTGGGCGGAGTCGTTCAACCGGATGGCGGCGGCGCTGGAGGAAAAGATCAAGGCGCTGTCCGATGCGGCGGAGCGTGAACGGCGGTTCACCGCTGATGTGGCCCACGAACTCCGGACGCCGCTGACGGGGATGTCCTCGGCCGCTTCCATGCTGGCCGAGGAACTGGACGGCATCCGGCCTCAGGGTCACCGCCTGGCCGAGATCCTCATCGACGACGTCCGACGTTTGGAGGACCTCGTCCTGGAGCTGCTTGAGCTGGCTCGCATCGACGCCGGCCAGGACGACGTCCACCTCGAGCCCCTGTCGCTCACGCAGGCCGTGGGCGCGGTTCTGGCAACCTGGGACGGCGACTCGCCGGTCGGCGAAGCCACCGGCCCCGACCTTGCCGTTCTCGCCGATCGGGTCCGGTTCAAGCGAGTGCTGTGCAACCTGGTGACGAATGCGGCGGAACACGGCGGGGGCCAGGCCGAGGTCGTCTGGCGTCAGGAGGACGACATGGTGGCGCTCGACGTGCTCGACCGCGGCCCAGGCCTGCCAGACGGCCAGGTCGATCGGGTGTTCGAGAGATTCCACAAGGTCGACGCTTCCCGTACCCGCCGGGGCGCGGGACTTGGACTCGCGATCGCCCTGGAGCATGCCCGCGCCCAGGGAGGGAGCCTTGAAGCGGCCAACCGGGAAGGAGGTGGTGCCCGCTTCACCTTCCGTCTTCCTCTCGCAGATCCGGATGGGTCTGAGAGCAGTCCGGAGGCCCCCGCCTCCGACCCGGTCCCCACTCCGCGGTCATCATCCCGCCACACCTGACCGGCGCCACTGCAACGGTTGTGTAACCGTCGGCGAAACAGGACGACGGGCGGTGTGGGGGCTGGGAATGTAGGTCAGATGCCGATGCTGGGGCGGGTTGCCGCCATACTCGCGCTGGCCCTGCTCAGCTCCTGTGGCGACGCCGGCGCCGGTGACCCCGCGACCAGCCTTCCTTCGGGGACGGTCAGCTGCGTTGCCGCCGAACAGGGCTACGAGCTCCGCTATCCCGAGAACTGGTTCAAGAATGACGGGGGCGTCGACGAGCCGTGCCGGTTCTTCCATCCCGAGCCCTTTACCGTGGAGGCGGGGACGGAGGTCGCCGGTATCGCGGTGAGCGCGCGCCTCTACCCCGTTTCCTCGGAACAGGTGACTCCGCCGCCGGGAGGATCACCGGAAGCCAGGACCCTCGAACGGCGGGCGACGACTATCGACAGTCGGGCCGCAGTGCGTGTTGTGACGCTCGCCACCGGCTCAGCGCTGCGCCCGGAGGGCACGCGCGCCGTCACCTGGTTCGTCGACGCTTCCGACGGTACCTTTGTGGCGATCACATCCGATGCGGCGTCGGCCGGGCGATACGAGGACAACGTGGAAGTTCTCGACGCCATGGTGCAATCGCTCCGTCTCTTCCCGCCGCAGACCTGCTCCGCGGCGCAGTCGGCGCCCGACCCCACGCCCCAGGCCGAGCTCCCCGAGCCCGTTTCGGCTGTTCGGGGGCAGATCGTCGAGGCGGCCATTGCATGTGACTACCTCAAGCTGGCCGAACTGGCGCTCGCCGGGGAGGGCACCTTCACCTTCAGCTTCGGAGGTGGCGAGGACCCGGCCGAGTTCTGGAGGGCGGCGGAGGCCACTGGGGAGGCACCGCTTCGATTGCTGGTGGAGCTTCTCGGTCGGCCGTTCGGCACCCGATCGGTCGAAGGAACGACGCAGTACCTGTGGCCTTCGGCGTATGCCTACGAGGCCTGGGACGACGTCCCCCCAGCAGCTCGCGACGATCTGGGGGGCATCTACGACGAAGAGGCACTGGGGCGTTTCGAGCAGTTCGGGAGTTACGTCGGGCATCGCGTTGGGATCACCGGCAGCGGCGATTGGATCTTCTATGTCGCCGGAGACTGAGCCGGAGCCGACGCACCGCCAGTCGCTGGCCCGCCGTTGGGGGCTCTCAGGCGCGGTCGATATCGCCCGACAGATCGGTCGTGACTCCAAGGCCGACCGAGTGACCGGGCTGGCGGCCGAGGTTGCCTTCTTCTCGCTCCTCAGTGTCTTCCCCGGGCTTCTGGCCATCGCCGCCGGCCTCGGTGCCCTCGACAACCTCTTTCGCTTGGAGCTTCTCGCTCGAGCGCAGGACGAGGTCATCGCCCTGCTCGAGACCTTCCTCACGGATCAGGCGTCCGGCACGTCCGAGGCGATCGAGGCGCTCTTCGAGGGAGGAAGCGGCGGTGTCTTCACCTTCGGGGTGGTCGCCGCCGTCTGGTCTGCCTCGCGCGGCATGTCCGCCGTCCATCGCGCCCTGGCGCAGATCTACGACGTCGACGACACCCGGTCCCGCGTCCGAACCCGGCTCGTCGCCGTGGGACTGGCGCTCGCCAGCATGCTCCTGATGATCGTCACGCTCAGCGCTCTCGTCATCGGCCCGTTGTTCGGAGTGGGTCGCCATGTCGCCCGGTGGGTCGGCTTCGACGAGGCGTACGGGACGATATGGCAGTGGGCTGGTGTGCCGGTGGCGTTCCTGGCCCTGCTGGCGTGGGCCGCGGTGGTGTACCACTCGGTGCCGCACCGCCACGTCGGGTGGCGCCAGCACGTGTGTGGCGCGGCACTCACCGGCCTGCTCTGGCTGCTGGTGTCCGCCGGGCTCCGCCTGTACCTGGAGCTCTTCGGCGGCAACCCCGTCTTCGGGATTCTCGGCGGGGCGCTCGTCGTCCTCCTGTGGTTGTACGGCCTCAGCCTGGCCCTGCTGCTGGGAGCGGAGCTGAACGCGGTTCTCTCACGGCGAGCAGCTCCCACCGAGGAGGAGTCGCAGTTGTCACAGCTCGGTATCAACGTCGCCTGCCTACAGCCCGAGCCGACCGCCGGCGGGTAAGCATCAGGCAACAGCGCACGCAAGGAGTGAGACGCATGGGAATCGGAGTGAGCGTGTTCCTGATCGCCGCCGGCGCCATCTTCTACTGGGCCGTGACGGGCGACGTCCAAGGGGTGAACCTCAACGCCGTAGGAGTCATCCTCATGATCGTCGGCGCGTTAGGACTCCTGTGGGCGCTGATCGCATCGAGTACCTCGCCGTGGCGGCGAGACGGCGTCGCCAGGGGCTGAGTGGCACACTCGCCGCTGGGAAGGAGAACCTCGGCGGCGAGCTGGCGGTCCCTCTTCGGCCGGGGGATCGTCGGCCTCTTCGTGCTCATGGTGGCATGTGGCAATGAGGCCATCCGGTCGGGTTCGGGAACCACCACAACGGTTCCACCGCCGACGACGACCACGACCGTTCCACCGCCCACCACCACCACTACGACCGCTCCACCGCCGACCACCACCACTACGACCGTTGCACCGCCGACGACAACCTCGATGACCACCCCCCCTCCGCCGGCGCCCCCCACCGCGGTGCTCGAAGCCGGCAGCGAGGGTCCGGCGGTCGTCGACCTTCAGGAGCGGTTGCAGGAGCTGCACTTCTGGATCGGCTCCGTCGACGGCGTCTACGGATGGCTGACCGAGCAGGCGGTCTACGCATTCCAGAAGGCGAACGGGATCACGGTCGACGGACGGGTCGGTCCCGAGACCCGCTCCGCCCTGGACGATCCCTCGCCGGTTCGGGCTCGTAGCGACGATGGCCGGGTCATGGAGATCGACAAGACCCGCCAGCTCCTCGCCACGGTCTTGGACGGCGAGGTCGAGTGGGTGTTCAACACGTCGACGGGGACAGAACTGCCCTATTCGCACCCCGAGGGCCACACCGCCATGGCCGACACCCCACCAGGGAATCACCGCGTGTATTACGAGGTCGACGGCTGGCAGGACGGCACGTTGGGGCCGATGTACCGGCCGAAGTACTTCCACCACGACGGCATCGCCGTACACGGCTACGACTCCATCCCGCCGTACCCGGCGTCGCACGGCTGCGCCCGGGTGACGTTCGACGCCATCGACTTCATCTGGTCCAACGACCTCATGGCGATGGGTTCGACCGTCCTCGTATACGGCGAGACGCCGGCGCCCGGCGAGGCGGTATGACGGCTCGGCGCTTCGTCATCCTGGGGGCCACGGGAGACCTGACCTGCCGGTACCTGCTGGGGGCCCTCGCCGAAATGGCCGGCGCCGGCTTCCTTCCCGCCGACCTGGCCCTCGTCGGCGTCGCCCGCGAACCCTGGGACGCACCACGGTTCCGTGCCCACGTGGCCGAGTGTCTGGAGCGCCACGCCGGTCACCTGCCCCGGGCGGGACGAATGGAGGTGGTCGGGCGACTGTCCTACGTCGCCGGAGACGTGAGGAGCCCCGCAGCGCTCAACCGGGCGTTCGCCCCCGACGCCCGCGACTCGGTGGCCTACCTCGCCCTGCCGCCGGCGGTGTTCGCGCCGGCGGTCGAGGCGTTGGCGGGCATCGGCGTCTGCGACGACAGCCGCATCATCGTCGAGAAGCCCTTCGGAACGAACCTGGGTTCGGCTCAGGCACTCAACCACCTCCTGCATCGGCACTTCGCCGAGTCGTCGGTGTTCCGGCTGGACCACTTCCTCGGCAAGCAGACGGTCCAGAATGTCCTGGGCGCCCGTTTCGCCAACCGGCTCCTCGAACCCGTCTGGAACTGCCACCACATCGCCGCGGTCGATCTCGTCTGGGACGAGACGGCGTCGTTGGATGGTCGCGCCGGGTACTACGACCACACCGGCGCCCTGCGCGATGTCGTCCAGAACCACCTTCTGCAGTTGCTCTGCCTGGTAGCCATGGAGCGGCCAGCCGCCCTTGCCGAGAAGGAGTTCCGGGACGCCAAGGTCGAGCTGCTCCGGGCGGTGCGCCGGCCGGCGCCGGCCGAGGTGGCGCTCAACACGCGCCGGGCTCGCTACGGAGCAGGACAGGTGGGCGACCGGCGTGTACCGGATTACGTGAACGAGCCCGGTGTGCATCCCGCCCGCGAAACCGAGACGTACGCCGAGGTGACCCTCTTCGTCGACAACGACCGCTGGCGTGGCGTCCCCTTCCGCCTCCGCACCGGCAAGGCACTGGCCGAGGATCGCCGGCGGATAGCCGTGACGTTCCGGCCCCTCACGAAGGCTCTCTTCGGCCTGGAAGGTGATCCACCCCTCAACCGCATCGTCTTCGAGGTGAACCCCGACCGGCTGGTGGTCGACCTCGCCCTCAATGGGGCCGGCGACCCGTTCTGCACGGAAGCGGCGGCACTCGAAGTGAACCTCGCCGCTCAGGATCTCTCGCCCCATGCCCGCCTGCTCGTGGAAGCGCTCGAGGGCGACCCGACCCTCTCCATCCGGGGCGACGAAGCCGAGGAGTGCTGGCGGATCGTCGAGCCGATCCTCAGGGAGTGGGAGCGCGGCACGCCGCCCCTTCACACCTACCGAGCCGGGTCGGAAGGAGTATCAGCGGGCGCCGGCCTTCGGGCCGGCGTAGACCCGCAGCTGGCCGGCGGCTCTCGCGAAGGCAGATTCGATGGCCGACGCCAGCACCGGGGCGCCGTCGAGGTGTCCGATGACGCTGCGCTCTTCCAGTGACCGGCACAGGCGGGCGAGCTCCAGGGCGCCGACGGCGCTGGACTCGCCGCGTAGCCGGTGGGCGCACTGCTGCACGGCACGGGCATCGCCGGCGGCGACCGCGTCCCGCAGTTCGGCGATGTGATCGGGGACGGTTGCGAGGTAGGTGTCGACGATGTCGGCGAGCAGCGATCCGTCGGGCGTCAGCGAGCGCAGCTCTTCCAGGACCTCCCGGTCCAGGACCGGCCCGCTCTCCTCGGCTCGTGGCGCAACCCAACGGGCGAGCATGGCGCCGAGGTCTCGTGGCTTGACCGGCTTGGAGAGGAAGTCGTCCATCCCGGCCGACAGGCACAGGTCTCGGTCGGAGTCGCTGGCGCCGGCGGTCATGGCGATCACCGGCGTGTGGCGGTCCGTCCCCTCCCGCCGGCGGATCTCACGAGTGGCGGCGAACCCGTCCATCTCCGGCATCTGGCAGTCCATGAGGATGGCGTCGAACCGGCTCCGGTCCAGCGCATCGAGGGCCTCCCTGCCGTCGGAGGCGACGTCGGCCCTGTAGCCGAGCAGGCGCAGGATGCCGACGGCGACGAGCTGGTTGCTGGCGTTGTCTTCGACCACCAGGACATGACCCCGGGTCTCGGCCGGAGGCGCGGCGGGCAACGACGGGGTCCGCGCGACGGGCGCCCCGGCGCCGGCCTGCAGGGCCTCGGCCAGCTGGGACAGGCGGACGGGCTTGGTGATGCAGGTGACGCCCGGAGGGCAGCTGACCCGGGCGCCACCCGAGGCGGCGGTGAGCAGCACGACGATCCGGGTACCCGACAGGGAGGAGTCGGCACGGATGCGCCGGACCAGCTCGGAACCGTCCATGCCCGGCATGGCGGAGTCGATCACGGCGAAGTCGTAGGCCTGGCCCCGGGCGACGGCCGCCCGCAGCATGCGCAACGCGGCAACGCCGTCGGCGGCCGCCTCGGCGCCGGCCCCGAGCAGGTCCCGCAGCACCAGCCGGCTCGTCTCGTTGTCGTCGACGACCAGGACGCGCACGCCCGCCGGCGCCACCGCGGCGGCCGCGGCGGCGCCGGGCTGGCGTTGCAGCGGCAGGGTGAACCAGAAGGTGCTCCCGCGCCCGACCACGCTCGAGAACCCGAGCTCGCCGCCCATGGCCGCCACCAGCCGGCGGGAGATGGCCAGCCCCAGGCCGGTCCCGCCGAAGCGCCGGGTGGTGGACGAGTCGGCCTGGGAGAACGGCTCGAACAGCCGCCGGCCGTCGGTCTCGCTGATGCCGATGCCTGTGTCGGTCACCTCGAAGCGCACCACGACCTCGTCGCCGCCGCCGCCGCCGACGACCACGGCCCGCACGACGACCTCGCCCTCCAGGGTGAACTTGACCGCGTTGGAGGCCAGGTTGAGCAGCACCTGGCGCAAGCGGGCGGGGTCACCCCGCACGCCCGCCGGCAGGGAAGCCGTACAGGCGGTGACCAGCTCCAGCCCCTTGCGCTGGGCCGGCGAGGCGACAAGGCCGGCGGCCTCCTCGATCACCTGCACGAGGTCGAAGTCGATCACCTCGAGCTCCAGGCGGCCGGCCTCGATCTTGGAGAAGTCGAGGATGTCGTTGATGATGGCCAGGAGCGCCTCGCCGGCGGACTGGACGCCCTCGGCGTATTGGCGCTGGCGCTCGTCGAGGTCGGTGGTGAGGAGCAGGCCGGTCAGGCCGATCACCCCGTTCATCGGGGTGCGGATCTCGTGGCTCATGGTGGCGAGGAAGTCCGACTTGAGCCGGGACGACTCCATCGCCGCGTCCCTGGCCGTCGCCAGCTCGTTGTTCGCTCGCTGGCGCTCTCCCACCCGGCTGAGCTGGGCGGCGACCTGGGCGATTGTCTCCAGCAGCAGGGTGTCGGGGGTGATCGGCGCCGGCGAGAAGAACTCCAGGACGCAGGTCACGTCGCTGCCGACGCATACCGGGAAGGCGAAGGCGTCGTGCATGCCGATGTCGGCGGCCAGGCGCTCCAGTTCGGAGAGGTGGTTGCCCGGCGCCAGGCCGGCCCACACCGCGGCCCGCTCACGGATCACGCGGGCGATCAGCCCCGATGCCGGCGCCAGGTGGGCGGGCACGAGCGCGTCACGCAGGCCGTGGAGCTCCCCGGCGTCGTGCCGGCCCCAGATCGACATCGGGACGACCGAGTCACCCAGGGCGCCGGCGGGCAGGTAGGCATGGCCCGCGACCCACCCGGTGTGGCCGCAGATCTCGTCGACCGCGACCTGGAGGGCGTCCTCCAGGCACGACGCCTCGTTGGCGGCGGTGGCCATCGCCTGGAGCAGGCGGAAGCGGGCGGTCGCTTCCCGGAGTTCCTCCTCGATGTGCTTGCGGTGACTGATGTCGCTGACCATGCAGACGGACCCGGCGAAGGCGCCTTCCCCGTCGAGCAGCGGGCTGGCGTTGAGCAGCACCCACACCCGCGACCCGTCCTTGCGCAGGAACGCGCACTCCAGCTGGTCGCTGATGCCCCGGCGCCGGCGCTCCAGGTTCCGGTGGGCCTGGGCCTTCCCCGGCTCGTCGAGCACGTCGAACAGGGAGATGTCGGCCATCTCGATCGGGGAGTAGCCCAGGATCTCGGCCGTCTTGTCGTTGGCGAAGGTGGTCGTCCCGTCGGCAGCCAGGAGCCAGATGCCCTCGTTGGCCGTCTCGACGATGCGGCGGAACCGGGCCTCGCTGGCGGCGACCATGTCCCGCAGGCGCAGCATGTCGAGGGCATTGGCCAGGATGCGGCCCATGCTGCGCAGCAGGCTCACCTCCTCGAGGCTGTAGCCGTCGTCCCCGGAGCGGGCCAGCAGGAGGCGCGACGGGAGCTCCGAGGGCACCCCGACCACGATCGCCGCGCAGAGGCCGGCGCCGGGGACCTCCAGCGCCCCCCCGTGGCCGGCGGCCAGGGCGATCAGCGCCTCGGGTAGAGGGCCGTCGCGGCGGAAGCCGACCGAGGCCACGACGGCGCCGTCGCGGACCATGGCCCCGACCTCGGAGTCGAAGCACTCGGCGATCCGCTCGACTGCGCCCTGGGTGGCCTCGGCCTCGGTGAAGGAGGACACGAGGGTTGCGAGCACCTCCGCCAGCTGCTGTACAGAGCGGCTCTGGGGCGCAACCACGGGCTACGCCAGGGCCAGGACGACGAGCGTCTGGTTATGGAAGCCGCGTATGCCGGTGGTGCGGGCGATCTCGCCGTAGGTGTAGAAGCCGGCGACGGGGGCATCGCCGGCGAAGGCGGCAATGCGGTCGATCTCCCGGCGGATACCCGGGTCGCCCAGCACGCCTCGCCGGGCGATGCAGTCGAACGCCACCATGGCGAGCGGCGGCTCACCTCGGAGGCCGGCGACGGCTTCGGCGCAGGCACCGTCGGTGGCCTCCAGCACCGAGTCCTCGTCGCCTTCCATGATCCAGGCCAGGCCGCCCTGGGGGACGCTGGCGATGCAGGCGAGGGAACGGTCGCCGAAGTCGGCGCCGGCCACGAAGCGGACCTCCTCCCCGGAGCGGTGGCTGATCCCCAAGGGGTGGGTGAGGGCGAAGCGGGTGAAGGCGTCGGGGTCGGTGTGGGCGGCGGCCGGCGCACCGAGGCGGCGCAGGTACACGTCGAGGGCCGGCTCGTCGTCGAGGCTGTGCACCCTGCTCCCGTCGCTGCTGGTCACGAGCATGGGCTGGCCCACCCGCCGCCACCCGTGCTCGACGCCGATGCCGATGGGCGCGTCGGACGAGACGGCGGCCGCCACCACGGAGTCCCGCAGCGCCTGGGAGCCGAAGAGCTGGAACGTGGACTTCATCCGCAGGTCGTCGCCGGCGCAGCCGCCGACGAGGGGGATCTCGGCGCCGACGACGGCGTAGGCGCCACGCACTACCTCCATCTGGTCGCCGCCGAGCCCGTCGGTGAGGAGGAGGATCACGGAGTGGGACCGGTGCTCGAGCGACTCCATGCAGGCCTCGACCGCCTCGGTGGTGGCCCGGCGGAGGCCACCGTCGGTGCCGGCGCCGGTGGCCACCGAGAAGCCGGGGCCTCCGAGGACGACGACGACCACGCTGGCGTCGGCCGGGCCGGCGGTGGCGATCTCGCCGGCGGTGGAGCAGCCGATGAGGGGTGTCCCCGGCGCCTCCGACGCGATCCCGCCGAGCAGCTGGTCGAGCTCGTAGGCCGCCGAGCAGAAGACGATGAGGAGCTTGGCGTCGGCGCGGCCACCGATGGCGTCGCCGGCGGCCTTGGCGCCGGCGAAGAAGGCATCGGCATCGGCCGAATGGCCGCAGGCCACCCAGCGGTCGCGACGTTCTGGACCCGCGGCAGAAGGTTCCACGGTTCCTGATCGACAGCCGACCCGCCCGGGTGAAGGGCTGATCTGATCAAGTTGGGCCGGATGGCCTAGTGATCGGGGGCCGAGGCGTGCGTGACGGCGCCGTGCGCGCCCGGACCGGGCGCTCAACGACTTCCCGCTGCCTCCCAACCCGCGGCGGCGGGGCGTGCAGAAGCTCCGGGCGGGCCGGAGGCTACGACCGAGCTACCTCTTGAAGGTCTTGATGATCTTCCCGTTGGCGTCGGAGGTGTACACGACGATCTTGCGCTTGCCCTTGTCGTAGTACGGCACCTCGGTGACCATGTACTGGCCGCCCTTGTTGTACGTCTGCCAGGGTGACGACGACTGCGGGGCCGACTGGGGTGCAGACTGCTGCTGAGGGGCTTCTTGCTTGTTGCGCTTCCGACCGAATGCCATGGCCGGCATTGTTGCCGTTGCGCCATAGCCCGGTCAAGGGTCGGTGCGGCCTACGAAGGCGCCTTGAACGAGTCCTTGAACGCCTGGAAGGTCGGCTGCATGCGGTCCCAGTCGCCGGCGCGGGTCTGGAAGTAGAGGGCGAACCCGTAGCGGGGGGTGATGAACCCCAGGTCGACCACATGCAGCTGGGCGCCACCGGAGGTGTAGGTGAACTCCCAGATGGCGGCCCGGTAGCCGTTGTAGGTGGTGGGCTCGATGCGGATCCGCTGGTAGTTGGCGTTCTCGGCGGCGAAGCTCTTCTCCAGTTCGAACCACGCCCCCTCGGGCGACGGGCCGGGCGGCTCGATGTGGTCGACCCGCAGGTAGGCGCCGGTGTCGGGGTCGCGGAAGTCGGTCAGGGTGCCGTCGGTCCGGATGGTCCAGCCCCGCGGGTAGGAGATGGTGAAGCCGGTCTGGGGGTCGGTGTAGGCGACCCTGTCCCCGGTGGCCGGAACGGGCGCGGACGTCGCCGTCGCCGGGGCCGTCGTGGCCGTGCGGTTGCCCCCGCCCCCGCCGCCGCCGGCCGTGGTTTCCGTCGATCCTCCCCCCGTCGTGGTCGCCGGAGTGTCGCTGGACGCGGTGTCGGAGGGATCGTCGGCGTCCCGGTTGCTCAGGGTGAAGGCGAGAAGGCCGATCACGAGGACGGCGACGATGCCGACGGCCCAGCCGAGCCCGTTCGAGGAC
>Ga0247713_1000098_pt1 | contig 60217 bp, 58 predicted proteins | sample 21E_NmetaG_FD_189936 | JGI IMG/M metagenome (GOLD analysis project Ga0247713, IMG submission 189936) | Soil microbial communities from hillslope of Landscape Evolution Observatory, University of Arizona, Oracle, AZ, United States - 2-1-E_N | ecosystem: Engineered > Artificial ecosystem >... | reverse complement strand
CACCCTACCAGCCCGACGGGGTCCGCCCGCCGCCGACGACAGCGCCTCCCCGGGCGGACCCCGTCGGGCTGGTAGGGTGCCCGCGCCTGCATGACCGCCCACACGCGACCGGACCCGCCCCGCCGCATCCTGGACGGGGTGTCGAGCCCGTCACCCACGAGCGTCGGCCCAGGACCGGCGCCGGCGGACGACGCCGCCCCTGAGGGGTGGCGCGCAGCGGTCGATCGGGAGCTCGCGGCGCTGTTCCCCTCGGAGGGGGTCGGGCGGTGGCGTCCCCTCGGGCTCGTCCTCGCTGCCGTGGCGACCGCCGCCGCCGCGCTCCTGCAGCTCGGCCGGCAGGCGGTCGTCGCCCCGTGGGAGGTCATGTGGGCCGAGGACGCCGCGCCCTACCTCACCGACGCGCGGGCGCTGCCCCTGCTCGAGTCGGTGCCGCGCACGTTCCACGACTACTTCCACGTCTACCCGCGGGTGGTCGCGGAGCTGTCGACGCTCTTCCATCCCGTGCGGGCCGCCGAGATCTTCGTGCTCGCCGCCGCCGCCACCGCGGGCGCCGTCGCCGTGACCGTGTACCGCGCCTCGTCCGGCCACGTCCGCGAGCCGCTGCTGCGCGCGCTGCTCGGCGCGCTCGTCGTGCTCTCGCCGGTCGCCGGCAACGAGCTCATGAACAACCTCGCCAACCTCCAGTGGTACTTCTGCCTCGCGGCGTTCTGGGTGCTGCTGTGGCGGCCGTCCACGGTGCTCGCGCGGGTGTGGCAGGTGTTCCTCCTCGCCGTGGCGGCGCTCAGCGCGCCGCTGACCGTCGTGTTCGTGCCGCTCGCGCTCCTGCGGGTGGTGGCGCGCAGGCGCCACCCCGCCGAGCTCGTCGCGCCGGTCGTGTTCCTCGCCGGCACGGCGCTGCAGCTGGTGAGCATGCTGCGGGCCACGCTCCCGGCCGGCCCGGCGTTCGACGCGGGGCTGGCCGTGCAGACCTACGCGCAGCGCGTCGCGCTCACCGCCCTCGTCGGCGACCGGCACGCCGGGCGTCTGTGGGAGGCGCACGGCTGGCTGTGGCCGGTCGTGGCCGTCCTCGTGCTCGGCGCGTTCGTGGCCTACGCCGCCGGGCGGTCCAAAGCCCGCACGCGCTGGCCCGCGCTCGCGGCCACGGTCACCTCGGTGGGGTTCCTCGTCGTCGCGGTGAGCGGGCGCGCCGGGTGGGACACCATCGTCTGGGATGCGGGGAGCCAGCACTTCCTCATGGGGCGCTACCTGCTCGTGCCGGTGGCGCTCGCGCAGGCGGTCGTCGTCCTCGCGCTCGACGACGCGCCGGAGCGTGTGGCGGACGGCACGTGGCGGCGGCTCGCGGCGGTCGTGGCGGGCCTGCTCGTCTTCGGCGCCGGGGCCGACTACACCGCGGTCAACCAGCGCAGCGACGGGCCCGAATGGCGCGCCGGGATCGCCGAGGCCGCCGAGGAGTGCCGGACGACCCCGGGGCTCGAGGCGGCGGAGGTCAAGGCCGCGCCCGTGCTCCTCGACTTCGCCGCGGCCATCCCGTGCGAGGACATCTGAGGGCAGGTGCGGGTTACGGCGCGCTGCGGCAGACACTGCGCGCCCGCTACCCCTGGCTGGCCGACACCGACCGGGGCCCGCAGGCGGTCGACGCGGGTGAGTGCGACCGCTGCGGCGCGGAGGCGCGGCTCGTGGCGACGTGCGGCCCGGTCGCGTGGGCGGCGCTCGGCCGCCGGTGCGCCCGCCGGCTCGCCGCCGGCGCCTGGTGCGACGGCCACGCCGACGAGGCCGCCGGCGCGCTCGCGTGGCTCGCGGCGCTGCCCGACGAGGCCGACGACGTCGCCCGGCTGTGGTGGGTCGCCACGGGGGAAGTCCGGCTCAGCCCCGCCCTCGCGGCCGCTGCGCGCCGCCTGTGTCTGCCCGCCGGGGACGGCTGAGGCACGCGCGGGCGGGCGAGCGGCCCGCGGCTACCATCGGGCGTCATGGTCGAGCCCATCCGGTCCGTGTGCGTCTTCTGCGCCTCGAGCGAGGCGGTGGCTCCCGGCTACCGCGCCGTGGCGGCCGAGCTCGGGCGGGCCATCGCCGCCGAGGGCTGGGAGCTCGTGTACGGCGGCGGCAGCATCGGGCTCATGGGCGAGGTGGCCCGCGCCGCGCTCACCGCCGGCGCGCACGTCACCGGCGTCATCCCTCACCGCCTCGCCGACCGGGAGATCGCCCTGCACGAGGTGAGCGAGCTCGTGCGCACCGACACCATGCGGGAGCGCAAGGCGGTGATGGACGAGCGCAGCGACGCGTTCGTGGTCCTGCCCGGGGGCATCGGCACCCTCGAGGAGCTCGTGGAGATGCTCACGTTGAAGCAGCTCGGGTACCACAACCGGGCGATCGTGGTGCTCGACACCCAGGGGTACTGGGACCCCCTCCTCGCGCAGATCGCGCGGATGGTCGCCGAGCGCTTCGTCTCACCCCACCTCGTCGACCTCTGGCAGGTACGCAGCACCGTCGCGGAGACCGTCGCCGCGCTCCGCGCCTACACGCCGCCGCCCTACCACCCGGGCGCGCCGGCCGAGCTCGAGGCCATCGAAGGTCCCCGCACCTGGTAGGGGGCCGTCCCGTGTCCCTTTCGCCGGAATGCCATTCGGGGGCCATCCGGCCGGGTAGCGTAAAGGCTTTGTGGGCTGTATCGCCAGGACAAGTACACCTGACCCTGAGGAGCGCCGACACTACCGTGAGGACTGGCACCACGATCGTCATCGCCGCGCTGCTCGTGGCGATCGTCGCGGCCCTCGTCGCCCAGCTGGCCCTGGCGACGTAGCCCGGACGAGCGAAGAGAGGTGAGGACGTCGAGCGAGCCGGCCGGCACGGTCGCGGCCTCCGCGGCGTCCCTGCCGTCCCCCGCGCCCGCCTCGGCGGCTGATCCCGACGTCGTCGAGCAGGTGCAGGCGGCCCAGGAAGGGTCCGCCCAGGCCTTCGCGCTGCTCTACGACCGCTACGTCGACCAGGTCTTCTCCTACGTCTACCACCGGGTCGGGCACCGCCAGACGGCCGAGGACCTCGTCGGGGATGTGTTCCTTCGCGCCCTGCGGCGCATCACCTCATTCAAGTGGCAGGGCGTGGACTTCGGCGCGTGGCTCATCACCATCGCCCGCAACCGCGTCCACGACCACTTCAAGAGCGCCCGGTTCCGCCTCGAGGCCACCGTCGAGGAGGTCTTCGACACGCCGGGCTCGAGCACGGCCGACGACCCGGAGGAGGCGGCGATCCACGGCGACCTCGCCCGGCAGGTTCACGAGGCGCTGTCGCAGCTCAAGGGCGAGCAGGCCGAGGTGCTCTACCTCCGCTTCATCCAGCACCTCAACGTCGCCGAAACCGGCGCAGTTATGGGCAAGTCCGACGGAGCGGTGAAGGCGCTGCAGTACCGGGCGCTGAAGTCGCTGGCGAAGCACGTCCCCCAGGAGCTCGGCAAGCTGTGACCCTGCCCGGTTTGGCAACTATGTGGAGGGGGTTGCGTAGCCTCCCCCTCCACGAGTCGTTAGATCGGGAGAGGAGACGATGACCCCGACTGACGTTGACGCCCTTGCGCGACTGCTCGACGGCGACCCCACCCTGAACGGGGAGGTCACCGAGGAGTCGCGCGCCCTCGGCCGGCTCGCCCACGTGCTCGCCACGGCCAAGCCGGTGCCGGCTCGGCCCGAGTTCAAAGCCGCCCTGCGGGCCAAGCTCGTCGACGCGGCGCGCGAGCAGGCGCGCGTCCCGGCCCTCACCCGGATGCGCACGGGCATCGGCGCGAGCACCGCACGCTGGCGCTACTCCACGCGCGCGGCGGCCGCCACCGGCGCGGCGGCGCTCGCGCTGTCGAGCGGTGGCCTGGCCGTGGCCGCCGACCGGGCGCTGCCGAGCGACGTGCTCTACCCGGCGAAGCTCGTCATCGAGGACGTCCGCATCGCCCTCGTCCGCGACGACGTCAGCCGCGGCGCGGCGCACCTCGCCCAGGCGAGCACCCGCATCAGCGAGGCGGAGGCCGCAGCAGGCGACGGCAACCAGGCGGGGGCCGCCGTCGCGCTGTTGAAGGCGGACGAGGCGCTGCGCACCGGGGCCGGCGAGCTCTTGCGCGCCTACACGCAGCGCGGGGACGCGAGCTCGGTGGAGCGGCTGGCGGACTTCACCGACCAGCAGCGGGCCCGCCTCGCCCGCCTCGACGACCTGCTCGCCGGCGAGGCCGCCGAAGCGGCCCGTATCCTCAGAGTCGCCTTCGAGCGCATCGAGGCGCGGATGATGTCGGTCGTGGGCGCCTGCGAGGGCTGCGAGGGCGCGACCCCCGAGCCGAGGCCGGGCGCCGACCTCGCCGACATCCCGCCTGCCCACGAGGCGTTCGAGGAGTGCCCCTGCGACCTCGGCCCGTCCGGCGGTGACGCCGGCACGGTGGACGCCGAGCCGCCCGGGCCGTCCCTGGACGGGGCGCCCGAGGCGCCGCCCGTCCAAGACATGCCGCCGGCCGCCACGGACACACCCTCGGTGCAACCGCCGGCCGAAGCGCCGACGGACGACCCCGGCGTGCCGCAGCCGGACCCCAACCACGAGCCTCCCCCCTTGACGGTGCCCGACCTGCCGAGCGTGGCCGAGCCGCGGCGGTCGAGCGACAGCGGCGTGGTCGACGCCATCGTGCGGGGCGTCCTCCACGTCCTCCTGCCCTAGCGGGTCGGTGAGTCCGAGCGGGCGACCCCGCCGGTGTCGGCGAGCCCGGGGATGCGGTGGGGCACCGAGTGCTCCCAGTCGGCCAGCAGCGCGCGGACCCCGGTCACGAAGGACAGCGGCTGGTCGAGGATGAGATGGTGGTGGGCCTGGGGGATCTCGACGAACGGCGCGGTACGCCCGAGCCGCTCGGACATGTAGTCGGTCACGTCGGCGTCGACGATCTCCGACAGCTCGCCGTGGAGGACCGCCATGCGGCAGCGCACCCGCGCGAGCAGGTCGCCGAAGTCCGCGGGTGAGGGGTCCTCGCGGGCGACGAACACCCGCGGGTCGAACTTCCACGTCCAGCCCTCGCGCGTGTGGCGCAGGCTGTGGCGGGCGACGTGGTCGACGACGTGGAGCGGCGGCGGCGGCTGCGGGGGCACGAGGTGGAAGTGCGCGAGCGCATCGTCGAGTGACGGGTAGACCTTCGGCTTGCGGAACATCCGCCCGCTGCGTCCCTCCTGGGACTCGGGGTCGGGCCGGCGCACCGGTGAGTCGACGATGATCCCACCGGCCAGGCGGTCCCCGTGGAGCGCCGCGGCGCCGATGACGACGAACCCGCCCATGGAGTGGCCGACGAGGACCGGCGGGTGCTCGATGCCGGCGTGCTCGGCGACCGCGAGCGCCTCCTCCGGCCAGACCTCGAGGCCGTACGTCTCGCGCCAGCCCGAGTCGCCGTGGCCCGACAGGTCGAAGGCGACGACGTGGTGGCGTCCGTCGCCGGCGAGGATCGGCGCGAGGTGGTCCCACCACCGGGCGTGGGCGGCGCCGCCGTGGATGAGCACGATGCCCGGGGCGCCCGGCCGGCCCCACGTGCGGTAGCGCACCGGGCAGCCGCGCACGGCGACCTCGGCGACGGCGACCTCGGCGGCCAGCGCCGCCGCGAACCACTCGGGCGCCCGCTCCTCCGTCACGAGAACAGCGACCGTCGGGCCGTGAGGTTGCGGTAGAGCATCTGCTGGATGGTGTCGCGCACGCGGTCGGTCAGCTCGAAGACGCACATCGGGTCGTCGGCGGCCTCGGGGCCGTAGCCGGCGGTGTCGATCGGCGGGCCGAAGTCGATCACCCACTTGCTCGGCAGCGGCACGATCCCGAGCGGCCCGAGCAGCGGGAACTGCGCGGTCACCGGGAAGTAGGGGAAGCCGAGCAGGCGCGCAAGCCAGCGGACGTTGCCGAGCATCGGGTAGATCTCCTCCGCACCGACGATGGCCACCGGGATGATCGGCACCTGGGCGCGCAGGGCCACCCCGACGAAGCCGCCACGGCCGAAGCGCTGGAGCTTGTAGCGGTCCCGGTAAAGCTTGCCGGCGCCCTTGAACCCCTCGGGCCACACGCCGACGAGCTCGCCGTCGGCGAGCAGCCGGCGCGCGTCCTCGCCGTGGGCCAGCGTGCTGCCCGTCTTGCGCGCCAGCGGTCCGGCGAACGGCAGGCGCAGGGCGAGGTCGGCTGCGAGCTCGCGCAGGTGACGGTGCGCGGGATGGTCGTCGTAGAGCGCCACCTTCGTCATGACCGCGTCGAACGGCAGCGTCCCCGAGTGGTTGGCCACCACGAGCGCCCCGCCCTCGGCGGGTACGTGCTCCATGCCGGTGGTGCGTACCCGCCAGTAGCGCTGGTAGAGCGGCCGGGCGAGCGGCAGGATCACCTGCTCGGTCAGCTCGCGGTCGAAGCCGAAGCGGTCGATCGGGTAGTCGCCCGTGATGCGCCGGCGCAGGAAGGCCAGGGCCGCCTCGACCGCACCGTCGACGTCGCCCCGCAACCCTCCCGCCGGTGGCGCCCGGTCGCCGGGGCTGTCCGGGCCGTCGGGGTCCTCGGCCGGCGAGTGGGCGTCGCGCGCGCCCCGGCGGCGCTGGGGGTCGAGGTCGATGACCTCGGCGTCGGGCCGGCCCGTCACCGGGGGCCCCCACTCGTGCGCGGCTCGACGGTCACGGCGTCGTCTCCTTCGCGGGGCGGGCGAGCAGCGCGTGCAGGCGACGCTCGACGCGGGCGACCCTGCCCGGGTCTAGGACCGGGGCGACCTCCCGGCGGGTGAGGAAGTCGACCAGCGCCTCGCGGGTGGTGTAGGCGGGCGCGTAGCCGAACCGCTCACGCAGCCGCGTGATGTCACCAACCCGGCCGTACATGAGCAGCGGCAGCTGCTCGGGGCCGAGATCGACCTGGGCGCGCCGGACGACGCTCGCGATGCCGTGGGCGAACGGCATGGTCACCGGCACCGGCACCCGTCCCGCGATGCGGACCGCCTGCGACAGGTACACGATGCCCGACCCGGCGACGTTGGTGGTCCCGTGGTGGTCGCCGTGCACCGCCCGCTCGAGCACGGCGACGGCGTCGTCCTCGTGGCAGAGCTGCAGCCGCGGGTCGTAGCCGAGCACCGTGGGGACCACCGGCAGGGCGAGGTAGCGGGTCAGCGGCGTGTCGACGCGCGGGCCGACGAGTTCCGCGAAGCGCAGGATGGTGAGGGTGACGTCCTCCCGGCGCCGCCCGAACGCGCGGGCGTAGGACTCGACCTCCACGGCATCCTTGCCGTAGCCGTCGGGATGGCCCGTATCAGGGGCAGCGCTCTCCTTGAACAGCGCCGGGTCGTTCGGGCTCGAGCCGTACACCGCGGTGGTCGACGTGACGACGACCTTGCGCAGCGCCGGCGCCCGCTGGGCGGCGCCGAGCAGCTGCATGGTCCCGATGATGTTGTGCTCCTTCATCCGGGCCCGCCCGCCGGCAGCCCGCGGTGTCGCGACGACGTGCAGGTGCACGATCGTGTCGACCTGCGTGGATTCGACGACCTTCGCGACGAGGGGGCTGCGCAGGTCGGCACGGATGAACTCGACGCCGTCAAGATCCTCGGGCGGCTCGCGCAGGTCGACGCCTGCGACGTAGCCGACGCCGTCGTCGGCGGCGAGGCGGGTGGCCAGCCGGCTGGCGAGCACGCCGGCGATGCCGGTGATGAGCACGCGGCGCCGACTGCGCTCGGCCACTGCCGCCTCCTCTAGGTGGGTGAGGGGCTCAAGCCTAGTGGGTGGCGATCACTGCCGGGCCAGGGACACGCGGGTCCCGCGCGTGGCGCCGAGCGCGGCGGCGGCGTCGCCGCCGTTCACGGCGAGCGCCACGCGGCCGAAGCTGTCGAGGAGGACGGCGAGCGCCCCCTCCGCCACGTCGGCGAAGGTGCGGGACACCGTCGCGACGGCCGACCGGCGCCCGACAGCGACCGCGACCCGGTCCCCGACCCGCAGACCCGCGGCCGCGAGATCGTCACCACTGACGTTCAGCGACGCGTTGCCGAAGCCGTCGACGAGCACGACGACGCCCTCGACCCGCCCCGCGTCGCGCCATGGAGCGGGCAGGTCGGGACGCACGAGACCGGCGGGGTCCCGGGGCGGCCCGAGCTCGTCGGGCGCCACACCGCATGCGAGGTGCGCCGCGGCGGGCGCGAACACGTCCCGGCCGTGGAACGTCGCGGACACCGGCTCCAGCCGGTAGGCGCCCCGGGTGAGCGCCCAGGCGGCGCGCGCCCCGCCGAGCCGCTCCGCCGCCGGTACGAGGAGCCCGTTGTCGGGCCCGACGAGCAGGTGATCACCGGCGGCGACCGCCACCGCCTCCCGCGTCGTGCCCACCCCGGGGTCGACGACGGCGAGGTGCACGCCGGGCGGCAGGTAGCCGGCGCAGTCGGCGAGGGTTAGCGCGCCGGCGACCACGTCGTGGCGCGGGATCCCGTGACAGAGGTCGATCAACCGGGCATGCGGGGCGATCCGCGCGACGACGGCGCGGCACACGCCGACGAAGGGGTCGCGCAGGCCGTAGTCGGACGTGAACGTGATGATGGCTCGGGCGGCAGGCATGACAGGCCACTATGCCAGGAGCGGACCCTACAATCGGGCTGGCATGGACTCCCGCTCGCTCGGACTGCTGATCGTGGCGCTCGGTGTGGGCGCGGTGATCGTCGGGCTGCTCGTGGCCTCCGGTGGCTTGTCGTGGTTCGGACGACTGCCGGGCGACATCCGCTACGAGACCGAGCGCACCCGCGTGTTCATCCCGATCACCTCGATGATCCTCGTCTCGGTCCTGCTCACGGTGGTCCTGTCGCTCATCGGCCGCTGGCGCTGATCCGCTCCCGCCTGCGGTGCCGCGGCGGAGCGGCCACAACCCTTTCACCCCCGATCGCCCTTGCGCATCCCCCGGTCGCGCCCCGGCGGCTGCGGGGACGCGTGGAGAATGCCCGCGACCCCAACGAGGACCGTGATGAAGGCGACGAGGAACCCTGTCCAACATTGTCCCCGCTCGATGCAGGTGGCGAAGGCGGTTGGGCGCCCGGTACTGGGCGCTGTGCGCGAGGATAACGGCTCGCAGTGTCGGCGGGCATCCGCAACTTGACGATCCTAAAGGCCCGGGAGCGCTCACGCGACCAGCGGCTAGCATCGCCCGATGCATGATGGAGCCCCTGGAGTGGGCACTCACCGTCTGCTCGAGGCAATCGGATACCGTGCGGGTCTGTTGCTCGACGGGGGCGGGCTGCCGGGGGACCAGGCGGCCTGTGGGTGAGCACCATTCTCGTCGTCCCTACATTCAACGAGCGAGCAACCGTCGAGCGGGTCGTATCAGGGGCGCTCGCAGCTGACCCGCGCATGCAGGTGCTCGTCGTCGACGACGGGTCACCGGACGGGACGGGGGAGCTCGTCGAGGCGCTGGCCCGGAAGGAGCGGCGCGTCGCGGTACTGCACCGGGACGGCAAGCAGGGTCTGGGCTCGGCCTACCGGACGGGGTTTGCCTGGGGTCTGGAGCGCGGGGCGGATGTGCTCTGCGAGATGGACGCTGACCTGTCGCATGACCCGGCGGACCTGCCGCGCCTGCTGGCCGCGCTCGACGAGGGTGCGGACGTCGCGATCGGGTCGCGCTACGTCCCCGGCGGCCGTGTGGAGGGCTGGCCGAGGAGGCGGCTGTGGCTGTCAACCGGGGCGAACCGGTACGTGCGGGCGGCCACCGGTCTGCCGGTGCGTGACGCCACGGCCGGCTTCCGCGCCTACCGGCGCGCGGTGGTGGAAGCCATCGATCTCGACACCGTGAAGTCGGAGGGCTACGCCTTCCAGATCGAGATGACCCTCCGTGCCTGGCGGGCGGGCTTCACCGTCGTCGAGGTGCCGATCACCTTCCGGGAGCGCACCGAGGGTGCGAGCAAGATCAGCCGGGCGATCATCCTCGAGGCGTTGTGGCGGGTGGCGGCATGGGGGTGGCAGAACCGCGTCGCGCAGCCCCTGCGCCGCCTCGGGAACCGCCGGCCCGTCGATCCCGAGCGGCGGTGACCGGACCGCCTGCTCGGTCAGGCGGTGCGGGAGGGTGCGCTCGGCAGGGGCGCGCTGCCGTCGAGCCAGCCCGCGGCCAGGCTGCGGTAGTAGGCGCTGGTGTCGAGCAGCTCGTCGTGGCTGCCGGCGGCGACGACCTCGCCGCGGTCGAGCACGATCACCCGGTCGGCGGCGCGGACCGTCGAGTAGCGGTGGGCGATGACGAGCAGGGCGCACTCGTCGGCGACCTGGTCGAGGGTGGCGGCAAGCGCCGCCTCGTTGACGGGGTCCAGCTGGGAGGTCGGCTCGTCGAGCAGCAGCAGGCCGGGGCGGCTGAGCAGCGAGCGGGCGATCGCCAGCCGCTGGCGCTCGCCGCCGGACAGCATCATGCCGTGCTCGCCGACGGGGGTGTCCAGGCCGCGTGGCAGCCGGTCGAGGACCTCGGTGAGGTTGGCGAGCGCCACGACCCGCTCGACCTTGCCCTCATCGGCGTCGGGGACCGTGTATAGGAGGTTGTCGCGCAGCGTGCCGTGCAGGATCGGGCAGTGCTGCTCGACGAAACCGATCCGCGCGCGGTGTTCGGCGCGGTCGATGTCCCGCACGTCGGTGCCGGCGAAGAGGATCTCGCCCCGGTCGGGGTCGTAGAAGCGCTCGGCGAGGGCGAAGATCGTGGACTTGCCCGCGCCGGACGGGCCGACGAGGGCGATGTGGCTGCGCTCGGGCACCGCGAAGGACACACCCCGCAGGACCGCCCGCCCCGGCTCGTAGCCGAACCACACGTCGCGGAACTCCAGTACGGGGGCGGCCCCGGGGTTCGGGCGGGCACCTGGCGGCAGGCCGGCTACCCGCACGGGACGCGACCGGGCGGCAAGGACGGCCGATGTTGCGCTGCCGGGCTCCGGCGGCAGGTCGAGGATCTCGTTGATGCGATGCAGCGCCCCGGTGCCCTGCTGGATCGCGCTCACGGCCATGAACAGCGCCCCGATCGGCACCGCGAGGTAGGTCATGTAGAGCAGAAAGGCGACGAGGTCGGCCACTGACGTGGCGCCGGTCGTCACCCGCATGCCGCCGACGAGCAGCACCGCGAGAAAGGATCCACTCACGGCGAGCTCGCTCGCCGGTCCGACGACCGCGTCGAGCTTCGCCAAGCGCACACCTTGCGCGTAGGCGGCACGCGCCCGCCCGCCGATGCGCTCCGTCTCCCGCTGCTCGGCCTGGCTGGCCCTGATGGTGCGGACGGCGCTGAGCGCGCGCTCGAGGTCGGCTGTCATCTCCCCGGTGGCCTGCTGGGTGCGCAGGGACGAGCTCCGAATTCCGCGCAGGACCGACAGCACGATCGTGCCGCCGACCACGATGAGCGTCGCGACGATGAGGAAGAGCGCCCAGTCCAGCCAGATCATGAAGGCGACGGCGCCGAGCACGCCGATGCCCCCGGCGACGACGTCGGTGAACCCCTCGGCGATGACCCGCCGGAGGGCGGCCGTGTCGGTCCCGGCCCGCGAGATGAGGTCGCCGATGCGGTAGCGGTCGTACGCGGGCATGTGCAACCGCAGGAGGTGACCGATGAGGTTGAGCCGCAGGCCGACGACGATGCCCTCGCTTGTGCGTGCGAGCAGGTAGCGCGTCGCGGCCTGGAGCAGGGCCTGGCCGGCGAACAGCACCACGAGCAGCCCGACGAGGCCCCAGAGGATCGGCCCCGTGCCGGCTGCGTCGATCAGCCGTTTTACGACGAGCGGCTGGACGAGGCTGAGCGCCGAGGCGGCCACCGTGAGCACCACGCCGGCGGCCACCCACCGTCCGTGGCCCCGGACGACGGTGAGGATGTCGCGCCAGCCGACGTCGTTCTCGACCGGCGTGACCGGCTCCGCCGTCACGGTCGCACCTTCAGCACGTTCGACGCCACGGCGAGCGTCCCTCCGCTAGGCCACGGTGAAGAAGGTGCGGAAGTAGTCGGCGGGGTAGTCCTCCCCCACCGGCGTTCCGTCGACCTCCACCCATGCGTGCGCACCGAAGGGCGGCAGACGGCGCGCACCGACGCACCAGGCGGGCCACTGGCCGCGGAGCCGGCAGAGCAGCACCGTCGCGAGCGATCGGGGCAGGCACCCCTGGGGACCCGCGCACGCGAGGCTCACCACCGTCACCGTGTCGCGCGCCGCCTTCGCCTCCTCCAACCTCGCGGGCCGGGCCCCGCGGCGGATCCACCCGAGCACCCTGCGGATCCGGTGCGGGGACTGGGTGGCGAGCAGGCGGGCCACACCCACGACCACGCGGGTGAGCAGCCGTCGCGGGAGCGGCACGGCGCGGGGATCGTAGAGGAGAGCCTCCTGCATGCTCACGGGCGTCCTCCTAGAGGGCGTCGGGTTGTCGGCGGCCTACTGCTCGATGAGCCCGGCGGAACGGAGGTTCTCCACGAGCTCCTCGACGTCGAGGCACGCGCTGTCGAGGTCGACCGCGTACTCCTCGACGAGCGCTCGGGCCGCCTGGTCGGCCGTGCCCCCCTCGAGCAGCACACGCAGGACCAGGGCACCGGTCGGGTTCAGGTTCCAGTACTGCCCGCGGCGCTCGTCGAGCAGCGCCGTGCCGTAGTCGACCTCCGCCGTCGAGATGCCGTCACGCAGCTTCAGTGGCATTGCTGTCTCCTCTTGCCGGCAGTGGCTTGTCTTCGAGGGCGCGCAGCCAAACCTCGCTGGCCACCGTCTGGTAGGGCGTGTCGAACTGCAGGCTAGGTCCGAGGGGGCGGCTCAACACCTCCCGCAGCGCCCCGGCGTCGACGAGGCCGAGCCGGGCTAGACGGGAGTCCTCCCAGAGCTCGAGCAGCCCGGCACGGTGCTCTCGTAGCCCGGCCTCCACCTCGTGCGAGCCCTCGTCCTTCGTCTGACGGGTGAGGCTCTCCGCCGGCACGATGCCGCGCATGGCCTCGATGATGAGCGGCTTGTACCGCCACGGCGTGACCCGGTCCTGTGGTCGAACCGCCAGGCCCGCCTCGACCACCCGGTCGTCGTAGTAGGGAGCAGCCAGGGAGAACCCCAGCCGGTCGGCAACCTGCGCGAGCTGGCGGACCATGCGTGACGTCGCCCGCATCGCTTCCAGCTCGACGTGCTGGCCCCGCCGGTCTGACAGCGGCTCGACGTTCTGCGCGGCCTCCCGGATGAGCTCGCGCACCGCCTCGACCGCGCCTGGTGTGGCCCACGGCGGCATGCGGGCGGGCCGGCCCCAGTCCATCGAGGGGATGTCGATGGCCGGGGCAGGCGCCGTGAGGTTGTCCGCGACGTCGCGCAGCCACGTGCGGTAGTCGCGGCGATCGGCGAGCTGGCGCAGCGCTTCCCGATACGACCACCGCCGCTGGACGGCGAACCCCCGGGCGTTGCGCAGCGCGATCCTCGGGTGGCTGCGGAACAGTCCGTGGAGGTGCGCAGGCGAGCCTGCGAGCAGCTCGTCGCCGCCGAAGCCGGTGAGATGCAGCCGAGAGCCCCGCTGCGCCGTCGGCCGTGCGATCGCCAGCCACCGGGTGAGGCAGACCGCCGCTGCGGAGGGCTCGTCGAGGACGTCGTCGGTGTGGAGCAGGCCGTCGTAGACCATCGGCAGGGCGTCCCCGGCGATGACGTGGTGCTCGACGGCTCCGAGGGCCGCAACGGTGCGTCGGGCCCAGGACACGTCCTGGCCGAGTGGGTCGCCGCCGTCGGCCGTGTACGCAACGATCGGGCCACCGCGCCGCGCGGCCAGGCAGCACAGCGCGGTCGAGTCGAGTCCGCCGAGGTCAGCGCTCACCAGGTCGCGCCCGGTGAGGCGTGCGTCGACCGCTGCCCACAGCGCCTCCCGCAGCGCGGCGGCGCCCTCCGCCAGCGGCAGCGCCGGCTCAGGAGGCGACCACCACCGCACCGGCCTGCCCGAGCCCTCGCCGTCGAGCAGGAGGTAGTCGGCGCCCATGAGCACGCTGACCCCGCGCCAGACGGGCTGACCCGCAAGCGGGTAGATCGCGGAGGAGTCCAGGAGATTGGCGGCAAGACGCCGCTCGTCGAAAGGCGCGTCGATGAGTCGGGCGAGAACGTCAGCCCGATCGGCGGCAACCGTTGTTCCCTCGACCCGCGCGTGGAACACCGGGCGCAGTCCCGTCACCGAGCCCTGCACCCGCACCCGCCCGTCGACCGACGCAAGAAGGTGGAAGCTGCCCGCGAGTGAGCTGGCGACGCGATCGAGCCCCGCAACGCTCGTGACACGCCCAGCTGTTGCGCCGAGTTGCTCGGCGGCGACCGCGTGCTGCCCGACCAACGCAATCTTCACCCGGCCGGCCTCGCCGACGACCAGGGTCTCGGGGTCCCAGCGGCCGAGCAGCCAGGGCCGACCGGATGGGTGGTTGACGACCTGCGCCGCCTGCGGACGGAGTGCCGTGGCCACCCGCGTGGCCGCTTCGCAATCAGGAAGCACAACGAACCAGGACCGAACTCCACGCAGCGAGAGGAACGTCGTCATCATGGCCTTCCCGATAACCCGCGCATCCTCGCAGAGGAGAAAACCGGGCGGCGAAAAGCAGCTACATCTATCTGCTTTTCACCACCCGGGGTGAGTCCTCTACTGACCGCGCAGGAACGTCGCCGCCCGCGGCGGTCAGGTCTGAAACGCGATCGTCAGAGGCTGAACCGAAGCGGAATGACGCGCTCGGGCCCCCGGTTCGTGCCCAGGCCCGTGATCTTGAAGGAGCCGGCAGGGGTCAGGGTAGGACGTTCGTAGGTGCGCATTTCTGCATCTCCCCTTCTGTCGGTGTCTCGGGTAACGGGGGAGGCTATCCCCCGTCCATGGGACCCTTTCTTTTCCGCAGGAGGACGGCCTAAACCCATGACAAATAGCAGGAATGGCCTCGAAAGAGGGACGTACCCGACTGCTTTTCATGGCCCAGCGGTTCGAAGGTGGGGGAAGAGGGCTGACTGATGCGTCCTCGCCCGCGGCGGACAAACCAGACGCTCACCAAGGAGCTTCACTGCCCATAGCCTCTTCAGGAGAACGGGTCGCGGACGGTGATGGGACCGGCCGCGAACAGTCGCAGCCGCTGCAGCGCCTGAAAGGCCGACAGGCCGCGGGCTTCCATCGTCCGCATGTGGGCGAGTGGGACAGCCCGAGGGACACATTGCTGCCTCCGGCGGTGCCAGGACCTTCAGTCCCGCAGGCAGGGCACGAACCAGACGTCACCGACCTGTTCGCCCACCGTGTAGTAGCCGCAGCCGCCGGCGGCGAAGGCCACCGCCTCCGCCTGCGGTTCCCGGGCGGCGGGCACCTCCCGCGACGGCCAGGACGGGAAGCTCGACAGGGGCGCGGACGGGTCCGGGGCGACGAACTCGACGACGTGGTCATAGGTGCGCAGCACGACACGCCCGTCGCGGTGATCCCCTCCGGTGACGACGACGCCGACAACCGTCGCGAGCAGCGGCACGAGCGGCTCGGGCAGGGGCACCTCACCGAGCGCGACGAGGACCCCGTCGGCGAAGCCGTCCGCGGCGAACAGGCGGGCCGCGCCGGAGCCGTCTGGGCCCGGCTCCTTCGTCACGACGTATGGCACCCCGGCCTCGTCGACGAGCAGGGCCTCGGCGTCGACGGGACCGTCGGGGTAGCGCACGCGGACGGCGTCCGGGCGAACCGGTCCCAGGGGCCCGGCGAGGTCGGGCTCGGGGAAGCGCAGGATGCCCACGTCGGCATGCGTTCCGAGGTTGTCGCCGATGTCGCCGACGTACACGCACGGGTCGGCGTTGCCGGGGCCGCACGGCCCGACGGCGAGCGCCTCGGTGTCGCGGCCGACGAAGCCGTCGAGCGGGATCGGCCGCAGGTCACTGCCGTCGGTGCGCATGGCCCAGACCTCGCGCGGGCGCTCGTCGTCGACGAGGTACAGCCAACCCGGGTTGCGGTGGCTGGCGGCGAGGCCGCTCGCCTCCGGGATCCGCTCGGCGTCGAACATCCCGGTGCGCCGCGGCGCCCCGTACCCGTGGTGCTCGGCGAACGCCGCGCGGCAGGCCGCGCTGGGGTTCGCCTGGAGCGCTGCCGCGTCGACACGACCCACGTCGAGGTGCGCGGTTGCGGTCGCGCCGTTGACCGTCGCCTGGATCTCCACCCGCTCGTCCTCGGCCACCGGCTGCGTCGGGAGGACGAACGCCGCTGCCGTCTTCCCCGGCTGGATCCGGACCTCCTCGGGGGCGTCGGCCGCGGCGGAGGTCGCCACCAGGGCGACGGGGAGGGGCCCGCGGCGTGGTGACCGGTCGACGGTGACGGTGCCCGCCGCCTCCGCGCAGCCGGCTACCGCCGTGGGGGTCAGCTCCAGGGCGACGACGCGCGGGCGCAGTGCGAGCGGTCCCACGCCGAGTGTGGCGGTGACGAGGAGCGCCCCGCAGAGCACCGCGAGGGCCAGTGTCGCGCGCAGGGCGAGGGGGGCGCCCCTCCTGCCACGTCGCCTCGCCACGTCCACCGTCGTCCCCTGCTGCTCAGCGACCCGCGCAAGGTCAGCGCGGTGACCCGCCAACGCGTCCGCCCGCGTCGTGGAGGTTTCCATGCCCGTATCCTCCGCCCAGACCGGCTGGCCCCCCGGCCCCCCGTATCGTCTCACTTGTACCACTCGCCGGGCCTCGGGTCGGGGCAAAGTTGCGGAGGAGGAGTCGTGGTGGCAATCGTCGCGCTCTGGGGCGACGACCATCCCGACCTCGGCCGGATCCGCGACGAGCGCCTCGACGAGCGGACGGCCCTCGCGCTCAGCCGCGGCCGGTTCCCGAAGCCCTACGCGCACGTCGACCCCAACGAGGATGCCGTCCTCGCCGCGTGCGGGTCAGGCGGCTGGCTGCTCGCGGTCGCCGACGGGCACTTCGGCTTCGATGCCGCGCGAGCGGCGCTGGGAGCCGTCGAGGCGCGCGGTGACGCGCTCGTCGGCGCTCCGCTGCGACGTCCCGAAATGGAGCTCCGGGAGCTCTGCGCCGCGGCGCAGGATGCGGTCGTGAAGGCCCTCGAGCACGCCGTGGAGCCTCGGACGGGCAGCCGGACGGCCCTGACGGTGGCACTGGCCACGGACGCGGACCTCCATGTCGTGACCTACGGCGACACGGTCTGCGTCCGCGCGCGGGGGGGACGGGGCAAGGTGGTCGGCCGGGGTCATGCCTTCCTCGGCCCCGGGACCGTCGTCCCGCCCGTCACGCGCGCGCGGCTGCGTCCGCGCGACCGGGTCGCCGTTGCGTCCGACGGGTTGACCGACTACCTCGGCCATGACTGGACGCATCGGATCGCCGGGGTGCTGTGCGGTTCCCACGACCCGCAGGTGGCGGCCCGCCACCTCGTCGAGCTCGCGGGGGCCGGCGGTGCCGGCGACAACGTCGCCGTCGCGGTCCGGCTCTCCTAGCCACCACCGCCCGCCGGGCGAATAGGCGCTCAGGGAGCCGCTGTGGGGAGTTCTTTCCGTATTTACCGTCCGGCGCTTCTGCTTTCCCACCGTTGTGCGTGCAGTATCGGGGCCACTCAACGAGGAGGACACGTATGGTCGCGACACCGGTGCGGCGCCGAAGGGAGGAGCCAACCTGGGAGCTCGTGCACAAGCGCAACTCGATCGAGCGGCTGAAGAAGGAGAAGTTCCCGCTCGACATCGTCGACGAGCTGCCGCAGCTCATCGCGATGGGCTACGAGGCGGTCCCCGAGGAGGACATCGTCCGCCTCAACTGGTGGGGGCTCACGCACGACAAACCGAAGATCGGCACCTTCATGGTGCGGATCAAGGTCCCCGGCGGGCTGCTCCAGCCCGCCCAGCTGCGTGGCGTCGGCGAGATCAGCCAAGGACTCGGACGTGACTACGGCGAGCTCACCACGCGGCAGGGTCTCCAGCTGCACTGGGTCCGCCTCGACCAGCTCCCCGAGCTCCTCGACGCCGTTCGGGGCACGGGACTGACGACGGTCGGCGGCGAGGGCGACACGGTGCGCAACATCACCGCCTGCCCCGTGGCGGGGATCGCCCGCGACGAGCTCTTCGACGTCCGGCCCGTCATCGAGGAGACCGCGCGCTTCTTCTACGGCAACCGGGAGTACTCGAACCTGCCCCGCAAGCACAAGTTCACGATCAGCGCGTGCCCGGGGCAGTGCAACGCCCCCGAGATCTCCGACGTCGCCCTTGTCGGTGTCGTGAAGGACGGCCGGGAGGGCTTCGCACTCCGCGTCGGCGGCGGCTTGTCGAACACCCCCCGGCTGTCGCGCGACCTGGGGGTCTTCGTGCCCGTGGCCGACACCGTCGAGGTCCTTCGCGCGGTGACCGACGCGTGGCAGTCCGACCCCCGCTACCGGGTGAGTCGCGCGAAGGCCCGGATCAAGTTCATGGTCGACCACGTGGGGCCGGAGGGCATGCGCAGTCTCGTCGAGGAGCGCCTCGGGCGTCGGCTGGAGGACCACACCGCGCCCCCGCCGGAGCCCGGCCACGACCACCTCGGCCTGCACGAACAGGGTGACGGGCGGGCCTACATCGGCCTGTCGGTCCCCATGGGCTGGATGAGCGGCCAGCAGATGATCGACGTCGCGGACGCGGTCGAGGGCGTCGGCGGGGACATCCGCCTCACCAGGCAGCAGAACTTCATCGTCGGGAACGTGCCCGCGCCCGAGGTCGGCGGTCTGCTCACGAAGCTGCACCGCATCGGCTTCCCCGCCACCCGCAACACCGTGTACGGCAACTCGATCGCGTGCACGAGCCACAAGTTCTGCAACTACTCGGTGGCGGAGACGAAGGGCAAGCTCGAGGAGGTCCTCGCGCTCCTCGACGAGCGGTTCGCGGCCGACGTCGGCGACCTGAAGATCTTCATGGACGGCTGCCCGCACTCCTGCGCGCACCACTGGGTCGGCGACATCGGGCTGCAGGGCACGACGACGACGCTGCCCGACAGCGGCCGACGGGTCGAGGCCTACGACATCACCCTGCGGGGCGGGCTCGGCGTGGGCGCCGCGATCGGCAAGCCTCTGCTGCGCCGGGTGCCGAGCGACGACCTGAACGACGTCCTCGTCCGGCTCGTCGGCGCCTGGCTGGCCGAGAAGACGAGCCGCAACGGGCACGGCGCCGGCTACACGTTCCGCGACTTCTGCGACGAGCGCACCGACGAGGAGCTCGCTGCCACGGCGTTCCCCGCGGCCGCGGCAGGCGACGCCGCCGACGATCGGCCGATCGTGCGCGTCCCCGGCACGCTCATCGAGCTGTCCGCCGGGGCCGACGAGGTGCCGGTGGCAGCCGGGAGCGTCGGCCAGGCGCTCGACGTGCTCGCGGTCGAGCATCCGAGCCTCGTCGCGTACCTGCGGCTGCCCGACGGGACCGTCAACCCCGTCGTCAACCTCTACATCGGCGAGGACGACATCCGCGCCCTCGGCGGCCTCGACGCCCCGCTGGAGCGCGGGCAGGAGCTCACGATCCTGCCCGCGCTGGCCGGCGGCTAGCGGCCGCCCGACAAAGCGACGTTTTCGATCTGCAAAGGATGGCGCTGTGCCCACTGACCTCATCGACCGCGTCGTGTTCGACGATCTGGAGGTCGGCGAGATCGCCGTCGACCTCGACGACGGCGAGCCGGAGGACGTCATCGAGTGGGCCCTGTCCACCTTCGGCGACCGCCTCGCGATCGTCACCGCGCTGCAGGTCGACGGGATGACGCTGCTCGACATGGCCTACCAGATGAAGCCCGACATCCGGGTCGTGACCGTCGACACGGGGCGTCTGCCCGCCGAGACGCTCGCGTTCGTCGACGAGGTCCGCGCGCACTACCCCAAGGCGAGCGTCGAGGTGCTCGAGCCCGACCCGGCCGAGCTCGAGGCGATGGTCGGCCGGCACGGCCCCGACCCGTTCCGCACGTCGGTGCCGCTGCGGCTCGTCTGCTGCCAGATCCGCAAGGTCCGCCCGATGCTGCGGGCCCTGGAGGGCCTCGACGCGTGGTTCACCGGCCTGCGCCGCGACCAGTGGGCGTCTCGGGCGGCGATCCGCAAGGTCGAGCTCGACCACGACCACGACGGCATCGTCAAGCTCAACCCGCTCGCCGACTGGGCCAAGGAAGAGGTGTGGGACTACGTCGCCGAGCGTGGCGTGCCGGTCCATCCCCTCTACGCGAAGGGCTACACGAGCATCGGCTGTGACCCGTGCACCCGTCCCGTCACCGACGGCGAGGATGACCGTGCCGGGCGCTGGTGGTGGGAGACGAACGCCCCGAAGGAGTGCGGGATGCACTGCCCCATCGAGACGGGCGGCTTCGAGCACGAGTTCCACGCGATCCTCGGCGAGGCCCATGGTGGCGGCGACGGGCACTGACCCCCCGGCCGGCGCGGTCACGCTCGACGACGACGAGCGCGAGCTCGTCACGCTCGAGCTGCGCACGCTCCTGCCGGCGCTGCGCGACGACCGCCAGGCCCGCTACGAGCGCCTGCGCGCCGCCGTCGACGCCGGCGTCGTGCCCGGCGAGCTGGCCGGCGAGCTGGCTTCCCTGTGCGAGCTCACCTTGCAGACCGCCCGCGCCCGCCAGCTCTACCGCGCCGAGGGCGAGAAGATCCTCACCGACCTCCTGCGCCGCACGCCGCGCGGCCGCGAGCTGGCCAAGCAGATCTCCGACGTCAACGCCGCGCTCAAGGCCCTCGAGGGCCACGCGGTGGACAGCATGAGCGTGCGGATGCGCACCATCGGGCACTTCACCGTGACCGTGGCCACCGAGGCGGTCACCCTCACCCTCGCCGTGCGCCCCGACACCATCAACGTCGAAAGCGTCGAGGTCGGCCAGGCCGAGTGAGAGCCGGCCCGCGCGCAGGATCGATGGCGGCAGGGCGCCTTCGGTGAGGACGAGCGGGTCCAGCTGCTCGAGGGGAAGCTCGTAACCGACGGCTACGCCTCGGTGGCCGTGCACGGCGCCGATGAAGCCCTCGACGCCTGTGGGGTGGCGCTCACGCTGCGCGACCTGCGCCACCGGTAGCTCGCCTCGCCGCGCTCAGGAGCGGTCCGCCGGTCAGCCGGCGGACGCGCCACCAGGCCGGACACCCGTCCGTGACCCTGTCCGCACGGACGGTGTCGCCGGTTCCTGGCCTCCTCCATCATCGGGGGAGGACGCGACCAGGGTTGTTGGCAGGCTTGCTGGCAGGGAGGGAACCGGCGGTGGGCGCAGCAGCGAAGCGGGCCAGCGGGGCCGGGCAGGAGCCGCAGCCGGAGCGCGATTCGGCCGCCCACGCTCGCCACGCGCGGCCCGGCGGCGCGGAGGAATGGCTCGTGCGCGAGGCCATCGCCGCCGACCTCCGCGCTCGGCGCATGCCGGGGCGGAGCATGCGACCGCAGCCACGTCAGGCCCCGGCCGAGGGGCACCGGGGGGCCGCGCCACCGGTGTAGCGTGACGGGCATGGGTTGCGGCGAGGCGACACGACGAGCACCCCGACGGTGCTGGGAGGCGGGTCGGATGCGCCGGCTCGCGGCCGTCGGCGTCGGAGGCCTTGCCGCCTGCGTCGCACTGCTCGCCGGCTGCGCTGCGCCTGGCGACGACCCTGACCGTGTCGTGGCCGCCGAGGACCGCCTCCCCGAGGCTGCCGGGGACCCCCTCCCCGAGGCTGCGGCGGGCGCACCCGCGCCCCCCGACGTCGAGTCCATCGGCTATCGCATCGACGCGCGCACGCCGCCGGAGGAGGCCGCGGAGTTCGCGGCGGTCGTCGGGGCGGTGCTGACCGACCCGCGTGGCTGGGCCCGGGCGGGGCTCCGGTTCGTCGAGACGCCCGACGCGCCGTACACGATCCTGCTCGCCGAGGGGCCGGAGGTCGACGCGGCCTGCCGCCCCTACGAGACCCGCGGGCGGTACTCCTGCCAGAACGGACCGGTGGTGGCCCTGAACGCCGACCGCTGGCGGTCCGCGACCCGGGAGTGGCCGGGGGACCTCGAGGGTTACCGCATCATGCTCGTCAACCACGAGGTCGGCCACCTGCTCCACCTCCACCACCCCGACCCGCAGTGCCCCGGGCCGGGTCTTCCCGCGCCGGTGATGGCGCAGCAGAGCACCACCCTCGACGGCTGTCTGCCCAACCCCTGGCCGCTGCAGTGGGAGATCGACCTCGCCACGCAGCGCCGCGAGCCGCTCGCTCCCCCCTACGACCACGATCCGTCCGACCACCGCCCGTCACCGCCGCCGGCGACCTGGTGACCTGAGCGGCCGGTCAGTCCTCAGCGAGCAGCGGCCAGCCTCCCGCGGCCTCCTCGAGCTCGGCGAGCGCCGCGTCGAGGCGGTCGATGGCGTCGTGGCGCGTGGCCGGGTAGCCGGTGTTCGTGACCTGCCCCTCCTCGCCGTCGAGGCGCCAGGCGTAGGTCACGGGGGCGGCGTCGTACGTGGCCGCGCCCTGGTCGCTCCCGCTGGCCGTCAAGCCGCTGCCGGTCACCGCCGCCCTGGCGCTCGCCACCTGCTCGCGGGTGAAGCGGCACAGCACCCAGCGGTCGTCGCCCTCGACGGCCTCCACGCGGCCGTCGTCGTAGTACACCTGCCGGCGGTCGATGCCCCGGTGGGCGTCGACGTAGCGCCAGGTGAGGAAGGCGCCGGGCGGTAGGAGCTCGTCGCTCACTCCAGGCTCCACGTCTTGCTCGTGACGCGGTTGAGGGCCTGGAGGAAGGGCACGTAATGGCCCGGCCGGACCTCGCTGCCCTGCGACATGATGCTCGGGCCGTTCTGCACGAGCAGCGCGTCGGCCGCCTCGTCCCCGAGGGTCGCGCGGATGTCGCCCGCGTGCGTCGGTTCGTCGCCGGCGAACTTCGGCACGGCGCCTGTCGGCGGGCGCTCGTCGACGTACTCGTCGCCGAGGCCGAACATGTGGCCGGCCTCGTGCGCGGCGACGTTCTGGGCGACCTCGCGTTCCTCCCCGACCGTGGCGGCCACGTCGACCCGGCGGAACTTCGGGTCGTCGCTGGCATTCGTCTCTCCGGTGCCGATCCCGATCGCCATCGACAGGCCGAGGTCGTCCATGAGGCGATCCTGGACGGCGGAGGCCCGGCGCATGCCGAGATCGCGGTTGTAGCGCTGCGAACCCGGCGACGTGGCCCGCCCGGTGACGCCGACGCTGATGTCGTCGACGGGCACGTCGAAGGGCCTGCCGGGCTGGCGCAGCTGACGGAAGCGGTCCTCGAAGTCGAGGATGTGCGCCTCGACGGCGGGGTTGATCTCCGCGCTGTCGTGGCCGAACCCCGGGATCTGTCGGATGAGCTGTGCCGGCCTCACCCGGTGCGTCTCCGGCTGGTCGACGTCGCGCGCGTCGAGTTCGGCGGCGCCTCCCGTCACCGACGAGCGTAGTCGTGGCGCACCGCGCGGCACCCACTGCGCGGTGATGATGGTGTTCGCCTCTTCAGGGGTGTCGACGTGGCGTACCTGCACGTCGCAGGTCGCCCGGTGCGGCGCGAAGCCCGCCTCGTTGAGGACGAAAGCGTGCTTCTCCTTCCACCCGTCGGAGACGGCATTGCTGAACCTCCCGACCCACTGCTGCTGCTGGTCCTCCGGCCACGCGAAGTCGTTCAGTTGCTCGCGGCTCCAGCGGTGACGCACGAACTCCTTGCGCCGCATCATGGCCCGCTCGAACGGCTTGAAGATCACGTGCACCTTCAGGATGGCGGTGACCTTGCCAACCGCGGGCGACGGCCCGACCGGCTCATACCGGAGGTCGAAGCGGGGCCCGCCGTGGAGGAAGGTCGTGTTGCCGAAGTCCGGCAGGAGCTGCGGCGCAGGACCGTGCCCGGACGGAGGCGTGACCCCCGGCGCGGGCGCCGGCGCAGGGGCGGGCGCCTGGCGTTGGACGGCCGCCTCCTCCCCGCGGACGCCCTCCAGCATCGTGGTGACCGCCCTGTTCCCGGCTTCCCGCTGGAGGGCTGGAAGAAGCCCGGCGGTGACCTGTCTGCCGCCGGCAGCCGGTCCCCGGGGCAGCGCGAGTCGGTCAGCGCGCTGGACGTCGTCGGTCCGGCCGGCGGGCGGCGACCGACGCTCGCCCCGGTCGGCGGCAATGGGTCCCCTCCCGTGCACCTCGTGAGTATCTCAGGAGCCGACGACTCGGACGGTATGCCCCGTGGAGGAACCTTCGGCCAGGGATGCGTTCCCGATCGGGCAACCCGCCCCACCAACCGGTGCTCCTGGGCGGCTGACGGTGCCCGCCCCCGGCAAGGAGTCGCCTATGGCGGCGGGGGGGCCGGTGCGTCGGCGAGCGGGCCGCCGGCCGCGCTCGCGCGACCTCCGGCGGGTGCGTGCTCCCGCGGCCCGGCGGGATCGCTCCCAGGCCGTCCGGGCGTGGCCGGAGGGGCAGTCGCCCCGGGCAGCGATCGGGCTGGCCCAGCCGACTCGGGAGCGCCGGGCGCATCCGTACCGGGGCGCGCAGGCGGGGTTGCGGGGGTCCTCTCCGGCGTGGGGCGCTGCGCTGCCGGGCTCTCCTGGGCCCCCCCGGCGGTGTCGTGGCAGGCGGCCGGCCGCGCTCCTCGGGTCGTCGGCCGGGGGCCGCGCCGCCGCCCGGCTCGGCGGGGATGCGGGCGGGGGTGCCCGCCGTCTCGTCCCGGGCCCGGTCCAGCCCGTCGCCAGCCCGGTCCTCGCGGACCTCCTCGACGGTGGGTGCCTGCGGGGCTTGCGGGTCGGTGGTGCCCTGCCCGTCTCCCTCGCCGCCACCCGCCGGCACGGCGGGGGACGGGGCCGGCAGTCCGGGGTCGTCGGATCGACCGCCGATGTCCGGGGGGCTGGCGGGGCTGTGGTCGGCGCGGCGCTCCCATGCGCTGCCGATCCGCTCGGGCAGGTCCGCGGCAACGGCCCCGGCGCTCAGGGCCGCCGCGGTCGTCAGCGCGAGCGCGGCCTTCGCGCCCAGCCCCAGCGCGGCGAGCTTCCCGACGGCCCCGGCCAGCATCGCGCCGGACAGCGCCGGGGCCCGCCGCCACGACGGTCGCCTCGCGGGCGGCGTGCGGCGCCGGGCCGCGGGTGCCGGGGCGGGCTTCTCGGCCGGGAGGTCTGCGGGCAACCCGTCGGCGAACACCCTCGCGAGGGCCGCATCCGGCCGGGGAGCGCAGTCGTGGGCGACGGTCCGCAGCTGAGCCAGCAGCGTTGCGAGGCCGTCGAGGTCCGCCCGGCCCTGCGGCACCCGGCCGGCGACGAGGTCGTCGACCGTGCGGTCGTCGAGTTGCGCGCGCATGTCGTCCGGGCAATCGCTGCGGGGACTCACGCGGATACGCCTTCGTGCGACAGCTTTCTGCGCAGCGCCTCGAGGGCCCGGTGCTGCAGCGACTTCACGGCGCCGGGCTGCTTGCCGAGGATCCCCGCGGTCTCCGCGATGCTCAGGTCGGCGACGACGCGCAGGGTCAGCACGGCCCGCTGGTCGGGGGGAAGACCGTCGAGCAGGGCCATGGCCTCCCCACCGGCGAGGCGCGCGAGGGCGTCGTCCTCCACGTCACCGCCGGCGCGGGGGTCGACGCTGCGGTCGAGCGGGGCGGTCGCCAGCGTGCGCGCACGCCGCCGGCGGTCGTCGACGAGGCGGTGGTGGGCGATGGTGAACAACCACGACCGGAAGCCGTCACCGTCGCCGGTGAACGCGCCAAGACGCCGGAACGCGCCGAGGAACACCTCGTTCGTGAGCCCCTCGGGGTCCTCCGCCCCCTGCGCGCGCAGGTAGCCGCAGACCGCCGCCGAGAAATGGCGGTAGAGGCGCGCGAACGCCCAGGGGGCGTTCGCCTGCGCGGCGGCCACGAGCTGGCCCACGGCGTCGGATTCCATCGGCTCCCTGGAGTGTCGGTCGCCCGCGACGCCGCCTTGAGCGGACGCCGCCGGGGCCCGACACCGAGGTGCCGGGCCCGTCGGGTCGGTCAGGCGCTTATAGACCGAGCGCGCGGGCGAGGAAGGTGGCCATCTGGCCCCGGGTCACCTGCTGCTGGGGGCGGTAGGTGCCGTCGGCGTAGCCCTTGGCGATGCCGGCGGCGGCGACGGCCTCGATGGCCGCCTGGTGGGTGTTGCCGGCGATGTCGCGCAGTCCGCTGGCCGGTGCGGGGGCGAGGTCGAGCGCGCGGGCGAGGAAGGTGGCCATCTGGCCACGGGTCACCTGCTGCTGGGGGCGGTAGGTGCCGTCGGCGTAGCCGTTGGCGATGCCGGCGGCGGCGACGGCCTCGATGGCCGCCTGGTGGGTGTTGCCGGCGATGTCGCGCAGTCCGCTGGCCGGTGCGGGGGCGAGGTCGAGCGCGCGGGCGAGGAAGGTGGCCATCTGGCCACGGGTCACCTGCTGCTGGGGGCGGTAGGTGCCGTCGGCGTAGCCGTTGGCGATGCCCCTGACCACCACCGCGACGATCGACGCGGCGTGGGCGTTGCCGACGATGTCGGGCAGGCTCGCAAGGACGCAGCGGGCGACCGCGGCCTTCTGCTCGTCGCTGTCCGCCGGCGACGGCGTCCCCTCGTCCTCGGGCACGTAGGTCTCGTCCACCTCCGCCGTCACGGTGTCGGTCTCGGGCACCTCGTTCTCGTCCTCGTCGGGGACCTCGGTGTCGTCGCCGCCCCGGTCGGGCAGGCAGTGCGCGACGGGGTTGCCGGGGGTGCGATCCGGCGGCCCTTGCCGGGGAGCGCCGAACGGCGGCGCGGCGGCTGCCGGCACCGCCAGCAGAACGGCCAGGGCGAGGGCGACGAGAGTCGTCGCGGCGGTCCGGGTTGCGGTCATGGAGTCGGTCCTTCTCACGTCGGGGTAGGTCGCTTTCCGTACTCCCGTGATCGGTCGGGCCCGCCCTCAGAGGTACGCCCGGAGGAGGGCCACTTCCCGAACCCCTCAATGCGACTAGTGCAGCGCCCGGTGAGAACAGGGGGAACGCCGCGCCCGGTCCTCCTATGGTCTCGAGCAGGGGACCGTCGGACGAGAGGCGCAAGGGGTGTGAGCGAAGGCTACGTGCTGTGGTTCACCGGCCTGTCAGGGGCGGGCAAGTCCACCGTGGCCGGTCTCGTCGAGGCCGAGCTGCGCCGGCGCGGGGCCCCGGTGGAGTCGCTCGACGGCGACGAGGTGCGCACGTCGATGTCCAAGGGCCTCGGCTTCTCGCGGGAGGACCGCGACACGAACGTCCTGCGCATCGGCCTCGTCGCCCAGCTGCTGTCCCGCCACGGCGTCGGGGTGATCACTGCGGCGATCTCGCCGTACGCCGACACCCGCGCCAAGGTCCGGGCGATGACGACGAACTTCACCGAGGTGTTCGTCGACGCTCCCTTGCAGACCTGCATCGACCGTGACGTGAAGGGGCTCTACGCGAAGGCGCTCGCCGGCGAGATCGGCGACTTCACCGGCATCTCCGACCCCTACGAGCCACCGACCGATCCAGAGCTGCACCTCCACACCGACCGGGAGCGCCCCGAAGAGTCGACCGAGCGTGTCATCGCCTACCTCGAGCAGCGAGGCTGGCTCCCCGCCGGCTCCGCTCCTCCGGCCCACGGCTAAGACTTTCCGTGAGGCTCACGCGGTGACCTGGCAGGCGTGGGTGACGCTCGCGGTCGTCGCCGCCACCGTCGGGGTGCTCGCCCGCAACCTCGTGCCTCCGGCGGTCGCCGTCCTCGGCGCGACGGTGGCGCTGCTGCTCGTCGGCGTGATCGACGCCGATCAGGCGTTCACCGGCTTCGCGAACCCCGCCCCCGTCACCGTGGCGGCCCTCTACGTCCTCGCCCGCGCGGTCGAGGTCACGGGTGTCCTCGACCCGCTCATCACCCGGATCCTCGGCAACCACCGGGCGGACACGGCCGGCGTCGCGGGAAGCGGGCCTCCTCCCGGGACCTTCGGGCGCCTCGCGCGCCTCGTGGCACCGACCGCGGCCATGTCGTCGGTGCTCAACAACACCCCGATCGTGGCGATGACCGCCCCCCAGGTCGCCGACTGGGCGGCGCGACGCGGCGAGTCGGGGTCGCCGCTGCTCATGCCCCTGTCGTTCGCGGCGATCCTCGGCGGCACGGTCACCGCCATCGGCACCTCCACGAACCTCGTCGTCTCCGGGTTGCTCGAGAACGCCGGCCAGGCCCCCCTCGGCATGTTCGAGATCACCCGGGTCGGAGTGCCGCTCGTACTTGGGGGCGTGCTGCTCCTCCTCTTCCTCGCCCCGCGGGTGCTCCCCTACCGGCAGGCGGCGCTGCAGACGTTCGAGGAGAGCATCCGCGAGTTCAGCGTCGCCATGCGGGTCCTGCCGGGCGGCCCGCTGGACGGTGCGACGGTGGAGGTGGCGGGGCTGCGCCACCTCCAGGGCGTGTTCCTCGCCCGCATCGACCGCGGCAAGCAGCTCATCGCGCCGGTCGATCCCGACGAGCCGCTTGCCGGCGACGACGTCCTCACGTTCGTGGGCAAGGTGTCGCAGATCGTCGACCTGCAGACCAAGCGCGGCCTCGTGACCACCGAGGAGCACCACCTCGCCGGGCTGAAGGACGAACGCCAGGCCTTCTTCGAGGCGGTCATCGGCCAGAGCTCCTCACTCGTCGGCCGGACGCTCAAGTCGGTGGGCTTCCGCGGACGCTACGACGCCGTCGTGCTCGCGATCCACCGGGCCGGCCAGCGGGTCGACGCGAAGCTCGGCGAGGTGACGCTGCGGCCGGGCGACACGCTGCTGCTCCTCGCCGACCAGAGCTTCTACGCGCGCTGGCGGGAGTCCCAGGACTTTCTGCTCGTCGCCCGCATCGGTGGCACGCCGCCGGGGCGCATCCGCAAGGCTCCGCTCGTCGGAGGCATCGCCCTCGCGATGATCGTGCTCGCCACGACCGGCGTCATGCCGATCCTCAACGCCGCGCTCGTCGCGGCCTTCGCGCTCGTCGCCGTCGGGGCCCTCACGCTGCGGGAGGCACGCGACGCCGTCGACCTCAACGTCATCGTGCTCATCGCCGCCGCGTTCGGCCTCGGGGAGGCGGTGATGACGACCGGACTCGCCGACCGCCTCGCGAGCCTGCTCGTCGGCAGCCTCGAGGGCTACGGGACGCTCGGTGCGCTCGTCGGCGTCGTCCTCGCCACGATCATGCTCACCGAGCTGATCACGAACAACGCCGCGGCGGTGCTCATGTTCCCGATCGCCGTGTCGACCGCCGGCCAGGTGGGTGGCAGCCCGCGCGGCTTCGCGATCGCGGTCGCCGTCGCGGCGAGCGCGTCCTTCCTCACCCCGATCGGCTACCAGACGAACACGATGGTCTACGGGCTCGGCGGTTACCGCTTCGGGGACTATGTACGGCTCGGCCTGCCGCTCACGGTCCTCGTCGTCGTCATAGTGGCCGCCGTCGTGCCACTCGGCTGGCCATGAACGGTTCGCCCCGCGTGGAGGGATCGGTGACACTACAACCCATGGCATACGCGCTCAGCCACCTCGACGCGCTCGAAGCCGAGGCTGTCCACATCTTCCGGGAGGCCGTCGCCGAGCGCGAACGCCCCGCGCTGCTGTTCTCCGGCGGCAAGGACTCCGCCGTTCTGCTGCGGCTGGCCGAGAAGGCGCTCCGCCCCGGGCGGTTCCCGTTCCCCGTCGTGCACATCGACACCGGACACAACTTCCCCGAGGTGATCGCCTTCCGCGACCGGGCGGTCGAGCGGCTCGGCGAGCGGCTGATCGTCGCCAGCGTGCAGGACTCCATCGACGCGGGGCGCGTGGTCGAGGACAACGGTCCGCGCGCCAGCCGCAACCAGCTGCAGACCGTCACGCTGCTCGACGCGATCGCCGAGCACGGCTTCGACGCGCTGTTCGGGGGGGCCCGCCGCGACGAGGAGCGCGCCCGCGCCAAGGAACGGGTGTTCAGCCACCGCGACGAGTTCGGGCAGTGGGACCCGAAGAACCAGCGCCCGGAGCTCTGGAACCTCTACAACGCGCGCTGCCGCAAGGGCGAGCACTTCCGGGTCTTCCCCATCTCCAACTGGACGGAGATGGACGTCTGGCAGTACGTCGCGCGTGAGCGCATCGAGCTGCCGGAGATCTACTTCTCCCATCAGCGCGAGGTCTTCAACCGCGACGGCATGCTCTACGCCGTGAGCGAGTTCGTGCAGCGCCTTGAGGGCGAGGAGCCGTTCACCGAGACGGTGCGCTTCCGCACCGTCGGAGACATGACGTGCACCGCCGGGGTGAAGTCGACGGCGTCAACGCTCGACGAGGTGATCGCCGAGGTCGCTACCGCCGACATCACCGAACGGGGCGCCACCCGCGCCGACGACCGCGTGAGCGAGGCGGCGATGGAGGACCGCAAGCGAGAAGGCTACTTCTAGCCATGCCGGTCACCGACATGCACCCGCTGTCGCCCACCGCGCTCGACATGGACCTGCTGCGCTTCTCGACCGCCGGCAGCGTCGACGACGGCAAGTCGACGTTGATCGGCCGGCTCCTCCTCGACAGCAAGCAGATCTTCGTCGACCAGCTCGCGCACGTGGAGCAGGCCAGCCGCCGGCAGGGCTTCGACCGCACCGAGCTCGCCCTGCTCACCGACGGCCTCCGCGCCGAACGCGAGCAGGGCATCACGATCGACGTCGCCTACCGCTACTTCGCCACGCCGCGGCGCAAGTTCATCATTGCCGACACCCCCGGCCACCCGCAGTACACCCGCAACATGGTGACGGGCGCGTCGACGACGAACCTCGCCGTCGTGCTCGTCGACGCCCGCAACGGGATGACCGAGCAGTCGCGCCGCCACGCGTTTCTCGCCAGCTTGCTGCGCATCCCCCACCTCGTCGTCTGCGTGAACAAGATGGACCTCGTCGGGTGGTCCGAGGCACGTTTCGAGGAGATCCGCACGCAGTTCACCGCCTTCGCAGCCAAGCTCGCGGTCGCCGACGTCGTGTTCATCCCCATCTCGGCGCTGCACGGCGACAACGTCGTGGACCGCAGCACGCACATGCCCTGGTTCGGGGGCACGCCGCTGCTCTACCACCTCGAGCACGTGCACATCGCCAGTGACCGCAACCTCGTCGACGTCCGCTTCCCCGTCCAGTGGGTTATCCGGCCGCAGACCGACGCCCACCACGACTACCGCGGCTACGCCGGCCAAGTCGCCGGCGGGGTGCTGAAGCCCGGCGACGACGCGGTCGTGCTGCCCTCGGGGCTCGAGGCGATGATCAGCGCGGTGGAGACCTTCGACGGCCCGCTCGCCGAGGCGTTCCCCCCCATGAGCGTCGTCGTGCGCCTCGCCGACGACATCGACGTGTCCCGCGGCGACATGGTCTGCCGGCCCGGCAACCGTCCCCACGTCGGCCAGGACCTCGACGCGATGGTCTGCTGGATGGCCGAACGGCCACTCGAGCCACGGCGGATGTACGCGCTCAAGCACACCACCCGGTCCGCGCGTGCGATGGTCACGGACCTTCGCTACCGGCTCGACGTGAACACGCTGCACCGCGACGAGACGGCCACCCGCCTGTCGCTCAACGACATCGGCCGGGTCCGGCTGCGCGCCACGGCGCCGATCTGCTACGACCCCTACGCCCGCAACCGCACGACCGGCAGCTTCATCCTCGTCGACGAGCAGGCGAACACGACGGTCGGCGCCGGCATGCTCACCGACCCCGGTCTCGCCGGTGGGTAGGTCTCGTCGAGCCGGTGATCCTGCGCCGTGTGAAGGCTAGCGCGCGAGCGCTCGCCGTGCCGGTCACCCGCGGACGCGAACCCGTCTCGGGGCTGCCGCTGCCGCCGGTGCTGCTGCGCGCCGGCGGCGCGCACTTCCGTGCTGACGCCGACTTCGTGGCAGGCGGCCGGCGCGACGCGCGCAGGCTCGCCGAGCTCGGCCTCCTCGACGAGGGCACGAGCCTGCTCGACCTCGGTTGCGGCGCGGGGCGCCTCCTGATCGGGATCGCCGCCGAGCTCGGGGCGATCCGCTCCTACCGCGGCATCGACGTCGACCAGCGGGTGATCCGCTGGAGCAGCCGCCACCTCGCGCCCCGTGCGCCGTTCGCCGCCTTCGGCGCCCTCGACGTGCGCAACGCGCGCTACAACCCTTCAGGGGCGGCGCTCGACGACCGCTTCCGCCTACCCGTCGCCGACCGCGCCGTCGACACGGTCTACGCCTACTCGCTGTTCTCCCACATGACGGCCGGCGACGTCGGCGTCTACCTCGGGGAGATCCGCCGTGTCCTCGACGCGGGCGGCAGCGCCGTGTTCACCGCCTTCGTGGAGGACGGCGTCCCCGACGAGGCGGTCAACCCGCCCGGCTACGGGCCGCTGGCGTGGCGCGGGGCGCTGCACTGCGTGCGCTACGAGCGGGGCTACCTCGGGGCGCTGCTGGACGCGGCGGGCCTCACGGTCACCGGCTTCCGCCACGGCGGCGAGACCGACGGCCAGTCGCTCTACGTCGTCACGCCGGCCGTGCCGACCTGAGCGGGTCTCCTCCCGCCGCATGCCACAATCGATCCCATGTCCACCGATGCCGCTGAACGGCTGCGCACGGCGCTTGCGCTGTTCGACGACGGGGTCGAGCTCATGCGGGGCAATCTGCGCCGGCGTCATCCCGAGGCCGGCGCGGCAGAGATCGAGCGCCTGCTCGCCGAGTGGCTGGCCGAGAGGCCCGGGGCCGAGCACGGCGACGGGGTCGGCCGGCCTCGTGCCCTGCGCCGGTGAGCGACCGCCTCGCCGACGTCCTTCGCGAGGTCGCGGCCGCCCTCAACGCCCGCGGGGTGAGATTCGCCCTGGTCGGTGGCCTGGCGGTGTCTGTCCGCACGGAACCGCGGTTCACCCGCGACGTCGATCTCGCGGTCGCCGCGGCGGATGACCGCGGTGCCGAGGCGGTCGTCGGCGCGCTCGCACCGCGGTACGAGCCGGTCGCGGTCCTCGAGCACGAAGCGCTCGAGCGCCTGGCCGCCGTGCGGCTCGCTCGTGCGGGTCAGTCCCCGGCAGGCGTGGTTGTTGATCTGCTGTTCGCGTCCTCCGGGGTAGAGCAGGAGATGGTCGAGACGGCGGAGCCGCTGGAGGTCTTCACCGGCACGCGCCTCCACGTGGCTCGAACCGGGCACCTCTTGGCGCTCAAGGTGCTTGCGCGAGACGATCGCCGCCCCCAGGACGAGGTCGACTTGCAAGCCCTCCTCTCCGTGGCCGGTGCCGACGATCTCGTCCTCGCGGAGGAGATGCTCCAGCTCATCGTGCGTCGGGGAGCCAACCGGGGGCGCCAACTCGTCGCGGAGTGGAAGGACCTCGTCCGGGGGCACGGTGACGCAACGGCGCCAGGCGATGCGGCCGGCGACGCGACCGACCGGTGATGTCCTCGACGCGGACGGCAGCGCGGTTTTCACCGCCTTCGTGGAGGTTGGAGGACGCGTCCCCGACGAGGCGCTCAACCCGCCCGGCTACGGGCCGCTGCCGTGGCGCGGCGCGCTCGAACAGCGACTGGCCGTCGGTCTCGCCGCCGTGGCGGAAGCCGGTGACCCGTGAGAGAGTGCGCAGTCGACCATGACCGTTGCTCTTGGAAGGACGCCATTGTGACGGTGTGACGGTTGAGAACCCGAACGGGGGTGGCAAGGGCCCGGAAAAGTGGCTACTCTGGTCACCCAGAGGGGTCAAGGATACCCCCACTAGGGGGGGCATGCGGTGCATGTCCGAGTCTGAGGCATCTCAGCGCCAGGCGAACTCAAAGACGGACGCGCACGTCGAAGGGCGGGGGGAACGTGTCGGAGGAGAGCCGGTCGATTCCGGAGCATAGGGCAGACTCCGTCGGCGCTGCAGCCGTTGAGCCGCAAGGGGCCAGGGAGGACGGCCAGCGTTGGAGTAGCGCCTCCTTGCGCCGCCTCCTCGTTGGCCTCGATGTCGGCGCGTTACTCATGGCCTGGGCTGTCGCCCTGGTCGCTCCGCGGGCAGGCCAGGACGCGAGGACGCTGGTCGCCGCCGTTCTCGAAACGGTGGGCATCACCGGGATGGGGATGGCGCTCATCACTTCTCAGCGGCTGTATCAGACGCGGGTCTGCGCGATCAAGGTGGTGGAGCACACCCGCCTCGCCCGCGCGACCTTGGCCTGCGGGGTTGGCGCCTGGCTTCTTGGTTCGACGACGGCGGCGACGGTCACACCCCTTGCCGCCGCGGCAGGCACAGCCCTGGCATTCCTTTTGCTTGTCATGCTGAGAGGTGGCTACCGGGCGTGGTTGCGCGCACTCCGCTGCAGCGGCCAGCTCTTCCGGAACGTCGTGCTGGTCGGGACGGGTCCGGAAACCTGCCGGCTGGCCCAGTTGTTGCACGACCACCCGGAGCTTGGCTTTCGCGCCGCCGGGGTCGTCGGGGATGACGCAGCCGCCCGTGAGCTCGCGTTGGACGTGCCCTATCTCGGTGGACTGGACCGGACGGTCACGGCCTTGCGCGAGAGCAAGGCCTCAGGGGCGGTGGTCGCGACGACGTGCCTTGGTCTCGACGTGCTGAACGCCGTCGTTCGCCAGCTTCTGGCCGCCGACGTGCACGTGCACCTGTCGCCGGGCTTGCAGGGGGTGGCTCACCGGCGGCTGCGTTCCCAAGCGTTCGCCTACGAGCCGATGTTCTACCTCGAGCAGGCGACCCTGGGCCCCTGGGAGTTCGCCGCCAAGCGCGTCCTTGACGTATCTGTCGCCGGCGTCGCCCTGCTCTTGGCGTTGCCGTTGCTCGCTGTGGCAGCTCTTGCCATCAAGGTCCACGACCGTGGTCCGGTCATCTTCCGCCAGGAACGGGTGGGCCGAAACGGGCAGCTCTTCACGATCTACAAGTTGCGCACCATGGTCCCGGACGCCGAGGCGATGCTGGAGCCGCTCCGCGCGCGGAACGAGCGCCACGGCCCGCTGTTCAAGCTCGGCGACGACCCTCGAGTCACTGCCGTAGGCCGCGTGCTGAGGAAGCTGCACGTCGACGAGTTGCCGCAACTCCTCAACGTCCTCCGGGGCACGATGAGCCTTGTGGGCCCCCGTCCGGCGTTGGCTGACGAAACGGAGCTGTTCAGCGACGCGCTGCGGGCTCGAACGCGGATCCTGCCGGGGATGACCGGGCTATGGCAGGTGGAGGCGAACGACAAGCCGGAGTTCTCCGCATACGAGCGGCTGGACCTGTTCTACGTGGAAAACTGGTCGATCGGCCTGGACATCGCCATCCTCTTCTCAACGGCCGAGGTCCTTATCGTCCGCGCACTCAGCGACCTGCGCGAGGCTCGGCGACGTCCCGCAGCTCACCGGCCCCTGGGCCTGCGGTTGTCGCGTCCGGGTCGCGCCCCCCTGGAAGGCAACGCGTCTAAAGCCGCTTGACGCCTCGCCCCAGGCGCTGGCGCGCCAGCTCGCCGCCCATCCGAGCGAGGAACGCCGAGTTCGTCGCGAGGTAGCGGCGGGTCAGCCGCCGGGGCTCCTGGCACAGGCGGTAGAGCCACTCGAGGCCGAGGCGCTGCATCCACGCCGGTGCCCGCCGCAGGTTGCCGGCGAAGTAGTCGAATGCCGCTCCGACGGCGAGCATCGCTGCGCTGACCGTGCCCTGATGATCCGCCACCCAGCGCTCCTGGCGCGGACAGCCCCGCCCGACGAGGACGACACCCGCTCCCGACTCGTGGATGCGCCGAACGTCCTCCTCGTCTTCTTCCGGCGTCGCCTCGCGGAAGCGGTCGGGCTGGACCCCGGCGACTTGCAAGCCGACGTGCCGGCGCTCCAGCGCCCGCGCACAAGCCCGGGCCGTCTCCTCCGTGCTGCCGTAGAGGTAGACGCTCACCCCCTGACGTGCCGACTCCGCACAGACCCGGTCGACGAGGTCAGGTCCGCTGACGCGGTCGGCCAGTCCCGTGGCGTGCAGCAGGTTCATGGCCCACCGCACCGGCTGGCCGTCGGGTGCCACGATGGCAAGGGAGTTGACCTGCGCGGCCAGCGACGGGTCGTTGACGCACTCCATGAGCCCGTGCACGGCGAGGGCGGAAAGGCCCAGGGAGCGGTGTGCGCGGGCCGCGTCGAGAACTGCGGCGCAGGCCTGCTCGTAGTCGATGACGCTGATCCCGACGCCGAAGACGTCGACCTTGTCGGGGGAGGTTAGTCCCACCGCTGCACGCCGTGTCGGTAGATGTCCTCGAGGATGGCTCTGGTGTCGTAGCGCACTCGCCACTGCGGATAGTGGCCCTGGAAACGCCGGACGTCGCTGATCCACCACTGATGGTCGCCAATCCGGGGCTCTTGGCGATAGGTCCACGCCAGCTTGCGACCGGCCAGTTCCTCGCAGACTTCGATGGCTTCGAGCATCGAGCAGTTGCTGAACCGTCCCCCTCCGATGTTGTAGACCTCTCCCACACGGGGGGCGCGGTAGAAGGCATCGAACGCGGCAAGCAGGTCCTCGCTGTGGATGTTGTCCCGCACTTGCTTGCCCTTGTACCCGAACACCGTATAGCCGGTGCCGGTCACCGTGCACTTCATGAGATACGCGAGGAAACCGTGCAGCTGCGTACCGGCGTGCGACGGGCCGGTCAGGCAGCCGCCCCGGAAGGCAGCCGTGCGCATGCCGAAGTAGCGGCCGTACTCCTGCACGAGGACGTCGGCGGCCACCTTCGACGCGCCGAACAGGCTATGGGTGGTCGCATCGATGCTCATGGTCTCATCGATACCGTGGGTGGCGTAGCGGTGGCTTGCTTCGACCTCCCAGCGGCTGTCGAACTCGACGAGTGGCAGAGCGTTGGGGCGGTCGCCGTACACCTTGTTCGTTGATGTGAAGATGAACACGGTCTCTGCGCAGAACTCCCGCGCGGCTTCCAGCAAAACGAGCGTGCCGTTGGCGTTGACCGTGAAGTCGGTCATCGGATCGGAGGCGGCCCAGTCGTGAGACGGCTGCGCCGCGGTGTGGAGCACTAGAGCGATGTCCTGCCCGTACTCCGCGAAGATGCGCTGGATCGCCCCCACGTCGCGGATGTCCGCCTCGTGGTGCTGGTAGTTGCCGTAGGCGGCCATGAGCGCTTTGACGCTCCAGGCGGTGGAGGCCTCCTTGCCGAAGAACCGCGCTCTCATGTCGTTGTCGATGCCGACGACGACGTCGGCCCGCGGCGCGTAGAAGCGCACCGCCTCGGAACCGACCAGGCCCCCCGACCCGGTCACCACCACCACCACGCTCATCGAGTCTCCTGCCAGCCGTTACGGCACGTCGTGTACCCGTTTTCGAGCTTCCGCCTCATCTTTCCTGGGGCCCATCGATGTGGGGCGCGCAATCTTCACCACTTCGCCATGTCTGCTCACCCGCGCGTCCTGCCAGATTCGCCCCCATACGGCCCGCTCGACGGGTAGGAGCGCAGCCGCCCGCGCTGCAGGGCGAGGCGTCGTAGGGTTCGCGCCGGATCCATGATCAACGCCGGTGCTGCCCACCACACCGCGTGCAGGGGCTGGCCCTCAGCTAGGGCCACGCCCGCGGCGCGGTAGCAGTACGCTGCGGTGTCAATCCACCAGTGGCGAACCGCTTGGCCTCGTCCGCGTTCGAAATCGGCGAACGTGAGCGTGTCCCCCGCCGCCCGCGCAGCGGTTCGTGCGACGAGGTAGCGGGCGCCTTGCCGTTGCGAGCGGAAGTAGCGGGCACTGCTGCTTCCACCGTGCATGCGATAGCCGCCCAAGACCTCCTCGACGCACCCGAGGAAGCCAGCAGCCGCAATCCGTGACACGAAGTCGAGGTCCTCCACGCCTCCCGGGGCATGCCGATGCAGATCCTCGTCGAAGAGGCCGACCCGATCAATAACCGCACGGCGGACGAGGAGGGAGGAGATGGGGAACGGGTTGAGCCGCGCTTCCCGTATCGCGCGCTGCTCTGCCGGCCCCACGCGGTGGCCCGCTACGCCGAGGACGCGGCCCTCTGCACCGACGTGGTGCATGAGCGCTCCCACGCCGGTCCATTCCGGATGCTCTTCGAGCACGTCCAGCTGTCGACTAAGCTTGGTGGGATCCCAAACGTCGTCGGCGTCGAGGAATGCGACGTACTCACCGGCGGACTCGGCGATGGCGCGGTTGCGGGCGGCCGACACGCCGGCGTTCGGTTGCACGATGACGCGCAGTCGCGGATCGGCGATCTCCTGCAGGACCGCCAGGGTGCCGTCGGAGGAGCCGTCGTCGACGACGATGACCTCGACGTTGGCGTGTGTCTGATCCAGGGCGCTGCCGACGGCGGAGCAGACGAACTGCTCGGCGTTGTAGGCGGGGATGACCGCGCTCACCAGCTGACTCTGGAAGTTCACGACCTCAGCTCTCCCGGACTGGATCTTTTTGGCGGTACGCGAGTAGCCACGCTTCCGCCAGCTTTTGATACTCCGGGTCCGCCTGGGTGAGCCGGCGGACGACCGCTCGGGATAGTGGTTGGGTGAGTGCGATGGCGGTGCGTCCGAGGGAAGTTAAGTCGCCGGCCCGGACTGCCCGAAGGTACGCACGGGCGGCCAGCCACCGCTGTCCCCCCAGCAACGGGGCCCAAGCCGACCAGCGGTGAAAGAGGGCCAGGTCGCGCCCGGCCGCGTCGTTGTCAGGGTCGTAACGATCTTTGATCAGTTTGAAATCCTTTAACGCCTCGTGTGCGGCTGTCGTCCTATTCTCGCCATGAAGCCGATAAGCCACGGCGGGGTAGTCGTCCGAGGCGGCCAAGCCTGCGGTGCGGGAGAGACGGATCCACAGGTCCCAGTCCTCCAACTGGTTAAAGGTCGGGTCGAACAAACCCGCATCGTGCAGGGCGCTTGCGTGGACGATGACGCTGGAGCAGCTGCCCGGGATCACGCATGCGGACAAGAGTGCCTCATGAGCCCATTGCGGCTCTGGGGCCCTGCCCCCGCCCACGACGCGCAGCGCGGAGTCGACGATGACGGTGCCCGAGTAACACCATCGGCGGTTGGTCTCGTGCAACAGACGTAACTGGCGCGCCAGCTTCGTCGGTGCCCACAGATCGTCGTCGTCGCAGAATGCGAGCCACTCGTTTGCGGCTGCAGCGATCCCCTGGTTCCTGGCCTCCGCCGGGCCCCGCGATTCCTCGTTGCGGATGACCCGCACTCGAGGGTCGCGAACCTCCGGACAGTCGTGGGAGAGCACTCGCCGAGAGCCGTCGTCGATGACGATGATCTCGAGGTTGACGTCGCGCTGCGCGAAGATGGATCGCAGCCCTACCGAGAGAAGCTCGGGCCGGTTGCGCGTCGGCACAACGACTGTGGCAGCGTCGATGCTCACGAATGCCCTCTGTGGCCTATGACGCGATCCTCCGCTATACCGCGCTGCAACAACCACCAACAGTAGCCCGTGTCGGCCACTGCGGCGATTGCCGAAGCGGCCAGCACACCAGACACGCCGAAGAACAGCATGAGCAGGAGGCCAAGCGGTAGGACAACGACCGTTGCGAGCACTTGGCCCCGGAAGATCAAGTTCGGCCGCTCCAGTGCGCGCAGCGCAACCGCGATGCCGAGATGCGACGCAGTTGCGAAGCTGAGCACGGCCAGCCACAGCAGCAGTGGAAAGCCCAGGTCGTACTGCCCTCCGTAGAGCCCTCGGGCGAGGGCGTCACCAAACGCCAGCAGCCCGACGGCGTACACCGCTCCACCGACAATGCCTGCTGCGAGGACACCCGTCCCTAGCGGACCGTCGCGATCCTCCGCGCGTGCGCGCACCAGACCCGGCAATAAGACGGTGGCGACCGCGGCCCCGGTCTGCCACAGCGGCATGATGAGGTTGATCGCGGCCTTGAACGTGCCCGCTGCCGCCAGGCTCAGGAAGATCGGCATGAGCAGCATGAGGACGTTGGAGTTCGCCCAGTTGAGCCCGCCAGTACCGAGGGCCCATCGCCCGTACTCCCAGTGGGCAGCCAGCATCTGTGAGAAGTCAAACCGTTCACCCGCGTCCCGAAGACGTAGGCGCCAGCGGAGCCACGAGGCCGTGAAGAGGCTGGCCGCGCCCGTCAGCGCGAAGGCCGTGAACACCGACAGTGCACCGGCGCGGTACAGCAGGTAAGCCCCTGGGACGACGATGAGCATGTAGGCCGCACCCGCCGAAACCGCATGACCAAGTCTGGAGCACACGTAGCACGCCCGGCGCATGAGCCACTGGAAGAGGATGAAGGGGGCAGCAACCGCCAGACCGAGCATGGCGGAGGCGAACCCCGCATGGTCGGTCACCGCCGCGATCGCCGCGACGACGAGCAGCGCAGCGCTCACGACGCCGGTAAACGTGAAGTGGCCTCTCAGTACCGCCTCGGCGTAGGCGGAGAAGCGTTCGGTGAAGCGTCCTGCTCCGAAGACCATCATCGGCTCGATCAGCACGGCCTGATGGGTGGTGGCCACGAGGAGGAAGATCCCGAAGGCGACGGCGAAGGCGCCGTACTCGCTGGGCGTCAGCCATCTCGCGAGGAGGATATTGAGCGCGAAGTTCGAGAGGGCGAACAGCGCTTGATCTGCAACCGCCAGCGACACCCGCGGTCCCCACTGCCGGATGCCCGCGAAGGGAGCGGATGTGGTCCGTTGCGGTTGATCCGACACCTGCTACCACGCCGCCGTGGGCTGCTCAAGGTCCACAGGGCTTGACGAAGTCCCGGCGCCAGGCACCACGCCGGTGGAAGGGGCGGCCCGGTTCTGACCCCGCGGGGGGCCACTAGGACCCGGACATCTGCAACGAATCAGCCCCTTCCCCCTCCTTCACGCGGTCTCCAACCGCCTCCGCGACGGCCGCCTCGCTCCACCGTGCCAGGCTCTCCGCGGGCGACCTCCACGGTAGCGCCCGGCTGGCCTCCACGCCCGCGTTGCACGGTCGCTCAAGACCTGACCTGGCGGGGCCGAGGCAACAGGCAACGGTCGTCTCTTGCTGGGACGGCTTCCTGTCCCCCTTGTACGAACCACGGAGCCCCACAATGAAACCAGCCTGCCTGCGGGCCACCACACCAGCCTCACAGCCGGTCCGCCTGTTGACCGCTCTTCTCATTGCCCTCTTGAGCGCGGGGCTGTTTCCGGGGATGTCAGCCGCTGACGCGGCCGGCGCCGGAACCGACCTCGACCGCCTGGCGGGAAGGGATCGGATTGAGACGGCGGTGAACATCTCCCGCGGGGTCTTCCCCGACGGCGCATCCACCGCCGTGTTGGCGCGAGCCGACGCCTACCCCGACGCCCTCGCTGGTGGACCACTGGCTGCTGCACTGGAGGGTCCGATCCTCCTGACCGCCCGCGGCGGGCTGTCGGCCCAGGCCGCCGCGGAACTGCGGCGCCTCGCGCCGACGCGGGTGATCCTCCTGGGCGGCTACTCGGCGCTCGCCGCCTCCATGGAGGAGCAGGTGCGGGCCCAGGGCGTCGCGCAGGTAACCCGCGTTGCCGGGGCCGACCGTTACGAGACGGCGGCGGGCGTCGCACGAGCGGTCGCCAGTAGGGGAACCGTCTCTGCGGTCTACCTGACGGAGGGCGCACACCCTGACCCTCGGCGGGGATGGGCGGACGCGGTGTCTGTTTCGGCACTTGCTTCCCACAAGCGCCAGCCCATCTTGCTGGTCGGTCAGCGCCTTCCCGAACCGACCCGCCTGCTGCTGAGCGAGCTGCGCCCGGGCAAGGCCACCGTCGTTGGCGGCGAGGCCTCAGTTCCTGCCGACGTACTGCAGGCCGTCGCCTCTCTGGGGATTTCGGTCACGAGGATCAGCGGCCCCGACCGCTACGCCACTTCGGCGGCAGTGGCCGACCGAGCGCTGTCTGAGGGCATGGAACCCTCACGCGTATGGCTGGCGACCGGGCGGAACTATCCCGATGCCCTGACCGCAGGGCCGGCAGCCGCACGCAGCGGGTCCTTGCTGCTCCTGGTTGACGGGCGCTCCTACGACCCCACGCGCAACGGCCTAGCCTGGCTCTCGGACAAGCTGTTGACAGTCGAGCAGGTACGCCTGGTTGGCGGCCACGCGGCGATCACCGGCGACGTCCAGGTGCAGCTGGCCCAAAAGCTCAGGAAGGGGCCCAAGGCACCGCAGCCCACGCCCACAACCGAACCTAGTCCCGCACCCGCACCCGCGCCCGAGCCCAGCCCGTCACCCCAGCCGAGCCCCGGCTTGAAGGTCGGCCCCCAGACCGAGACGTGCTCGGGCGTGCGGGTCGCCCCCGGCAACGACCTGCACGCGCTCCTGGCGGGTCATCCCGAGGGCACCACGTTCTGCTTCCAGCCAGGGGAATACCGCCTCGCCGCCGCGCTTCGGCCAAAGAGCGGCCAGCGGCTGATCGGCTCGCCGGGTGCCGTGCTCAACGGCTCGAAACTCGTCACCAACGTGGTGCGTGACGGTACGCGGTGGGTCATCCCCAACCAGACCCAACAGCTGTGGGCGCCGGGAGAGTGCCATCCTGACTATCCCCTCTGCGCTCCTCCTGACCAGGTGTTCATCGACAGTGTGTCGTTACGGCCGGTGGCTACGCTCGCGGCACTGCGCCCAGGCACGTTCTTCTTTGACTACGGGGCCGACAAGATCTTCCTGGCCGACGACCCGACGATCCGCCAGCTGGAGGTCAGCGCCGGTCCGTCGGCAGCCGTCGCCGGTCACCACCGGCAGCAGTGGCCGAGCCCGGTCTCGGACTACGTCGAGGTCGCCAACTTCATCGTCGAGAAGTTCGCCAGCCCCGGGCAGTGGGGAGCCATCGACAGCTTCCATGCGGCAGGATGGCTTGTACGGAACAACGAGGTCCGGTTGAACCACGCGGTCGGTATCCGTCTCGGATCCGACGGACGCATCGCCAGCGGTGTCGCCCGGGGGAATCACGCGCACCACAATGGCCAACTCGGCGTCGGCTCCGGGACCAGCCTCGGCGCACTGATCGAAGGTAACCTCGTTGAGCACAACAACACCGCCGGTTTCCATCCCGGATGGGAGGCAGGCGGCATCAAGGTCGGCGCCACGCGCAACATGACCATCCGCAACAACGTGGTGCACAACAACTTCGGGGCGGGCATCTGGAGCGATGTCGACAACGTGAACCTGCTCGTCGAGGGCAACACTGTCACCGACAATCCCAGCGCGGGCATCTGGCACGAGATCAGCTGGGACGCAGTCATCCGCAACAACTATGTCGCTCGCAACGGTGGATACCATCCGTGGGCCTACGGAGCAGGGATCCAGGTTGCGATCTCTTCCAACGTCGAAGTCTACGGCAACACAGTCGAGGACAACTTCAACGACATCACCGTCATCCAGCAAAACCGTGGCGGCCTTGCACTGGGCAAGTGGGAATCGCGCAACGTCATCGTCCGCGACAACACCATCAAGACAAAGGGTGGCTACACGGGCGCGGCGCAGGACGTCGGCGACCCCAACTGGTACGACACCCACAACATCCGCTTCCAGGGCAACCACTACATCATCGGCACCAATCCAAAGCCGTTCCATTGGAAGGACGCCCGCCGCACACCCGCCGAGTGGCGTGCCTTCGGCAACGACTCGCTGGGCGTGTTCCAGTGACCGTCGCATTACTCCCCTCAGCTCGGCCGGGCGTAGGGCGACACCTCAATCAAGGATGGCGGCGCCACTTCCGGTGAGGACGTGTAGTTGAGACGACCGTGCCCCCGCCGTGGCGGGGGCACGGTCGTTGCCGGCCGGGGTTCGGGGCCGTCAGTCGGTGATCGCGGTGGACGGCGGCTTTGGCGGCCCACCAGCCCTGCAAGCCTGCCCGTCCCTGCTCTAACTAACCGCCACACCGGCCTACCTGCCATCCTCACCTCACGTGGCGCCCGACAGCCATGTGGTGCGTAGCTGCCTGCTCATAGGCGCGCAGTAGCGTCTCTGAGAAGGCGGTGGTGGGCCTCAGCGGACCCGGAGGTATCGGGGCTGGTTCGTTCATGAAACGATCGACGGCGGCCGCCAGGACTCTGGCAGTGGAACCGGGGCTGCTGGGGGCCACGGTGAAGGAAGGGCTCGCTGGCCAATGGCGCACCAGCTCCCTCGGTCCGCCATGAGCCAGACAAACCACCGGTGTCCCGAAGGATAGGGCTTCCGCGACGGCCAAGGTTGATTCGTCATGCAGGGCGGGATGGAGCAGCACGGCGGCCCGCGCGAGGCGCCGATGGAGCTCCTTTCGCTCAACGTGGCCCTCGAAGACCACCCGCTGCTGCAGGCCCCATGCCTTGACCGCTCGCTCCACTCGGCCACGATCTGGCCCGTTGCCGTACACGTGCAGCACCGCGTCCCGGCGGCGCATGTGTCGCAGCGTCCTGACAGCGAGCTTGCAGGCCTTCCAAGGGATGAGACGACCAACGAAGACAACCTCGTGGGTGCGTGCAGGCGGCGGTCCGACCGCCTCGACGGACGCGCAGGCGCCCTGCGGGTAGATGACGGTGCGGCCTGGACTGGCAACCACGGCCGCCGTTTCGACGTTGGCGACCCAGGCCACCGCCGCCTGCCGCTGAAGCCGGGCAATCGGTTGGTGACGAGCCAGGAGCCCCCGCCCTGTCCGGCGGAGCAGGAACTCACCCATGCCTCTGACGCCAAGTTCGGGAATTAGGGGTAACGGCGCCTCCACGCCCCCGCCCAGAGGCCCCCACACGAAAGGCTTGCCGAGCGCGCCCACCCCGGCCCGGGTCCAGTAGGCGCAAAGAGTGGCGTGATGGACCAAATCGAAGTCCACTTCTTCATCGAGCTCCCGAGCACGTTCTTTGGCACGCCGTTGCCATCGGTCCTGGTAGGCGTGGAAACGCAGTGTGCCGGTGTGGAGGAACCTGTCGATGCGCCCGCCGAGAGAGACACCCTCTATGTGGGCACGATCGGCGAGGCGGCGGGCGCGCAGCGCCTCCTGCACGGGCCGAACGCTTCCCGGATGCGTCAAGACCCAGACCTCATGCCTCCGGGTGGCCGCCAGCACGGCCTGCCACCCGACCTCCTGCTCTCCTCCGCGCCCCGGTTCGCACCAGATCGCCGACAGCAGCACCTTCACGGCCGGATCCGGGAACGCTGCGACGGGCCACTTTCCGCCGTCAACCCTGTTGAAGGGTCCTCCGGCTGGCGCATCCACGGCAAGGCACAGCCGATTCCCACGAGCGTCCACAGCCATAGCGCTGTCTGCGGGCCCTCCAGAGTTGGATCGAACACGGCATTCACGAGCATGCCGAGAACCGACAGGGAAAGCCAGGCGGCCAGTCGCCATTGCCGGGTGCCGGGCGCTGCCCGGCGCCGACCGTCGAACATGCTCTTTCCCCAAACGCTCCAAAACAGCAGCCACAGCGCCAGTCCGGGCAGACCGAGACGGGCAAGGAGCGTCATGTGCGAGTTGTGCGCGTTGCGCAGCCGCTGCTCGGTGTCGAAGGACACCTGATACCCGTAGTGATCGGCGAGGTTCGGCCCGAACCCGAGGCCCAAGGGGCCGTTGCGCCCAGCGAGCGTATCTTGCCCGATCTCTCCCCAGTAACTCAGCCGCCAGCGAACGGTTCCTTGCTGCATGCCTTCGGTGCTACCTTCCCCACCCATGAGCGTGCCGACGTTTTCGACAAACTGTGGTAGGGACACCTCTCGACCGTCCACGTCGATGCGAGCGTCCGTGACCGCCACGAGCGCTACCAGCAACAACAGCACGCCGAGCGTGGTTCCCGCAAAGGAGCGGTGTCGCGGAGCGGCCAGGGCGGTGCCGCCAAGGATGAGCGCCGCCGACACGATTGCTCCCCGGTTCGTCGTCCCTGCTATCAGCACGGAGCCCAATGCTGCTGCGGTTGCCAACAGCCGCAAGCGCTGGGCCCGCACGGTCGGTGCTTTGCAACACAGCCACACGAACGACAGGCCGATGGCGGCGTGAACACCGAGATCACCAGGCTTGAAGCCCAGTACCGCCACGTCCGTTCCGGGCATAGTCGGCCCGTACCAAGAGAACCGACGGTTGATGACCACCGCGACACCGGCCCACCCCAGAAACCAGGGAAGGATTCGGACGTACCAGGTCATAAGCAAGTCGAGGAACGGAGGATTGGTGCGTAGCACCACCGCGACGACGAGGGCGAACAGGCTGTAGTAGAGCAACGCTGCATCGCGGACCGCGAGGAGCCCGTACTCAGGCAGGTCCAGGAGGAGGCGTGCCGTTCCGAGAGCCAGGAGGAGGAGGAGTGCTTCGAGCGGCGGCGATCGCAGCAACGTGGGCAGCACCATCGAGCGTCGGCGGAACACGAGTGCAAGCCCGGCTCCAAGGAGGATCTCACCAAGGAAGATGGGGGTGCCCGGCACTCCGAGGTACGCAAACGGACGGTTGAAGAACAGGTAGCCGCACAAGGCGACCGCCAGCATGAACACATAGAGCTCCGGGGACGTCATTCCTCGCATGTGAGAGGTCAGCGGCGGCCGCAGGTCGCGGCCCCTCGATGCAGTAGCGAGCTCCACTCCACCTCCGTGAGGCACCCATGCCGTGGCCGCTTTGTCTCGCGGTGGATGCCTCACGACAAGTCTAGGGCAAGGTGGCAACATTGACGACGCTGTGAACTGCATCGGGCGCGCGCTTCCGCTGGTCCGCTGAACGGAGTGCCCGAGCACCGTTCGGCGGCATCGATGCCATCGGCTCCGGATGAAAGAGGACAGACTTGGAGCGTGACGAGTTCATCCGCTATGCGACCCACAAGCGCGGCAGGGTGTGGCGCGACGACTTCATCGTTTCGCGGTGCTCAGACAAGAGCGTGCTCGACGTCGGGTGCGTCGACCACACGCACCGGACATCCGAGGAGTTGGGGGGCGTGGCTTCATCGCCGGATACGCGAGACAGCCAAGGAGGCCATCGGGACAGATCACTTGACCGAGGACATAAAGGTCCTCAACGCTCAGGGCTACGACATCGTCCAAGCTGACGCGGAGGACTTCGACCTTGAGCGTAACGTTCGATGTGATCGTCGCCGGTGACATTATCGAACATCTGAACAACATCGGGAACTTCTTGCACTGCCTCAAGCGCCACATGACACCAGAGACCGACCTGATCCTTACCACGCCGAATCCTTTCGACGTGGAACGGTTCATCGTCTGCCTCATTCGCAACGCGGTGGGGGTGAACCCCGACCATACGGTATGGCTCGACCCAGTGGTTATGTGGCGCACCCTCGACCGAGCCGGCCTGCGGATTGTCGGGTTCACGTGGACAATGACGCGTTTTCGATCGATCAGCGGCCCGGGGGTAGCGTCACAACTGGCGCGAGTTTTGTCCGGATGGATCACTCGTGTTCGTCCTGCGATGCAGTCCGACTATGCCGTGGTTGTTAAGCTTTCCTAACATTCTCAGCTGAGCCGAGCTCCGTCGCGCAGGGCGTGGCCAGCAGGGCGTCGTCTTCTGGCGTCCGGGAGACTCCGAGGAGTGCGCGATAGTGAGCCCGGAAGATGCGAGCGGTGCGCCCCCAGCTGAACTCTCTGTGGCGAGCATGGCCTGCATCGACCAGGCGCTGGCGCACCGCGGCGTTGGTCCAGACTGTGGCCACAGCCTCGGCGATGGCGTCGACGTTGTAGGGGTTGAACGTGAGTGCGCCGCCGCGAGCGATCTCGCGCAGAGGTGAGATGTCGGAGCACACCACGGCAGTTCCCGCTTCGAAGGCTTCGAGGATGGGCAGGCCCCAGCCCTCGAACAGCGAGGGGAAGACGACGCCGCTGGCACGGAGGTAGAGCTGCCGGAGGGTACCCGCATCCACGAAGCCGAGCGGATGGACAAGGTCGTCGACGGCCAGGCGCCTTATCTCAGCTGCGACCGCCGGCCAGTGCTCGTTTTTCCTTCCGGTCAACACGAGCGCTACGTCGAGGTTCCATCGTGCACGCAGGCGGGCGATAGCCTGGATCAGCCGCAGGTGGTTCTTGTGCGGCCACGTCTGTGCAGGGAACAGCAAGAAGCGTTCCGGAAGGCCGAGCCGCGGGGACGCGGCGGCAGAAGTTCCATACGCCTCGGCGTACAGGCTCAGTATCGATGCCCATGGGACGACGATCACACGGGCTGGGTCGACACCGAGATGCCTGATGACGTCGTCGCGCCCGCCGGCAGTCATTACGGCGACAAGGCTGGCCTGGCGCGCCATGGCTCGGTACATAACACGCCGGTAGGCGCGCGTGAGCGGGTGCCAGAACTCGGGATGGTGGACGTGCTGAAGATCGTGCGGTTGGTAAATGTTCGGCAGCCGCGTGCGGAACCCACGCTGGCGCATGAAATGGACAAGATCAACATCCGCCGCCTCGACGGTACCGTCCGAGGCCGGTAGGACGTGCCCACGGCTGTCCGCCGCGTAATCGATGATCTTGCCGAGCAGGGGTGACGATCCGGCCAGCTGTCGCATCCGCGCACTCTTCGCATCGCCCGCGGAGCCCCCCACCAGCGGCTTGCAGGGACCTCGCAGCGCCGGCCGGAGCCACTCGTGGTCAGGGTACACGAGAAACAGGTACTCGTCGTCGCTGTCGACAAGCGTCGCCAGACCACTCGCGAGGCCGAGTACGGCTTGCTGAACCCCGCCTGGGTCGCCGTCAATGACCCTGGCATCGATCGCGATCCTCATAGCTCTGCCACTTTCGTCACTCGTTGCGACGTCAGTCCGGTCAACCGCCGCGCCGCGCCTCTCGCGGATAATCGACTTTCTGCTGCGCCCGCCGACGCCTGCGGTGCCGGCCCTTGATGGCGTGACCGTTGGTCTCCTTGCCGTTTGGCTCCTGGCCGTACTGGTAGGGCCCGTAGGCGCCGCGGCTGGGCTGGGCTCGGTTGAACACGTAGCCGAGCAGCGGGGCGCCGATGAAGCCGAGGCGTTCACGGGCTTCGGCGAGTAGCGCCATCGGCGTGCCGCGACTGACCACCATCACGATCCCATCGACCTGTCCGGCGATGGCAGAGGTGTCCGCCACCGCCAAAAGCGGGGGAGAGTCGAACACGACGAGGTCTGCGCGCTCCTTGATGCGCTGGACAGCCGTCCGGAACCCTGACGTGCGGAAGAAGGAACTGGCGCCCTCCACCGGTTTTCCGGCAGGCACCACGGACAGGCCCGTCCTCTCGGAGACCTGCCAGCGGTTGACGCACCAGTTCGATGGAATCGCGAAGTCGATGAGGTCCGTAAGACCGAGCTCGTCGGTCATGCCGGCTGCGCGGGACAGGCCCCGCATCCGCTCGTCGGCGTCCACGAGCAGCAAGTGGCGCCCGTCCCGGGCGGCGACGACTGCGAGGTTCACGGCCGTGGTGGTCTTGCCGTCCCCGGGAACGGCGCTCGTGACGAGGAAGCTGCGGGCGCCGTCGTCCTCGAGAGCGGACTCCAGCGACGCGAGGACGAAGGCATAGGCCTCAGCAGCGGCGGAGTGGGGCGCTGACACGGTGGGAGTCAGCCCGTCCACGCCCACGGCATGGAAGTCGGGTATCTCGCCGAGCAGGGGTGCGCCGAGCACGCGGGCCGGGTCGTGACGACTGTCTGCCTTCTGGGCGGCGTCGCCTCGCCACCACGCCACACCAGCCGCAGCGACGAAGGCGAGCAAGGCCGCCGTGGCCGCGTTGCGCACAGGGCGTGGCTGCACCGGCGACTCCGGCGCCGCCGCCGGCTCGAACAACTCCACGCCCGAGCCGTACAGCTCCGCATCCACGGCGAGCTGGGCGGCGCGCTCCTGGAACGCGGCTTGCTCCCCCGTCTCCTGGAGCTGGGCGAGGGCGGCGGCCGCGTTGGCGCGTACCTCCTTCGCAACGTGTTCCTGGTACGCCTCGGCCACCGCGTTCGCCAGCTCGGCGGCTGCGTGAGGTGTTCCATCACGGGCGCGGATCGTGATGACGTCCGACTCGGTCGCCGCCTCGGCTTCGACCGCAGCGCGGACTTCGTCCAGCGCCAGTCGGTCATCAATGCGCTCACGGGCCAGATCCAGCACTACCGTGGAGCTGATACGCTCGGCCTGGTTGCGCACGTGGCGGTTGGGGTCGCTGAAGGTGGGGCCGACCTCGGAGAAGACGCCGGCGTTGCGCGGATCGGCGAGGATCAGGCGCGCTTGCGCCTCGTAGCGGACGGGTTGGAGCAGCGAAACACCGCCGGCCATCCCCGCCAGGGCGATGACCGCGGCGAGCACCCGCCAGCGATACCGCCATACCGATTCGAGCAGACCCGGACCGGCATCCCACACCTCTTCGTGTTGTGCCTCCACCTTAACCTTGTCCATTTCGTGCGCCGCGTCGGCGAGAGGGGGCCTGGCGCGGCCTGCATCCCACCACGGGAGCTGCTGTCCACCGCGATACTGAGGGTAATCGGCGCGGCGGCGGGTCACCTTGAAGGGACGCAAATCACCGGAAGCGGCGAATGCTGGCTCGTCCGAGGGCAACCCGACGGCATGGGAGCAGCGCCTCCGAGCCGTCCTGGAAGCGGCCGCCGATCCAAACCGTCCCGGGTTATGAGGTGCGGAGGGCGCGGCGCCGACGGCGGGCGGCGAATACGGCCCCCCCGCCGGCAACCAGCAGCGCCAGTGCCAGTGCGAGCAATCCAACCGTGAACGCGCCGGTGGCGGCAAGGTTGCGGCTCGGCGCCGGGACGGCCGGTGCTCCAGCCCGCTGCGGGCCACCGGGAGCCCGGCCCTCGACAGCGCGGGCCTCGCCGGCCGGAACGGCGACTCCGGGTGCCGGAGCCACGCCCGTGGGCGGCACCGTGACGTCGCCGGGGCGGGTGATGTCGCCCGGCAGGGCGCCGCCGTAGGGATCGGTTTGCTGCGCGGCCGCGGGCAGGGCGAAAACCAGGATTGACAGCACCGCCACCAGAGCCAGAGCGAACCTTGTCACCGTGCACCCCTTCCCCTACCGAGAGTGATCCCTCGATTGCGGCCACAGTACCAGCATTGAGCGGGGATCACACCCCCCGAATGGAGGAAAGCAAGCTGCCATAGACCGGGAGATCTCGGCTCAGGAATCCCCGAACCCGGTCCCCGACCGAGGGAGCTCTGATGGGGGCGAACTCCAGGCTTGCCGTCCACGTACCTGAGACGTCACCAACCCATACGACCCGTTCGCGCTCGGCGGAAAACCCTTCCGGCGCAGAAGTGACCACCATCCCGTCGAGCGGCGTGATCTCGACCACCAACCGCGTCGGGCGGATCGTCGGCTGGTTCTGCACGGTAAGCCGGTACACTCCGCCGTCGCCCTGCGGCTCCCAGGCGTCGTCGAGCGTCCAGTCGAGCTCAACCCGCTCCGCTTCACCGCTGCGCAGAGGGACCATCGTGGTGAAGACCGGATGCCCGAGCTCCGTGTCCTCCCGCAGCACCCCCTCGGTCAGGCTGCGGCGGAATCCCTCGCGCCTGCAGCCCCGGGCGCAATAGACGCTGAGCAGCGACCGGTTTTCCCCCGGCGCGGCGTCGGCCACGTTGGGGCCGATCACGTAGGCAGGGGCTCCCTCCATTGGCGCGTGGTTTGCGAGCTCCACCGCGGCGGTCGCCGAGGCGGCGCCGTCTTCATGCAGCTCGACGCGGTAGTGGACCGTGCGGTCGGCGTAGAAGTCAGCCTTGTTCGCGGCGGCGTTGTTCACCACAGCGGCGAGGTAGTCGCCGTCGGGGTCCAGCAGGCGCCCGGCCACGCCGGCGTCCTCGAACGCCGCCTGCACCTCCGGGTCGCGTGCGTGCATGACGAGATGCCCGCCCCCGGCCGCGCCGCCGAGTGCTCTCACCGCGGCCACCGGGCTGCCGCCGGTGTCACCGGTGAGGAAGCGCTCGAGGGCGGCGGCGGCGACCGCACCGAGCAGCTCCTTGCGCGCATCCGGGTCGGTGAGCTGCCCGAAGGCCTCGTTGGCCACGTACGCCACGACCGTGTCGGCGTCGACCGTGCCGCCGCCGGGCACCTCAGCGGCCCCAGTGAGCGCAAGGAGGCCGGCCAGGGCGTGAGGGTGGACGACGATGGTGCCGTCCACCGCCGTGCCGGTTACCCGCTCGTAGAGCGCCTCGATGGCGGTGGCCGCCGACGGGAAGTCGGGCGTCATGTTGATGTTCTGCCAGAACCCGGCGCCGCCGTAGCGGTTGTAGCGGGCGGCGTAGTCGGGGTTGGGCGGCGCGATGTCGTCTGCGGGCACCACGGGCAGGTCATGAATGCTCGAGAAGCCCCCGATGTCGACGGCCCCGCGGTCGATGGTCAGGAGGGCGTACGCTCCGACCAGGCCGCCGCTGCCGCGCAGCTCCGCGGTGTTGGAGGCACCGAGGAAGTAGCGCTTCGGGCCGTCGCCACCGAGGAACGCTGGCAGGGCGTCGGTGACGCGCGCGGCCGTGGCGACGGCTGGGGCCCACTCGTTGAGCTTCGTGACCAGCTCAGCGCGGGCCTCGGCCAGCGGGCCGACAAGTCCCGTCTCCGGGGCGGTGGCCACGAGGCCGCGCGCCTCGGCGAGGAGCTCGTCGGCCCGCCGCAGGGCGGGTGCGATGCGTTCGATGGGCTCGAGGGGGATGACCCCTCCACGAGGGAGGAGCGCGCCCACGCCACCGGGTAGGTCGGCGAGCGCGCCCGCCACCTGCTGACCGCCAGCGGCGCTGCGCGCCCCCGCCGCTGCGAGCGCGGTGGCGCCGCGCACGTTCGGGCGGAGCACGGGCACGGCACGCAATGGCAGGACCGTTGGCCCCTCGAGCCGCCGCTGGGCGCTCGAGAACGCCTCCACGGCTCCAGTCAGGTCGCTGTGTGCCGTGGCCGGGTCGGCGTCGAGCAGCGCCGCCACCCCTCTCTGCGCGAGCTCGCGTGCCGCGGTCACCTCGGCGCGCACGGTGAGCAGGCTGATCGCGGCGTAGGCGCCCCAGGCGAGCAGCCCGCCGATGGCCAGGAGGACGAGAAGGGCGCGCAGCCGCCTCCGCTTCCTGCCCCGCTCGGGTTGGCTGCCGACGGGGGTGTCCACCGCCCGGGTGTCGCTCGTCACCTGCTTCGTCCCTCCTGTGAGGCGCCAGAGCGCCAGCGGAGACGATTCTCCCCTGTGTCTGGAGCAGGCGGTCTCCTCAGCGACCGCCGTGGGAGTGCTGGCGGGCGGCTACGGCCGGCTCGGGAAAGCTGGGAAGCCGGCTCGAACCCACGGTAGCGTCCGCAGTGACGCGCCGCGCGAGCGGGGCGGTGGTCAGTTGTCCCAGTCGAGCATGGCCGCGGTGACGGGCACGAACACGCGGGGTGCGAGGTTGTCGTCGATCGGCAGGACTCCGTCGGTGCGGCCCCGCGCCTGGGCGAGCGGGAGGGCCGGGTCGTTGACGTCGGCGATCGACAGGGTCGGGATGCCCGCCTCGATCGCGGCACCGGCCATGCCGTGGTCACCGACGACGAGGTCGGGTGGTTCGACGAGCTCGCCGAGCATCGCCTCCATGTAGCAGGCGACGTGGGTGTGCCGCAGCGACCCCCCGTCGCTCACGCAGGCGACCCCGTCGAGGAAGCGCACGTTGCGTCGCCCCGACTCGACGGTCTCGATCTCCTCGTCGTCGAGAGGGGCGAGCAGCTCGGAGCCCGCCCATTGCAGCGCGCGCGCGATCGCGGCGTAGTGCGGCAGCAGCCCGGTGGGATGGCCGGTGGCGAGCAGGACCCGCCCTCCGCCGCCGGCGGCGAACCTGGCGAGCCGTTCGCGGTGCACCATGATCGCCGCGAAGGTCGCGTCCGGGTCGATGTAGCCCGGTCCCGACGGGGACGAGCCGCCCGGGTCGCCACCGCACAGCTGCTGGACGGCGGACACCGCGTCGAGGAACGAGGCCGACCGCCAGTCGAACAGCCCGAACGTGTAGACCGGGTCCCCCGCGACGAGACGGGCGCAGTTCGTCAGCGTGCTCTGGGGGCTCGTGGCGACCTCGCCCGCGAGGCCGGTCGCGACGAGGTGGTCGCGGAGCTCCACCCGCCAACGGGTCCCCACCGACGTGCGCAGCGGGTTCACGTCAGCCGCTCCAAGAGGGCGAACGCGTTCGCCCTCAGCGCCTCGACGCTGCGGCGCGCCTCCTCGCGGCAGCCCTCGAGGTGATCGGCGGGCAGGCGCACCTCCTCGTCGAGGAAGTGCGACGGCGGGCGCTCCCCGACGCGCCGCTCGGCCTCGGCGAGCCAGTCCCAGGGCACCTCCCCCGGCAGGTCGGCGCCGGTGAGCTCCGCGAAGTAGATCGTCCAGGCGCGCGGGACGACCGAAGCGATCTGGTAGCCGCCTCCCCCGAGCGCGACCCAGCGCCCCCGCGCGGACCGGTGTGCGAGATCGTGCAGGCGCCGCGCGAGCTGGCTGTAGTCGTCGGTCGTGAGCATGAGATGGGCGAGCGGGTCGGTGGCGTGCGTGTCGCACCCCAGCTGCGTCACGAGCACCTCCGGGCGGAACGCGTCGAGCGCGTCGGGAACCACCGCGTCGAAGGCCTCGAGGTAGACCTCGCCCGGTGTGCTCGGGGCCAGCGGCACGTTCAGTGAGGAGCCGCGGGCGTCATCGTCCCCCACCTCCTCGGGGAACCCCGTCCCCGGGAAGAGGTAGCGCCCCGACTCGTGCAGGCTGACGGTCAGCACCCGCGGGTCGCGGTAGAAGAGGTCCTGAACCCCGTCGCCGTGGTGGGTGTCGACGTCGATGTAGGCGACCCGCTCGGCTCCTTGCCGCAGGAGCCACTCGATGGCGAAGGCGGGGTCGTTGTAGATGCAGAAGCCGGCCGCGTGATCGGCCATCGCGTGGTGCAGCCCGCCCGCGGGATTGAACGCGTGACTCACCCGACCCTCCCACACGGCCTGGGCTGCAGCGACGGAGGCGCCACACACCTGCAGCGAGGCCTCGTGCATGCCGGGGAACACCGGGTTGTCCCCGGGTCCGAGGCCGTAGCCGATGCCGCCGCCGCGCCGTGGGTCGGCGGACAGCCGCCGGACCACCTCGACGTACTCGGGGGTGTGCAGACGGACCACGTCGTCGTCGCCGAACGGAGCCCCGGGCAGGGTCAGCACGCCCTCGGCGGCGGTGAGGCCGCAGGCGCGGATGAGCGCGACGGTCAGCTCGACGCGTACGGGCTTCAGCGGGTGGGTGGGCCCGAAGTCGTAGTGCAGCTGGTCGTCGTTCCAGATGAGCGCGGTCGCCATGGGGGCAAGCCTACGCGTCCGCTCGGCGACAGAGCCGTCCGCTATCCTGCGGTGCCACCGACGACGTCGCCCGCGGTCGGATTGGGCCCTTGCGGCTGCGGGCATCCTCGAACCCGAAAAGGGAGGCACGCGCCATGGCCACGCAGACCGCCTACACCGTCCGCGCGACCTACACCGACATGGCCGGCGCACGGCGGGCCATCGCCACGCTGGAGCGCCACGGTATACCCGGCTCGGACATCAAGCTCGAGGGGCCGGGGGCGGAGGAGGCGGCGGCCGACGGGGACCAGGCCGACGCCGACGAGCGGTTCATGCACGAGGCGGAGAAGTCGGTCCTCATCGGTGCGGGCATCGGCGCACTGGCTGGCATGCTGATCGGGGTGGTCGGCGGGCTGATCTGGCTCGGCAACATGGGGATCTACCTCGCGGCGATCGCCGGACTCTTCGGCGGCGGCGGGCTCGGCTTCCTCGTCGGTGCGATCGCCCGGGTGCAGGAGAGCGACGCGGCCGAGCTCACGTTCGGCGACTCCGGCGGCAAGGAGGTCGTCGTGGCCCTCCACACCGAGAACCGGGAGGACATCGACAAGGCGCTCGAGCAGCTGCGCGACACCGACCCCCCTCCCGCCGAGCTGGAGAGCGTGGACGCCGACGGCAAGCCGCTCGACGACGCGTAGCGGTCCACCGGCTGGGCTACTCGTAGCGCAAGGCGACCACCGGGTCGAGGCGCCCCGCCCGGCGGGCCGGGAACACCCCGAACGCGACGCCCACGGCGAGGCTCACGCCGAAGGCGAGCGCGACGCTCCAGCCCGTGACCGTGGCCGGCAGGGGCGTGAAGCGCTGCGCGACCGCGGCAAGGCCCATCCCGGCGCCGATACCGAGGAACCCGCCCGCGCCGCAGAGCACGACCGCCTCGACGAGGAACTGCAGGGTGATGTCGCGGGTGCGCGCCCCGAGCGCCATGCGAAGGCCGATCTCGCGGGTGCGCTCGGAGACGCTCACGAGCATGATGTTGCTCACCCCGATGCCGCCGACGAGCAGGCTGATCCCCGCGATGGCGGCGAGCACGTACGTGAGCGTGTCGAGGATCTGCCCCGCGACGCCGAGGATCTCCTCCTGGGTGACGACGCTGAACTCCTCGTCGTCGAAGCGGACGGCGAGCTCGGCGCGGATCTCGTCGGCCACCGCGTCGAGCACGTCGGACTCGGGCGCCTTCACGAAGATCGTGTCGACCCGCCGTGTGCCGAAGAGCCGCTGGGCGGCGGTGATCGGCACGAGCACCTGCGCGTCGCGGTCCACGCCGAGGGTTGCGCCGAGCCGGTCGACGACGCCGATGACCCGGAAGCGCAGGCCCGCGATCGTCACCGTGCGGCCGAGCGCGTCGGCGTCACCGAACAGTCCCTCGGCGGCGCTCGCCCCGAGGACCGCGACCCGCCGCCCGGTGAGCACGTCGGAGGCGGTGAGGAACTCCCCGCGGGCGACCGGGCGGTTGACGACCTCGTCGAAGTCCTCGGTGACGCCGATCACGCTCGCGAACGCGGCGACGTTGTCGGCCCGCACGGTCTCACCGCTCGCGAGGTTGCCCGTGACCGCGGCCCGGCCGGCGAGACGCCGGTCGATGCGGTCGACGTCGTCGAGGGTGAACTTCGACAGCGTCGGCGCAGCCCCGAACTCGAAGGTGCCGGGAGCGACGATGAGCAGGTTCGAGCCGAGGTCCTCCACGCCGGCGGTGACCTCTTCGCGGGCGCCGCTGCCGACGGCGACGAGCAGGACGACGCTCATCACCCCGATGACGACGCCGAGCGTGGTGAGCGCAGAACGCAGCCGGTTCGCGGTGATGGCCGTGGCAGCGACCTTCGTCGCCTCGGTGAGCCTCACGGACGTGGCCCGCCCGTGTCCGAGGCGATCACCCCGTCACGCAGCGCGATGCGCCGGGGCGCCTGTGCCGCGACCTCGGGGTCGTGGGTGATGACGACGAGCGCGACCCCCGACGCCTCGTTCAGCCGACGCAGCAGCTCGAGCACTTCGCTGCCCGTGACGGTGTCGAGGTTGCCGGTCGGCTCGTCGGCGAGGACGAGGCGCGGCTCGGTCACGAGGGCCCGCGCGATGGCCACGCGCTGCTGCTCACCGCCGGACAGCTGCGCCGGCCGGTGCCCCGTGCGGTGACCGAGACCCACGGCGTCGAGCGCGGCCGCCGCCCGCTCCCGCCGCTCCACCCGCCCCACACCCCGGTAGACGAGAGGCAGGCCGACGTTGGCGAGCGCCGACGTGCGGGCGAGCAGCTGGAACTGCTGGAAGACGAAGCCGATGTCGCGGTTGCGCAGCGCGGCGAGCTCCCCGTCGGACAGGGTCGTGACGTCACGCCCGGAGAAGCGGACGGTGCCGGTGCTCGGGCGGTCGAGCGCGCCGAGCAGGTGCAGCAGCGTCGACTTGCCGGACCCGCTCGGGCCGACGATCGAGACGAACTGCCCCGGGTCGACCCGGAAGCTCACCCCGCGCAGGGCGTGGACGACGGCCGCGTCCTCGCGTTCCCTGCGGCGCGCACCGAGCCGGTAGGTCCGCGTGACGTTCTCGACGTCGACGACCGCGAGGTCCGCAGGGGCGGTGACGAGGTCGGTCACGGAATGACCCTCCCACTGCCCTCGTCGGGGGCCCTGCGCAGCCCCGTGCGTCGTCGTGTCGGCCTCATCGGAGGTCCGAGCGCGCCTGGACCTGGTCGCCGTCGGTCAGCCCTTCGAAGCCCGACACGACGACCCGGTCGTCGGTGGTGAGGCCGCCGTCGACCGCGGCGCGGTCGTCACCGATCGCCGCGACGGTCACCGCTACCTCCTCGGCCCGCCCGTCGCGGACGACGAACACGACCGTGCCGGGGTCGCGCTGCGACCCTGCCCCCGGTTGCGGGTCGCGGCGCACGAGCGCCCGTGAGGGGACGACGAGGGAGGCGTCGACCTCCCGCGTGGCGATCTCCGCGCTCGCGGTCATGCCGACCCGCACGCCGGCGAGGGTGTCGGCGTCGGGACCGGTGATGCGCACGCGGGCGGGAAAGCCGACGCCGCCCGCCTCGGTCGTCGCCGCCTCGATGTCGACGGACTCCACGACCCCGGAGAACTCCACGCCCGGGAAGGCGTCGATGAGCACGACCGCCGGCTGACCGGCGCGCACGGCCGGGGCGTCCACCTCGTCGACGTCCACGGTGACGTAGAGCGTGGACAGGTCGTAGACGGTGAAGAGCGTCTGCCCGGCCGTGACCGGCGCCCCGACGCGCAGGGTCCCTCCGCCGGCCGCGCCGGCCAGACCCGCCATGCCCCCCGCGGCGCCCGCGAGCCCCGGGGGCAGCCCGAGGCCGGCAGGCAGTGCGGCGAGTGGGCCCCCGTCCGCCGCGGCGGCCTCGCCGAGGCGGAGGGTGCCGTCGAAGGGGGCGGCCGCGGCCAGCTCGTCGGCCTGGCGGTCGGCGGCCGCCGCGGCGGCGTCAGCCTGGGCGCGCTGGGCCGCGGTCGCCTGCGCCACCGCCTGGTTGAGCGCGTCGGAGAGGCTGCGTGCGGTCTCGTCCTGGCCCGCGGCGACGGCCTCGGCGGCGGCGAGCAGCGCCGCTCGCGTGGTGAGGTAGGAGGCCTCCACGGCGTCGATGGCGCTCGTCGCCGCGGCGCGCTGGCCGGGATCGGCGATCGCCGCGGCCTGTGCGCGCGCCTCGTCGATCCGGGGACGGGTCCCTGCGTCGAGGTCGGCGACGGCCTGCGCGGCGCGGGCACGGGTGGCCGTCCCCCCGCCGTCGATCGCGATGCCCGACGTGCGGGCGGCGGCCTGCGCGGCGGCGGCCTGCTCGCGGGCGAGGTCGACCTGGCTCGACTCGAGGCGGACGACCACCTGTCCCGCGGTGACCGCGTCGCCGTCGGCGGCGTCGAGGGCGACGACGACGCCCGACACGGTCGCGGCGACGTCCTGACGAGCGGCGGCGTCCACCCGCGCCGGGGCGGACACCGTCTCCACCACCTGCCCGGCGGCGACGCGTTGGGTCGTGACCTCGGGGCGGTCGTCACCGAAGCAGCTCGTGGCGAGCAGCAGCGCGAGCAGGCCGAGCAGCGGCCGCAAAGGGGGAGGCATCCGTCCCATGCTATGTGCGCAAAACCGCGAACGGCGCCCTCGCCGGGGCGCCGTCTGGTGGAGCGAAGAGCCCTTTGGCGTCAGCCCTCGTCGGTGGCGACCGGCGCGAGCAGCTCGGGCAGGTCGAAGGCCAGATCGGCGAGGTGGCCGGCGCAGCAGCGGTGCGCCTCCAGGTGACCGGGCAGCTCCTCCTCGAGCGCCTGGCGCAGCGCCTGCACGCGGGCGGTGGCGTCGAGCGCCACGATGCCCAGCGTGTCCGCGCGTTCGACGGCCGTCCGCACCGCCTTCCGGCAGCACCCGAAGACGGGCATGTCGTCGCGCCAAGCGCCCTCGAACTCACGCAGCAGCGTGTCGGTGGCGGTGGTGGCGGTCGGCATCGTCACGTGATCTCCTGCACGTCCTGCGGTCTTGCGTCCGCTTCCGTGATTACCAGGCTACCCAACGCGAGGGCGCCCGCAACGAATGCTCACTCGCCGGCCAGCTCCGCCGAGCGGCGACGGGCGGCGTCGATGGCGTCGAGGAACGCCGCCCGCACCCGCTGCTGCTCGAGGACGCGGATGGCCGCGATCGTCGTCCCGCCCGGCGACGTGACCGCCTCCCTGAGCTCGACGGGGTGGCGGCCGGTCTCCCGCAGCATCTTCGCGCTGCCGACCATGGTCTGGATGATGAGCTCGGTCGCGATGTCGCGGGACAGCCCGAGGAGTATCCCGGCGTCGATCATCGCCTCGGCCAGGAGGAAGAAGTAGGCGGGGCCGGATCCCGACAGCGCGGTGACCGCGTCCATGTGCTCCTCGTCGAGGTGCACGACACGACCGACGTGGCCGAGGATCCCTTCGGCGATGCCGATGTGCTCAGGGCCGGCGTGCCGCCCCGGGGCGATGGCGCTCATCGCCTCGTCGACCTGCACGGGCACGTTCGACATGACGCGCACGACCGGGGTGTCGCCGGGGATGAGCGCGTCGATCGCCGCGGTGGTGACGCCGGCGACGACGGAGACGACCGTGTGGCGCCCGGTGATCTCGGGGGCGATCGTGCGCAGCAGGTCGCGGACGTTCTGCGGCTTCGTGGCGAGCAGCAGCACGTCCGAGGCGGTTGTCGCCCCCGGGGAGTCGGTGTCCGCGTGCACGCCGTAGGTCTCGGCGAGCAGTCGGGCCCGCTCCACGCGGCGCACCGTGCACCAGATCCGGTCCGGCTTCGCCCACCCTGCGCGCAGCAGCCCGTTCAGCAGGGCCTCGCCCATCCGCCCCGTCCCGAGGATCGCCAGTCTCCCGTCCATGCCTGCGCAGGCTACCCGGTGACCCAAGATTCCCGCCCCCGCGCGGGCTGGTCGGGGGGCGGGCG
>Ga0247713_1000097_pt1 | contig 60762 bp, 60 predicted proteins | sample 21E_NmetaG_FD_189936 | JGI IMG/M metagenome (GOLD analysis project Ga0247713, IMG submission 189936) | Soil microbial communities from hillslope of Landscape Evolution Observatory, University of Arizona, Oracle, AZ, United States - 2-1-E_N | ecosystem: Engineered > Artificial ecosystem >... | reverse complement strand
GGTGGGCTTCGCGATCGGCGACGTCGTCGGACGCGGGGTGGAGGCGGCCGCGACGATGAGCCAGCTGCGCACGTCGCTGCGCGCGTACGCCGTCGAGGGCCTCGAGCCGGCCGCCGTCGTCGCGAAGCTCCACAGGCTCGTCGACCACCTGCGCGTCGGCATGAGCACGACGCTCGCATACCTGGACCTCGATCCGTTCACGCTCGAGCTGCGCTACGTCAGCGCCGGCCACGTCCCCGTCCTGCTGGCGCCGGCCGAGGGCGCGCCACGCTATCTGGAGGGCGCGCGCTCGACGCCGCTCGGCGCCGCGCCGGCGCACACCGCGATCCCCCAGGAGCGGCTGCAGCTGGCTCCCGGCGACGCGCTGCTGCTCTACACCGACGGCCTCGTCGAACGCCGCGACGAGGGGATCGACACGCGCCTGGAGGCGCTGCGCGCGGAGATGCAGGTCGCTCCCGAGGAGCTCCACGAGCAGCTCGACCAGATCACGGCGACGCTCACGCACGGCGCGACGCGGACCGACGACATCGCGCTGCTCGCCCTGCGTGCGCACGGGCCGGCAGCCGGATCGTTCTCGCGAACGATCCTGGGCGTGCCGGAGCACCTTCGCGAGCTGCGCGGCGAGCTGCGCGCGTGGCTGACGGCGGCCGGCGCGACGCCGAGCGAGTGCGGCGACGTGCTGATCGCCGTCGGCGAGGCGTGCTCGAACGCGATCGAGCACGCGGGCGCGGGCGCCGACGCGACGGTCGACGTGCGCGCGCGGGTCGCCGGCGGCGTGCTCGTCATCAGCGTCGACGATCACGGAACGTGGCGCACGGTGCGCCCGCCGACCGACCGCGGCCACGGCCTGCAGCTCATGCGCGTGCTCGCCGACAGGGTCAACGTCGCCACGGGGCAGAACGGCACCCGTGTCGAGCTGCGCTTCTCGCTCGGCGCAGGTCGCTCGCCCGCGACGACCGAGGCTCTGCGGGCCGCACCGGGCGACGCGGCGACGCTCGAGCACGAGCGCGTCGGCGACGTGCCGGTCGTGCGGCTGCAGGGCGAGGTCGACCTCGGCCACGTCGACGAGGTCGCGCCGGCGCTCGCGGCGGCGGTCGGGCCGCGCGACCGCGGGCTCGTCCTGGACCTCAGCGCCGTGCGCTATCTCGACAGCGCCGGCGTGCACCTCCTCCACGAGCTCGGCCGCTCGCTGGCCGGCCGCGGTCAGACTCTGCGCGTCGTCGCGGCGCCGGGCGCGCCGGTGCTGCGGCTGCTCGAGCTCGTCGACCTCGCCCGGACCCTGCCGCTCGACGACTCCGTCGCCGATGCCGTGGCGGCGCTCACGCCGCCGGCCCTCTGCGAGTAGCCGGCCGGCGCGCTCACGTCATCCGCCGTGCGAGCGCCGCGACGTCGGCCGCCAGCTCGCGCGGTCGCTCCTCCGGGACGTAGTGCCCGCAGCTGGCATAGACGCGCAGATCGCCATCGGCCAGGGCGCCGGCGGTGCGCTCCCCCTGGGCGACGGGGAAGAACGGATCGCGGTCACCCCACGCGACGAGGGCCGGCCCGGCGTAGCCGCGCAGCGCCTCCTCCAGCGGCGCGTAGCGCTCGGACAGCTCTCGCAGGGCGTGCGCGAACACCGTCGCGATCGCTCGTCGCTGCGCGGCGTCGCCGAGCGCGTGCTCGGCGCGCGGGCCGTCGGGCGACGCGCCGCGGCCCTGTCGCAGCATGAGCGCCAACGACGGGCGCGAGAACAGCGCCGCCGCGGCGAGCGGTCCGATCACCGGCCAGCGGACGGCGGCGATCGGCAGCGGCACGAGAGCGTCCGCGAACGCGTTCGTCGCGACGAGGCCGAGCGCACCCACGAGCCGCGGCCGGGCGCCAAGGAGGGCGAGCGCGACCGCGCCGCCGAAGTCGTGGCCGACCACGGTCGCCCGCGCGATGCCCGCCGCGTCGAGGGCGGCGGCGAGCGCGGTCGCCTGGGCGGTCGCCCACAACGCGCTGATGCCGTCCGGACGGGGGCTGGCGCCGAAGCCGAGCAGCTCGGCGACCGTGACGCGGTGGCCGGCGGCGGCGAGCGCGGGTGCCACCGCGCGCCAGGTGTCGGCCGAGCCGGGGATGCCGTGCAGCAGCACGACGTCGGGCCCGTGGCCGGTCGTCGTCAGGTGCAGGCGCTCTCGGCCGCCGCGATCCGCCGGCGTCATCGCGCGGCCGCGTCGCGCTCGGCGCGCCGCACCGCCGCCGCGAGCACCGCCGCGTCGGCGCGGAGGTCGTCGGCCTCGGGCGGCTCGATGAAGGTCCACTCGCGCATGCGCTTGCCGTAGGGCTCGAACGTCCGCGCCGGGGCGCCGCGCAGCCGGCTCGCCTCGTCGGGCGCGAGGCGCACGCCGACGCCGCTTCCGTAGACGCAGGCGACGAGCTTGCCCGCCGCGTAGAAGGCCGGATAGCCGAACATCTTGCCGGGGTCCGCCCTGCCGTGGAGCATCTCGGAGAGGACGTCGAGGACGTCGTCGCGATGCCCGGGGCCGCGTCGTCGCGACCGCGACGGCGTGCTGCCCGGCGATGAGCCATGGCTGCTGGAAGTCGTCATAGACAAGAAACTAAAGTCGTAGGACAAGAAAAGCAAGTGCGAACCGGATACGCTGTCGGGGGTGCCACGAACCTATGGCCAGCACTGCGCGCTCGCCCGCGCGTTGGATCGCGTCGGCGAGCGCTGGACGCTGCTGATCGTGCGCGAGCTGCTGATCGGCCCCGCGCGCTACACCGACCTCCGTGCCGCCCTGCCGGGATTGGCCACGAACCTGCTCGCCGAGCGCCTGCGAGCCCTCGAGGCGGACGGGATCGTGGAGCGCCGGCAGCTGCCGCCGCCGGCGGTGACGACGGTCTACGCGCTGACCGACCTCGGGCGCGGCCTGCGCGACGCCGTCGACGGGCTGATCCGCTGGGGCGGGCACTGGATGGCGGCGCGCGGCGAGGGCGACGTCTTCCGGCCGGAGTGGCTCGTGCTGGCCGTCGGCGCGCTGACGTCGCGCGACGGAGCCGCCGAGCGGCCACTCAGCTGCCGGCTGGAGGTCGGCGAGCACGTCTTCACGCTGAACGTCGCCGACGGTGTCGCGCACGTCGAGGTCGGAGCGTCGTCGCCCGCCGACGTCGCCCTCGAGGCCGAGCCACAGGCGCTGCTCGCCGTGGCGTCGGGCCGGCGTGACCTCTGCGATGCGATCGCCGCCGGCGAGATCGCCGCCGACGGCGACGCCGATGCGGTCGAGGCGCTGGGCCGGCTGTGGGCCGGCGGCGTGACCTACAGCTCGGCGCCGCCGTCGTAGAGCTTGAGCACGCGAACGGCGCCGGGTCCGACGTCGAGGTGCGCGACGTCGAGGCACAGGCGGCAGAGCACGCACTCGTCGACGTTCTCGGCGACGATCTCGACGCCGCCGTCGTCGCGCTGGCGGTAGATGTCGACGGGACAGACCTGGTCGAGGTGGGCCGCCAGCTGCGGCTGCCGCGCGACCGCTTCGTCGTCGACCTCGATGCCGATGAAGGTGCCGTCGGTCCTCACGACGCGCCTGTGCTGACGCCGTGGGCCGGCAGCTTGGAGCGCATGATGTCCGGGATCTCGGAGATCTCCTCGGCCACGGTGATGCCCGCCTCGGCGAGGCGCGCGATCTTCTCGGTCGCCGTGTCCTCCTTGCCCTCCACGATCGTGCCGGCGTGGCCGAAGCTCATCCCCGGCATCTCGTCCATGAAGCGCCCGGCCATGAACGCCACGATCGGCATGTCGCAGCCCGTGTCCATGACCCACGCCGCCAGCTCGGCCTCCATCCGCCCGCCGGGCTCGGTGTAGATGACGATTCCCTCGGTCTGCTCGTCGGCCTCGAAGAGCGGCATGAGCTCCGCGTACGTCGAGCCGATGATCGGGTCGCCGCCGATCGAGACCGCGGTCGACTGCCCGAGGCCAGCGGCTGACAGCGTCGACGACATCTCGGTCGTCATGCCGCCCGAGCGGCTGATGACGCCGATCGGGCCGGGCGTGTAGGCCTGCCGCGCGTTCTTCGCCGGCCCGCCGATGCCGCCCATCTTGATGACGTCGGGGACGATGACGCCGAGGCAGTTGGGGCCGATGATGCGCGCGCCGCGCATCGCGGCCAGCTCGACCATCTGCGCGACGTCCCGGCGCGGGATGCGCTCGGTGACGATCACGACGAGCTTGATGCCGTTCTCGATCGCCTCGAAGACGGCGTCCTTCGTGAAGGCGGGCGGCACCGTCACCACCGAGCCGTCGATCGGGCCGCCGTGGCTCTCGACGCACTGCGCGACGGTGTCGAAGACCGGCACGCCGTGCACGTCGCGGCCCTTGCGCCCGGGCGTCACCCCGCCGACGATCCGCGCCCCGGCGCCGTAGTCGAGGCATTCGCGCGTGAGGTTGACCGCCTCGCGGCCGGTGATGCCCTGCACGATGAACGTCGTGTCGGCGTCGATGAGGATGCTCATCGCGAGAACGTGCCTCTCAAGCGACCGGCTCCCCCTGACCGATCTTCGCGACGGCGCGGCGTGCCGCCTCGTGCATCGAGACCGACCGGTCGGCGTACTCGATGCCGTACTTCTCGAGGATCTTGAAGCCCTCCTCCTCCCACGCACCCGGGATGCGGAAGATCGCGATCTTGTCGGCGGGATCGAAGCCAAGGTCGAGGCAGCCCTTGATCACGCCGCGGGCGACGATGTCGACCCGCGTGTTGGAGACGATCGACATCATCACCGCGATCTTGTCGACGCCGGGCTTGGAGAGCACGAGCTTCGTCAGCCCGCAGGCCTTGGACACCGACGGGTTGCCGCCGATCTCGCAGTAGTTCGCCGGCCGGCCGCCGTGCGCGCGGATCGCGTCGAAGAGCGTCAGCGAGCCGCCGCCCGCGCCGATGACGAGGCCGATGTTGCCGTCGAACTCGGTGACGTTGCCCGCGACCCCGCGGTGGTCGGCGCCGTCGACCTCCTCGCCGGCGAGCTCGAACGGCGTCGGCTCGCGCGCCAGGCGCGTCTCCTCGTCGCCGATGCCGAGGTCGGCCAGCAGCGCCTTGTGGCGGCCGCGCGCCTCGCTCTCCATGTCCATGTGGGCGTCGAGCGCCACGAAGCTGCCGTCGGTCATCTCGCACAGCGGGTTGATCTCCGCCAGCACCATGTCGAGGTCGACGAACAGCTGCGCGAGGTCGCGGACGATGGGCGTCAGACGCTGCAGGGCGCGTCCGGTGACGCCGGTCTGCGCGATGCACTCCTTCGCCTTGAAGGCGCTGATCGGCAGCAGGTTGGAGACGTGCACGCGCCCGACGTGCTCGGGGTGGCGTTCGGCGACCTCCTCGATGTCGATGCCGCCCATGTCGCTGAAGAGGATCACCGGCTGCTTGGCGGTCCCGTCCCAGACGACGCCCGCGTAGTACTCCTGCTCCACGTCGGCCTTCGGATCGACGAGCACGCCGCGCGGCATGTGGCCGTTGATCTCGAGCGCGAGGATGTCCTCGGCGTGGCGCTCGGCCTCCTCTGGCGTGTCGGCGAACTTCACGCCGCCGGCCTTCATCCGCCCGCCGGTCAGCACCTGCGACTTGATGACCGTCGGGCCGCCGATCCGCTCGGCGATCCTGCGCGCCTCGGCTGCGTCGGTCGTGAAACCGAAGTCCGTGACCGGGATTCCCGCACGCTTGACGATCTCGCGGGACTCGTACTCGAAGAAGCGCATCTGTCGCCGGAGCCTATAGCGGCGGCCTCAGGCCGGCGCGCCCTCGAGGTCGTACGCCTCGGCGAGCTCGGGGTCCTTGCGCGCGAGCATCTCCGCCAGGTCGACCATGACGCGGCACTGCTTCCAGGTGGCGTCGTCCTGCATCTTGCCGTCGATCATGTGCACGCCGCGGCCGTCGGGGATCGCCTCGATGACGCGCTTGGCGAAGCGGACCTCGTCTGGATCGGGGGAGAACACCCGCTTCGCGATGTCGATCTGCGCCGGGTGCAGCGACCACGCCCCGACGCAGCCCATGATGAACGCCGCGCGGAACTGCGTCTCGCAGCCGGCGACGTCCTTGATGTCGCCGAACGGGCCGTAGAACGGCAGCAGCCCCGCGGACGTGCAGGCGTCGACCATGCGCCCGAGCGAGTAGTGCCAGGGATCCTGCTGGGCGCTCTCGCGCGGCGCGTCGGGGTCGTCGGGGTCCGGGTCCGAGAGCACGCGGTAGCCGGGATGGCCGCCGCCGACGCGCGTGGTCTTCATCCGCCGGCTCGCCGCGAGGTCGGCGGGCCCGAGGCTCATGCCCTGCATCCGCGGGCTCGCCGTCGCGATGTCCTCGAGGTTCGAGACGCCGAGGCCCGTCTCCAGCAGCGCGTGGATGAGGATCGGCCGCTCGATGCCGGCCCTCGCCTCGAGCTGGGCGAGCAGGCGGTCGACGTAGTGGATGTCCCACGGCCCCTCGACCTTCGGGACCATGATGACGTCGAGCTTGGCGCCGATCTCGGACACGATGCGGGTGATGTCGTCGAGCACCCACGGCGACTCCAGCGAGTTGACGCGCGTCCACAGCGACGTCTGCCCGAGGTCCATGTCGCGCCCGACCGTGATGAGCCCCTCGCGCGCGGCCTCCTTGCGCTCGACCGGCACGGCGTCCTCGAGGTTGCCGAGCAGGATGTCGACCTTCTTGGCGATGTCGGGCGCCTTGGCGACCATCTTCTCGTTGGAGAAGTCGAGGAAGTGGATCATCCGCGACGGCGTCACCGGGATCTCGGTGAGCGGGTCGGGCGCGCCGATCGCCAGCGGCTTGAGGAATGCACGGGGGTTGCGCACGGCGGTCTCCAGGGCTTCGTGGGCGGCGGTCGTGAACGCGCAACCTACCGCCGCAGCCGCTCGCGGGCGCGCGCGGGTCGCCCGGAGTCGGCAAAGCCGATGTCGAGAGGGGAGCCACGCCCCCGTACGGGGCTGACCTTCGCCTCGATCGCAGGGCGAAGCGGCGTCGGGCATGATCCGCGGGCTGCTCGACCCAAGGAGACCCATGAGCGACGACTTCACGACCGACCAGGCCGAGCGCGAGGCCTCCGGCGCCCACGCCTACGGGCGCTACCTCGAGGAGTTCGAGGTCGGCGCCGTCTACAAGCACTGGCCGGCCAAGACCGTGACCGAGTCCGAGCACCACCTCTTCTGCCTCATGACGATGAACCACCACCCGCTGCATCTCAACGACGTCTACGCCGGGGCGTCGCAGCAGGGCCGCAACGTCGTGGTCGGGCCGATGGTCTACTCGCTGGCGCTGGGCATGAGCGTCTCCGACGTCAGCGGCAAGGCGATCGCGAACCTCGCCACCGAGGAGCTCAAGCACCCCGCCCCCGTCTTCCACGGCGACACGCTCTTCTGCGAGTCCGAGGTGCTCGAGAAGCGCGAGTCCAGGACGAAGCCCGACCGCGGAACCGTGCGGGTCCACACGCGCGTGCTCAACCAGGACGGCGTGCTCGTGGCGGAGTTCAAGCGACTCGTGCTCGTGCCGCGACGCGACGCCGGCCCGCCGGTCCAGACGTCCGAGGGCGACTAGGCGGCGGCCGGGGGAACCTCCGGCGAACACGACGAGGGGCGCCCGCGGGCGCCCCTCGCACAGCGCGGTCGGAGTTGACGTCAGCAGGTCGCCGACAGGTGGAAGGCGCGGTCGCCGACGATCCCCGCCGAGTTCGCAGTTCGCACCGTCACGGTCGTGTTGCCGCCCGCCACGGCCGGAACCGCGGAGATCTCGCCGCCCGCGGGATCGGTCAGCGTCGCCGACCAGGCGCACGCGCCGAAGTCGCCGGTGAAGGGGACGGCATAGACGCCGGTCGCGAGCACGTGCGTCACCCCATTCGCCGGCACGCCGCGCGTCTGACCGACCGTCCCGTTGGCGTTGACCTGTGCGAACGGGGTGATCGCGCGCGTCGCGGCGACGGCGGTCCGAGTCAACTCGTCGGCGCTCTGGCCGTCGACGCGATCGGCGTTCAGGCCGGTGGCGACGCCGGTGGCGTTCGTCGTGAACGGCCGCTTGCCGTCGCCGCCGCCGCCGGCCGTGATCAGCCCGACGACGTCGCCGCGGCTCGCGTGGAGCTCGAACGCGAAGCCGTTGGAGAGGTTGTTCGCTCGCAGGCACGGGTTGCGCGGGGGATTCGCCGCCGACCCGCCGGCGCTCGAGCGGCAGCCGTAGACGGCGCCGCCGCCGCTGTTGGAAAGGTTGGACTGGCGCGTGGAGTAGCCGCCCTTCGGCGCGTTCGTGGAGCCGACGTTCGAGATGATCTCCGTCTCGCTCGTCGTCGTGCCGTTGCGCACCCCCTCGCGCAGGGCGTCGCCGGTGCGCGCGACGGCGAAGGGCGAGATGCCGACGACGAGCAGGCCGGTCGCCAGGACGACCGAGCGCGTTCGCGGCGACCTGCTCGACAGCGGCAGCCGCAGCCTGCGGCGGCCGGGCGTCGTCTCCGGCGCTGCGTCGTGGTGTTCGTGCATGAAGCGACCTCCTCGGGACACGGTGCGGGCAGGGGCGGTCGCGACGCTCGGGGGACGCGACCGTCGACATCTGACGACCGGCCGTCGGGCCGGCGGGTGGCGCGCCACGACCGGCCGTCGCTGCAGTCGGGTCGTGCGCTCTCGATGTACCGAACCCGCAGCGGCGGTGAAGTTGCGCGACAATCGGGCGCGATCGCATACAAGGAGCCGAGGAGACAGCGTGAGCGACACGACGACCGTGCCGACGAAGAACGAGAACCTCATCGAATGGGTGGACGAGATCGCCGCGCTGGCGCGGCCGAAGGACGTGCACTGGTGCGACGGCTCGGCTGAGGAGTACGACCGCCTGACCCAGCAGCTCGTCGACGCGGGCACGTTCACGCGCCTGGCCGACGCCAAGCGACCGAGCTCCTATCTGACGCGCTCGGACCCCGGCGACGTCGCGCGCGTCGAGGACCGCACGTTCATCTGCTCGCAGACCGAGCGCGACGCCGGCCCGACGAACAACTGGACCGATCCCAACGAGATGCGCGAGACGCTCAACGGCCTGTTCGACGGCGCCATGGAGGGGCGCACGATGTACGTCGTGCCGTTCTCGATGGGTCCGCTGGGCTCGCCGATCGCGCACATCGGCGTCGAGCTCACGGACTCCCCCGTGGTCGCCGTGAACATGATGATCATGACCAGGGTCGGCACCGGGGCGCTCGAGGTCCTCGGCGAGGACGGCGACTTCGTGCCCTGCGTGCACTCCGTCGGCGCGCCGCTGGCCGACGGCGAGGAGGACGTCGCCTGGCCCTGCAACGCCGAGAACAAGTACATCGTCCACTTCCCCGAGACCCGCGAGATCTGGTCCTACGGCTCGGGCTACGGCGGCAACGCGCTGCTCGGCAAAAAGTGCTTCGCGCTGCGGATCGCCTCGAAGATGGCGCGCGACGAGGGCTGGATGGCCGAGCACATGCTGATCCTCAAGCTCACCTCGCCCGAGGGCGAGGTCAAGGTCGTCACAGGCGCCTTCCCGAGCGCGTGCGGCAAGACGAACCTCGCGATGCTCATCCCGACGCTCGAGGGCTGGACCGTCGAGACGATCGGCGACGACATCGCCTGGATGAAGTTCGGCGACGACGGGCGCCTGTACGCGATCAACCCGGAGTCGGGCTTCTTCGGCGTCGCCCCCGGCACCGGCGAGAGCACGAACCCCAACGCGATGAAGACGATCGAGCGCAACACGCTGTTCGCGAACGTCGCGCTGACCGACGACGGCGACGTCTGGTGGGAGGGGATGACCGACGACCCGCCCGCGCACGCGATCGACTGGAAGGGCAACGACTGGACGCCCGACTCCGAGACGCCGGCCGCGCACCCGAACGGGCGCTTCACCACGCCGGCCGCGCAGGACCCGGCGATCGCGCCGGAGTGGGAGGACCCCAAGGGCGTGGCGGTCGACGCGATGATCTTCGGCGGGCGGCGGGCGACGGTCGTCCCGCTCGTCACCGAGGCGTTCGACTGGAACCACGGCGTCTTCATGGGCGCGACGATGAGCTCTGAGATGACGGCGGCCGCCGCCGGCGGCGTCGGCCAGCTGCGCTTCGACCCCTTCGCGATGCTGCCGTTCTGCGGCTACAACATGGCCGACTACTTCCAGAACTGGCTCGACATCGGCGCGCGCGAGGGCGCCCAGCTGCCGAAGCTCTTCTACGTCAACTGGTTCCGCAAGGACCCCGACACCGGCAGGTTCCTGTGGCCCGGCTTCGGCGAGAACAGCCGCGTGCTGGCGTGGATCTTCGGCCGCTGCGCCGGGACGGCCGAGGGCGTGCGGACGCCGGTCGGCATCCTCCCGGCGCCGGGCGAGCTGGACACGAGCGGCCTCGACATCTCCGACACCGACCTGCAGAAGCTGCTCGAGGTCGACGCGGACGCGTTCAAGGCGCAGCTCCCGCAGGCCCGCGACTTCCTCGCGAAGTTCGGCGACGACCTGCCGGCGGAGATCGACTCCCAGCTCGAGGCGTTCCAGAGGCGCCTCGACGACGCCTGATGTGGCAGCTGCTCAAGCGCTGGCTGCGCATCAGGCGCCGCAAGAAGGCCCGGCGGCGCTGAGCGCCGGGCCCTGACGATCAGCCCGTGCGCAGGCGGCGGACCGTCCACGCCTGCGTGGCGCCGTCGACCACCGCCCGAATGAGCTGACGTCGTGCGGATAGATCGTCACGACGCCGTCGCTCAGCACGTCCGAGCCGGTGAACACGAGGTCGTTCTCGAGCGCGGCCGGTCGAGGACTCCCGGTGCCAGGTCCTGCGTCTCGACGGAGCCTCGGCGATCTCCTCGCTCGCGACGCCGCGCTCGGCGATGTCGGCCGCCCGGATCGAGCCATCGGAGATCTCGCTGCCGGTGACGGCCCCTTCGGCGATCTTGGCGGCGTTGATCGTGCGGTCGTGCCGCGCCCGGATCGCAGTCGAGGGCGCTCCGTACTTGCGAGTCGGCGAAGCTCGAGGCCGGTGGCCACTGTCGCCCTACGGCGACGCCCCAGTCTTTGCGCGGTGGCTCCCGGTCGGCGCGATCGACAGCGACAGGGTGCGGTGCAGGCGCGGCGCCTGCCACTCCTCCGGGACCGTCCGCTCGAACCACAGCCGCGCCTCGCGGCCGACGAGGTCGAGCATCGCGATCTGGTTGTCGAAGCTCGGCCGGGCCGCGAGGCTCCAGCGGATCTCCGGGGGCGGCACGCCCGCGGCGCGGGCGACGGCGCCGGCGAACGCGGCCACGGGTCGCGTGAACGCCGACCTCAACGCCCGGCGCTCGCGCTTGCCGAGCGGGTTGCGGATCGGCGAGCACGTCGCCTGCAGGACGCGGCTCTTCACCTCGCGGCCGGGAAACCACGCCTCGGCGACGTACGCGTGATGCACGTCGCCCGAGAGCAGCATGATCGTCGCGGGCGGCTGGCCGCGGCGGCCTGCGGCGACGTCCTCGAGCAGCACCCACAGCCGGCTGAAGCAGCGCTGGAACGCGGCCCAGTGCTCGAGGTCGAGCCCCTGGCGGAGGATCTCGCCGAGGCGCGCGGCGAGCGATCCCCAGGCGCCGTCGCAGACGGCCTCGTTCCAGGCCTCGAGGTGGTGCGTACCGGCGGCGAGCAGGACGGGCAGCGACGTGCCGACGACGAGGTGGTCGAAGTCGCCGGAGCAGCGGTCCTCGACCCACTCCCACTCCGTGTCGGACAGCATCTGGCGCCGGCCTTCGGACAGGACGCGCCCGGCGCGCGAGTCGACGACGAGCAGGCGCGTGCGCCCGAAGTCGCGATGGAAGCTCCAGCGCGCGCCGGCGATCTCGCGCGCCGTCGTGCGCGCGAAGCTGCGCACGAGGTCCTCGCTGTCGCCCTCGGCGTCCTGCACGGCGCAGAAGATCGGGTCGTCGTAGAGCCGTGCCGGCGACAGGTTGCCCAGGTGCTGGTAGATCCAGTAGGACATGTACGCGCCGAGGATGCGGTCCTCCCACCACGGCTTCGCGCGCATCTTGTCGATCCACGCCTCGGAGATGTTCCAGTCGTCGTGGACGTCGTGGTCGTCGAAGATCATCGCGCTGGAGATCGTCGACAGCAGCCACCGCAGCGCCGGGTCGCTCCAGCTCTCGCGGTACAGCGACGTGTACTCCTCGAAGTCCGCGACCTCGTCCGGCGGCGGGCCGCCCGGGCCGCGCCGCGCGGCGATGAGCTCCTTCGTCGCCGGCGACACCTCGTCGGCGTACACCTGGTCGCCGAGCAGCAGGAACGCATCCGGCCACTCGAAGGAGGGCTCGTGGCGCATCCGCTCGACGAGCGCGAGCAGCGCGTCGACCTCGCGGCCGCGCGGGTCGTCGTCCTTGCTGAGGACGTACGGCTCGACATGCGGGACCGAGACGCGGCACGACCCGAACGCAAGGCGCAGCGACTCGTCGTGCGTGTGCGTGCGGATGACGCACGGCGGATACGGATCGTCGGGCGGCGGCCACGACGCGACGCCGTCGAGGTGCACCTCGTAGGGCAGCGTGCTGCCGGGCTGCAGACCGTCGAGCACGACGAGCGCGTAGTGGTGGCCGGCGACGGTGAAGGTCGACGCCGTCCGGCCGAGCACCGCGACGTCGCAGGGAGCGTCGGTCTCGACCCACACCGTCGCCTCCGTGTCGGAGACGTAGCGCAGCAGCGGACCGAGGACGAGGGCGGCCATCGCGCCATTCTGGCCCGTCGCGCGCTTTGCCGTAGCCGAACGCGACGGCGAGGCGGTCGAGGACAGCCTGGGGGCTGCCGATAATGGTCTCGTGATCCCGGCCTCCCACGCTCCCGGCCGCGCGCGCCGAGCCGTCGCAGCGGTCCTGACCTCGTCGGCCGTCGCCGCGCTTGCGCTGCTCGCCGCGCCGGCCGGCGCCGCGGCTGCCGCGTACCTGCCTCCGGCCGGCAAGGTCTGGAACGGCGTGACGGCCGGCGGCAGCACCGGCGACTTCCAGCGGCGCGCCGGCAAGCGGCCCGCGGTCTTCCAGCACTTCATCCGCTGGGGCGGCGGCTACGAGCACGCCTTTCGGCGCAGCGAGCAGGCGCGTGCCAGGGTGATGCTCCACGTGAGCACCGCGAGCGGCCAGCACCGCCGCGAGGTCATCTCGCCGGGCGCGATCGCCGATGGCCGCGGAGACGGCTACCTCGTGGCGCTCAGTCGCCGACTGGCCGCCCACGGCAAGCCCGTCTACCTGCGGCTGATGGGGGAGATGAACAACTGCGACAACGCCTACGCCGCCTACAACTGCAACGGGCGTCCTCGCAACCGCGACCACTCCGCGGCGCGCTTCAAGCAGGCGTGGCGGCGTGCGCACGTCATCCTGCGAGGCGGCGACGTCGCAGACGTCGACGCCCGCCTGCGCAGGCTCGGGCTCCCGCGGCTGGCGGTGCGCCCGCCCGGCGCCCTTCCGAACCCGGACGTGGCGCTCGTATGGGCGCCGATGACCGGCGGCTCGCCGATGATCTCCGCGCTCGATCCCAGCCGCTACTGGCCGGGCCGGCGCTGGGTCGACTGGGTCGGGACCTCGTTCTACTCGAAGTTCCCCAACTTCGGCTGGCTGGAGCGGTTCTACCGCCGCTACGCCGTCGGCCAGCGCAAGCCGTTCGCCGTCGCCGAATGGGCGATGTGGGGCGGCGACAACCCCGCGTTCGCGCGGCGGCTGTTCGCCTGGGTGCGCACGCACCCGCGCGTGCGGATGGTGCAGTACAACCAGGGCGACCGCGCGAACGGCCCCTTCAGGCTCGTGCGTCACCCGCGCTCGGCCGCCGTGATCCGCCGGTCGCTCGCGTCCCCGCGGTTCGCGGGCTGGGCGCCGGAGGAACGGCCCTAGAGGAGGCCGCTTACGAGCGCGCGGGCTGCGACGCGCCTGCGACCGCCTCGCGCTCCCGGCCGCCGCTCTCCGACGCGGGCCCCGGAGGGCGGATGAGCAGCGGCAGCAGCGAGCTGACGAGCAGCATGCCGGCGAGGATGTAGAGCGCCGTCTCGTAGCCGCCGGTGGAGTCGACGACCCGCGAGATCAGCAGCGGGCCGAGCACGCCGCCGAATCCCCACGCCGTGAGCATCAGGCCGTAGATCTTGCCGACGTTCCTCGCGCCGAAGTAGTCGGCGGCGAACGCCGGCATCGTGCCGAAGCCACCGCCGTACATCGACACGATGAGAAACGCGATCGCCGCGAACAGGACATACGCGCTGACCTGGGCGAGCAGCACGAACAGCACCGCCTGGGCGAGATACATGACGAGAAACACGTTCTTGCGCCCGATCGCGTCCGACAGCCACGCCCAGAGGAACCGGCCGACGGCGTTGCCGATCGAGATGATGCTGACGACACCCGCGGCCACGACCGCCGACACGCCGGTGATCTCCTGCGCCATCGGCGCGGCCTCGGAGATGATCGCGATGCCCGCGGTCACGTTGAGGAAGAGGATCGCCCACAGCGCGTACCACTGCCAGCGCGACAGCGCGCCGCGCAGGTCGAACTCGATGCCCGAGCGTCCCGAGCCGGAGTCGGCGCCCTCCGCCGGCGGGCTCCAGCCGGCCGGCGTCCAGCCCTCGGGCGGGTTCTTCAGGAACATGGCGGCGCCGGCGACCATCACGAGGTAGAGCACGCCGAGGATCGCGAACGTCTCGAACAACCCGACGTCGCGAACGAGGATCCGCGCGACCGGCGCGGTGACGAGCGCGCCGCCGCCGAACCCGGCGACGGCCACGCCGGTGATGAAGCCGCGACGGTCCGGGAACCACTTCACGAGCGTCGCGATGGGGACGATGTAGCCGAGCCCGATGCCGATGCCGCCGAGCAGGCCGTAGGTGAGGTACAGGACGGGCAGGCCGGCGTCGGCGAAGCTCGCGAGAAAGACGCCGAGGCCGTACAGGACGCCGGCCGTCAGCGCGACGCGGCGCGGACCCACCTTGGCCATCCACAGGCCGCCCGCGAACGCGGCGAAGCCGAGCGCGAGGATCGTGATGCTGAACGTCGTGTTGACGGCCGAGACGCTGGCGTCGTACTCGTCGGTCAGCGGCTTTCGGAAGACGCTCCACGCGTACACGGCGCCGAGCGCCAGCTGCATGACGACGCCGGCGACGGCGATCCGACCACGATTGAGATTCTCGCTCATGCGCTCCCTCCGGGTTCCGCGGCGCGTGTACCCACGCCACCGCCTGTGGAATGCATCGGCCTGCATGTGTGGTGCCGATCGTGGGAAGACGCTCCCTGCCGAGGGCAGCTTTGGACGAGCACAGCGGACAGCCGCGCAGGCCGGGCTCGCGCCCAAGCTCGTTCGAGCGCGCCCGCCGCACGCCGCTGCTCGGCCGGGCGCTCGACTGGGGGATGGGCGCCAGCTCGAGCTCGTCGTCGACCCGCGATGCCGGCGCGCGCGTCGCGGGCCTGAAGGCGACGGAGTCCGTCTGCCCCTACTGCGCCGTCGGCTGTGGCCAGCTCGTCTACACGCGCGGCGGCGAGCTCGTCGACATCGAGGGCAACCCGCGCTCGCCGATCAACCAGGGAACGCTGTGCCCGAAGGGCGCGGCGTCACGGCAGCTCATCCAGCAGCCCGGGCGCCTGACGAAGGTCCGCTATCGGCCCCCGGGCGGCACCGAGTGGCAGGAGCTCGAGCTCGAGCAGGCGATGGACATGATCGCCGAGCGCGTCATCGCGGCGCGCGAGAACGGCTGGCAGGACGTCGACCGGCGCGGCTGGCGCGTCGACCGGACGCTCGGCTTCGCGCACCTCGGCGGCGCCACGCTGGACAACGAGGAGAACTACCTCATCAAGAAGCTCTTCACGGCGATGGGCGCCATCCAGATCGAGAACCAGGCCCGGATATGACATTCCTCCACGGTGCCCGGTCTGGGCGCGACGTTCGGGCGCGGCGGCGCCACCGGCTTCCAGCAGGACCTGCAGCACGCTGACTGCATCCTCATCGAGGGCTCCTCGATGGCGGAGGCGCATCCGGTCGGCTTCCGCTGGGTCATGAAGGCCAAGGAGCGCGGCGCGAAGGTGATCCACGTCGACCCGCGGTTCGGCCGCACGAGCCAGCTGGCCGACTTCCACGTCCCGATCCGCGCCGGGTCGGACATCGCGTTCCTCGGCGGGCTCATCCGCCACGTCATCGAGAACGACGGCTTCTTCCGCGAGTACGTCGTCAACTACACGAACGCGCCGACGATCCTGCGCGAGGACTTCGAGGACACCGAGGACCTCGGCGGCCTGTTCTCGGGCTGGGACCCCGAGACCGCGTCCTACGACACGGAGACCTGGCAGTACCGCGGCGTCCGCGGCGGCGGGACCGACGCCGACGCGCAGACGCACACGAGCCAGGGCTACGACGAGCGCAGCGGGGCGGGCATGGACGTCGGCGGGGCCGAGCGCGACGAGACGCTGCAGCACCCGCGCTGCGTCTTTCAGGTCCTGCGCCGCCACTTCAGCCGCTACACGCCGGAGTTCGTGGAGCGCGTCTGCGGGATCTCGCCGCAGGACTTCCACGCCGTCGCCGACGCGCTCGTACAGAACTCCGGCCGCGAGCGCACGACGGCCTTCTGCTACGCCGTCGGCTGGACGCAGCACACCGCCGGCGTGCAGATGATCCGCACGGCGGCGATCCTGCAGCTGCTGCTGGGCAACATCGGCCGCCCGGGCGGCGGGATCATGGCGCTGCGCGGGCATGCGTCGATCCAGGGCTCGACCGACATCCCGACGCTCTTCGACATCCTCCCCGGCTACCTGAAGATGCCGCGCGCGAAGGAGGGCGGTCTCTCCCTGCGCGACCATGTCGACGCCGGCGGCAAGGACCGCGGCTGGTGGGCGTTCTACGAGACCTACGTCGTCTCGCTGCTGAAGGCGTGGTTCGGCGAGGCCGCCACCGCCGACAACGAGTACGGCTTCCGCCACCTGCCGAAGCTCACCGGCAACCACTCCCACTTCTCGACGATGATGCGCGCGCTCGACGGCGGCCTCGAGGGGCTGTTCCTCATGGGCCAGAACCCCGCCGTGGGCTCGCAGCACTCGGGGCTGCAGCGCCGCGCGCTGGCGAGCCTGAAGTGGCTCGTCGTGCGCGAGCTCAGCGAGATCGAGTCGGCGACGTTCTGGCGCGACGCCCCCGAGGTGCGCTCCGGCGAGCTGCGCACGGAGGACATCCAGACCGAGGTGTTCCTCATGCCCGCGGCATCGCACGTCGAGAAGGAGGGCACGTTCACGAACACCCAACGGCTGCTGCAGTGGCGCGACAAGGCGCTCGAGCCGCCCGGCGACGCGCGCTCGGAGCTGTGGTTCATGCACCACCTCGCCAAGCGGGTCCGCGCGCACTACGCGGGGTCCGAGCGCGAGCGCGACTGGCCGATCGTCAACCTCACGTGGGACCTTCCCGAGGAGGGGGAGGTCCGCGAGCCCGACGTCGAGGCCGTCGTCCTGGAGATCAACGGCTACGACGTCGCGACGCGCCAGCCGCTGCCGGCCTTCACCGCCCTGAAGAGCGACGGCTCGACGGCGAGCGGCTGCTGGATCTACTGCGGCTACTTCAAGGACGGCGTCAACCAGGCCCGCCGGCGCGATCCGGGGGACATCGATGCGCCGGGCGGCTGGGTGTCGCCCGAGTGGGGATGGGCCTGGCCGATGAATCGGCGGACGCTCTACAACCGCGCCTCGGCCGACCCCGACGGCCGCCCCTGGTCGGAGCGCAAGCGCTACGTCTGGTGGGAGGAGTCCGAGGGCCGCTGGACGGGCTACGACGTGCCCGACTTCCCCGCAGACAAGCGCCCCGACTACGAGGCCCCCGCGGACGCCCTCGCGATGGACGCGATCTCGGGCGACGACCCCTTCATCATGATGCCCGACGGCCGCGGCTGGCTGTTTGCGCCGAGCGGCCTGCTCGACGGCCCGCTGCCGACGCACTACGAGCCGTTCGAGTCGCCGCTGGAGCATCCGCTGTACCCGGACCTGCACATGAACCCCGCGGCGGTGAAGTGGCAGCGGCCGGAGAACCCCTACAACACCAGCGGCGATCCGCGCTACCCGATCGTCGCCACGAGCTTCCGGCTGACCGAGCACCACACCGCGGGTGCGATGAGCCGCAACCTGCCGTGGCTGGCCGAGCTGCAGCCGGAGATGTTCGCCGAGATCGACCCCGCGCTGGCGGCCGATCGCGGCATCGAGGACGGCGGCTGGATGACGATCGAGACCGCGCGCGGCGAGATCGAGGCGCGCGCGAAGGTCACGCCGCGGATCCGGCCGCTGAAGATCGACGGCCGGCTCATGCACCAGATCTGCATGCCATGGCACTGGGGCTTCGGCGGCTCCGTCAGAGGTGACAGCACGAACGACCTCGGCGCCCTGTCGGGCGATCCGAACGTCAACATCCAGGAGTCCAAGGCGTTCTCGTGCAACGTCCGCGCCGGCCGCCGCTCGCAGGCGACGACGACGAAGCTCGCCGGCGTCCGCCTGGAGCACCGCGTGCGCCCCGACGAGGACGACCCGCTCGCCGAGTACCCATCGGAGATCACGTGACGACACACGCCTCGCCGACCGAGATCGCCGTCGACCGCGCCGACGCCAAGCGGATGGGGTTCTTCACCGACACGACGGTCTGCATCGGCTGCAAGGCGTGCGAGGTCGCCTGCAAGCAGTGGAACGATCTGCCCGCCGACGGCGCGCAGTTCGTCAGGGGCGGCTCCTACGACCACACCGGTGCGCTGAACGCCGCGACGTGGCGCCACGTGCGCTTCGTCGAGGTCGCCGAGGCGACGCCGCAGGCGCGCGAGGACGCGGCCGAGCGGCTCGCCGCGGGCGCCGGCGGGCGGCTGCCGCAGATCCCCGCCAACGGCGGCCGCGCGGCGTCCGACGGCGCTCCGGACCTCGTGAGCATCGCGGAAGCCGGCGCCAACGGCGGCGTCGACGTCGCGGCGGCGGTCGCCGCGATGGACGAGTGGGTCTTCATGTCCGACGTCTGCAAGCACTGCACGAACGCCGGCTGCCTGGACGCGTGCCCGACCGGCGCGCTGATCCGCACGGAGTTCGAGACCGTGGTGCTGCAGCCCGACGTCTGCAACGGCTGCGGCTACTGCGTCCCGGCGTGCCCGTTCGGCGTCGTCGCGCGCGACCACGAGGACGGCCGCGCCGCGAAGTGCACGCTCTGCTACGACCGTCTCCAGGACGGCCTCGAGCCGGCGTGCGCGAAGGCCTGCCCGACCGACTCGATCCAGTTCGGCGCCTACGACGAGCTCGTGGCGATCGCCGCCCGCCGCGTCGGCGAGCTGCACGCGCGGGGCATCGAGGGCGCGTACCTCTACGGCGCCGGCGACGACCCCGACGAGGAGCTCGCCGGCGGCCTCGGCGCGTTCTTCTTGCTCACGCAGCCGCCGGAGAGCTACGGACTCCCCGCGCAGGCCGACTCGCCGATCCAGGAGAACGTCGTCCCCGCCACCGCGGCGGCCTTCGGCGCCGGGCTGCTGGCCGCGGCAGGCGCTGCCGCGGCGTTCGTGCTCGCCGGCCGCCGTCCGCTCGCGCGCGGACCGCGCGGCCTGGCGACGCGCGCCGCGATCCGCAGGTGGCAACGATGAGCGACGGCGACGAGCGCGACGTCGCGCCGCGCTCGCTGCACGAGACGCCCGCGCCGGCTGCCGTGGATCCATCCGAGGAGCCGCCCGCGGCGTCGGCCGAGCGCGAGGCGCGGTGGGTGGCCGACCACACGAGCGAGACGCGCGACGCCTCGCCGGCGCTCGGCACGCACGGCGAGCCGGCCGCCTGGCAGCGCGCGCAGCCGGGGGCGCCGGTCGCGCTCCAGCGCGACCGCTGGGCGGACGCGGCGTGGTCGTTCCTCTACAAGCACGACACCCGCTACGGCGATGCGCCGGCGGACCTCGAGGCGGTCGCGCAGGCCAATCGCCGCGGCCGGGGCGGCGAGATCGGGCCGGTCCACGGGCCGGTCATCAACGCGCCGGTCTGGACCTGGGAGGTCCCGCTGTACTTCTGGTTCGGCGGCGTCGCGGCGGGCTCGTCGTTCGTGTCGCTCGCCTGCGACCTCGGCGGCGACCGGCGATCGGCGGCGATCGCGCGGAAGGTCGCCCTCGCGGCCGTGCTGCCGGCTCCGCCGCTGCTGATCGCCGACCTCGGGCGCCCGGCGCGCTTCCTGAACATGCTGCGCATCTTCAAGCCGCGCTCGCCGATGAACCTCGGCGCATGGTCGCTCGTCGCCTTCAGCGCGCTCGCCGGCTCGGCGGTCGCGGCCGACGTGCTGCGGCGACCGCGCGCGGGCCGCGCCTTCGGCGCCGCGAACGCGGTCGTCGGCGGCTACCTGGGGTCGTACACCGGCGTGCTGCTCGCCACGACGGCGGTGCCGCTGTGGGCCCGCAGCCGGCTGCTGCTCGGACCGATCTTCGTCTGCACGGCCGCGGCCACCGGCGCGGCGGCGACGCGGCTGACGCTCGTCGCGGCGGGTCTGCCCGACGGGCATCCGACGCGCACGGCGCTCGGCAACGTCGAGGCCGGCGCGATGATGACCGAGCTGACGCTCGCCACGCTCAACGAGCGGCGGCTGGGGCGCGCGGGGCGCAGCCTCGAGGAGGGGACGCCCGGCGTGCTCTTCCAGATCGGCAAGTGGAGCGTCCGCGCGGGACTCGCCCTGCGCCTCGCGCGCGGCCCGCTCGGCCCGCGCGCGCATCACCTCGCCAGCCTGCTGTACCTCGGCGGCGGGCTCGCGTTCCGCTACGCCTGGGTCGGCGCGGGGCGGACGTCGGCGCGCGACGACGAGGCCGTCGCGCGCATGGCGCGAGGTGCCGTCACCGTCGACGACGATCGCCTCGGCCGGCGGCGCGAGCCGCGGTTGCGGTCGACGCTGCGCCGGCCGCTGACGCGTGCGGGCGCCGTCGGCGCGTACACGGAGGCCGTGCGGCGCGCGAGCCTGCTCGTCGAGCGCGCGCTCGGCCGTTCGGAGCCGACGCCGGGCGCGGAGGGCACCGGCCGCAGCGTGGACTCGGGCCACTGATCACCCCGCGACGAAATACTTGTCCGCCCGCGGCGCGGCGCACACTGCGCCTGGTCTCGGGTTGCGCGGCGGCGCGCAGATCGGACGTCGTAGCGACGACGCAGAGCCGGCGCGCACGCGATCGGTGGCGCGTCTGCGCGGCCGGTGCAGCTCGCGGATCGGGCGCCCGCGCGAGCGGGTATGGGCGGCGCGCAACGTGATGCGTGAGCACGAACGACGGCTGCCTGCGCGCGGCCTCACACCATGAGGTTGCCGTTCGCCGGCCGTCGCGACGTCCTCTGGCAGCCGCTGGCGGTCGCCGCGGCGGTCGTCGGCGTGTGCGTCGCGCGGCGGCGCCTGGACCTGCCGCGCAAGCCGATGGTGCCCCTGGCCTCGACGGTCCCGCTGGCCGTCGGCGTCGCGCTGCCGCGCGGCCGCGCGCAGTACGCCGCCATGTGGGTGGCGTACGTCTGGCTGTTCAAGACGGCCTGGGAGATCCCCTACGACAAGCCCGACAAGCTGCGCCCGCGGCTGCACGTGCGCTACCCGATCCGCGTCGACAGCCTGCTCGGCGGCGGCGTGCCGCCGGGCGTGCGCCTGCAGCGCGCCCTTCGCGACCCGCCCGCGGTGAACGCGCTCGACGTCGCGCTGACCGGTGCGACGCATGCGTTGTGGCTCGTGCCGCACGCGGTGCTCGCCGCGCTGCTGCTACGCGACGAGCGCCGCTTTCCGCGCGCCGCCGGGCGGCTCAGTGCGGTCTATCACCTGACGACGCTCGGCTACTGGCTCGTGCCGACAGCGCCGCCGTGGTGGGCCTCCGAGCAGGAGGGCGAGATGGACGGCGCGATCCAGCACGTCACGCGCGACGCCGGGATCGCCGTCAGCGGGCGGCTCGCCAGCCGCCCGTCGCCGCCGCGCGACGAGCGCCTGCGAGACGACCGCGAGGGCGGCAATCCCTGGGGCTCCATGCCGTCGGACGCCTTCCCCGCAGCCGTCGTGACCGCCAAGACGCTCGGCGAGATCAGCCCACTGGCGGGCGCGCTCGGCTGGGCGACCGCGGTCGTGCACGGCGGCGCCCTCGTCTACCTCGGCGAGCACTACGTCATCGACCTGCTCGCAGGCTGGCTGCTCGTCGAGCTGCTGTGGCGCGCCGAGCCGCGCGCGCTGCCGGTCGTGCGCCTGGCCGTCGCGATCCTGCGGACCCTCGAGCGCCGGGCGCGCCGCGCCGCCGGCGCGTCGACCGGGCCGCCGCGGCTGTTCAGACGGCTCGTCTGACGCGCACGCGCGCGACGCCTGCGCGCCGTCCGCTATACACACGCGCCTCTGGCACGGCGAAACGGAGGCACGACGATGGGCGCGAGGGCACGACGCAGGAACTCGATGGTGGCGCTCGCGCTGCTGGCCGGCGCCGGCGTCGCCGCCGGCGCGCTTCCGGGCGGCCTGCTGGCGCAGGGGACGAGCGGCCGCCTCGCCCGCGCGGCGGTCGTCAACCCGGCCGGCGAGACGATCGGGGCCGTGCGCTTCGAGCGCCGCGGCAAGAGCCGTGCCCTGCGCGTCACGGTCGTCGTGCGCAAGCTGTCGCCCGGCTTCCACGGCCTTCACGTGCACGCCGTCGGCACTTGCGACGCGCCGACCTTCGCCTCGGCCGGCCCGCACCTGAACCCGCGCGGCGGCGGGCATCCCGACCACGCCGGCGACATGCCGGGTCTGCTCGTGACCCGCGGCGGCAAGGCCGAGGCCCGCTTCGTCACCGACCGCTTCACGATCGCCGACCTGCGCGACGCCGATGGCAGCGCGGTCATCGTGCACGCGCTGCCCGACAACCACGCGAACATCCCGGAGGCGCGCTACGACCCCGACCCCGACGAGATGACGCTGGCCACCGGCGACTCCGGCGGCCGCGTCGCGTGCGGCCGCGTGCGGTAGCCTCGGCGGCCGGCCGCGCCGCGCGTCAGGGCGCGTCTGCCGCCGGGCAGCGGCGCAGCCCAGGCGCTGTGCAGCCGCCGCGCGCCTGCGGACGCGGGCCGCGCGCGGCGCTCGCAGGCCGTCCGCAGGGCGAGCCGCCACAGCCCGGCGGGGCCGCGAAGCCTCGCCGGGCAGCAGCCGCGGGCGCCCCTCGAGCCTCACGCCGGGTGACCGCCCCGCGGCGCCGTCTCGGTCGCTACGCGGAGGAGCTCGCCGCGCCGAGCGAGAGCTCGGCGGCGCGGTCCCATGTGCCGGCGATCTTGTCGGCGGTCTCGCGCTCGTTCTGCAGGATGCGCCGCGCGACCTCGGCGGTCTCCGCGTCGCCGGCGCGCTCGGCGACCCGCGACAGCAGCTCGTAGGACGCGATCTCCGTCTGCTCCTGCACGTAGCCGTCGCGGGCCAGCCGGCCGGGAGTGTCCTTCGGGATCATCGCGGCCAGCCCCTTGCCCATCGCGGCGACGCGGGCGGCGATGTCCCTGGCTGCCGAGGGCGTCTCGCCGTGCGCCTCGATGCGCTGGCGGATCAGCCGCTCATGGTCCTGCGTCTCGTCGTGGTGGTGCTGGAACAGCTCGCGCAGCTGCGGATCGTTCGCCGCCTTCGCCGCCGCCTGCGTCATCTGCAGCGACATCTGCTCGAGGGCGTGCGCGTTCTTCAGGTAGGCGACGAGCTGGGCCTTCGTCTGTTCGGACATGGGACTCCTTTCGTCGTGTGCGATCGCACGTACCCATGCCTTGGCGGCCGGATTCGCCTCGCTGTACCGCCCCGTCAGCGCGAGCCGCGCCGGGCGATCCAGTTCGACAGGCTGTGCTCGCGCGCGCGGAAGCCGTTGCGCGCCGTGTCGCGGCCGCTGACCGGCGAGAACAGGTTGTCCGGCGCCATCGCGCTCTTGGGCTCGCGCGTCATGAGCGTCCGGCGCCCGACCCGCGTGGCGAGGAACGCGTCGAGCATGCGCGGCGACATGCGCTGCTGGAGCGCCAGGAAGCGCGCGGCGCCGCCCGCGTAGAGGTCGCGCCCGCCGTGCGCGGCGGCGTGCAGCAGCATGTCGGCGACCGTGCCCGGCTGATAGATCGGCGGCGCGCCCATCGGCCGGCGCCCGATCTTCGTGCGCGCCTTGTCGAACAGCGGCGTGTCGATCGTGCCGGGCAGCACCTGCGTCACCGCGATCGGCACGCCGTCGTGGCGCAGCTCGACGCGCAGCGCTTCGAGGAACCCGTCGACGCCGTGCTTGGCGGCCGCGTAGGCGCTGTGGAACGGAAAGGCGCGCCGGGCCTCGATCGAAGAGACGTGCACGAGCGCGCCGCGGCCCTCGCGCCTGAGCTGCGGCAGCGCGGCCTTCGCGCCGTAGACCTGGCCCATGAGGTCGATGTCGATGACGCGCCGGAACTCCTCGACGGTCGTGTCCTCGAACGTCGCCCACAGGCCGACGCCGGCGAGCTGCACCCACGTGTCGAGGCGGCCGTGCTCGGCGACCGCGGCCTCGGCGACCGCCTGCACGGCGGCCGGATCCGTCGTGTCTGCCGCGACGGCGGTGGCGACGCCGCCGTCCGCGCGGATCTCCTCGACGAGCGTCTCGAGCCCTTCGAGCCCCCGCGCCGACACCACGACGCGCGCGCCGCGGGCGGCGAAGCGCTTGGCCGCCTCGCGGCCGATGCCGCTCGACGCACCCATGAGAACGACGACCTGGTCTTCGATCGGCTTGAGCTTCATGCCGGCCGGTTACCCCCGGGACGCGCGCGGGAACGTCGTGTTGCGCCGGCGCCACGGCGCGGGACCGCCGACCGCGCCCGGAGTTGCGCCTGCTAAGAACCCGCTGTGACCGACCGCGAGATCCGCTGGTGGCTGATGGACATGGACGGCGTGCTCGTGCGCGAGCACCAGGCGATCCCGGGCGCCGACGAGTGGCTGGCGCTGCTGCACGAGCGCGGCATGCCGTTCCTCGTGCTGACGAACAACTCGATCTACACGCAGCGCGACCTCGCCGCCAGGCTGCGCGCAAGCGGCCTGGAGGTGCCGGAGCGGTCGATCTGGACGTCCGCGCTGGCGACGGCGCGGTTCCTCGACGACCAGCGGCCCGGTGGCAGCGCGTTCGTCATCGGCGAGGCCGGTCTGACGACCGCCCTCCATGCGGCCGGCTACACGATGACCGAGAGCGATCCCGACTACGTGGTCCTCGGCGAGACGAGGACATACAGCTTCGAGCGCATCACGCAGGCGATCCGGCTGATCGAGCGCGGCGCCCGGTTCATCGCGACGAATCCGGATCCGACCGGGCCGACCGCCGAGGGCCCGGTGCCGGCGACCGGCTCGGTGGCCGCGCTGATCAGCCGTGCGACGGGCGTGGAGCCCTACTTCGTCGGCAAGCCGAACCCGCTGATGATGCGCTCGGCGCTGAACGCGATCGAGGCGCACTCCGAGTCGGCGGCGATGGTCGGTGACCGCATGGACACCGACATCGTCGCCGGCCTCGAGGCCGGGATGCACACCGTGCTCGTCCTCACCGGCTCGACGACGCGCGCGCAGGCCGAGCGCTTCCCCTATCGGCCGTCGCGCATCGTCGAGTCGATCGCCGACCTCCTCGAGGACCTGCGCTGAGGCGCGCGTCAGCGAGCCGGAGCTCGAGCAGGCGCGCGGTTCGAGGTCGTCCGATTCCTTCAAGACGTCTCCGCACGGGAGAGGCAGGCTTCCGGCCATGCGACAGCGTGTGAGCCTCATCACCCTCGGCGTGCGCGACCTCGCTCGCGCCCGTCGGTTCTACGAAGCCGTCGGGTGGCGAACCGGTGCCGGCCCCGAGGACGACGTCGTCTTCTTCCAAGCCGGCGACATGATCCTCGCCCTCTGGGACCGCGCCAAGCTCGCCGAGGACAGCTGCGTCGAGGACAGCGGCGGTTGGGGGGGCGTGACGCTCGCCCTGTGCCTCGGCTCGCGACAGGAGGTTGACGCCGCGACAGAGGAGGCACGCGCGGCGGGTGCCACCGTCGGCCGCGAGCCTGCCGAGACGTTCTGGGGTGGGTACAGCTCGCTGGTGATCGATCCGGACGGGCATCCGTGGGAGATCGCTCACAACCCGAGTTGGACGCTGATGCCGGACGGTGGCGTCAGCCTCGGGTGATGCGCCGGCCCGCCGGCAAGGCGGCGGCGATCGGCGTATGGGCGCGCGGCGGCGGTGACGAGCTCGTCGAGCAGCGCCTGCACCGTCGGCGAGCACGCTCCCGCCGGCGCGAGCGCCTCGATGCTTAGCCTGCCGCGGGTCGTCGGTCCCCGTCTGACCTTCGCCCGACATGACAGACGAGGAGCGCGAGGTCATGGAGCCTCACGCCGCACATTGGCAGCCGTTCGTCGACTCCGGCCAGATGGTCGTCTTCGGCCCGGTGCTCGACAAGACCGGGTCATGGGGCTCGGTGTCGTCGACGCCGACGACGAGGACGAGCTGCGCGCATTCGCCGCACGCGACCCGGCGGTCACGAGCGGGACCGGTCAACTCGAGATCGGCAGGATGCCCGCCGGCTTCGTCCGTCCCCGCTGATCAGCGAACCGGGCGCGGGCTCCTCAGGCGCTCCGTGCGTCGCCCCGATCCTGTCGTCGGTGTCCTCTCGCCCAACCACCCCAGCCGAAGCCGTCGCACGGCTTGCCGCCGATCACTGGCCACGGTTCTGGGCGGCTGCGACGCGGACGGCGCCGCCGCCGACGTGCTCGCGCGGCCGCGGACGGCGACCGTCGCCTGGCGCCCGTCCGGATTGCGGGTGATGCCCGGCGCGACGACGGGCACACGCTGCTGCTCGAGCGCCTGCGCCCCGGCACCCGGCTCGCGGACGCCGGTCTGCCCACCGGCGCCGTCCTGAGGACCTGTGGGGACGTCGCCCGGCGATTGCACGGCAGGCGCGGCACCGTGCGAGTTCGAGCGCCTCTGCGTCGCGCGAGGGACGCCGAACCGGCTGAGCCTGATCTCCGGCGAGCCTGAGCTGCAGGTCGACCTGCGCGCCCTGCGAGGCGACCGCGAAGACGACGTCCTCGTCCACGGCGATCTGCACGCTGCGCAAGGTGCAAACCGCCAGCACCGACCAACGTCTGCCACACCTTTGCGCCCGGGTGCCGCTAAGCTGCGCGCGAAAGGATCCACGGGGGAATCTCCACGGAGGGAGTCATGCGTCGTCACGCCGTCGTCGTCGCTGTGCTGTCAGCGACCGTTGTCACCGCTCTGCTGAGCGCATCCGCCCTGGGCACGGAGGCCCGGCCCGGCGGGCTTCCAGGACCTGTCGGCCTCTCCGCCGGCGCCGGCGGCGCGCATCCGGGCGCGGCGTCGGACGTGCGCAAGCTGCTTGCGGCGGCGCGCTTCGAGGTCAACCGCGGGCAGTTCGACAGGCGCGTGGACTTCGTCGCACGCGGCGTCGGGTACGCGGTCTCGCTGTCGCCGCGCGGCGCCCTGATCGGGCTGCGCCGCGAGGGCGCCGATGCGGCCGTGAAGATGGAGGTGCTCGGTGCCGACGTGCGCGCCCGCGGCGCGGGCGTGGGGCGCGTGGCGGGACGCAGCAACTACCTGACGGGCTCGGACCCGCGCCGCTGGAAGCGCAACGTCCCGTCGTTCGAGCGCGTGCGCTACGACGGCGTCCTTCCCGGCATCGACATGGTCTACCGCACCGTCGGCGACCGCCTCGAGTACGACTTCCTCGTGGCCCCCGGCGCCGACCCGGGCGCCATCGCGCTGCGCTTCACCGGGGGCTCGCTGTCGCTGGCCCGCAACGGCGACCTGCTGGTCCGCACCCGCGGCGGCACGCTGCGCGAGAAGCGCCCGTTCGTCTTCCAGCACGTCGACGGCGTGCGGCGCAGGGTCGAGGGACGCTACGTGCTCGGCTCCGGCGGCCGCGTGACGTTCGAGATCGGCGACTACGACCGCTCCGAGCTGCTCGTGATCGATCCCGAGGTCGTCTACTCGACGTATCTGGGCGGCGGCGCCCAGGGCGAGGGCCAGGGCGGCTTCGGCGGCGAGTCGGGGCGCGCGATCGCGGTCGACGCCGCGGGGAACGCGTACGTCGCGGGCTCGACGAACGCGCTCGCGCCCACGGGCTTCCCGACCAGCGGGCCGATCCAGGGCACGAGCGGAGGCGGCATCGACGCGTTCGTCACGAAGATCAACCCGGCCGGCAACGGCGTCGTGTACTCGACGTACCTCGGTGGCGCGGGCGCTGACCGCGCCTTCGCCATCGCCGTGAACGCGGCCGGCGAGGCCCACGTGACCGGCGAGACGGCGTCCGCGGGGACGAGCCCGTTCCCGACGCAGAACGCGATCCAGGCCACCAACGGCGGCGGCAACGACGTGTTCGTCGCCAAGCTGAACGCGGCCGGCAACGCGCTGCTGTACTCGACGTACCTCGGCGGCACGGGGTCCGACCGTGCGCGCGGCATCGCGCTCGACGCGACCGGGGCCGCCTACGTGACCGGCTACGCGGCGTCGGCGAACTTCCCCACGGCCAACGCGCTCGACGCCACCCACGGTGGCGCCGACGACGCGTTCGTGACCAAGCTGGCGGCGAACGGCTCGGCGCTCGTGTTCTCGACGTTCCTCGGCGACACGGGCAACGAGGGCGCCGATGCGATCGCCTTCAGGCAGGCCACGGGTGACGCCTACATCGCGGGCACCACGTCCTCGCCGGCCTACCCCGTCACCGCGGGCGCGTTCCAGACGACGGGGCCGGCCACGGGCACCCAGGACGGCTTCGTGTCGCGCCTGAGCGCCGACGGCTCGCTGCTCGTGTACTCGACGTTCCTCGGCGGCGGGGCGCGCGACTCCGCGCTCGGCATCGCCGTCGACGGAGGCGGCGCGGCATACGTCACCGGCGCGACGAACTCCGACGACTTCCCGCTCCAGGCGCCGCTGCAGGCCGCCCGGAGGTCGGTCTCCACGATCGACGACGCCTTCGTGACGAAGCTCAACGCGACGGGGTCCGGGGCCGTCTACTCGACGTACTTCGGCGGGCTCCAGAGCGATCAGGGCAACGCGATCGCCGTCGACTCGACCGGCGCGGCATACGTCGCCGGCACCTCCGACTCGCACGGCGACTTCCCGCAGGTGGCGCCGATCGGGCTGCCGTCGGGCAACAGCGACGCGTTCGTCGCGAAGCTCAACGCGGCCGGCACGGCGACGACGTACGCGTCGATGCTGGGCGGAACCGACGGCGACTCGGGGTTCGGCATCGCCGTGGACGCGGGCGCGAACGCCTACCTCGTCGGTCAGGCCAACGCCTTCGCCTCGCCGCCGGGCAACTTCCCGACGACGCCGGGCGCCTTCCAGCCGCAGGCCCCCGGCGGCTCGGAGGCGTTCGTCACGAAGATCGCGTCTGCGCCGAGCTCGCCGCTGGTGACCTCGCTGCGCGCTCGCAGCGGCCCGGCGACGGGCGGCACGGAGGTCACGATCACCGGCACGGGGCTCGGCGGCGCGACCGCCGTGCGGTTCGGCAACACGCCGGCGAGGAGCTTCACGGTCGAGTCGGACACGCGGATCCGCGCCGTCAGCCCGGCGCGCGACCTCGGCATGACGACGGTGACCGTCACGACGCCGTCCGGCACGACGCCGGCGAACTTCGCGGCGAGGTTCGAGTACGCGGAGGGCACGTGGACGCTGACGGGCTCGCTGAGCGACTCGCACTTCTCGGCGCCGCTGGTGCTGCTCGACGACGGGCGGGTGCTGCTGCCCAGCGGCATCTCGACGCGCGGCGGGCCGGCGATCGGGTCATCGGAGCTCTACGACCCCAAGACGCGGTCGTGGACGAAGACGGCGGACATCGGGACCCCGCGCCACGCGCACACGGGCACGCTGCTGACCGGGCCCGCCTGCCGCAGCGCCTCCCCGCCGAGCCACTGCGGGAAGGTGCTGGTCGCCGGCGGCTATCCGCTCGGCGTGGCCGGAAACCAGCCCGTGCTCGAGACCGCCGAGCTGTTCAACCCCAGGACGGGCGCCTGGGAGGCCACGGGCGACATGACCGTGCGCCGCGCGCTGCATCCGGCGATCCTGCTCGACGGCCGCGAGTGCCACGAGGCATCGCCGCCGGGGTACTGCGGCAAGGTGCTCGTCGTCGGCGGCCGGACGTGCAACGTGCCGGCGCCGGGAACCTGCCCGACCACGCGGACGAACACCGCGGAGCTCTACGACCCGGCCACCGGGACGTGGACGCCGACGAGCCCGATGCTCAGGCAGCGCAGCAACCTCGACCTGGCGATCCTGCCCGACGGCAAGGTGCTCGCCGCCGGCGGCTTCGGCACCGAGGCGTCGACCACGGCCGAGGTCTACGACCCGGCGACGGGCGGCTGGGAGACGACCGGGTCGCTTCGGTCGCGGACGCGAGCCAGCGCCGCGGTCCTCGACGACGGCCGCGTCCTCGCCACGTCGGGCTTCGGGGCCGGCAACACCTCGGACATCTACGACCACAGCACGAGGACGTGGAGTCCGGCGGCGGACATGAGCACCTCCTATCGCTTCAACTACAGCTACGCGAAGCTGCCCTCGGGCAAGGTGCTCTTCGCCGGCGGCGGTAGCGGAGGCGACACCTCGGAGGCCTACGATCCGGCCAACGACGCGTGGGTCTCGACCGGCCTGCTCAACGTCTCGCGCGGCTACTCGGGCGATGGCCTGACGTTGCCGACGGTGGTCCTGTCGAGCGACCCGTCGCGGTTCGCCGCCGATTCGGCCGAGTGCGGCAACGACTGCGGCAAGGTGCTGATGGCCGGCAACACGGACGACCGGACCGCCGAGCTGTACACGCCGCCACCGGCGGTGACCGGCCTGGACACGACGTCCGGCCCCGCCGGGACGACCGTGAAGATCACCGGGCGGGGCTTCACGCACAGCGTGCGGGCGGTCCTCTTCGGCACGACGGCGGCGGACTTCACCGTCGACTCCTACGGGCAGATCACGGCGGTGGCGCCGGCCGGCGACGGGTCGGTCAGGGTCACGGTCGTCAACGAGGGCGGCCAGGCGACGTCGAGCGAGACGTTCACCCACGTCGCGCCGTCGCCTGGGCCGGTCGCGCCGCCCGCGCCGATCGGCGCGGTTCCGGGGCCGGCCGCGGCGGGGCCGCCAGCCGCGACCGCGCCCCCGAGCAGCACCGGTGTCAGGCCGCGGCGAGCGGGCCGGCTCACGGCGCGCGTGTCGCCGGGCAGGGATCTGCGTGCGCCGTTCGTCTTCCGGATCACCGGCAGGCTGAGGCTGCCGGCCGGCGTGCCCGCGGCGACGGGCTGCCGCGGCCGGGTGTCCGTGCAGACCAAGCGCGGGCGGACGACGATCTCCACGCGCCGGGCGTCGCTGACGAGGTCCTGCACGTTCCGCGTGCGCGTCTCGTTCACGAACCGCAGGCGCTTCGGCACGGTCAAGCGGCTGAAGTTCACCGCGCGCTTCGGCGGCAACAGGGTCGTGCGGCCGGTGACGGCGACGGCCCGCTTCGCGCGCGTGCGCAGGTAGGCGGCACGCTCGGCGGGCTCGCGGCCCGGTGGCGGTGGTCGTTCCGCCGCCGCGTCGCGAGCTTCCCGGGCCGACCGCTGCGCAACCCCCGCTCCGGCCGGTACCGTGCGGCGATGGCCACGCACGACGTTGCGGGGGTCGACGCGCGACGAGGCGTCGACGGCGGGAGGGAGTGGGGCTCGGAGCTCTACCGGATCGCGACCGACCAGTTCGAGCGCGCCGCCGAGATGCTCGGCCTCGACCCGGAGTTCCGTACGCGCCTGAGCGAGCCGCGCCGATCGCTGGTCGTCAACTTCCCCGTGCGGCTCGACAGCGGCCGCGTCGTCGGGCTCACCGGCTACCGCGTCCAGCACACGCTGACGATGGGGCCGACGAAGGGCGGCTTTCGCTACGGCGCGGACGTCTCGCTCGGCGAGTGCGCCGCGCTGGCGATGTGGATGACGTGGAAGTGCGCGCTGCTCGGGCTTCCCTACGGCGGCGCGAAGGGCGGCGTGCGCTGCGTGCCGGACGAGCTCAGCGACGCGGAGCTCGAGCGCCTCACGCGCCGCTACGCCGCCGAGCTCATCCCCGTCATCGGCCCCGACCGCGACATCCCGGCGCCCGACATGGCGACCGGCGAGCGCGAGATGGCGTGGTTCATGGACACCTACTCGCAGATGATGGGCCACTCCGTCCCGGAGATCGTCACCGGCAAGCCGGTCGTGCTCGGCGGCTCGGCGAGCCGCCGCGCGGCGACCGGGCTCGGCGTCGTCTACGTCCTGGAGGCCGTCTGCGAGCGCATCGGCCTGACGCTGCGCGAGGCGCGCGTCGCGATCCAGGGCTTCGGCAACGTCGGGTCGGTCGCGGCCGGCGAGCTGTGCGCGATCGGCGCGCGTGTGGTCGGCGTCTCCGACCGCACCGCCGGGCTCGTCGACGCCGACGGGCTCGACATCCCCGCGCTCGCGCGCTGGGTCGAGCAGCACGGCGCGCTGTCCGGCTACCCCGACGCTCGCGAGGTCGGCCCCGCGGAGGTCCTCGAGCTGCCCTGCGAGATCGTCATGCCGGCGGCGCTGGAGCGCCAGATCACCGAGGACAACGCCGACCGCCTGCAGTGCGAGCTCGTCATCGAGGCGGCCAACGGGCCGACGACGCCGGAGGCCGAGGCGATCCTGCGCGACCGCGGGATCCTGCTCGTGCCCGACGTGCTCGCCAACGCGGGCGGCGTGACCGCCTCCTACTTCGAGTGGGTGCAGGACCACCAGCGGCTGTCGTGGGACGAGATCGACATCCAGGAGCGCCTGCGCCGCCAGCTGCGGGCGGCGTTCGGACGGGTCGTGGAGGCGGCCGCGCGGCTCGACTGCGACTGGCGGATGGCGGCGCTGTCGGTCGCGATCGAGCGCGTCGCCGAGGCCGCCAGGCTGCGCGGGATCTACCCGTAGGCGCGCCCCGGCGGGGCGCGCTCAGTGCCGGTCGTCGCCGGTCGCCGCCGGCGGGCGCGACTCCTCGGCGAGCGACGTGATCGCGAGCTGGCCGCGAGCGGCGTCCTCGAGCACCGTCGTCGCCTCCTCGCTCGAGCGCGCGTAGAGCTCGACGAGCAGGTGGACGACGATCGAGTCCTCCTCGTGCTTGTGAAAGCGCACGTGCGTGAAGAACTCGCGCGTGCCGTGGTCGCCGAAGGCGGCGTAGGACAGCGCGTCGCCGGCCTCCGGGCCCGAGCACGTCTCGACGTCGTCGGCGTCGACCGTCACCGTGCACGACGCGACCCACGGCGTGCCGGCGATCATCCGCTCCCAGCGGTCCTCCATCGGCTCCACGCGGCCGTTGTGGAAGCCGAGGTGCGGCTGGTCGTGCATGCACTCCAGGCACTGCACGACCGCCTCCTGCAGCTCGTCGACCGCCTCGGCGCGCTCGCCGGTCAGCGGATCGATCTTGTGGATGCCCTCGTAGTGGACCTGGACCTCCAGGTCGGTCGACCAGCAGCGATAGCAGCGCAACCACGAGCGGGCTTCGGAGGCCTCCATGCGGCCATCTTACGGCCGTCGGTCGGCCGCCGAACGCCGCGAGCCCGCCACGGGGTGGATGGCCTGCCGCCGGCGGCTTTGTCTAGGCTGCGCAACCCATGCGCTCCATCGTCTCGATCGTCACCGCGCCGGTCCGGCTCGTCGGCCGGCTGCTGCGGTCGGCCGGCGGGCCGCTGCGCAAGCTCACCGGGCTGCGCGGCAAGGCGCGGATCGCCGCCTTCGCCGGGCTTGCGCTGCTCGTGGTCGCCGCCGTGCTCGTGTTGCGACCGCAGCCGAACTCCGAGGAGGAGGTCCGCGAGACGCTGGACCGCTTCGCGCAGGCCTCGCGCGACAAGGACTACCAGACCCTCTGCGACGACCTGCTCGCCGACGAGCTCGTCGACCGCATCCGCAGCGCCGGGCTGCCGTGCGAGGTCGCGCTGCGCACCGGGCTGGAGGACCGGCGCAACCCCACGCTGACCGTCGTCGCCGTCGAGGTCAACGGCGACGAGGCGACCGCGCGGGTGAGAGGCAGCGCCGCCGGCGAGGTGCCCGCGACGACGACGTACCGGCTCACTCGCGAGGACGGCGACTGGAAGATCGCGACGCCGCCGGGCGGCACCGAGGCCGGCGCCTCCGCGGGACCGTAGCTACCGGCGCACGAGGACGTACACAGCGGCGACCGCGAAGGCGAGCTGACCGAACGTCAGCGCGGTCCCGAGGTTCGGCGCGCCGGCGAGCTCCGCCACGACGGTGGCGACGACGAGCGCGCCGAGCATGAGCGCAAGGTCGACCAGCCAGCGGGCGGCGCGGCGGCTCATGCCGCGGCCGCCTGCTCGAGCGCGCGCGTGAGCGCCGGGACGTCGAGCTTCGGGTCCTCCTCGGCGAGCAGCCTCGATGCCGCCCGCCGGCCGCCGAGCGCGCGCAGGCCCCGCTCGCCGTGCTCGGCGGCGAACTCCGCGATCGCGCTCGCGCGGCGGGCGGCGAGCCGCCGGGCGGGCACGTCGAGGCGCTCGCGGTGGGCGTCGAGCGCTGCGACGAGCTCGTCGACGCCCGTCGCCGGCGGCAGCGAGCTGACCGCGACGACGGGCGTGTCGGGGGCGCCGAGCGAGCGCAGCGCGGCGTGCAGGTCGCGGCGCGAGCGCACGGCGACCTGGCCGAGGTCGGCCTTCGTGACGACGAGAACGTCGGGGACCTCCATGATCCCCGACTTCAGGAACTGCAGGACGTCGCCGCCGCCGGGCTGGACGACGACCGCGACCGTGTCGGCGACCTCGGCGACCTCGGTCTCCGACTGGCCGACGCCGACGGTCTCGATGACGACGACGTCCCATGCCGCGGCAAGCGCGTGCGCCGCAGCGCGCGTCGCCGGCGCCAGGCCGCCGAGACGGCCGCCCGCGGCCATCGAGCGGATAAAGACCCCGCGGTCGGCCGGGTCGGCGGCGATCCGGGCGCGGTCGCCGAGCAGCGCGCCGCCCGAGCGCCTCGACGACGGGTCGACGGCGAGCACCGCGACGCTGCGCTCCTGCGCCCGCCAGGCCGAGACGAGCTGTGACAGCAGCGACGACTTGCCCGAGCCGGGCGGTCCGGTGAGGCCGACGATGTGGCCCGGCGCCTCGCCGCCGAGCGCCGCCGGCGACACCGCCGCCAGCAGCGCCGCGACCTCGTCGCCGTGGCCCGGCGCACGGCTCTCGACCAGGTTGAGCACCGCCGGCGCCGCCGCCGGGTCGCGCTCGCGCAGGCGACGCCCGAGCTGTTCTCCGCTCATCGACATGGGCGCGCGGAGGCCCCGCGCGATCAGGCGCCGGTCGCCACGCCGTGGCGCTCTGCGACGAGCGCGACGACGTCGCGCACGATGCGCGTGAGGTCGAAGTCCTTCGGCGTGTAGACCGCCGCGACGCCGGCCTCCTTCAGCGGCGCGACGTCGGCCTCCGGGATGATCCCGCCGACGACGACCGGAGCGTCGACGCCCGCCTCCTCGAGGCCGCGCATGATCTGCGGGATGAGCTCGCGATGCGAGCCCGACAGGATCGACAGGCCGATGACGTGGACGCCCTCCTGCAGCGCCGAGGTCACGATCTGCGACGGCGTCAGCCGGATGCCCTCGTAGACGACCTCCATGCCGGCGTCGCGCGCTCGCACGGCGATCTGCTCGGCGCCGTTGGAGTGCCCGTCGAGCCCCGGCTTGCCGACGAGGATCTTGATCCGGCGGCCCAGCGCGTCGCCGACCCGGGCGACCTCGTCGCGCAGCCGCTCGAGCTCGGCGCCGGCGGCCGGCGGCCCGGCGCTCGCCTCGCCGACCCCCGTCGGCGCGCGGTACTCGCCGAAGGCGTCGCGCAGCGCCTGCGCCCACTCGCCCGTCGTCGCGCCCGCGCGCGCCGCGGCGATCGTCGCGGGCATGATGTTGGCGCCCTCGTCGAGCGCGACGCGCCGCAGCGCGGCGAGCGCGGCCTCGACGGCGCCGGCGTCGCGCTCGCGGCGCCAGGCGGCGACCGCCGCGACCTGCTCGGCCTCGACGCCGGGGTCGACGGTGAGGATGCCGCCGTCCTCGCCCTGAGCGAGCGGCGACGGCTCGGTCGCCTGGAAGCGGTTGTGTCCCACGACGACGAGCTCGCCGGACTCGATGCGGCGGATGCGCTCGCGGTGCGACTCGACGAGCGCGCCCTTCATGTAGGCGACCGCCTCCACCGCGCCGCCGTGCTCCTCGACGACCGCCATCTCGGCGCGCGCGCCGTCCATGAGCTCGGCGACGAGCCCCTCCATGACCTTCGAGCCCTCGAAGATGTCGGGGTACTCGAGCAGGTCGGTCTCGTAGGCGAGCACCTGCTGGATGCGCAGCGACCACTGCTGGTCCCACGGCCGCGGCAGGCCGAGCGCCTCGTTCCATGCCGGCAGCTGCATAGCGCGGGCGCGCGCGTTGCGCCCGAGCGTCACGCCGAGCGCCTCGAGCACGATGCGCTGGACGTTGTTCTCGGGCTGGGACTCCGTCAGCCCGAGGGAGTTGACCTGCACGCCGTAGCGGAAGCGCAGGTGGCGCGGGTCCTCGACGCCGTAGCGCTCGCGGCCGATCTGCGCCCACAGCGCCGCCATCGCGCGCATCTTGGCGTGCTCCTCGATGAAGCGGACGCCCGCGTTGACGAAGAACGAGATGCGGCTGAAGACGCGGCCCATGAGGCTCTCGTCGACGCGCGCGCGGACGGCGTCCAGGACGGCGATCGCGTTGCACAGCGCGTAGGCGATCTCCTGGACGGGGGTCGCGCCGGCCTCCTGCAGGTGGTAGGAGCAGATGTTGACCGGGTTCCAGCGCGGAACCTCGGTCACCGCGTAGGCGACGAGGTCGGCCGTCAGCCGCATCGACGGCCCGGGCGGGAAGGCGTAGGTCCCGCGGGCGAGGAACTCCTTGATGATGTCGTTCTGCGTGGTGCCCTGCAGCCGGCCGGCGTCGTGGCCCTGCTCCTCGGCGGTGACGATGTACAGCGCCAGCAGCCAAGCCGCGGTCGCGTTGATCGTCATCGACGTGTTCATCGTGTCCAGCGGGATGCCGTCCAGCAGCGCGCGCATGTCGCCGCGGTGGGCGATCGGCACACCGACCTTGCCGACCTCGCCGCGCGCGAGCTCGTGGTCGGCGTCGTAGCCGGTCTGCGTCGGCAGGTCGAAGGCCACCGACAGCCCGGTCTGGCCCTTCTCGAGGTTGCTGCGAAACAGCTCGTTGGACCGCGCGGCCGTCGAATGCCCTGCGTAGGTGCGCATCAGCCAGGGGCGGTCGGGCTCGGGGAGGCGATGCGCGGGGTGCTCGGTCATCCCGCGGATCGTACCCTCGCGTCGGGGGTACCGGCGCGCGCGAACGGGTAGCGCCAGGAGGAGCAACCGAAGGAGGACGCATGCCTGACGAGGACGTGACACCGGACGTGCCCGAGCAGGCGGCCGAGGCCGATCAGGCGCATGCCGCCGCCGCCGGCGACCGGGCGACGCCCTGGGGCGGCGAGGGCAACCAGCCCCCGGAGACCGGCTACGCGCCCCCCAACACGGGCGCGGGCGAAGCCGGCGAGAGCGAGATCCCCGTCGGGGTCGACTCCATCGAGCCCGTCGAGTCCTCGGCCGACGACGACGCGGGCAACGCGCCGGTCGACCTGGCCGACCTCGACGTCGGCGACACGAACCAGTAGCCGCCGCGTGCGCGCCGCGCCGAGCGCGCGGCGCGCAGCGTCCGCAAGCGCCTTGAGGCCCATCGACGTCCGCCATCTCGGCCGCGAGCACGTCATCTGCTGCTGGCAGGTCGACGACGTGCTCGTCGACCCGGGACCGGAGTCGACCGTCGAGACGCTGCTGGAGGCGCTCGACGGCGAGCACCCGCGGGCGCTGGCGCTGACGCACATCCACTTCGACCACGCCGGCGCCGCGGGCGCGCTCGCGCGCCGCTGGCCGGACGTCGAGGTGTGGGTGCACGAGCGCGGTGCGCGCCATCTCGCCGATCCCGAGCGCCTCGTCGCGTCGGCCAAGCGCCTGTACGGCGAGGAGTTCGACGACCTGTGGGGCGAGGTCGTCCCCGTTCCCGAGCGTTCGCTGCGGGTGCTGCGCGGCGGCGAGCGGATCGACGGCTGGGACGTCGCCTACACGCCGGGGCACGCTTCGCACCACGTCAGCTATCGCCACCGCGCGAGCGGCTGGGTCTTCCCGGGCGACACCTGCGGCGTGCGGTTGCCGCCCGGCGACCTGCTTCTGCCGCCGACGCCGCCGCCGGACATCGACCTCGACGCCTGGCGCTCGTCGCTGGATGCGATCGAGGCGTGGGCGCCCGAGCGGATCGCGATCACCCACTTCGGCGACTTCGGCGACGTCGGCGAGCACGTCGAGCGCCTGCGTGCGGCGCTCGCGCGCTGGAGCGACCTGGCGGCGCGCGTCGACCGCGAGACGTACGCCCGGGCGCTGCGCGAGGAGATCGCCGCGGCCGTCGACGAGACGACCGCGCAGGCGTTCGCGCAGGCGATGCCGCCGCAGGACCAGTGGCTCGGGCTCGACCGCTGGCTGGCGCGGGCGCGCGAGGCTGGCGCGTCGGGCTGAGGCTGCCTATCCTCCAAGGTCGATGACGAAGACGATCGAGAAGCCGCGCACCGGGCCGCCCGGGAGTGGGCTGGGCGGTCACTGGCGCGTGATCGTCCGCAACGACGACCACAACACGTTCGACGGCGTCGCACACGCGCTCGCCCGCTTCATCCCCGGGATCACCGTCGATGGCGGCTACCGCATCGCGGAGCGGATCCACCACAGCGGCCAGGCGATCGTGTGGAGCGGTCAGCGCGAGCCGGCCGAGCTGTACTGGGAGCAGCTGCAGACGGCGGGCCTGACGATGGCCCCGCTCGAGCGCGGCTAGACGTCCGTCGAGCGTCCGCTCCTGGGCCGGGTTGTGCGAGGCTGTGCCGTGCGTGATCGAGCCCGGAAACGCAACGACGAAACCTGACCGCGCGGCGCGCGAGCGCGAGTTGCTGCGCCGCTACCACGAGGACGGCGACACGCGCGCCCGCGACCTGCTGGCCGAGGAGATGGTGCCGCTCGCGCGTGCGCTCGCCGGTCGCTACTCGGGCCGCGGCGAGCCGCTCGACGACCTCGTCCAGGTCGCGTGCGTCGGGATCATGAAGGCGATCGACGGGTTCGACCTCGACCGCGACGTGCGCTTCTCGTCGTACGCGACGCCGACGGTGCTCGGCGAGATCAAGCGCCACTTCCGCGACAAGACGTGGGCCATGCGCGTCCCGCGCGGCATGCAGGAGCTGCAGATCGAGCTCGCAAAGGCGCGCGACAAGCTGACGACGGAGCTCGGCCGCTCGCCGACCGTCCAGGAGCTCGCAGACGAGGTCGACCAGCCGTTCGAGGAGGTCCTCATCACGATCCAGAGCCAGGAGGCGCGGCGCACCCGCTCGCTCGACGAGCCGACCGGCGAGGACGTCACCCTGGCCGACTCGATCGGCGCGCGCGACCCGGAGATCCGCCGCGCCGAGATGCGCGTGCTGCTCGACGACGCCCTCGACGTGCTCTCCGAGCGCGATCGCGAGGTACTACGGCTGCGCTTCGCCGAGGACCTCACGCAGACGGAGATCTCGCGCATGGTCGGGGTCTCGCAGATGCAGGTCTCGCGCATCATCCGCCAGGCGCTGCGCAGCCTTCGCACGGACATCGAGCGCAGCGACGAGCGCATCGACGCCGCGTAGGCGTCCGGGCGTCGCGGCTCGGCGTCGCCGCTACCCGTCGACGGGCTCGCGGGCGCTGACCGGCGGGCGCACCTCGCCGTAGGCCACCTGGTCCTGCCAGACGTACAGCAACGGCACCTGATACCAGCCCGACGTCGAGGCGCGCATGTCGGTGAACTCCGCGCCGAACCAGAACGCGTCCCAGCCGGCCTTCTCGTCGAACTCGACCGACATCAGGAAGCGGTAGCGGTCGTCGCGGGAGCGGAAGACCTCGTAGCGCTTGGCGCCGTAGCGCACCGAGATCGGCGCCAGCTGCGACAGCGCCGCCTCGAGGTCGTCGCCGCGGAAGCCGGTCGCGTACCAGGGCAGATGGACGATGTGGGTCATCAGGCGCCGACCTCCGCCATGATCGCGCCGGGCCCCTCGGCCGTCCTGCCCTGGCCCGTCTCGGTGGCTCCGACGAGGATCGCGATCTTGCCGGAGTGCTTGTTCTCGTACATGAGCTGGTGCGCCTGCGCGACGCCGTCGAAGGCCATCGTCCTCCAGAGGACCGGCCGGATCTTCGACTCGCGGATGAGGTCGTTGGCCTTCGTGCACTCCCACGCGTTGGCGAAGTGCGAGCCGAGGATCTGCTTCTGGCGCATCCACAGGTAGCGCACGTCGAAGTCGAGGTCGAAGCCCGACGTCGCGCCGCAGATGACGACCTTGCCGAACGGCCGGACGACGAAGACGCTCGTCGGGAACGTCGCCTTGCCGACGTGCTCGAAGACGATGTCGGGCGGATCGCCGAGGATCTCCTTGACGCGCTTGCCGAACTCGCGCATCGCCTTGAAGCGCGCCTTCTCCTCGTCGGGCGTCTCGCCGCCCCTGCGCATCATCCCGGCGAACTCGTTGCGGTTGATGAAGCCCTTCGCGCCGAGCTGCTCGACGAGCGCGCCCTTCTCGTCGGAGGAGACGACGCCGACGCAGTCCGCGCCGGTCAGCGCGCACAGCTGCGTGGCGAAGACGCCGAGGCCGCCGGCCGCGCCCCAGATGAGCACCTTGTGGCCGGCCTGCAGGTCGCACTGGTCCATGAGCATGCGGTAGGCGGTGAAGTACGTCAGCCCGTAGGAGGCGGCCTCCTCCCAGGACAGGTGCTCGGGCTTTGCGAGCAGCTGCTGTGCCTGGACCTTGCAGAACTGCGCGAACGAGCCCCAGCTGGTCTCATAGCCCCAGATCTGCTGGCTCGGCGCCGCCAGCGGATCGAGCCCGTGGACCTCGACGTCCTCGTAGGAGGCCTGGTTGCAGTGGACGACGACCTCGTCGCCGACCTTCCAGCGCGTCACGCCGGGGCCGACCTTCCAGACGATCCCGGAGGCATCCGAGCCGCCGATGTGGTGGTCCTCGTCGGGGTGGTAGCGGAAGACCGACACCGGCTTGCCCAGCGACGCCCAGACGTTGTTGAAGTTCACGCCCGCGGCCATGACCCGCACGACGACCTCGAACGCCTGCGGCTCGGGAACCTCGATCTCCTCGATCCGGAAGGCGTCCTTGGGCTCGCCCTCGCGCTCCTGGCGGATGACCCAGGCCGTCATCGTGGCGGGCAGCTCGCCCGGCTCGGCATCGACGTTGGAGACTGCGCTGAGATCGACGGCCATCCTGCCCCTCGGTTCGCTTGCGGACTGCGGCGGCAATGCTACGCGGACGCGCCGTCGCGCGGCTCGGCCGCCCGCGGGGCCCGCTCGAGGAACGCGGCCACCTCGCGGCGCGAGCGCAGCTCGACGATCCGCAGACCGTCCGCGTGGCGCGCGAGGGCGGCATCCAGGCGGGGGCGCGAGTCGCGGCGGTAGCGCCAGATCCAGCGCAGGAACTCGAGACGAACGCGCTCCGGGCAGCCGGCCGCCTGCACGTCGCGGCCGCGATGGCGCAGCGACCGGCGCAGCGCGCCCGCGATGCAGCGCAGCCGCGGCAGGTCGAGCACGATCACCGTGTCGGCGCGCTGGAAGCGGACGTCGTACGTCGCGCCGTAGTTGCCGTCGACGACCCAGGCGTCGCCCGCGAGCAGCTCGGCCTGCACGGCGCGCCACTCGTCGCGCGGCGTCGGCGTCCATCCCGGTCGCCAGAAATGGCGGTCGAGGTGCACGACGGGGATGCCGAGGCGCCGCCCCAGCTCGCGCGCGAGCGTCGACTTGCCGGCGCCTCCGGGCCCCACGACGGCGATCCGCCGCATCGCCCCGACCGCCCCCGCCGCGCGGTCAGCTCGCGGGCCCGGCGACGGTCTGCATGCGGCGTCGCACGAGCGTCTTCGCCGCGGCGCTCCAGACGTAGACGCGCTCGGTCATCCGCGCCGGGCAGCAGACGTCGTCGCCCCGCGAGAAGCGCGGCGTGCGCAGCGTGAGCGTGTCCCCGCTGACCTGCACGGCCGCGCGATACAGCCGCTGCGCGCGGAACACCGCCCGCAGCGGGGCGTCGGCGCGCGCGCCGTCCGTGCTCAGGACGTAGAGGGCGACGGCGCCGGCGATCCCGCCGCTGTCGACGAGCACGACCGCGTCCGCGCGCCCGTCGCGGGTGACGTCGGCGAACTCGATCTCCGGGGCGACGAACCCGCCGCGGTCGCGCAGCAGCGCCTTGACGGACTCCGTCGTCCGCGGGTCGTCGAGCAGCGTCTTGCGAAAGAGCGCCTGCGACCTCGAGGGCGCCGCCGGCGAGCTGGCGCCGGCGACGAGCAGCGCGCCGCCGGTCAGCGCCAGCGTCGCGACCGCGAGGGGGAGGAGCCGCTGCCGGCGCATGCGCCGCATTGTCGCAACGAGCGCAAGCGCGACGCTACGGTTGCAGGAGGCGGTCGCGGTTGCCCGTCCGCGGCTCGCTCACGACGATCGTCGTGGGCTCGATCGCCGGCGAGCCGGCGGAGACGAGGTAGCTGCCCGCGGCGAGGGTCGCCTTCAGCGATGCGGTGTCGCCCGGGTTGATCGGCCCCGTGGCCTGTCGCAGCCGCCTGCCGCCGCCGCGCGTGCTCTGCACGGTCAGGCGCTGCGAGGTCGCCGTCTGGTTGCTGGCGATGAGCTCGATCGTGCCCGCGCGCAAGCGCGACGGCGACACGGACACCCCGGCCGGCGAGATCACGGCGCTGACGGTGATCTGCGGCGGCGGGCCGGGCGCGTTGGCGAAGTCCTCGCCGCAGCCCGCGGCGGCGCCCGCCAGTGCGACGGCGACCGCGATCGCGGCCCGAGGCGTCCTGCGCCGGTCCTGGACGTGTCTGACCATCCGTGTGATAACCCGGGGGACGCTACAGGGGCGCGCTGAGCGCGTTCGCCGCGCTGCCGCCGAGCCTCCGTCGAGCTCCCTGCAACCGTCCGTGCATGGCGTCGGGGCCGTTCGGCAAGCTGCGCGCGATGGACGTCCGCGCCCAGCCGCTGGCCACCGCCGAGTTCCTCGTCGTGGACACGGAGACCAACGGGCGGGCGGGGGACGACTGCGAGCTCACCGAGGTCGGCGCGGTGCTCGTCGGCGGCGGCGAGCTGCACGACCGCTGGGAGACGCTCGTCGCCGGCGTCGCGCCGCTGTCGCGCGCGATCCAGCGCTTCACGCAGATCACGCAGGAGATGGTCGATGCCGCGCCGCCGGCGGAGGCGACGCTGCCCGACCTCGCGGAGCTGATCGCAGGGCGCGTGCTCGTCGCCCACAACGCGGCCTTCGACGGGCGCGTGCTGCGCCAGGCGTTCGCGCGCGCCGGCCTGGCGTGGCCCGACCCGCCGGTGCTGTGCACGGTCGCGCTCGCGCGCCGCTTCGCGCCGCTCGCCCGGCAGCGGCGGCTCGCAGCGCTCGCCGAGGCCCTCGGCATCGAGGTCGAGACGACGCACCGCGCGCTGGCCGACGCCGAGACCTGCGCGCGCGTGTTCTGCGCGCTCTTTCGCCGCCTGTGCGCGCACGCCGGCACCGTCGCCGACGCGCTCGCCCTGCTGCGCCCCGAGCGCCGCCGGGCGCGCCCGCGCGCCGGTCGGACGCTCGCCGGCGGCGTGCTCAAGCGCGGCGCGCCGCCGACGGCCCACCTGCCCGACGAGCCCGGCGTCTACCTCGTGCGCAACGCCGCCGGACAGCTGCTCTACGTCGGCAAGTCGATCTCCGTGCGCACGCGGGCGCGGTCGCACTTCGCGCCGTCGGCGCCGGCGGAGGGCTGGACGGAGCAGGCGGCGATCGTCGATCACCGCACGACGAACTCCGAGCTCGGCGCGCTCGTGCTCGAGCACCGCCTCATCCGCGAGCTGCGGCCGCCCGGCAACGTCGTCCACAAGCGCGACGACGCGTTCGTCTATCTGCGCTGCCGGCTGGACATCGCCTACCCGGTGCTCGAGGTCGCGCGCGAGCCGGCGGCCGGCCACGCGGTGACGATCGGCCCGCTGCGCAGCGGCTCCGCCGCGGTCGAGCTCAAGGAGCAGCTCGACTCGCTGTTCGGGCTGCGCCACTGCGGGCGGACCCTGCGGCTGCGGACGTGGCCGTCGGCCTACGGCCAGATGGGCCGCTGCATGTCGCCGTGCCTCAACGACCTCGACCCGAACGTCTATCGCCGCCGCCTCGACGAGGCGCTTGCGCTGTTCACGGGCGCTGGCGACGGCGGCCTGGCGCTGCTCGCCCACCTCGACGCGCAGATGCGCGCCGCCGCCGCCGAGCGGCGCTACGAGCGCGCCGCCTGGCTGCGCCGCCGCCGCGAGCGGATCGCGGCGCTCGTCGCCGCGCTGGGCGGCACGCTCGCGGCCACGCACGCGCGGCCCCGGCTCGTGCTCGCGCCGCATCCGCGCGCCGCACGCTTCGACGCGTTCTGGCTGGCCGGCGGGCGGGTCGCCGACTGGGCGCCGCTGGAGGAGGCCGGCGACGTGCACGACCGCACCCTGGCGGCGCTCGTGCGCGCGGGCGGCGAGCTGCGCGCCGACGCGGTCGCCGAGGCGCGGATCGCGCAGACGTGGCTGGCCGCGCACGACGCGCCCGCGCTTGCGCTCGAGCCTCCGCCGTCGCGCGCGGCGGTCGCGGCGTTCCTCGCCGCTCAGGCGGTGGAGAACGGCAGCTCGGCGACCTCCGCGCTCGCGCCGCCGTCGACGTCGAGCATGTCGCCGACGGCCGCCTCGCGGCGCACGATCGCCAGCGCGATCGGGCCGTAGACAGGCGACACGACGGAGGTCCCGAGGCGGCCGATGACGCGCTCGCCGAGGCGCAGCTCGGCGCCCGACGGCGCCGGCCCGGAGAGGCGCAGCCCGCGCAGATGGCGGTTCGGCTTGCCGCGGTAGAACAGCCGGGCGACGGTCTCCTGGCCGACGTAGCAGCCCTTCGTGAAGCTCACGGCGCGCTCGTTGAGGCCGGCCTCCTGCGGGATCGTCGTGTCGTCGAGGTCCAGGCCGTAGCGCGGGCGCCCGCGCTCGACGCGCAGGATCTCGGCCGCCTCCTCGGAGACGGGGGTCGCGCCGGCGGCGACGAGCGCCGCACGCACCGCGTCGGTGTCCTCGGCGTCGCAGATGACGTCGACGCCGGTGTCGGTCGCGACCAGCCGCACGGGGCGGCCGGCGATCTCGGCCGGCCGATGTGCGTGCTCGTCGTCGGGCAGGTCGGCGGCGCCGGCGACCGCCCGCGCCCGCGGGCCGACGAGCGACAGCAGCCCGCGCTGCAGCGTGCGCTTGTGCAGCTCGACGTCGTAGCCGATCTTGAAGCGGCGGACCATGTCGAACAGCGCCTGCAGCGTCGCGCGCTCGGTGTCGAGCAGCAGCTCGGGCTCGGGCTCGTCGACGGCGAGCACGCGCAGGTCTCCGAGCATCTTGCCCTTGTGGGTGAGGAAGGCCGCGTAGCAGCCCGTGCCGTCGCGCAGGCCCTCGACGTCGTTCGTCACCTGTCCGGCGAGGAACGACTTCGCCTCGCTGCCGGTCAGCGCGAGCTTGCCGCGGTCGGAGCGGTCGAGCAGCCCGCAGCTCTCCGTCAGCGCGCGGTACTCGGTCGCGAGCTCGTCGGTCAGGACGGCCATCAGATCGAGGATAGCCCCAGCCGCATCGCCGCCCGGGTAGCCTTGCGGCGATGGCGCTGGCCGACACGTTCACCGAGATCGTCGAATCGCTGCCCGACGACTGGACCGACCTCGAGCTCGACCTGCGGATCGCCGACGAGACGCGCTACATCGACGCGGCGACGTACCTCGTGACGTGCAACGCGCAGCCGTACTCGCACTACGACTGGCACTGGCGGATCCTCGTCGCGCACCGCTTCGGCCACGCCGCCGCGGTCCCGGCCGTCCACACGGCCCTGAAGCTCCTCGACGACGCCGGCATCGAGGGCGAGATCGCCGTGCGCGAGGTGCGCGCCGGCCGCATCGAGGTGCAGAACCTGTGGGGTCGCCCGGAGTCGGTGCGCCAGTCGATCAAGCGCATCCGCGCCCAGTAGCGATGGCGCGCGTCGTCGCGCACGTTCCCGACCTGCTCTTCGGCTCGAAGGTCGAGGGCATGCTCGCCGCCGCCGGCCACGACGTCGCGCTCACGGCATCGGAGCCGGCGGCCCGCGATGCGATCGACGGCATCGACGTGCTCGTCGTCGACCTCTTCTTCGACGCCGACGCGGGCATCGCGCTGCTCGAGGGGCTTCGGGCCGACGGCAGGCTCGGCGGCGCCCGCGCGCTGGCGTCCTACGCGCACACCGCGCCGGACGTGCGCGCCCGCGCGCTCGAGGCCGGCTTCGACGTCGTCGTGCCGCGCTCGCGCATGGCGCGCGAGTGCGCGGCGCTCGTCGAGGGCCTGCTGACGTCGTGACGCGCGGGCCGTGCTGACGGTCCGGCGCGCCACGCCGCAGGACGCCGAGGCGTTCGCGGCCGTCGTCGCTGAGGTCGCCGCCGAGGAGCGCTGGATCGCGACCGAGCCGCCGGTCGACGTCGCCGCGTTCGCCGAGCGCGTGCGCGCGACGATCGCCCAGGGCGAGGATGCGCTGTGGGTCGCCGAGGACGACCGCCGCGTCGTCGGCACGCTCGGCCTGCACGCGACGCGCGCGAAGGGCGTGCTGTCGCTGGGGATGTGCCTCGTCGAGCGCGCCCGCGGCCGGGGCGGCGGCCGCGCGCTGCTGACGGCGGCGCTGGAGCACGCGGCGGCGGCGCCCGTGCACAAGGTCGAGCTCGAGGTCTGGCCCGACAACGAGCGCGCGATCGGGCTGTACCGTGCCTTCGGCTTCGAGGTCGAGGGAGAGCGTCGCCTGCACTACCGGCGCCGCGACGGGTCGCTGCGCTCCTCGCTGATCATGGCGCGGCTGCTGCCAGCGGACGATCGCGGGCCACCGGCCGCCGACAGGGCGTGACGGGCGCCACGCGCCCCATCCGCTGCGGCCGCGCCGCCCAGGACGGCCACGAATTCGCGCGCCCGGGCGCCTAGACTCCCGCCGGTGCGCCGGCGGGTCACCTTCAGCCGCAACCTGACGCTGTCGCTCTCGCGGACCTGCCGCTGCTACTGCAAGTACTGCGCGTTCGCGACGCACCGCACCCACCTGCACGCCCCCGACGAGGTGCTCGCGCTGCTCGACGGCGCGGCCGGGCGCAACGTCAAGGAGCTGCTCGTGCTGACCGGCGAGCGGCCCGAGGTCGACGCGGGCGTCCGCGCGCGCCTCGCCGACCTCGGCCACGACGACTTCGTCGGCTACGTCGTGTGGGCCTGCGAGCGCGCGCTCGAGCGCGGTCTGCTGCCGCACACGAACCTCGGCGTCCTCGAGCGCGACGACCTCGCGCGGCTGCGCGAGGTCACCGCCTCGCAGGGCCTCATGCTGGAGTCCGTCAACGCCGGCCTCGTCGCCCACCAGGGCTCGCCCTCCAAGCACCCGCAGCGGCGGCTGGCGACGATCCGCGCCGCCGGCGAGCTGCGCATCCCGTTCACGAGCGGCATCCTGGTCGGCATCGGCGAGCGCGAGGAGGAGCGCGTCGAGGCGCTCGAGGCGCTCGCCGCCGAGCACGCGCGCCACGGCCACCTGCAGGAGGTCATCCTGCAGAACTTCGTCGCGCACGACCGCCTCCACGGACGCGAGCCGGCGCAGATCGCCGACGCGGCGGCACGCGAGCTGTGGCGCACGGGCATCGCGACCGGCCCGCGGCGCGACCTGCCGCGCTGGGCGACGCCGGTCACGGTCGACGACATGCGCCGGCTCGTCGCGGAGTGCCGGCGGCTGATGCCCGACGTCGGCGTGCAGGTCCCGCCCAACCTCGCCGACTGGTGGCCGCAGCTCGTCGCCGCGGGCGCGACCGATCTCGGCGGCCTGAGCGCCAACGGCGACCACATCTCGCCCGAGCACCCGTTCCCGTCGCCGCACCACGTGCGCAAGCGCCTGGCGCGCGACGGCGTCGCGCTCACCGAGCGGCTGTGCGTCTACCCGCGCTACATCGACGCGGGGTGGCTGTCGCAGGGCGTGCTCGACGTCGTCAAGGCGCGCTACTGGAGCTTCATCCCGCGCGGCGCCAGCGGCCGCATGCGACCGCCGCGGCCGTTGCGCCCGGACCTCGTCGCGGGCGCCGTCGCCCGCGGCCGCGACGGCGCCCGCCTGTCGCCCGACGAGCTCACCGCGCTGTTCGCCGAGACCCGCCCGGAGGCGATCGAGGACATGCGCCAGGCGGCCGACGAGCTGCGCGCCGAGCTCGCCGGCGACACCGTCACGTTCGTCGTCAACCGCAACATCAACGTCTCCAACGTCTGCGTCGTCGGCTGCGCCTTCTGCGGCTTCGGCCAGGGCCGCCGCTCGCCCGACGCCTACGAGCTCGACGGCGACGAGCTCGTGCGCCGCGTGCGCGAGGCGGTCGCCTTCGGCGCGACGGAGATCTGCATGCAGTCCGGCATCCATCCGGACTGGAGCCTGGAGGACTACGAGGGCTGGCTGCGGCTCGTCAAGGAGACGGCGCCGGAGCTGCACCTGCACGCCTACTCGCCGATGGAGGTCGCGCACATGTGCGACGTCAGCGGCCTGCCGCCGGCCGAGGTCTTCGCCCGCCTGCGCGACGCGGGCCTGGGGTCGACGCCCGGCACGGCTGCCGAGGTGCTGCACGACGGCGTGCGCCGGCGCATCAGCCCGAACAAGCTGCCGGTCGCCCGCTGGGTGCAGATCATCGAGGCGTCGCATCGCGCCGGGCTGCGGTCGACCGCGACGGTCATGTTCGGCCACATCGAGGAGCCGTGGGAGCTCGCCGAGCACGTCCGGGTCGTGCGCGCCCTGCAGGAGCGCACCGGCGGCTTCACGGAGTTCGTGCCGCTGAGCTTCATCCCGTTCCACACGCTGCTGGGCCGCACCCACGGCGTCGCGGAGATCTCGCGCGAGGAGAACCTCAAGCACACCGCCGCCTTCCGGCTGGGGCTGGGGCGCAGCGTGCGCAGCGTGCAGGCCAGCTGGGTCAAGCTGGGCCTCGACGCCGCGACGGAGGCGCTGCGCTGGGGCGTCAACGACCTCGGCGGCACGCTCATGGAGGAGAACATCAGCCGCCTGGCCGGCAGCTACCACGGCGTGCGCGTGGAGCCGGCCCAGCTCGTCGCCGCCGCGCGCGCCGCCGGCCGCCCGGCCGCCGAGCGCACGACGCTCTACGAGCTTCGACGCAGCTACGCGCCGGCGTGAGACCATGCGCCGGTGCGACGGAGGCTGCTCACCGGCGCGCTGCTCGCGGCGCTCGCGCTCGCGGGCTGTGGCGGCGAGGACGAGGAGGAGGCGAGCACGCGCTGCCTGCCCGGCGAGGACCTGGCCCTCGAGGCGGCCGCGCGCGCGCACGTCGACGTCATCGTCGTGGGCGCGAAGATCGTCGACGCGCAGGCCGATCGCGTCCGCGTCAGGACCTGCCGCACCTCCGACGAGGAGGCGACCGCCACGGTGACGGTCTTCGGCGTGCGCGACCGGCGCATCCGCGACCAGCGCCACGAGCTGACGTTCGAGCGCCGCAACGCCCGCTGGACGATCGTGCGCGACCTCGACACCCATCGCTGCCGCAAGGGCCGCGGCCACCAGGACTTCTCGAGCCTCGTCTGCAAGTGACGTAGGCTCACCGGATGTCGGAACCGGAGCAGATCACCCCCGAGGGCCTGTCCGCCCTGCGGGCAGAGATCCAGGACCTCGAGACGCGCGGCCGCGCCGAGATGGCCGAGCGGATCAAGGCGGCGCGCGAGCTGGGCGACCTCAAGGAGAACGCCGAGTACCACATCGCCAAGGACGACCAGGCGCATCTGGAGACGAAGATCCAGCGCCTCAACCAGCGCCTGCGGGCGGCGCGCGTCGTCGAGCGCAGCGCCGCCGCCGACGTCGTCGCCTTCGGCTCGACGGTCGCGGTCGTCGACGAGACGTCCGGCCGGCAGCTCGAGCTCACGCTCGTCGGGCCGACGGAGGCCGACCTCGAGCGCGGGCGGCTGTCGGCGGAGTCGCCGGTCGCCCAGGCGCTCGTGGGAGCGCGCGCCGGCGAGATCGTGACGGTCGAGACGCCGGGCGGCGAGCGGCGCTACCGCGTCGAGCGCGTCGGCTGAGGCCGGCGCCGGCTCACAGGAACAGGTCCTCGCGGCGCGCGCGCACGAGCGCCGCGGCGCCCGGGCCGTCGTCGCCGGTGACGTGGTGCTCGAGGCCGCGCACGAGCACCGCGGGCTCGCGGCTGTCCTTCGCGCGCGCGAGGTCGGCCGCCGCGGCCGCCTCGTCGGCCACCGCCACGACCGTGGCGGTCAGCTCGCGGCCGGCGGCGTCGCGGCGTCCGCGCCAGTCGTCGACCGGCGCGAGGCCGGCCGCGCCGATCGCGACGTCGCACTGCCCGACGCGCCAGGCGCGCCCGAAGGAGTCGCTCACGACCACGGCGGGGCGGGCGCCGGTCAGCTCGCGCAGGCGCCGGCGCAGCGCGCGCGCCGACGCGTCCGGGTCGCGCGGCAGCAGCACGAGCTCTCCTGCCGCGGCGTTGGACGCGTCGACGCCCGCGTTGGCGCAGACGAAGCCGTGCGGCGTGCGGCAGATCAGCACGCCCGGGCGCGAGCGCACGATCTCGCCGCATTCGCCGAGCAGCACCTCGACGACGCGCGGGTCCCTGCCGTGCTCGGCGGCGAGCGCGCGGGCGCGCTCGCCGGGGCGCACGCCGTCGAGCGCCACCACGCGCCCCTCGGACTTGGAGACGACCTTGTGCGCGACGACGAGCACGTCGCCGTCCGACAGCGGCCCGGCCGCCGCGGCGAGCAGCGCGGCGAGGTCGTCGCCGGCGCGGACCTCCGGCAGCCCGGGCAGTGCCGCGGCGACGATCACGGGCCGGCGCGCGGCGTGTGCCCCCAGCCGGCCAGGCGGCTCAGCAGCCCGCGCGTGTGCGCGGCGCCGCCGTGGCGCTCGGCGAGCAGCCCGCGCAGCGCGGCGAGGTCCTCCGCCGTGTCGATGTCGAGCTCGAGCGTCGGCAGCTGCTCGATGCTGCAGGGAATGCCGGCGACCGCCGCCGCCTGCTCGTGGCGCTCGCGGCTGCCGGGCCCGAAGGCCGGCTCGATCGCGTCCGGCGGCGTCAGGAGCAACGCGTTCGTACCGGTGCCGTGGCGGTCGGCGACGATGACGACCGCGCGACCGGGGCCCGCCGGCGCGAGCAGCACCTCGAGCTCGGCCGGGTCGAGCGCCGGGCAGTCGCCGGGCACGAGCAGCACGCGCGCCGCACCCGTCTCGAGCGCGTGCGCGATCCCGATCTGCGCGGCGGCGCTCTGGCCGGCGTCGAGCGGGTCGTCAAGGACCCTCGCGCCGTAGCTGCGCCCGATCGCCTCGGCGGCGGGCTCGGACGTCACCATCACGACGTCGTCGACGGCGCGCGTCCGGCGCAGGGCCATGAGCACGTCGGTCACCATCGCCTCCGTCAGCGCGCGGCGGGTGCCACCGGACAGCTCGTCGCCGAGGCGCGCCTTCGCGACCGAGAAGCGCTTGACGGGCACGATCGCGAGCGTCCGCGCTGCGGCCGGCGCCATCAGGCCAGGGCCTCCGCGAACGCGAGCGTCGCGTCGGCGACGCGCCGGCGCCGCTCGCCGTCGGCCAGCAGCGTGTCGGTGCGCAGCACCGGCAGGCCGTCGACCGCCTCGTCGGCGACGAGCCCGTCGAGCAGGCCCGCGTAGCACTCGGCGATCGCGTCGGTCGTCGCCGGCAGCCCCGCCCAGCGCAGGAACGCCGCGGTCGGCCCCTTGAGGACCTCGCCGCCGACGATCGGCGAGACGGCGACGACCGGCGCGGGACTGTCGAGCAGCGCGCGGCGCAGCCCCTGCACGGCGAGGATCGGGCCGATCGAGACGACCGGGTTCGAGGGGCCGATGATGATCGCGCGCGCGCCCGCGAGCGCATCGAGCACCTCGGGCGTCGCGAGCGCGTCGGCGGTTCCGCGCAGCTCGGTGTCCTGCACCGGCCCCTCGCCGCGCGCGCGGACCATGAACTCCTGGAAGGCCATCCAGCGCCCGTGCGCGCGCACCCACGTGCGCACCGGCTCGTCGCTCATCGGCAGCACGCGCCCGCGCAGGCCGAGCGCCGCGCCGAGCTCGTCGAAGGCCTCCGTGAGCCGGACGCCGGCGGCCAGCCGGCGCGCGCGCTCGAGGCCGATCGCCAGGTCGCGGTCGCCGAGCTGAAACCAGACGTCGACGCCGAGCTCGCGCAGTCCCTCCATGACGGCGAACGTGTCGCCGCGCAGCCCCCAGCCGCGCTCGTCGATGCGGTCGGTCAGCCAGAACGTGCACAGGTCGGGGTCCGGGCTGACGTACGCGCCGTAGATCTCGATGTCGTCGGCGGTGTTGGCCACGACCGTGAGCTCGTCGCCGACGACGTCGAGCATCCCGCGCGCGAGCTTCGCGCCGCCGGTGCCGCCGGCCAGCACGACGACCGCGGACATCAGCCGGCCGGCCACAGGTCGCGCGGCAGGCCGGTGACACGGATGCCGGCGCGCGTCCTGTAGCGGACGTTCACCGAGATCGTCAGGGCGGTGAGCTGCTCGGTCACGCGCGCCATCTCCAGGCGGCCGCAGTCGACGCAGCGCAGGCCGTCGACGGCGTCGAGCAGCTCGGCGGCGCGGCGCTTGTCGGCGCGCCGGTCGCCCGCGACGAGCACGTCCTCGTCGAGCGGGTGGTCGAGGTCGCGCAGCGAGGCGGCGCTCACCGTGTGCAGCGCGCTCACGACGGCGACGCCGTCGGGGACCATCTCCTGCGCCTGCTGGGCGGCCGAGCCCTGCCACACGCCGAGCGTCCGCGTCGCCCGCCCGCCGACGGCCGCCGCCAGCGGGACGGTGGCGTCGATCAGCAGCTGCCCCGGTCGCAGGACGTCGCGCAGGTTGTGCAGCGTCTCGGACTGGTTGCGGAACGGCACCGTCAGGATCAGGACCTCGCTCGCGGCGGCGGCGTCCGCGTTGACGAGGCCGTCGACCGTGGCGCCCCGGGTGACCTCGCGGGCGCGTGCGGCGGCCTCCTGCGCGCGGACGGCGTCGCGCGAGCCGATCGTCACGCTCGCGCCGGCGCGCGCGAGCCGCACCGCCAGGCCGAAGCCGAGCGCGCCGGAGGCGCCGATGATGGAAACCGGCTCTGGCACGGGCGCCGCGAGCATATCCGTACGCCCGCCGCGAACCGGCGCGCGTCAGCGTGCGTTGAAGCGCGGCGGGCGGCGCTCGACGGCCGCCGCCGTGCCCTCGCGGAAGTCCTCGCTGCCCGAGCACAGCTCCTGCGCGGTGAGCTCCTGCTCGAGCGTCCCGGCGAGCGACGGCCGGGCGGCCGAGCTCATCACGCCCTTCGCCAGGCCGATCGCGAGCGGCCCGCAGGCCAGCAGCTCGGCCGTCAGCGCGTCCGTCGCGGCGGCCAGCTCGGCCGCCGACGAGACGCGGTTGACGAGCCCGATGCGCTCGGCCTCGACGCCGTCGACGAGGCGCGAGGCGAGGATGAGCTCCTTCGCGCGGCCGAGCCCGACGAGCGCCGGCAGGCGCGAGCAGCCGCCGAGGTCGGGGATGAGGCCGATGCGCGTCTCGACGAGCCCGATGACCGCGTCGGCGGCCATGATCCGCAGGTCGCAGGCGATCGCCAGCTCGGCGGCGCCGCCGAGGCAGGCGCCGTGGATCTGCGCGATCGTCGGCTTGGCCATGTCCTCGCAGAGGTTCCAGACGGCGAGGATCGCGGCGCGCCAGTCGTGCAGCCGGCTCGGGTTGGCGGCGAGCTCGGCCAGGTCGGCGGTGTCCATCCCGCTCGAGAAGACGGGGCCCTCGCCGCGCAGCACCACGACGCGCACGCCGGGATCGGCGGCGGCGGCGCGCAGGGCGGTCCCGAGCTCGTCGACGACCGCGCCGCTCAGCGCATTGCGCTTCTCGGGCCGGTTCAGGACGACGTGGCGGACCGCATCGCGGTCCTCGCTGGCGACGAGGCTCATCGAGCGCTGAGGTTAGTCTTGCGAGCGCATGGCCGCCGTCAGCACCAGCGAGCGGCGCGAGCTCGCGTTCGCGGGGGTCGCGCGCCAGGCCGAGCTCGTCCGCGCCGGCGAGGTCTCGCCGCGCGAGCTCGTCGAGACCGCGCTCGAGCGCATCGAGCGCCTCGACGCGCAGCTCAACGCGTTTCGCGTCGTCTTCGCCGAGCGCGCGCTGGCCGAGGCCGACCAGGCGGTCCGCCGGCGGGCCACCGGGAGCGACCGCGACGAGCCGCCGCTGCTCGGCGTGCCGGTCGCCGTCAAGGACGACACCTGCGTCGCGGGCGAGGCGCGCACGCGTGGCTCGAGCGCCTGCGACGCCATCGAGCCCGAGGACGCCGACGTCGTCCGGCGGCTGCGCGCCGCCGGGGCGATCGTCGTCGGCATCGCGCGCACCCCTGAGCTCGGGATCTGGCCGTTCACCGAGACGGTCTCCGGTGGCATCACCCGCAACCCGTGGGACCCCGACCGCACGTCGGGCGGGTCCAGCGGCGGCCCGGCGACCGCCGTCGCGGCTGCGCTCGTGCCCGCGTCGACCGCCTCCGACGGCGCCGGCTCGATCCGCATCCCGGCCGCGTGCTGCGGGCTGTTCGGCCTCAAGCCCCAGCGCGGGCGCGTCGCGACCGCCCCGCTCGGCGAGATCTGGAACGGCCTGTCGGTGTACGGCTTCCTGACGCGCTCGGTCGGCGACAGCGCGCTGCTCTACGAGGTCGCGACCGGCGAGCCGTACGTGCGCGCGACGCAGGGCCCGCCGCCGAGGCTGCGGGTCGCGCTGTCGCTGAAGATCCCCGTCGGCAGCACGGCGCGGCTGCATCCCGACTGGCGCCGCGCCGCCGAGAGCACGGCCGAGCTGCTGCGGTCGCTCGGGCACGAGGTCGTCGAGCGCGACCCCGCCATCGGGCAGGCCGGCATCAACACGCTGATGCGCTACCTGGCGGGCGTCCACGACGAGGTCCGCGGGGTCGCGCACCCCGACCGGCTCGAGCGGCGCACGCAGCAGCTGGCGCGGATCGGCGCGCTGCCGCGCCGGCGGCTGCCGGCGCTGCTGGCGGCTCAGGAGCGCGACGCGGCGCGCGTCAACGCGATCTTCGACGGCGTCGACGTCGTCCTCGGGCCGACGCTGGCCCGCTCGCCGCTGCCGGTGGGCGCCTACGAGGGCCGCAGCGCGACGTACACGCTCAACGGGGTGCTGCGATGGGTGCCGTTCAACGGCGTGTGGAACCACGTCGGCAACCCGGCCGCCGCCGTGCCGGCCGGCTTCGACGACGACGGGCTGCCGCTGTCGGTGCAGCTCGTCGCGCCGCCGGGCGGCGAGGCGACGCTGTTCGCGCTGTCGCGCCAGCTCGAGGAGGCGCGGCCGTGGGCGGACCGCCGCCCGCCGGTCTCGTGACCGACGCGAGGGAGCTCGGCCGGATCGCGGCCGATGCCGCGCGCGCGGCCGGAGCGCTGCTGGGCGAGCGCTTCGCCGGCGGCGACGAGCGCGCGACGGGCTCGAAGTCGACGCCGACCGACCTCGTCTCGGAGGCCGATCTCGCCGCCGAGCGCGCGATCCGCGAGCTCATCGAGCAGCGCCGGCCGGACGACGCGATCCTCGGCGAGGAGGGCGGCGAGACGAAGGAGGGCGCCGCCCTGCGCTGGATCGTCGATCCGCTCGACGGCACCGTCAACTTCCTCTTCGGCGTCCCGCAGTGGTGCGTGAGCGTCGCGGTGCACGACGACGACGGCGGCGTCGCGGGCGTCGTCCTCGATCCGCTGCGCGACGAGCTCTTCGCCGCCGAGCGCGGCGGCGCCACGACCCTGAACGGCGAGCCGGTGACCGCGTCGCGCAGCGGCGAGCTGACCTCGTCGCTCATCGCCACCGGCTTCGCCTACTCGGCCGAGGTGCGCGAGATCCAGGCCGGGGTCGTCGCCCGCCTGCTGCCGCGGGTCCGCGACGTGCGGCGCATGGGCAGCGCCGCGCTGGACCTCGCATGGACGGCGGCCGGCCGCTACGACGCGTTCTACGAGCGCGGCGTGAAGACGTGGGACACCGCCGCCGGCGCGCTGCTGTGCACGTGCGCGGGGCTCGAGGTGCGCGAGCTGGAGGCCGACGGCATCGTGCCCGAGGGCATCATGGTCGCGCCGCCGGCGCTCATCGACGCGCTCGCCGAGCTCGTCGTGTAGCGCTGCGAGGGCCGCGCGGCGATGCCCGGGGTGGGATTCGAACCCACAATCCCTCTCGGGCAATCGGTTTTGAGCCGACCCTGTATTCCAGTTCCAGCACCCGGGCGCGGAGCCCGATTGTAGGCCCGCCGGCTAGGCCGGCTGTGCCGCGCGCGGCCCGCCGCCGGCCGGCCGCTCGACCTCGACGCTCCACCGCTGCTGAAAGCCGCGCGCGGCGAAGACGATCAGCAGTCCCTGCAGCGGCGCGAGCGCGAGCGTCAGCAGCCCGAGGATGGTCTCGTCGAACGCCGGGTCGGCGAAGCCGTCCTTGTCGCGCGCGAACCACTGCGGCCCGCTGATCGCGGCGAAGATCAGCAGCACGATCGCGAGCGCCGCCGCCACGGGCAGCAGGCCGCTGCGCCAGCGCGCGATCTGGAAGGCGAGCACGAGGTAGACGAGGACGTACGCCACGTGGAGCGACTTCGCGCCCTGGACGGTGCCCCACCCGCCGACCGCGACGAGCGCGGTGAGCGCCGCGCTGACGAGCAGCAGCACGACCACGATCGTCTTCGTCGCCCGCGACTCGGCCTTGTCGCGATTGGGATGCTCGACGACGACGGCACCCTGGGCGGCCATGCAGGCCAATATACGATCCTCGACACGCGGCCCATGACGGTCGCCGTGCGAGCGCGGGCGTGGTGGAACCGGTAGACACGCCGGCTTTAGGTGCCGGTGGCGCAAGCCATGGGGGTTCGAGTCCCTCCGCCCGCATGGGGCGCCGGCGCGCCCGGCCCGCGCTACGCGCCGGCGGTCGTCGACACGGCGACCGCGGTGCCCCACGGGTCGCGCACGAGGAAGCCGCCCGGGCGCTCCTCCTGCGCCAGCCCGGCGGCGCGCACGCGCGCGCGGACGGCCTCCACCTCGTCGGGGCGCTCGAGCACGACGACCCAGTGGCGCAGGCCGGCCGCGTCGTCGGGGCGCGGGCGCGCGCCCGGGCCGAGCCAGACGTTGAGGCCGAGGTGGTGGTGGTAGCCGCCGGCCGCCAGGAACGCCGCGCTGCCGATGTTGACCATGACCTCGAAGCCCAGGACGTCGCGGTAGAACGCCAGCGCGCGGTCGACGTCGGCGACGTGCAGGTGCACGTGGCCCATCACGAGGCCGCGGCCGGCGTGCTCCTGCGGCTCGTCGCCGGCGACGCTGTCGAGCAGCGACCGCAGGTCCAGCGCGATCGTGTACATCTCGATGCGGTCGGCCGGCGCGCGCGGCGGCGGCCACGCGTCGCGCGGCCGGTCGGCGTAGAGCTCGATGCCGTTGTTGTCGGGGTCGCGCAGGTAGATCGCCTCCGAGACGCCGTGGTCGGACGCTCCCTCGAGGCGGGTCTCGCTGCGTGCCAGGCGCAGGACGGCGTGCGCGAGCGCCTCGCGCGTCGGGAAGAGCAGCGCGAGGTGATACAGCCCGGCGTGTCTGCCGCCGCTGGTGGCGCCGGGCACCTCGGCGAGCACGACGAGGTCCTCGCCGCCGGCGCCGAGCGCGGCCGTGTCGCCGTCGCGCCGGTGGCAGCGCAGGCCGACGGAGCGCTCGTAGTAGGCGATCGAGCGGCCGAGGTCCGAGACGGTGAGGTGCACCGGCCCGAGCCGCAGCGTGTCCGGCAGCCCGGGGCCGGCGGTCGTGTCGGCGGAGTTCTCGAGCGTGCTCATGTCGCACACGTTATGCGCCCGCCGCGCGGCTGCCAATGGCAGCACGGCAGCGATCGATGGAAATCGCTCACGTCTGTGGCTGCAGCCCGCGCGAGACGTCGCGGTAGGCCGTCGGCGAGCGTCCGTGGTGGCGCTTGAAGGCGCGCGAGAAGTACAGCGGGTCGCTGAAGCCGGTCTCGTAGGCGACCTCGCCGATCGTTCGATCGGTGAAGCGCAGCAGCCGTGCCGCCTCGAGCATGACGCGATCGGTGACGAGCTCCTTCGTCGCGCGGCCGGTCACGCGGCTCAGCGCCTGCGAGAGGGCGGCGGGCGGGACGCCCAGCGCATCGGCGTAGTGCGTCGCGCCGTGGTGGGCGGCGAAGTCACGCTCGAGCAGGCGCGCGAAGCGGCGAAACAGCTGGACGCCGGCATCGTCGACCTCCCGGCGCTCGGCGCGCTCCGCGTCGTACCAGCGCTCGACCCAGACGAGCAGCACGGACAGCAGGTGGCGCTGCAGGTCGGCGCTGTGGGCGTCCGCCGGCCGGGTCGCCTCCGCCGCGAGCGCCCGGATCGCGCTCTCGAGCCAGGCGGCGTGGTCGTGCGGCACCTCGACGGAGAAGGCGCCGCAGCCCGCCAGCAGCCAGGCCGGGTCGGTGCGCGCGACGCGCCCCTCGTGCAGAAGCTCGTCGCCGAAGCGCACGACGGCGCCCTTGACGGCGCGGGCGCGCTCGAGGACGTGGACCTGGCCGCGCCCGATGACCGTCACGGTGCCGGCCACGACCGGCACCTCGCGGCCGTCGAGCAGGTGGTGCCCGGAGCCCTCGCGGACCCAGATGAGCTCGTGGTAGGCGTGGCGATGCGGCTCTCGCACCGGATCGCCGTCCCCGCCGACGTCGAAGGCGTCGAAGAAGACGACCTCGACGGGGTCCGCGGACGCTGCAAGCCGGTCGACCGCGAGGCCGCCGGCGCGCTTGCGGCGGCGGCTCGCGGCCTGCTTCGGCTCGGCGCGCGGGACGCTCACGGCCTGCATCATCCTCGATGCGATGCCGCGGGGGGAGGGCGTGCGTCCCGCGCGCCGTCAGCCGGCTAGGAGGCCTTGACGGCCGAGATCTCGACGCCGATGCGGACCTTGTCGCTGACGAGCACGTTGCCGCTGCCGAGCGCCTGGTTGAAGGTCATCTCGTAGTCGCCGCGGTTGAGCTCGCCCTGCGCCTCGAGCCCCACGCGGGTGTTGCCCCACGGGTCGACCTCGGTGCCGGTGACCTCGACGTGCAGCGTGATCTCGCGCGTGACGCCGCGCATCGTGAGGTTGCCCGTGACGTGGAACTCGTCCTCGTCGACGACCTCGATCGACGTCGACTCGAACGTCAGCTCGGGGTGGTTGTCGGCATCGAAGAAGTCCGGCGAGCGCAGGTGGCCGTCGCGCTGGGGCTCGCCCGTGTCGATCGACGCGGCCTTGATCGTGCCGTAGGCCTTCGTCGCCTCGATCGTGTCGCCGACCTCCAGACGACCCTCGAACTCGCGGAACTGGCCGCGAACCGTCGCGATGCCGAGATGCTTCACGCGGAACTCGACGCTCGAGTGCGCCGGATCGACGGTCCAGGTGCCGGTGGGAACGGCGATCAGGGCGGTGGTGCTCATGGTGTTCTCCTCGGAAGTCTTCTTCGGGACGAAAGTAGTTGCTCGCGCAACCATAGCGATGGTTCGTCCGTCCGCCATGGCAATGCGTTCCCGATGCATGGACTTCTGATGCCGCCGATTCGCGCGGCGACCGCGCGGGCGCATCTACAATGCCCAGCCGGCCCCGGGGGACTGGTGTATCGGTAACACGGCGGTCTCCAAAACCGCAACGCGAGGTTCGACTCCTCGGTCCCCCGCTCGCGGCTACCCTGAACCGCGCATGGATGCCGCCCGGACCTCCGCACGCCGCGCCGCCGCCGCGGCCGTCGCCGCCGTCGCCGCGCTCGCCTGCGTGCTCGCCGCCCTGGTCGCGGCTGGCGCCGACGGCGCGTCGAAGCTGCGGCCGGTCAGCGGTCCGCTGAAGGTCGCGGTCGGGATCGCCGACCAGAAGTCCTGGATCTTCGGCGACGCGCGCCTGCACGAGCTCGGCCTGCGCTACGCCCGGCGCTCGGTGCCGTGGGACGCGCTGCGCTTCCGCGACCAGCGGCGCGAGCTCGACGCCTGGATGGACGGCGTGCGGATGATCGGCGCCGAGCCGCTCATCACGCTCGCGCAGTCCAAGCGGCGCCCGGACCGCCCGTATCGCGCGCCCGGCGTCCGCGAGGTCGAGCGCCAGTTCCGGCGCTTTCTCGATCGCTATCCCGACGTGAAGACCTACTCGACCTGGAACGAGGCGAACATGTGCGGCGCCGGCCTGTGCCAGCGCCCCGACCTCGTCGCCGGCTACTACCGCGCGATGCGCCGCAGCTGCCCGGACTGCCAGGTGCTCGCGGCCGACCTGCTCGACCTGCCGAACATGGTCGGCTGGGTGCGCGCGTTCCGCCGCCACGCGGGCGTCGAGCCGCGCCTGTGGGGGCTGCACAACTACATCGACGCCAACCGCGGGGAGACCGCTCGCACCGCGGCGCTGCTGCGCGAGGTCCGCGGAGAGGTCTGGCTCACCGAGGTCGGCGGGATCGTCGCGCGCCGCACGGGCTCGCGGATCAAGCTGCCGCAGGGCAAGGCGCACGCCGCCCGCGCGACGCAGTTCATCTTCGACCGCATCGCGCGCCTGGACGCGCGGATCACGCGCATCTACTTCTACCACTGGCGCTCGTCGACGCGGCGCGACAGCTGGGACTCGGCGTTCATCGCCGCCGACGGCGGCCGCCGGCCGTCGCTGCGCGTGCTGCAGCGCGCGCTTCGCAACATGCGCGCCGACCTCTGAGCGCGGCACGGTATCCTCCGCGTGGGCGTGCGGGCGAAGTGTTGTGGCTGCACAGAAGCCTTCCAAGCTTCTAGGGCGGGTTCGATTCCCGTCGCCCGCTTCACGGCCACGGGGAGTGGCGCAGTCTGGTAGCGCACCCGGCTGGGGGCCGGGCGGTCGCAGGTTCAAATCCTGTCTCCCCGACT
>Ga0247713_1000096_pt1 | contig 60956 bp, 63 predicted proteins | sample 21E_NmetaG_FD_189936 | JGI IMG/M metagenome (GOLD analysis project Ga0247713, IMG submission 189936) | Soil microbial communities from hillslope of Landscape Evolution Observatory, University of Arizona, Oracle, AZ, United States - 2-1-E_N | ecosystem: Engineered > Artificial ecosystem >... | reverse complement strand
CGTGCTCGCCGCGCCACGACGGCTTGGCGAGCTCGCGGCGGAGCACCTCGACGACGTTCGTCTTCACCACCACCGTTCGCTCGAAGTCGCCGAGCGGCGACAGGTTGAGGTAGCGGTGCGTCGGCCGCGCGAAGCAGTAGGTGCACGCATGGCTGCAGCCCCGGTAGGGGTTGATGGACCAGCCGAACGGCATGCCGCGGACCTTGTTCAGCGCGGTCTTCGCCTCGACCTCGAGGAACGTCATGCCAGCGAACTCCGGCGTGGCGAACGTGCGGGTGCGCCGCACGTCGAGCGGCAGCGCTGGCGCCGGCGAAGCCGGCCGCGCCGGGTCGCGTTGCAGGTCGGCGAGGCTGCGGGGCACGGCGCGAGTATCGCACGCGCGTTCGATCGGGGCAACGCGCTCAGGCCTGCGCCTCGTACTCCTCCGCCTCGTATGCCTCCGCCCCGGCGCGGACCGCATCGGCGAGCGCGTCGCGGTCGATGCGCAGGTCGCCGTGCTCGGGGCACAGCGGCACGGGATCGTGCCAGTACAGCTCGCTGTTGAGGAGGTCGATCTGGATACGGACGGACGTCTCGAGCTTCGTCTCGGCGGAGCCGGGGACGCCGAAGCCGTCGAGCACCCCGGTGAGGCCGAGGCCGGCGGCGAGGTCGGCGATGTCGGCGGGGACGAAGGTCTCGTGACTGGTCTCCACGGGAACCGAGATGCGGGACTCGACGACCGCGCCCCTCGGGGTGTGGTAGACCGCGCCGATGTCGGTGCCGCACACGCCGCAGCGCATCCGCAGCACCGGATCGGGCTCCCGGCTGTGCCACGCCTTCAGGGCGGCGGGCAGGCCCACGGGCTCGACGTTCACACTCGTCAATCTAGCCGACCGGTGCCGGGCAGGGCGACCGGGAGTCCTGGTGAGGTGTCGGGCCCCTGCCCGATCGGGGAAGATCCCATCCCCGATGGTGTCCGGGGAGGCCGTGCAGTGACCGCGACGCTCGACGACCTGCTCAGCCGCCTCGAGCTCCTGCTCGAGGAGGCCGCGGGGGGTTCCCCGGCTTCGCCCGCGTGGAGGTGGCCGAGGACGACGCGCCACCGCATCCGCCGCCGGGCGCGACGCTGCTCCAGCTCCTGCCCCGCGCGGAGTAGCGGGCGCGTGGAAGGGCACGCCGTCCTCGAGGAGCTGCGCCGGCGGCTGCGCTCCTACACCCCCGACCGCTACCCCGTGCAGCACGCGACCACCCAGTTCCACCTCGGCTCCATGCTGCTCGGTGCGGGCAGGGCTGCGGAGGCGGCGGCGGCCCTGCGGGTGGCGGTGCGGCTGTCCGGTCCGCTGCCGGTCGAGCGCGCGAAGGCGGAGAACGTCCTCGGCGCGGCGCTGCGCGCCTGTGGCCGCCAGTCCGAGGCCGCCGAGTTGTTCAGCGCGGCCGGGGCGACCTTCGCCGCGGAGCGCCTCGTCGCCGAAGAGGGTGCAGCTCTCCACAACCGGCCTCGTGCTCGCGGAGCAGGGCCGCCCCCGGGAAGCCCCCGACGCGTTCGCGGAGGCGTTGGCCCGCTTCGACGGGCAGGGGCTGACGGGGCGTGCTGCCGCCGCCGCCCGGGAGCTCGGCGGCGCCCAGCTCGCGGCGGGCGACGTCCCTGTCGCCGTCGAGACGCTGGAGCGGGCGGTCGCGCTCGCGGGGCGCAGTGGGGATCAGCCGGGGCTCGGGGCGGCGGCCAACACCCTCGGACTGGCCCACCTCGCGGGCGGCGGCGCCGGCGCGGCCGCGGCGGCGTTCCAGGCCGCGGCTGCGGCGCACCCCCGCGGGGTGCGCCCGGACGAGTACGCGATGGCGAAGGCCAACCTCGCGCTGGCCTACGAGCGCGCCGGCGACGCGGCCCGTGCAAGCCTCGCGGCGACCCAGGCGCTCGGGATCGGGCCCGCCCCGCCCCCGCCGGTCGCGGCACAGGCCGCCGCCGTCCTGGACCGGCTCGGCGGCGCGCAGCCCGACCTCCTGGCCGTGCTCAACGACGAGCCCGCCGACCGCTGGCCGACCGTGCTGCGTGAGGAGGTGGCCCGGTGCCTCGACGACGACCCACAGGGGCGACGTGCGGCGCTCGGCGTGTGGATCGACGGCCAGCTCGCCCGCAAGGGCAGGGGCGCCGACCTGGCCGCGGCCTGGCTCGCCGTGCTCCTCGAGCGCTCCCCCGAGCAGCTCGAGCGCATCGCCGCCGATGCGCTCGGTGAGCTCGCCACCGGCGACGCACCGGCGCGCGACCGTTTCCGCACCGACGTCGGGCGGGCCATGCTGCGCCTCCACGAGCCGCAGCGGCTGCGGCTGAAGGACACGTTCGACCGCGTCGGAGCCGGTGAAGCCGCCGGCGCCGGGCCACAGCGTCCAAAACGACATCCGGGCGAGCCGCTGCACGCGGTCGCACAGCGCCGCGTAGGCCGGCGCGTGGTCGGCGAGCAGGCGGGTGTACAGCTCGGCGCGTTTCGGGGTCGTCGATATGGGCCACCGTGCGGGCGCGCTTGAGGAGGTCCTGCTCGCCGGCCACGGGCGGCGGGGTGGGCAGCCCGGCGTCGCGGCGCAGCGCGGTCCACGACTCGGAGGGTCGCCGGTAGATGTCGGCGAGCTCGCGGTCTGCCTCGCGCAGGTAGCCGGCGAGGCCGAGGTCGCCGTGAGAGCGCACGTCGGCCACGAGCGCCGGCCGGCGCAGCTCCACTTGCGCGCGTACGTTGTCGAGCACGATCTGCTGCGCGACGCGGTCGAGCACCAGGGCGCAGCCCGACGGCAGGTACGGGAACCCGCCGGCGACCTGGTCGACGAGCCCCTTGCGCGACGACCCGGTCAACGCCCGGTAGCGCAGGTCGAACGAAGCGGAACTCGCGGCGCTGCGCGCCGATGAGGTCCAGGACCGTGAGCACCGCCTTGCCGGGGGCGCGACGCAGGCTGCGGCCGAGCTGTTGGTGGAACACCGTCGCGCTCTGCGTGGGGGCAGCAGCAGAACGGTGTCGACGTCGGGCACATCGAGGCCCTCGAGCAGGCGCCGGAAGAGCTTGCGCGGGCGCCTGCAGGAGGTCCGCAGCCAGGCCAAGCCCTATCAGGTGCGGCAGTTTCTCCGGTTGCTCGAACGGTACGATCTCCTGCGAGAGGATCTCCCGTGAGCGACTACCACATCAACGTCTTCTACAGCGAGGAGGATGGCGGCTACATCGCCGACATCCCCGACCTCGAAGCGTGCTCTGCATTCGGTTCGACGCCCCAGGAGCACATGCCGAGGTTCTCGTCGCGAAAGAGGCCTGGCTTGCGGTCGCCCGCGACAGGGGCAGCCGATCCCCACACCGCGTTATCGGCCCTCCCTTCGCGCGTGATGACCATAAGACGCCGGTGCCGAGAAGCTGTTGGGGGATGAACACCGCGCCGCACCCCGCAAGTCTTGCGACTTCGCCCCTGCTGCCAGCTGGAGCAGGGCAGGGTTACTCGCCGCGGGACCGGGGTTCGGGTCGTTCATGTCGCTCCCGCCGGGAACGACGGCTACCAAGGAATCGCTCACTCGACCGACACAGCAGGCCGCAGGAAGGACAGTCAATGAAGTGTGGGAGAAGCTTCTGCGACCGCCCGATCGCTTCTGTCCGATTGACAGCTGCCTGTTCCTTGATCCGGTGATCACCAGCGAGGAGTACGCCTTGCGCTACGGCGACAGCGAGGCGAGCCGGTGACGTCACCGGCGGAGGCCTTACGTGCCCGCTTGAAGTCCGATCCCCAAACCGATCTCCGGTCACTGCGCACGGAAACGGACAGGACACTTTCGATCGGGCGAGACGTCTGGCGACTGCGCTGGCGAGAGCAGGTAGCCACCGCAGTTGCCGGCGATGCCGACTTGGCAACCACGTGCGGTGCACTGCTCGACGCGCTGGCGGTGCGGGAGACGGTCCTCGACGAGGTCGCGCCCCCTCCGGGGGCCCAGACCGTTGACGCCTCTCGAGTCAACGTGCTGATCGATCGTCCCTTGCCCGGTAAGGAGCCCTCCGAAGTCGACCAGGCGATGCGGAGCTTGCGCGACTCCGTCCACGGACACGGAGTCTTCGCCCACATCTGGTACCAGCGAGGCGATGATGAGGGTTGGGCTGACGACATGGCACCCGCCCCCACCTGGATGCCGGAGGACCCACTCATCAGCCGGTGGGTGCAAACACTGCTGCTACCACGGCTGACCGCACAACCCACGGCCCTTGCTGCGGCAATCGTGGCCGCGGTCGGTGACCCGTCGCTGCACCTGTTCCCCTCCGAGATCAGCGACGCCGTCCCTGACCGTTGGGCGTTGCGCATCGACGGCCTTGAGATCGGAGTCATCGGCGCTCAGACAGGGACGCTGACTGTGGGAAAGCCTGGCAAGTCTGGCGATGGCCCGCAGCGCCAAGCCTTCACCAAGGTCTTCGGACAGCCGAGCGTCACCGTTTCCCTTATCGACCAGACCCTCCCTGAGGCGTTGAGCGTCGCAGAAGCTGCCGAGCTCATCCGCGCCTTACTCCGTCGTTTCAGGCCCGCTGATGTACCGGGCGCGCCCATCGCTCACCGCTTCAGCGGCGGCCGGCCAGTCGTCGACGAGCACACCATGGAGGCCCGCCTCCTTAAAGGCCTCATCGCACCCGACGTTATGCAGGCGGGACTCGTCCTCGGTGATGGTCGGGTGGCCAGGGGGAGCCAGTTCCCCACGCTTTGGGGTCACAACGCCCAGGCGCGCTACCTCGATGCCCTCCTCTGCCGTGGCACGACACCGTTGGCGGTCGAGCTCAAGGTCGCCAGAGGTGGCCAGGGACGCTACTACCGCCGCGCGCTCGCCCAAGCCGTCCTGTACCGCCACTTCATCCGCAGCACTCCGCCACTTGACCCATGGTTCGACCACGCCCGCCTCGAGCGACAGGCTGTCGCAGCGGCTGTCGGCATTCCCATACCTCGCCGCTGGACACCGGACTTCACCCAGAAGCTGCAGCTGCTCCGTCGCGTGGCAGCCATGGTGGACGTCGAAGTCCATGTCCTTGACGATCGAGCGACACCGGAGTGGGACATCCACTCGGCACTGCCGGAGCCACGTGACACCGAGTTGGAACTCCTCACCTGGCGGCTGGCAGCGGCGCTCTCCCGACGGTGGCCGATGTCCTTCGGAAGGGTCGTGGAAAGCCGGCCGCTTTACGGCTTCTACGACATGATTCAACTGCAGCATCAGAAGGATGCTCGACTCAATCCACCCTGGACCCAGCCGCTCGTCTCGATGAACCGTCCCGGGTCTCTACGGGTCCTGGCCCAAAGCGGCAGTGAACGATGGGTCTGGCGTGGCATATGGAACCATCTCGCCAACGGCGGCGACCCAGAGCAGGCGGCCGCCATCGTCGGCGCGATCGCCGGCCTGCCCGAGGCTGAGCGCCATAGCGGACCATCCTTCGCGGAGATGGCGGTGACCTTCCTCAGCATCGTGGCCGATGATTCCTGGAGTTGGAGGAACGGCTGGCAGGACGACCACGTCCCCGAGTGGGTTGACCGGTACGGCTCTGTGCTGCACCGTTACCGCCGACGCAGCACCGGCGACGTACTGCCCACCATCGGGCGAGTCTGGGGCGCCACCCGCCACGGCCAAGCAGAGGTGATTGTAGATCAACAATCGCTTCGCACATGGGTCTGGGATGGAGCACAACCGCTCGAGATGCTCGCAGGCGACCCGCTCCGGCGAATCGCAGAAGGGGCTTCACTCCTCGGCTACACAATTGAAGATCAGGGAAGGTAGCCGTTCGCCCTCATTAGCAGGTGATGCTCCCCCTACTCGCCTCTGGGTCGGAGCTATAGGGCTGGTGGTGAGGCACTGCAGTCAAGCAGTCAACAAAGACGCCCGTTGAAGGAGCCAACCGGCTTCAACTTTAACGCAGCCCCAGTCGTGCACCTTCGAGTGACCGAGAGACTTCGCGAACCGCCGGGTGCGGCGGCTCCCCGAAGCTGTTTAACCCCCCAGCTCCGCGCTCGGGGACGCCTCGCGGCCTCCTCTCCCGAGGTGGGGCCAACTACACCACTTGAGCAGGCTCGGCCGAGCGTGGAGCTGCGTGGGTCCGGCGGGTCGCCCAGTGGCCTGAGCGGCACGGACTAAGGCTTGGAGCTCCTCGTCCGAGGGCATGGGACGGCCCTCGCGACAGACCCTGGAGCCGTCAGCGCGAAGGCTGACACGACTCTCGTACTCGACGCGCTCGTAGGGCCAACGGTAGACGTTGGGCATCTCACGGAGGGTTTTCTGCGTATAGGTAGCGGACGAAGCGGTAGCGGAGCCAGTACGGAAAGAAGTACGGCTCCTCCTTGTAATAGATCCACCGCGCCCAGAACACCACGCAGAGCACTACGATAATCGCCACAACGACGTAGAACAGCACTGTCAGGAGGAGCACGAACAACAGGGAGGCCACCATCAACTAGATGGCAAGCATCCACCACGGAAGGGCAAAGACTGCACGCGGTTCAGTTTCCATAAGAAGTCCTAGCACTCAACTGTACTCCACGCAGCGAAGCGTTATCCGAGCCTTGCGGATGATGGTGGAGTACGGGAAGGCGGTCGAGCGCTTCGCGCGCCTCGTCTGCCGCACCGATCCAACCGGCAGCGTCGAGGACCGCCACGGCGTCTGACAGCGCGGCCCGCGCCTCGCTGAAGCGGCCGAGGTCGGCGAGCGTCCACCCGAGGTTCTTGCGCGCCTCGGCCTCGAGCTCGAGCTCCCCGAGCTTTGCGAACGCCGCGATGGCCTCGGCGTGGGCCTGCTCGGACTCCGCGAGGCGGCCGAGGTGATTGAGGGCCATGCCCATACGGTCGCGGGCCCGTGCAGTGTCGCGCGGCGAGACCACCTGCCGGTAGCGCGTGTACGCGTAGCCGTAGTGCCCCAACGCGTCGTCGTGCCGCCCGAGCTCGGTGCAGCAGTCACCGGCCAGCTCCGCGCTGATGGCGGCGGCATCGGGCGCCTCGAGCGATTCGAAGACCGCCCGCGCTTCGGCGTGGCGGGCCAGCGCCTCCTCGCCACGCCTCAGGGCCCGCAGCGCACAACCGAGGCGATCGGTCACCTCCGCGGCTCGGCGGTCCTCCCCTGCCACCGTCCACGCCGAACGCGCTTCGTCCAGCAGCATCGCCGCCACGCCGTGCAATGAGGCGCTCACGGCGACGTGTGCACGCACGTCGAGCAGCAGCGCCGACAGTTCGGCCTGGTCGAGAGCGTCGACCGGTCCCTGCCAGCGGCGCAACAGCGCGAGCGACCGTGCGCTGTCGAGCGGCGCAAGGGTCGTGGCCACGACGTCCGCCACTTCGGGGAGAAGGGCTGCTTCACCCGACGACACCGCGAGCGCGGCGGCGCGGTCGAAGGCCGCTTCGGCAGCCTCGGCCTCGCCGGCCCACGCCAGGTCCCCGGCCTCCCGGGCGAGGGCGAAGACCACCCCGGTGGGGGCGTCTGCCGGGACGTCGGTGCCGCTGGCGAACCAGGTAAACGCGTCCTCGCTCTCGGCGTCATCCTCATCGATCCGCTCCTGCAGCAACTGCTCCTCCTCCGACGGGCGATACTCCCAAACCCCATTGTCTCCCAGGGGTGTGACAGCCCCGCGTCCCAGAGCAAACGGGCAGCAGGCCCTCAGCTCCCGGAGTCGGGCCGCTCGGGCAGCGACCGCACCACGTCGATGAGCTCGTGGTTGTGCTGGTAGTGGCGCAGCGCGGCGCCGACGCGGCGCAGCGCCTCCTCGCCGGAGATCCCCAGGCGCAGGTGCAGGTAGGCCGCGGCGACGGCGGGGGTGCGGCTCTGCCCGGCGGCGCAGTGCAGGTACACCCGCTTCCCCTCGTCGCGTATGGCGAGGACGCCCGCTGCGGTGTCGGCCACGACGTGGCGCAGGTGGGTGTTGGCGCCCGGGGTGTCGATGAGGTGCAACTCGTGGTGTTCGACGTCAGGCGGAGCGAAGGTGCGGCCGACCCGGCACAGCGACACGACCGCGTCGATCCCGGCTGCGGGAAGACCCGCGACGTTGCCGACCATCACGCCCGGGTCGTCGCGCAGGGCCACAGCCAGCGGTGGCTGGCCGGCGCTCCGCCGGTAGTACTCGGCGAGGCTGTCCGCCGAGGGCGTCGCCGGCGGCCACGCCCAGCAACGTCCCGGCGACCCGGTCGATCCGCCCAGAGCTGCTGCTCATACGTCCCACCACTCCCCGTCGTCGCGCAGCTCGACCCGCGGGAACAGCTCGCCGAAGCGCCCACCCGCCTCCGAGTGCATCGGCACCACCCGCGCCGGGTGAAGCGCGTCCACCAGACGCTTGAGGTCGGGCACCGAGGCGTGCCCCGAGGTGTGCAGATGGACCAGCTCAACGCCGTGCTCGTCGAGCAGCCCGCGCAGCCGCACCCCCGAGGGCTCGACCAGGTAGCCGTGCCACAGCGACCACACCACGACGCCGCGCCCGTCGAGGACCCCCGCGCGGATCAGCTCCCCCACGGTGGAGGAGGGCACATGGAACAGCCACCGGCCCGGGTCGGCGGCGAGCTCCTCGGGGAAGACCCGCTGCGCCTTGATGTCAGCGACGCGGGAGAACTCGCCGGCCTCCTTCACCCTGATGCGCTGGCGGTTGGGCACGTACACGCGCAGCACCTCGTGGCCGGGCTGGGGGATCGTCGCGCGGGTCGCGGCGGCGACCGTCGCGCCGTACAGGTCCACGACGCAGGAACGCCCGGTGCGCTTGGCCGCCCGGTACACGGTGACAAGCCGGTCGAGGTTCTGCGCGGACCCCAACACGACGACCGCGCCCTGGGTGTCGCGGCTGAGCTCGACGAAGCGCTCCTCGAGGTCGGCCTCGGTGGCGAAGGTCGCCTCGTCGTTGACGGCGTCCGCGCGCACGTGCGTGCCCTCCATGACCAGCACGTCGACGCCGGCGGGCGGGTCGGCCAGCAGCCGCTCGAACATCGCCGCCTTGCGCCCGTGCGCGCGCAGGTCACCGGTGTAGAACACGCGCGCCCCGTCTGCCTCCACCAGCAGCGAGTAGGCGTCGAACGCCGAGTGGTCAGCGAGGTAGGGCGTGACCGTGAACGGCCCGAGCGTGAACGGCTCGCGGTGGCGCAGATGGCCGGCAGCGTGCACCGAGGCGGACACCGGCGAGAAGAACGCCGCCGCATGAAGCAGCGCCTCGGCTTCCGCGCCGATGTACACCGGGACCTCTGTCGAGATGCCGGCCACCAGCCCGTAGTGGTCCAGGTGCGCATGGGAGATCAGCACCCCCAACAACGACCCGTCGGGCTCGGTCAGGCCCGCCACAGCGGGCAGCGCGACGTCGTCGTCCCAGCCCGCGGCCAGGGGCCGCCCGAGGTCCAGCACCACCCGGCCGCCGTCGGACGCCTCCAGCTCCACACAGCTGCCGCCGATCTCCTTGCTCCCGCGGTGGATGCGCCCTCGCATCAGCAGCCGCCCGCGTGGAGGCTCACGCGCCGTGCCCAGGCCGACGCCGTGTACTCCAGGCCTTCCTGGATCGCCGTGTGCCCGAAGCGACCACACACGGTGCGGTAGTCGTCGGGGCGCGCATAGGCGAACTCGTGCTCGACGACGCCGTACTCCACCGGCGTGTCGAAGCCGCTCACGACCGCGGCCGGCTTCTCGTACAGCCCAAGCCTCCAGACCAGCGGGACGGAGTCCTGCGGCTGGGGCTTCAATGCGGCCACCTGCGCAGGGTTCACCGATCTGCGGCTTGCCGGAGGCTCTCGACGGCTGCGGACCAGCTCGTGGGCGAGGCGGCCGCCGGGGTGGCGCTCCCGGGCGGCCTCCGCCAGCCCGGCGTAGTACCACAGCTGATCGTCGCGCCCGGCGTTGAACCGCTGCCACACCGACTGCCCGTCCAACTCCAGGTCGGTGGGCAGCGACCGCAGGTTGTGCAGCTTGTCGGCGAGCATGACCCGCGCGGCGGCCCGGTCGGCCTTGGCGAGCGCGTCGATGGTGTGCTGCTTGCGCGCGCGCCAGTCTGCCGACGAGCGCTCCGCGGGCCGGTCGACGTCCACGTCGGTGCACGCCTCGACGAGGTCACCGACCCGGTCACCAAACGCCGAGCGGATCCGCCCGATCATCGCGGGCATCGGCTGGCCGCTGTCCTCCAGGGTGTCGTGCAGCAGGCCGGCGATGGCCTCGTTCTCGTCCCCGCCGTCCTCCAGCACGAGGCTCGCGACGGCGAGCAGGTACGACACGTATGGGATCCGGCTGCCCTTGCGGGACTGGCTTCGGTGGATCTCGGCGGCGAACCCGACGGCGTCCACGAACCGCTGCGACGGCTGGACGAGGGGGACCTCTTCCATAGACCTGCCTTTCCGATTGACGCCGGACACCGGTCGCGGGCTTGCCGGGGCCGGCAACCGCCCGAGGGTGACAGCTCGACGGGAACCAGCCGCGGCCTACTTGAACAGCTTGCGCAGCGCCCGTCCGGTCTGGCGGCCAGCGACCCGGCGGGTGACTCGACGGCCGACCTTGCCCTTCTGCACGGCGTTGACGTCACCGAGGATGCGCGCCAGGCGGTACAGCAGCCCGCGGGTCTTGTTGATGCTCATCGCTTGCCATCCTTTCTGCTGCGCGCAGCGCCGCCAACCTGTCTGGCCGGGGGCGTGACGGTCATGGTCGCGGGCCGCCGCCGCGCTTGCGGCGCATGGTGCGGCTGTTGTAGTGCAGGGCCTTGCTGCTCATCGGCGAGAACGCCCCCGACGCCAGGTGGGTGTGCACGGCGGTGAGCTCCTCGGCGCTGGCCAGCAGCTCGTCGGCGCGCGCGGAGCCGGCCGCGGATCCCCGCAATGCCTCGGCGGCGTCGTGCAGCACGTCGCGGGCTCCGTCGAGGTCGCCCTGCTCGGCGCGGTGGCGCGCGTCCTCGACGGCGCGGGCGGCGAGCAGGACGCTGACCTCCTCGACAACCTCGGCGTCGGGCACGGCGGTGGCGGCCTCGTCGGCGGACACGAGGTTGACGAACAGCGGGTAGGTGACCTCGTGGGCGGCGACCTCGTCACCGACGCTGACGAAACGCAGCACGACGTCGGCGACCTTGGCGGGACCGAGGGCGGCGAGGCTGGGCAACGCCAGCTTGAACACCACCCGCAGCTGCTGGCCGGCGTAGGCGTCGCCGGCGAGCACCTGCACTCCGCCGGCCACCGGTGTGGACGGATGGTCGTTGAGCACGGCCACGACCTCTACCTGGTCGGTGGGGCGGATCTCGACGCTGACGTTCTGGGCCACCAGCGACACCAGGTCGCTGAACTCGGCGGCGAACGCGGCCGGCGCGTCCTCGGGCGAGGCGATGAAGTGCGCCGTGCCACGCCCGGCGTCGGCCATCGCCGTCAGCAGCTCCTCGTTGAACCCGTCGCCGAAGCCCAGCGTGGTGGTCGCCACGCCCTGGGCGCTTTGGCGTTGGGCGAGTGCGACGAGCGTGTCAGGTTCGGTCAGGCCCTGGTTGGCCAGCCCGTCGGTGAGCAGCAGCACCCGGCGCAGGCCGTCGTTGCGGCGACCCAGCTCCTCCACGCCCTTGAGCCAGCCGCCGGACAGGTTCGTCATCCCGCCGGGGTGGATGGCGCTGATCGCCTCGCCCAGCACGCTGGCCTGCACCGGCGCGAGGGCAGCGAGCAGGTCGACCTCGTCGTCGTAGGCCACGAGGGCGAGCTCGTCGTGGGGCTGGAGGCGCTCGACGAGGAACGCCGCGCAGCGCTTGACCACCTCCAGCGGCCCGCCGGCCATCGAGCCCGACCGGTCCAGCACGAGCGCGACGCGCAGCGGCGGCCGGTCGCGGTCAACGGGCGCCGCGGGTGCGGTGACCGCCACCATGGCGTGCACCTCGTGAGCGTCCTCCACTGCCAGCAGCCCGTGTTCGAGCCTGAGTGAAACGTCCATGCCCTCCCCCTTCGTCGAATTGCAACGTACTCGTGGGGTGTGACATCACGGGGGCACCGCGAAGGCCGCCGCCCGCCCCGGCTGATCACGCATCCGCAGGCGCCGGGGAGTCCATCATCAGGCCGTGCCTGGCCGCGAACAGGCTCGCCAGGGCGCGGTTGGAGACCCCGATCTTGGTGTAGATGCGCTCGACGTGGTTACGTGCGGTCTTCGGTGAGATGACCAGGTGGCTGGCGATCTGCTTGTTCGACAACCCCAGTGTCAGGAGTCGCAGCACCTCGACCTCACGAGGGGTGAGCCCGGCCGGCCAGCTCCGTCGGCGGCTCGCCTCATGGCCGGCAGCGCGCAGCACGGCGTCCGCCGCTCCGCCATCGAGGCGTCCCGCCTGCACCTCCGCGCGCAGGTGCGAGGCCGCGTCCGCCGGCGCGCCCGCCGGGCGGTGCGGCCGGGGCTCGATGCGCGCATGGTAGGTGTCCGCAGCCGCGAGAACCCGCCCCCCGGGTGTGAGCGCAGCACCGGAGACCCCACGGGGGTAGCCGGAGCCGTCCAGTCGCTCGTGATGCTGGACCGCGATGGCCCCCCGCGCGGTGAGCGCCGGCGACCACGCAAGCATGCGTTCGGTCAGGTAGGGATGGAGACGGACGCGCTTGAACTCGGCGGGGTCAGGGTGGCGGGCTTGTCCCAGACCGCGTTGGAGACGCCGAGGCGGCCCAGGTCGTGGTCCAGCCCTGCTCGGCGGATCGTCTTCGCGTCGGTCGGGGGAGCCCCGGGTCGAGGGCTGCGGCCCCGGCGAGATCCGCCACCCCCCGCGAATGGCCGATCGTGTAGGGCGACTCCACGTCGACGAAGTCGGCGATCGCCTCGAGGGCGGCTTCGAGTTCGTCCTCGGAGAGCGAAACGCTGAGAGCAGGCGCCGCTGCGACCACCGAGTCCCAACTTGTCGCGGTGTCGAGGTCGTGGAAGAGAGCCGGGGCCTCGGCGCAGAAGATTTCGACGAGGCCCGGGTCGAACTGGGTCCCGCTGCGCTGCCGTGCGACGGAGATCGCCGCGTCCGTGCCCCCCGCCCGGTGGAAGACCTCGACGACATCAGCCAGGTTGACCAGCCGCGAGGTCATCAGGATCTCCTCGCCCTTCGCCCCCTTCGGCACACCTTTGCCGTCCCACCGCTCGAAGGTCTGCTCGACGCTGTGACGAACCCGTCGGCCGAGCACGAGTCGTTCCGCCAGGCCATCTGCGGCCAACCGGTGGTTGTCCAGGATGGCTTCGGCCGCGTGCCGTCGGCCCCCCAGGAAGGCGATCCCCAGCTGAGCCCGCTCGCGCAGAGGCCGGCCGGCTCCCAGATGGTTCAGCATGAGCGACGCCTGGCTTCCCGCTCCGGCCAGGTCGACCTGGCGGAAGTCCGCCTTCAACGCCTGGTCGTCGCCGAACCACTTGGCCTGCTCGTAGGCATCGACGTGGCAGCCCACCCAGGCGAGCAGCGCGGCGTAGTAGACGACCTCGCGGTCGGACTCGTCGAGGCCCACCGCTCGGACAGGCGCAGCGCGATCAGGCACTGTCGAAGCACATGGTCCATCGGCAGGCCCATGCCCAGGTCCGTGCCCAGGGACAGGGCAGCCAACAGCTCCGCCAGCCGGACGCGCTCTCCTGCGGAACCGCCAGCCATCGGTCAACTGTACACACGGGTGCTGCTAGCACTGGCAGCCTGCCCGGGGCTGCTGCGTCCGGCAGACGAGGCAAACGCCCCATGCCTCGGGCCAGTTCCTTCTGCATGATCGAGGAACACGGAAGCCGGCGGCGGACGCCCGTGCTCCCCGAAGGAGAGGGCGAGCGGTTCTTAGGCGCCGCACTGGCAGAGGCCAACACCGCTCGGATCACGATCACCTGGACCGGTGACCGGTCTCTGTCCGTGCTGGTGGACGACATGCTGGACTGGAGCATGGAGCTGGGCGCCACCGGCGCGACCAGGGTCATGAGCGCCGGCGGCGCCCACCTGCCTGACGCTGCGTGGCGCTCGGGCCTGGTGCTCCGCGCCATGAGCGCGACGGCCGGGCCGTTCCTGTCGATCGGCAAGGTGCTCCTGACGGGGCACGATGCCCAACGGCCAGCGCTACTGGGCCGCCCCCCGGCGTGTGTGGGCCGTTCCGGGAACCACCGCGACCCTCCGCGGCGAGGATCTCGGGCCGCAGGCGCCGCTGCCACGCCAGATCCGGCTCGGTGACTTCTGACTGCCGCAGCGGGCGATCTTCTTCGCCGACGCCTCGTCGAGGTTCACCGCGCGTTCCGAGGCCTTGGCAGCCCCCCCGTCGTCACTGATCGGGGCTGCACCGCCCGTTGAGTTCGACGTCCCTCCCTCCGGTGGCTTACCGGGCGCCGACTCGCCTACGGAAGCGGCGGCTCCCCGAAGGTTGCGACCCAGCATCCGGCAAACAGCCCACCGCTCCCGACACGACGCCCCGTAACCAAATGCCGCATCAGTGGTAGGCCTCGGGCCTCAGGCTTCAGGGCGCCGGCCGTACCCGATCAGGGCTAGCCCCGGCAGCTCGACGCCGCGATCCGTCGCGTACTCGGCAACCGCAGCGCGCAGGTGGTCTTCCAGCGCGGTGCGTGTACTAGCGTCGAGACGCGCGATGATCGTGGCCACAGGCCCGGCGACGACGGCCGTGCGACGCCACCATGCATCGAACGACGGCGACCGGAGCGGCACCTCGAGTCCCTCCAACGTCACGGATTCGAATCCCGCTCTTTCGACAAGCGGAAGCAGGACCGAGCGGTCGGCAAGAGCGAACGGGCCCGGCATGCCCGGCGGTGGGATCTCCTTGCCGGTCACGGCGGCAACGGCGTCGACGACCACGCCGAGCCACGGGTTGGCGTCAGGTGGCCCCCACACCGAGAAGGCGAGGCGGCCGCCGGCACGAAGGACGCGATGGATCTCACCCAGCGCGCGGGCTGGATCGACGGCGAACATCAGCCCCTCACGGCACACCACGCTGTCGAACGTGGACTCGGGCTGGTCGATGTCCTCGAGGTCGAGCGTGGCGGCGACGACGTTGCTCAACCCCCGTGCCTTGGCTCGTGCCATAGCGGTCGCCACCATCTCGGCGGCGACGTCGGAGATCAGGACCTGCCCTCGGTCGCCCACGGCCGCCGCTGCGGCGAGACCGGCGCCGCCGGGCCCACAGGCGAGCTCGAGCACTCGTTGCCCCGGCAAGAGGCCGAGCAGGTCTAGGAGCCGCTCGGTCATCGCCGCCCCGCGTTCGTCGATCTCGTCGGCGTAGTCCGCCCAGCGAGGGGCCACTGCGGCCCACATGCCGTGGACGTGCTTGCGCCGCTCGTCAATGTCGGCTGCTATCATCGCGCGCTCCTCAGTCGAATCGGGTTATGCCGAGAGTATTCATTTCTGTGAGCGGGTAGTCAAGTGGGCGATGGTGACTTTCCGAAGCGGTCGTACCGATCACCGCGCCGCGAGCAGCAAGCGCTCGCCACGCGGTTGGCGATCCTGGACGCAGCCCAGGCGCTCTTTGAGCGTGACGGCTACGTCGCCACGACCATCGAGGCCATCGCCCAGGAGGCAGCCGTCTCGGCGAAGACCGTGTACCTCGCGTTCGCGACCAAGGCGACACTGCTCCGCACAGTGTGGGACCGCGCCCTCAAGGGCGACACCAGCGACGCGCCCGTCGCCCAGCGGGAGTGGTACCGGGCGATCGTGGAGGAGCCTGACCCCCGGCGTCAGATCACACTCTTAGCAGCCGGCGCCTGCGCCATGAAACAGCGGATCGGGCCGATGCTTCGAGCCATTCGCTCGGCTGCGGTGGTCGACGCTGACGGTGCAGCCCTGTGGGAGCTCATCCAGACGGACTTCTACGCGAACCAAAGGGAGATCGTGAGTGCGATCGCGCAGCACAAGGGCCTCCGCTCGAACCTCGACGTCTCCACGGCCACAGACATCCTGTGGACGCTGAACCACCCGGACGTCTGGCTTTTGCTCACCGGCGAACGAGGTTGGAGCCCTGCCGCATTCGAGACGTGGTTCAGGGACACGCTCACCGAACAGTTGCTCGGGACCGCTGACAGCGCGTCGGGCGCGCCCAGCAAGCATGGATGAACTGCGACGACTACGGCCACCCTGCACGTCCGTTGTGGCTGGTCCTCGCCGCGCCTCCCCATGGGGGCATACCGGGGGTATACCCAAGATCAGCGTCTACCTGCCCGAGGTCCTCTATCGTGCGGCGCGGGACGAGCAGTTGCCGATCTCCGCGTTGACGCAGCATGCGATCGAGGAGGCCCTGCGGGCACGCGTTACTGACCGCTGGGTCGAGCAGGTCGGTTCCCGAGCGCCACGACTGCGCCGCTCCATCGATACGGCGGCCGCCGTGCACGCGGCTCGTGACGAGTTCGGCGCATGATCGTCCTCGATGCCGCGGCCATGGTGGACGTCGTGCTCGATCAGTCGGCCAAGCACTGGGTTCTCGAGCAGCTGCGCGGCCAGGTGGTCTGCGCCCCCGCGCATCAACCCGCCGAGGTGCTCTCCGCCATCGCCCGATTGCGGCGTGCCGACGAAATCGACGATCAGGTGGCCCAGGCGGCGCTACTCGAGGTCGACGACCTGGAGCAGGAGCTGGTCCCTCCCACGGGCGCTCACATGACTCGAGCGCTGGAACTGCAGGAGCGCGTCCACTTCCTGGATGGTCTCTACGTCGCGCTGGCCGCCGAGCGTAAATGTCCCCTCGTCACGACCGATCACCGCCTGGCCCGGGCCGAGCCGCCCTGCCAGGTGCATGTACCCGACGAACCCGAAGCGACCTGACCTGCTCAGCCACCCTTTGTCCCTCACGGCGCACGAGCGACGCAGAGCGGGGCCGCCTATACGCCCAGACGCAGCTGCTCGACGGGTCGACCGGGATCTCGGGTGGCTCGTCGAACAGCCGCTCCAGGTCGTGCACCGCGTGGGCGCCGCGGCTCACGAGCGCCTCGTTGCCGTCCCCGGCGCCCTCGCCGCTCCAGACCGCAACCGGACCGAAGCCCCGGCGCAGGGCCTCGACGGCACCCTCCCATGTCCCTCCGCGGCCGGCGTCGGCTGCGACGACGAGCGTGACCCGCGCGAGCGCGTAGATGATCTTGTTGCGGGCCATTGCGCTGGCTACCGAGAACCCCGCGGTGGGCCTGTAGGGGGTGACCAGGCATAGTTCGTTGCGCCTGATCGCTCGCCGCACGTCGGGCTTGCGTAGCCGCCGGTCGAGCGCGTCGGCCAGGACGCCCACGACTGTCCCACCGGCCTGCGACGCCGCGTCCATCGCGAGCCGGTCCACGCCCTTCGCCCCACCCGAGATCACGGTGTCGCCGCGGTCGGCGGCCGCTTGCGCGACCCGCGTTGCGACCACCGCGCCCGCATCGGCGATGGTGCGGGAGCCGACCACCGCGATACCAGGATGCTCGAGCAGCGCCAGCGACCCGGCCGTGTAGAGGACCGGCGGGGCGGTCGTGCCGAGCCGGCGAGACAGGCGCCCGGGGTAGGCCGCGTCGAACGGGGTGACAGCGTGCAGCCCCTGCTGCTCGAACCGATCGAGCTCGATGGCCAGGGCCGTACCGGCGTCGAGGAGTGCAGCGGCCCGCTCGGCGATGACGCGCGACAACCCGAACTGGCCGACGAGGGCCTCGACGCTGCATCCGAGCAGCACCGCCGGATCATCGACCTGATCGAGCAGCTGCCAGTAGTCGCGCGAGGTGAGCGGTTCGGCGCCCGTGTCGACGAGGCGGTTCGTGAGCAGCAGCGACGCGAGCGCACTGTCGGAACGGGTTGGCATGTCGTCGTCCAGTCTCTCACATCGGGGCACGCTCAACGCGGTGTCGCGGTTGAGAGCGCCAGAGGGTGCACGCGCCCGCTGGCGGCCTCGCGGAGCAGCACGGCGACGACGGTGAGCGTCCAGCGGGAGTCGACGATGTCGTCCACGAGCAGCACGGGCGTCGTCGGCGGCGGACCCGTCAGCGCGAACGCGCCGATGACGTTGGCGGCCTGCTGCTGGCTGTTCTCCATGTCCTTCTGGGGGCGCCCTTCACGCACCTTTGCCACGATCGGCCGAAAGGGCAACCCGAGGCGGTCGGCGACGCGCTCGGCGAAGTCCGGCACGAGGTCGGGGCGCCGCAGCGACGGAACGCAGGTCACCCATGCCGGTTCCGGCCGGGGACGCCATCGGCGCCGCAGCTCTTCGACCGCCCCGACAAGGGCGTCGTCGAAACGGCCGTGGTGCAACTTGCCGGCACGCACGAGCCTTCCCCACCCCGCATCGCCGAAGATCGACAGCGCCCGACCCGGCTCCGCCCGTGACCCGACGGGGATCCGCCCGGAGACGCCGGCAAGCCCCGTCGGCCACTGCTGCCGCGGTGCGATGTCCAGCGTCTGCCACCGCAGATGCTCGACGGCGGCGGCCACCACCTCGTTCGCGACCGCAGCGGGCAGCGCCTGGCCGGTACAGCGGCTGCAACGGCCGCACGGGGCGGCGTGGGGATCGTCGAGCTGCTCGCCCAGGAACTGCATCAAGCACCGGCCGGTGGTCACGTACTCGGCGACGGCGCGCTGCTCCGCACGCCGCTGGGCTGTGACCCGTTCCACGCGTTCGGCGTCGTACTCCCAGGAGCCCAGGGTGCGCAGCCAACCCGCAGCGGTGCGCTCGACCGCGCCCTCTACCTCGAGGATCTTCAGCATGGCTTCCAGGCGGCTGCGCCGGACGTTGACCCGCGACTGGATCTCAGACATGCGCACCGGGGCCGCCGCGGCTGCCAGCAGCTCGACCACAGCCTCTGCCTGGTCGCGCGGTGGGAAGGCGACTTCGATGAAGTGGTCTTGGATGTCGGCGTCCTCGGTGCCGGCGAGCAGGATCCCAAAGGCCTTGTCCACTGCTCGGCCCGCGCGGCCGACCTGCTGGTAGTAGGCGACGATCGATCCGGGAGCCTGGAAGTGGACGACGAACCCCAATCGGGCTTGTCGAACCCCATCCCGAGCGCGGAGGTGGCCACGACGACCTTGACGTCGTTGTCCAGCAGTCGCCGCTCGACGTCTTCCCGTGCGTCGGCATCCAGGGCGCCGTAGTAGGCCGCGGCGTCGATCCCTCGGCCGCGCAGCCAGGCGGCCAGCCGCCGCGTGACCGCGACCGTCAGGCAGTACACGATGCCGCTGCCGGGCAGGCCGGGTAGGTAGGTGGCAAGCCAGGCCAGGCGTTGGGCCTGGTCCGCTATGGGCGCGACGAACAGCCGCAAGGACTCCCTGGCGAGGGGCCCCCGGTGCACCGCGAGGCGCAGGTCGAGTTGCTCGCCGATGTCGGCGATCACCCGGTCGTTGGCCGTCGCTGTGGTGCCGAGGACGGGCACCCACCCGTCGCGGTTGGCGCTGTTGATCGTTGACGCGTGCACGCCCGCGCGCTCGGCCATCAAGATCTGGTTGCGCATCAGCGCCAGCAGCGGCGAGATCAGGAGCGTCGGACCGGCTCCCCCCTCGCGCAGTAGACGGGTTGCGATGAAGTACACCGCGCTCTTGCCCCAGCCCGTCCGCTGCACGAGCAGCAGGCGCGCGCGATGCTCCACGAGGGCGAGGATGCTCTCCAGCTGCCCGGCCCGAAACGACGCAGTCGGCCCCGCAACCGCGGTCAGCAGCTCTGTCGCCCTCGCGTCCCTCGTCATCGCCACGACCGTACGACGGCGCTGGGACAGTTCGGAAAACCGTCGGGGCGCTTACGGGAACGCGTGGGTGGGTCAGCGGCTCGCGGTCGGCGTCACCACAGGATCGGCAGGCCGCCGAGCGCGGCGAAGCCGGGGTCCTTGGTCACCAGCGTCGCCTGCGACAGGAGAGCCTGTGCGGCCAGCATGCGGTCGAAGGGATCGCGGTGCGCCCAGGAGAGCCCACCGGCGCGTACGGCGTCCGCCGCGGTGATCGGACGCTCCTCGGCCCCCAGGCGGAGCGTGAGGGCGTCGTGCTGCCGCAACAGGACCTCTGCTTCTGGCCACCGCCCCGCTTGGTGCTTGATCGCCATCTCCCAGACGGTGGCAGCCGACACCAGAAGCTCGTTGGCGGGATCCGTGACCGCCTCACGCGCTGGCGCCGACAGCCGATCCGGCGCGGTGACGGCCCAGACATAGGCGTGGGTGTCGAGCACGAGGGTGGTCACGACCACCGCTCGAGATCATCGCCCTCCAGTGGGTCGAACCGGTCGTCGGGCATCGTCAACGGCAGGAAGCCGATCTCCCGACTCGGTGGCGGCTGGAGCGGCACGAGCCGCACGAGGGGCCTGCCCGCGCGGGCGAGGATGACCTCCTCCCCCGCGAGCGCGGCATCGAGCAGGCGAGACAGCTGCGCCTTGGCCTCGGCGACGTTGTGCACGCTGACCATGATGACCAGCCTAGCATGACCAGATCGGCGGGACTCCCCCGCGACCTCGGAGCCTCATGACTCGAGCCGGTGTGCGTCGCGGTGCTCGACCTTCGAACGAGGACGGCCGCTCATTCCTTCGGCGGGAGCCCGATCACGCGCCGGCGAGGACCTCCTCGGCGTCGAGGATCGTGTAGGCGTAGCCCTGCTCGGTGAGGAAGCGCTGGCGGTTGGCGGCGAAGGCCTGGTCGATGGTCTCGCGGGCCACCACGGTGTAGAAGCTCGCCTGTCCGCCGTCGGCCTTGGGCCGCAGGATCCGCCCGAGCCGCTGAGCCTCCTCCTGGCGGGAGCCGAACTGGCCGGACAGCTGGATCGCCACGTTGGCCTCCGGCAGGTCGATCGAGAAGTTCGCGACCTTGCTGACGACCAGCAGCGGCAGGGAGCCGTCCCGGAACGCGGCGAAGCGCTGCTCGCGGACGCCCTGGCCGGTCTGGCCGGTGACGAGCGGCGCGCCGAGCCGCTCGGCCACGGCCTTGAGCTGGTCGAGGTAGGTGCCGATGACGAGCACCCGGTCGTCGGGGTGGCGGGCGACCAGCGCGTCGAGGACCGGCAGCTTTGCGCCGGCGGTCGCGGCGATGCGGTAGCGCTGCTGGGCCGGCGCGGTCGCGTAGCGCATGCGCGCGTCCTCGGCGAGGTCGACCCGCACCTCCGTGCAGCGGGCGGGGGCGATCCACCCCTGGGACTCGAGGTCGCGCCACGGCGCGTCGTAGCGCTTCGGGCCGATCAGCGCGAACACGTCGGGCTCCTTGCCGTCCTCGCGCACGAGCGTGGCGGTCAGGCCGAGGCGACGCACCGCCTGGATCTGCGCGGTGGCGCGGAAAACCGGCGCGGGCAGCAGGTGCACCTCGTCGTAGACGACCAGCCCCCAGCGCTGGGCGTTGAAAAGCCCGAGGTGGGGGTGCGCCGTCCCCACCTCGGCGTCATCGCCGGCGCGGGGGTTCCGCCAGGTCAGCACCTGGTAGGTCGCCACGGTCACGGGCCGGATCTGCTTGCGCTCCCCGGAGTACTCGCCGATCGCCTCGGCGTCCAGGTCGGTCTTGTCGCGCAGCTCGGCGATCCACTGGCGCGCGGCGACGATCGACGTCGCCACGATCAGCGTCGAGGCTCCCGACTGGGCCATGGCCGCCAGCCCGATCACCGTCTTGCCCGCCCCGCACGGCAGGACGAGCACGCCGTTGCCGCCGGCGGCGGAGCCGTCCGCCCACCAGCTCGCGAGCGCGTCGGCCTGGTAGGTGCGCAGCGACGCGCGCAGGCCGACGTCGAGGCTCGCCCCGTCGTCGTAGCCGGCCTCGTCGGCGGCGGGCCAGCCCAGCCGCAGCAGCGCCTGCTTGAGCGGGCCCCGGTCGCCGAGGCGCACGGCGTAGCGGTTGCCGTCGAGGCGGTCGCCGAGCAGCCCCGCGACCGCGCGGTCGTGGGCGACCTCGGCCAGCAGCGCCGGCTCGGCGCTGGTCAGCGCGAGCCCCCCGGTGTCGAAGTCACGGACGACCCGCAGGCGCCCGTAGCGGCTCATCTGGTCGCGGACGTCGACGAGCACCGAGTCGGGCACGGGGTACTTGGCGTAGTCGGTGAGTGTCGCGGCGACGTCGCGGTCGTCCACGCCCGCCGAGGCGGCGTTCCACAGCGACAGCGGCGTGATGCGATACGTGTGGACGTGCTCGGGGGACTTCTCCAGCTCGGCGAAGCGCGCCAGCGCCGCGCGCGCGTCGCCAGCCTTGGGGCTTGCGACCTCGAGCAGCACGGTCGCGTCGGACTGCACGATCAGCGGGTTGTCATACTCCACCATCAGCGCCGGCCTCCCCGCTGCTGGACCTCGGCCAGCAGCGACTGCAGAGCCTCGCGACCCCGCGCGAGCCACTCGACGTCGAGTTCCACCCACTCCTCGTCCTCAAGGTCCACGTCGTCCCACGGATCGAGCAACGAGGCAGCGGTGGCCGCGGGGCCGAGCCCGTCGCGACCCGTCCGGGGCGGGGGCGTGGCGAGCAGCTCGGCCGCAAGCAACTGAGCGTGCGCGGCGCAGCCCGCCAGCCGCTCGCGCAGCTCGGGCAGGTCGGCGCCGTCGGCGGGGGCGGTCACCGTGGGACGCAGCGCGAGGCCGTCGGCGTCCTCGGCGACGGGCATCAGTCCCTTGGCGCGCAGCGCCGCCACGACCGTGTCCCGCGGCAGCCCCGAGACCGCCACCGTCGGAGCGAGCGCGCGCAGCTCGGCGCCCTTGACGGCGACCGCGCGCGACAGCAGCGCGGGGTCGTCGCTGCGCACGTAGGAGGAGCAGGCGCCGGCCCGCACCCGGCCGTGGCGGCGGGCGACGTCGCGCACCAGGTAGACCACGTTCTGGGCCAGGGGTGCGGTGGAGTGCGCGTCGAGGAAGCCGAGGATGTCCTCGTCGCGCTCGCCGGCGTCGAGGGCGGCGGCCAGACGGGTCTCGCTCAGGCGGTACAGCCGCGCCCCAGCGGCGGACTCCAGCTCGGCGTAGCGCTCCAGACGCCCGCCCAGGTCGGGCGCCAGGTCCGGCGGGGCGACGACCGACAGGTCGGCCTGCACGACGAAGCTCGTCGCCGGTGACGGCAGCGCCGCCGCCAGCGCCTCCGGCCCGTCCAGCAACGCCCGGCCAAGGCCGGTCAGCCCGACCGGACCGTCGGGCGGCACGAGGCCGAGCGCCCGGGCCGCTTCGGTGAGGTTGGCGGCCACCGGAGCGGACAGCAGCGCGGGGTAGCGGTGCGCGGCCGCGGCCGCAAGGTCGTCGGCGTGCAGGCCGGCGCCGGGTGGCAGCTCGGCGAGCAGGTCCAGCAACGCGCCGCGGGCCACGGTCGCGCCGTACCAGGCGGACGACTCGAGCCGCTCGGGCAGCCCCTCGGTCTCGTCGAGATCCTCGGCGTCGTGCCACGCCTGCACGAGCAGCGCCCAGCGCCGCTCGGCGGGTAGCGCCTCGAAGTCCTCCGCCCGCGCCGTCGGCGCCCAGGCGAGCCGCTCGCTCGCGGCGCGCCCGCGCCCGTGCCCGGTCGGCCCGGCCGGCACCTGACCGAGCAGACCGAGGTCGACCGCGAGGTTGGTGAGCAGACCGACGTGGCCGGCCGGCACGCCGAGCTGCTTGGCCGCAGCCCGCACGGGGCGGACCCCGATCCCACCGCCGGCCAGCGCGGGAGCCGGCTGCGCGCGCCACAGGGCGACCAGCGCCGCCAGCCGGCCGATCACCTCGGGCAGCCCGCCGGGATCGCGCACCGCAGCGGTCTCGACGTCCGGTGGGGGCGGCCAGTCGGGCACCACACCGCCGCCCAGCGCGACGACCACGTCGAGCCACGCCCAGCACTCCTGATCCGCGTAGTCGACGCCGACCAGGCAGAGTGCCTCGAGCTCGCGCAGCGGGGTGGCCGTGCGGTCCCACGGCTCGTAGGCGACCACGCCGAGGTCGCGCAGCGTCTGGGGACCGTCGCGCACCAGGCGGTGCACGAGGCGGCGGGCGTCGTCGCTCAGGCCCTGAACGGCCGCGCGCACGGCGTCGCCGTCGCGCAGCAGCGCCTCCAGGGCGTCGACCCGCTCCTGCTTGCGACTCGGCGGACGGCGGACACCGTGGTTGCGCAGGGCCTGTTGCAGCGCACTGGACGGCGCCTGCTCGAGGCTGGGCCGTGCGAGCACGCCGGGCAGGTCCGCCACGCCTGCCACGCCGGGGCGCAGGACGACCCACCCGGCCGCCGGCTCGGTGAGCAGCGCGGCCGCCAGGGCCGCGGCGGCATCGTCCAGGCGCGGGGCGATCGCGTCGGGATCGACCCCGCAGGCGGCCACCTCGGCCAGCGCCTGCTCGCGTGACAGCGCCCCGCCGTGCCACACCGCGAGCGTCACGAGGTCGCGGGCCGTGCGGTCCAGGCTCGCCAGGCACGCGTCGATGCCGATCGGGCTGGACAGCAGCGTCGCCAACCGCTCGATCGTGCGGTGACCCGTGCGGAGCTGCGGCGGGTAGGCCAGCCCGTACGGGCTGACTCCGGCGAGGGGACCGTGGCCCTCGAGCGCGTGGCGCAGCACGGGCACCCGGGTGAGCAGACCGGCGAGCCGCTCCGCGGGCCACGCGCGCAACTGGTCGGGCAAGGAGTTCCCGGTCGGCATACGAGAGCCTTCCCTTCGGCGAGCGGGCGGTGGGGAAGGCGCGCCAAATGGTAGAGCATCGTCGCCCGGGTCGGCGACAACCTCCGACGTGCTCAGGGCACGCCCCATCAGTCGAGCTGCGCGAGCGCACGAGCGGCTGCCCGCCTGACGGACCGGCACACTCGGACGCGCTGACCGCCACGTTCGAGGGCAGGTGGCGGATTGTCGAGTTCACCTGGGACGGCCACGACGACAGCGATCAGGCCAGCGGGCGTGGGTGGGCGGTGCTGGAGGACGACGGGTCGCTGCGGGGCCACGTCTACCTGCACATGGCTGACGACTCGGGCTTCCGCGCCGTGCGCGCCGAGCAGACCGGGCTCACCGCGCAGGACTGCCACGCGGTGGCCAGGATGCTGTCCGCGAGCGGCAAGCCCGAGGACGCGTTGGCATGGGTCGAACGGGGGGAGCGCGCTGGACGAGCGCCTCGCCGAGGTCGTGGCCCACAGCAGCGACGAGGCGCTCGCGGGGCTGGGTCGCTACTCGGTGCAGGAGGCCGCCCGGCCGCTGGGCAAGGCTCATCCAGGGGCGGCGGCGCGACTGTGGCGCGCCCTGGCGCTGGGGGTACTTGCGACAGGCAGGGCCAAGTCCTACCCGGCGGCCCTGCGCGATCTCGAACGGGCCCGCGACTGCTACGAGCGGGCGGGGCTACCCCGCGACTGGCACCGGCTCGTCGCTGAGGTGCGCGCCGAGCATCACCGCAAGTCGAGCTTCCTGCCGGCGTTCGAGGAGCTCGTCCGCGGCGCCGACCACGCGAGGAGCCGTCGTTCCTGGAGCGGGCCACGACACGGTCGGCCGCCTCGATGAGCGCGAGCACGGCGCCGGATGGCCGGCGAGCAGCTGCTCGAGCACGGCTGACGGAGCTCAGTCGGACCCTCGTTCCAGCCACCAGCGCAGGCGCTCGCGATGGTGGGGGTCGGGTTCGGTGGCGATGGTCAGCGAGGAGTCGTCGGCTGCGGGACGCACATCCAGGCCCAGCCACCAGCTGAGGCGGTGGGCGAGGAGTTCGGCGTCGACAGCGGCATCATCGACGGGCACCGTGGACTTGCCGGCCACGGCCGCCTCGGCGGTGCGCGCAGCAAGCGCCACGACCGACGCCTGGAGGTGGTCCTCCAGGATGCGCTCCGCCTCGTCACGGGCCAGCGGGGCCATGGGGTGGGCCAGCCCACGCCATCGGTCGTCCAGCTCGTTGAACACCGCGAACATCCCCTCGTAGTCCATGCGGCCGAAGCCGTACTGGTCGCCGGTGGACAGGTCGTCGATGCCGTCCGCTGACCGGTCGTAGAGCAGCTCGTGGTCGAAGTCGTCGAGGTAGGCATCCAGCCAGTCACGAACGTGCAGCCCGTGCTCGGGCAGAAGAAGGTCGACCAAGCCGTCATCGGCGAGTTCTGTCAGGTCCCGCTCGGCGTAGTCGGCCAGGATGCCGACGGCAAGCTGCTCAGCCATGCTGGCCGGCCGGGGCGGATGTGGTTGGCCAAGCTTCCACAACGAGGTGGCGAGCGTCGCCAACCACCGGCGCCAGTCGTCGGCCGCACGATCCACGAAGGCCGGCGGCAGCATCTGGATGAAGTCGGCGCGCCCGGGATCGGCGTCCTCGATGCTGTCCAGGAAGCCGTCCCAGAGCAGTTCGCCGGCCACGGTCAGCGCCCGCTTGTGCGGCTGATCGAGTTCAAGGGTGTACGGGACCATCCTTATGGGGTCGGACCACCGACGCTCCCCGGTCATCTTCGTCGCCTCCGCCTCGAGCAAGGTGCTGTGCAGTATGAGCCAGTGGGTCGAGTTGCACCGGGTGCACCTGGGGTCAGGGGGGTGGTGCGCGGGTGAGGTCCTCGAGAGCACCGACCGATCCCCGTGCGCAACCCGGGCGGCAGCCCCATGGGAGGTTCGCGATGGAAGCCGTGTTCTTTTTGATCGGCTGGATCCTGCCGCTCCTCGTTGTTGGCTATGTCCTGTGGCTCCTCACGCGCCTGACGCAGACAGTGGAGCGCATCGGAAAACCGCCTGATGCAGTTGACGGAGGCGACACCGCCGAGTAGTCACTGGTGGTTCGAACAACGAAAGTTGGTCGAGGCTGCGGATCCCGATGCAAGGCCGTGCGGTGCGGCGAATCCTGTCCTTCCCCTCAACCAAGAGCTACGCAGTGCAGCCGCTACCACAACATCCGTGGGCGCGGGGCCGAACCGTCGAACTCCGGCGGATACGGGAACCCGGTCCTTGGAGCCCGGGAGAGTCTCTCCCAGGCACCTGGGACTAGAACGGGGTTGCGCAGTAGGGTCGTCGCCCACCTGCCGGAGAGGAGTCATGATGTCCACGCTCGAGGTGCTCGACCACGGCGAGCCGGTCGCCATCTCCTTCGACGACCTCATCAAGTACCACGGCCGCAGCTCCATCGCGGGGCTCGCGCATGGCTTCAAGGCCCTGCAGCGCGCCCTGCCGCTCCTGGCCGGTGGCCCACCGCCGGAGCGCTACCGCATCTGGGTCGACAGCGCGTTCGCCGGGGACGGTGCCCGCGACGCGCTCGAGATGGTCACCCGGGCGGTGACCGGCGACCGCTTCCGACCCGCACCAGAGCTGGCACCCGCCGACGCGCCCCGGGCCCCGCAGGGGCGGTTCTTCTTCCGGCTGCTGTACGAGGACCGGATCGTCGACCTGAAGCTGCGCGTGGGGCTGGCCACCGACGAGTTCGTCGACCGGGTCTGCCGGGGGGTGGACACCCCCGCCGAGGCAGAGGCCGTCGGGCGACTCAAGCAGGACACGGCCGACCACCTCCTGAGCCTGCCGGCTGAGGAGGTGTACGACGCCGACGTGCGGTAGGGCGCAACACGATTGAGGCGTTGTGATGTCGGCCCCGTCCCCACCATAGGGATAGGGGTCCCCGGCTCCGGCATAGGATGCTGAGCTCCGGATGCCCTTCGGCCCTGGGGTCACGGGTGCCGACCCTGGTGGTGTCGGGTAAGAGGCTGGGTCGGTACGGACCTTGGTCGACGGTAGGTGGGTAGTGCACCAGCCAGGCGGTTTCCCTTCTGGCTTCGACGTTTGCCACCGTGGCCGGGTCCGTCCGTGTCCAGCCCCTCCCCTTCGAACCGTGCGTGCGGTTCTCCCGCACACGGCTCACCGACATCGTTCACCGCGAGGCATGCACAGCCCCTGAGCGGACGGTTCCCACCAACCAGTACACGCCGAGGCGCTTGGACCACGCGTAGTTGTAGCCCGCGGGCCAGTTGCGTCCCGGCCGGCGGTGTTTGGTGCTCGCCAGCTGCGCCAGGCGCATGCGCACGTAGGAGTCGACGGCACTGAACTTCCACGCGAGTTGCCGTAGCGGAAGTAGTTGCCCCAACCTCGTAGCACGAGGTTGAGACGGGCCACGACCTCGCTCATGGGCAGATGGGCGTGGCTGCGGGTGGTCCGCGCGCGGACCTTTGGCGCGTATCGCCGCCATGGCCCGCTCCGACGGCCACCGCAGCAGCCACCACTTGCCCGGCCGCCGCCACGATTCGCACTTGCGCAGGTGAAAGCCGAGGAAGTCGAATCCCTCAGCGCCCTTGCGCAGGTGCACGATCCTGGTCTTGTCAGGGTGCAGACGCAGCCCCAACCTGTCCAGGACCGCCACCAGGTCCCGCGCCTGCTCGGCACGTTCCCGGGTGGGGCAGACGACGACAAGCTCATCGGCGTAGCGACACAGCACCCCGGCTTGCGGCCCACCGTCTGCCACGCCTCGTCGAGGGTGTGCAGCGCGATGTTCTTCACTACTCGGGCAGGCGGTCCAGTCCCTTGTGGATCGCGTAGCGCATGAGCTCGTAGCGCTGCGAAAGCTGCAGCTTTGTGAGGATGTTCTGCACGTGGTTCTGCACCGTCTTGGTGGAGATGAACAGCCTGTCGCCGATCTCTCGATAGGTGTAGCCCTTCGCGACGAGCTTGAGCACATCGTTCTCCCGGGCAGTCAGTCCTGGTTCACCCGAATTTGCGCTGGCCGCCATGCGGCGGAACTCACCGAGCACCAGGCCGGCCAGCGACGGCGTGAACACCGGCTCGCCGCCATGCACGCCGCGGATTGCGTCGACCAGTTCCTGGCAGGTTGAGCTCTTGAGCAGGTAGCCGATCGCGCCGGCCTTCACTGCTGCCAGCACGTCGGCTTCCTCAGCCGACGCGGACAGCACGAGCACGCGCACGTGGGGAGCCGATTCGAGGATGCGTCGGGTCGCCTCCACACCGGACACGGTCGGTAGCTGCAGATCCATGAGGACCACATCGGGCATGACGTCCAGCACCACGTCGACCGCGTCACCGCCGTCGGCGGCCTCGCCCACGACCTGCACAATCCCCGAGGTCTCGAGGTCGGAGCGGACGCCGTCGCGCCAGACGGGGTGGTCGTCGACGACTACCACCCGGATCGGCTGGCTCATTCAGTCCTCCATGTGGATCTCAAAGGTCACGTCGGTGCCGCGGCCAGGACCGGTTTCCACGTCCATGGTTCCGCCCAGGTCCAGTATTCGTCCCTTCATGCTGCGCAGCATCCCCGCCTTGCCTTGTGGGGCCAGCTCGGCCTCGTCGTAGGTGAAGCCACGCCCGTCGTCGCGCACCGACACCGCCAGATGGCCATCGGCCTGCTCGGCGAAGACAACGACGCGTTGGGCGCCGGCGTGCTGGGCGGCGTTGCGCAGCGCCTCACCAACGGCGGCGGCGACCTCGGACACCAGCGCGGCCGGCAGGATCAGCGCCCCGATGGCGTTCACGGTCACCGGCACGCCGTCGATGCTTCGAGCGGCCCGCTCCAGCGCCTCACGCAGCGACGCGGTCCCCGATGGGCTCCGCTCAGCTGGGCGCAGTACCAGCGCGCGCAGTTCCGCCTCTTGTCGGCCGGCCATGTCGGCCAGCTCGGCGACCTGTCGGCCTGAGACCCGCTCCTCACCCGCCAGCTCCCGGCCGCGCTTGTGGATCAACGCCAGGACCTGCAACGCCGAGTCGTGGATCTGGCGCGCAAGCGATTGCCGCTCGCTCAAGCGTGCGGTCCGCTCTCGCTCCGCGAGGAGCTCGCCGGTGGCGGTCTCGGCTGCTTGTGCGGAGGCGTCCAGGAGCCGGGCGACCAGACCAACAGCGACGCCGGCCACCAGATAGTTGACCACCGTCCCGGCCGCCTGCTGCGCCTGGGTGGCGGATAGGTCAGCCACGGGGACACCGTTGAGCGGGCGCGCGGCCACCAGCCCAGCCCCCAGCCACCGCAACGGCGCCCCACGCCAACCCCGGCCGTGCGAACCCCGTGGGCGTGTTCACCGCCAGCACCACCATCCAGCCCAGGGTCGCCCAGCGGAACACCAGAATCCCGCGCAGCAGCAGCCGCCGTGAGCGGGTGCGGTTGGCCACGCCGGTGCTCATCATCCGGTTGTAGCTCAACGACGCCCCCGGGGGAACACGTGTTCAGCCGCCGAAGCCGTGCGATTGCCGGAACATCCCAGGCGCCTCTGGGCATCTTCGCCGCAGGAAACACGGCGGATGCCGTCTACCCGGCCCCGCTCGTCTGCCTTTCAATGGGAGCCATGAGAGACGACAAGGCCGAGGCAGACGCCCGCGTTCCAAGCCCGACTGGTGACATCTCGGGCCTGTGGTCTGAACTTGCCGAGTATGCGCGCCGGGCGCCGTCCCCGCACAACACCCAGCCGACCCGGCTGCGCGTCCTCGATCGGGATCGTGCCCAGCTCTTCTTCGTGACCGAGCGCGGGCTGCCGGTAGGCGACCCCGAGGGCAGGTTCACGTATCTGACGTGCGGGATCGTTGTCGAGACGCTGCGGATCGCCGCGCACGCACGGGGTTATGCGCTGGCAGCCGAGTACACCGGTGGCCCGCTGTATCAGGGGCAGCCGGATGGCCTTCGGAAGGTCGCCGACCTGCGGCTGGTGCCGCAAGGCCACCAGGTCGATGACCTGGATCCCGCGCTCTTGCACCGACGGCGCACGAACCGTCATCCCTACAACGACCGGCCGGTGCCCGCGGCGGTGATCGGTCAGCTGCGCGAGGAAGCCCGCCGTTACGGGCACACCTTCAACGTGTCGGTCGATCCCATGGCGGTGCAGTGGGTGAAGGAGCTGAACCGCGACGCGCTGTACCACGACCTCGAACACGACCGCTACCGTCAGGAGCTCGGCTCGTGGCTGCGCTACTCCGAGAAGGAAGCGCGCCGGACGGGGGACGGGCTCTCGCCGGAGGCCCTGGTGCTACCGGGATGGCTGTTGAAGGGGTTCATGCGCTACCACTGGCTGTTCGCCGCACCGGTCGTGAAGCAGCTCACCCAGCGGGTGTACATGCGCACCATGACCGGCATCTCGACAGTCGGGTGGCTGCAGGGACGTTTCGTGGACGCCGAGGATTGGATCGGGGCGGGTCACCTGATGCTGCGCCTGTGGCTGATCCTGACCCAGCACGGCATCGACTGGCAACCGTACGGGTCGATCATCACCAACGAGGAATCCCGTGGGTCCATGGTGGACAAGTTCGGTATCCGCGAGGGCGAGGGCGGGCGTGACATGGTGTGGCTCCTCGTGCGCATGGGCTACTCCGACCATGAGCCGGTTCGCAGCCAACGGCTGCCCTTGCCGGAGGTCCTCCAGTGAACCGGCTCTTCCACCACGGGCTCGTGTTGCTCGCCAACGCCCTGCAGGGTTGGTTCCTGCGCCATCCCCTCTTCTACAAGGCCCTCTTCGCCGACAGACTCAGCGGTGCGCGGTGGCGACTAGGAGCCTGGCGGGCCTGGGTCAACTTCCAGCACGCCTACCGGAACGTGCCCGCGTACCGTGACTTCATCGACGAGCACGGCGGCCCGCCCGCACTTCGCTACCGTGACGGCCTGCCCGATCTGGCGGTGCTGCCGGAGACCGACAAGGTTACCTACGTCCAGCGCTACGACCACGAAGCCCGCTGTGTGGGCGGCGGCCTGCCCCGCCGGGGCGTGGTCGTCGACGAGTCCTCCGGCAGCAGCGGCAGGGCCACCAGCTGGGTTCGTGGCCCCGAGGAACGCTGGGCGACCAAGCAGATGCTCCAGTTGTCCTTCCGCACCGCGATGGGCGACCAACCCTGCTTCGTCATCAACGCGTTCGCGCTCGGGGCGTGGGCGACGGGTCTCAACGTGAGCCTCTCGCTCAGCGACATCTGCATCATGAAGTCCACCGGCCCGGACCTCGACAAGATCGTCCACACCTTGCAGGAGTTCGGTCCTGGCTATGACTACGTCGTGACGGGCTACCCGCCGTTCCTGAAGACCCTGAGCGACGACCGCCGCATCGACTGGGGGGAGTTCCGAATCCGTGCCATCTTCGGCGGCGAGGCCATGAGCGAGCCCATGCGGCGTTACCTGCTGCGCTCGTTCACCCAGGTCGTGGGGTCCTACGGTGCCTCCGACCTCGAGATCAACATGGCCGCCGAGAGCCCGTTCACGATCCGCCTGCGACAGGAGATGCAGCAGGACCCCATGCTGCGGGAGCGGTTGACCCGGACCGTGCACGGCACGTTGCCCATGGTCTTGCAGTACAACCCGCTCGTGTACCACCTTGAGGCCAACCCGAAGGGAGAGCTGCTCGTCACGCTGACGCGGCCGAGCAACATCGCCCCCAAGATCCGCTACAACATCCATGACCTCGGACACGTCTTGCGCTACGAGGAGGTCGCGGCCGTCTTGGCAGAGCTCGGGCTCACCCACCTCATCGCTGACACCCAGCCGATCAGGCTGCCACTGTTGTTCCTCTACGGGCGTTCAGACCTGTCCATCGACTACTACGGCGCGAACGTCACACCCGACAGCGTCGGCGAGATCTTGTTCGGCTTGGATGAGCTCGCTCCTCACCTCGAGAGCTTCCGCCTGATCTCGAGAGAGGACCAGCACCACAACAAGACCCTGGAGGTCGCGATTGCACTCCGAGAAGGCTGCGACCCCGCAGACTTGTCCGGAGCGGGAATCGCCAAGAAGCTCTTCACCCAGCTCGGGAAGGTCAACGGCGACTTTCGGAACGCCTACTGCAACACCGCGACGCAGGACCAGCTGCCCCGCGTGACGCTCCATGCAACGGGGACCGGCCCGTTCGCCGGCGAGAACCGCATCAAGCACCAATACATCGACCGCGTCTCATAGCCACAAGCCGCCACCGCCGGTGCTAGCAGGAGGCATTGCCCTGGGAAGCCGATCGATCCTGGCGTTCGTCGAGCGCGACGTCCGCGCGGTCGCTCCCCTCCAGAGCGGCGCGTTCACGATCGTGCCCGCCGACCGGCCCGTCTCTGGCTGACGGCCGCCCCGGGACTTGCCCGGTCGCGGGCCAGGCCGGCGGGGGCGTCGTGCGCCGCGTCCTTTCGCCTGCGCAGCGGCGGTCAGTCCCCGACGTGCTCGTCGAGCACGGCCTCGACGAAGAAGCGGGAGCGGGCGGTGAGCCGCTCCGCTCCGACGATGTCCTCCACGAGGTCAACCACCTCGCCGGCCGAGGGCAGGCCCAGAAGCGCCGCCAGCTGGGCGACGTCCTCGTCGTCCTCGCCCACGCGGGCGGCGAGGACCTTGAGGGCGAGCAGCATCTGCGGAGAGGCGGCCTGCACGCGCAGTCCGGGCAGGTCGAACGCCGGCCCGTCGTAGGGGTCGGGACCCGGCAGGAAGCCCTTCACCGCGTCGTTCAACCAGTCGGGCGGGAGTCCCCCACGGTCCACTGCTACACCCGCTCGAGCACGGAGGGGCACAGGAAGATGCCCCGGCGCCGGAAGGCCGGGGGCGAGTCCCGGACGGCGAGCGCGTCGAAGGCGCGGCGGTGCGGGAACCACCACGTCTGCAGGAACCGAGCGGGCTCGACCACCCAGCCCGGTCGCGGGATGGCGTACCGGCCGGCGAGGTGCTCGGCGACGGCGGCGAGCAGGGCGTCGACCCGCCGGTCGCCGGCCGGCGGCGGCGCGTCGGCGATCAATAGCCGCACCTGTGGGCTGCCCGCGACGTCCCCGGCCAGGCCGACACCGTCGAGGAACTCCCGTAATGCGAACCACGCGTCCTGGCCTTCGCGGACGCGAGCGGCCACCTCCACCAGCCGGTCGGGGCGGAAGGTCGCCGGGAGCCCGCCGGCTCCCCGCAGGTGGTCCCTGATCGTCGCCGGTCCCTTCGTGCCCGTGAGCGTCGTGCCGGCAGCCGCCAGGAGACGGGTCAAAGTCTCGACCGACGGGCCCTTCTCGCCCCGCTCGTACGCGGAAAGCGTGGGCTGCGAGGTTCCGGCGCGGCGCGCGAGGGCGTGCTGCGACAGCCCGGCACGCCGACGCGCGGACCGAAGGAGGCGGGCGGCAACCTCTCCCACGAGGTCATGATATCCGCGCGGATATTGCCGCACGTCAGCCGGCGAACGCCACGGCGAGGCGCGTCGGTGACGTCGTCCGACGCGCAGCGGAGGTGCTGTTCCAAGTCGGGCCCCGGCCCCTGCACCCCCCGCGTACCGTTGACGCCCGATGGCTGACATCTCGCTGCACTCGACACGCTACGGCCGGCCGGCCGCAGAGCTGCTGCGCGAGCGCGTCTCGGCGGCCAAGGCCGACGACCCGCTGCAGCCGGTGACCGTGGTGGTGCCGACGAACTACGTGGGCGTGTCGACCCGCCGGCTGCTGGCCAGCGGCGAGCTCGGCCCGGTCACCGCGCAAGGCGCCGGCGTCGCCGGGCTCAACCTGCTCACCGTGTACCGGTTGGCCGAGCTGCTGGGCGCCCCGCGCCTGGCCGCGCAGGGGCGCCGACCCGTGTCGACCCCCGTTGTCGCCGCCGCGGTCCGCACCGTGCTCACCGACGCACCCGGGATCTTCGCCGAGGTCCGCGAGCACCCCTCCACCGAGGAGGCGCTCGTGCACGCCTACCGCGAGCTGTCCGAACTGCAGAAGACCAGCCTCGACACGCTGGCGGCCACCGGCATCCGCGCCAGCGAGTTTGTGCGCGTCCGCCGCGCCGCACGCGCCCTCCTCGCCGACACCTGGTGAGGAGGCCGACCTCATGGGTGCGGCCACCGAGGCGCTGCGTGCCGGCTCGACGGTGCTCGACGACCTCGGCACGGTCGTCGTGTACCTGCCACCTCCACCGGCGCGCGGGCGGCGGGTGCAGGCCGAGGCGCAGCGCAAGAACCCGCCGGACGAGCGCCGCACGTGCACCAACGCCGAGCTCGTCGCCGGGGCGTGCGAGGGCCTCGACCTGCCCGAGGCCGCCATTGACGTCGACCTGCCCGGCCGGCCCGCGCCTCCCGCGGTGGTCGAGCCGCCGCCCGACCTCGCCGCCTGGGAGGCTGAACGGGCCGCTGCCCTGGGGGCAAGCGGGCGGTGGCGCAGCGTCGGCGCCTCCGACGTCGCGCTGCTCGCCGCCGCACCCGCACTGGACGGCGCGGCCGCCGAGGACGCCGGGACCGAGGACGCCGAGGCCGACCAGTCCGAGGATGCCGAGACGGCGGCCGGCGCCGCCAAGCAGCCGCGCGACCTCGAGCTGCCCCCCTGGCAGAAGGGCCGCTACGGCACGGCGATCGGCCGGGCGGTCCATGCCGTGCTGCAGACCATCGACCTGGCCACGGGCAAGGGGTTGCCCGAGACCGCCGCCGCGCAGGCCGCCGCCGAGGGCGTCACCGGCCGGGAGGCCGACATCGCCCGCCTCGCCCGCGCCGCGCTCGCCGCGCCGTCGGTGCGCGAGGCGCTGGGGTGCCCGCGTTGGCGGGAGACCTACGTCGCCGCCCCCGTCGGCGACCGCACGCTGGAGGGCTACATCGACCTGCTGTACCGCACCGAGGACGGCCTCGTGGTCGTGGACTACAAGACCGCCTCGTCCACCGCCGACCTCGACCGGCGCATGGCGACCTACCGCGCCCAGGGCGGCGCCTACGCCCTGGCCGTCGAGCTGGCGACCGGCGAACCCGTCGCCCGTGTGGTGTTCGTGTTCCTCACCCCCACCGGCGCCGTCGAGCTCGACCTCGACGATGCGGCGCAGGGCAAGCGCGAGGTGCTGGCAGCCCTGGCGCGCGCGCCGCAGACCACACCGAGCCCGTAGTGGTTGGGTATCGGTGCTGGCGGCTAACGCAGGCCGAGCGCGATGGCCAGGGCGCCGTCGAGCTCGTGCAGCTTGGCGGGTCCCAAGCGGCCGACCGGGCGCAACGTTGCCGTGGGCAGGGTGAACAGGTTGTCGCAGTTCGCTGCGCTTTCCTGGTTCAGTCCCTCGTCTTGGCCGACTTGCACCTCGGCGACGTGGCCTCGCACCCGGGTCGTGACGAGCACGCACACCACCGAGGTGAGCACCGGCAGCGCGGTGTCGCGGGTCACGACGACGACCGGGTGGCGGCCGACGTCGGGGATGTCGGCGATGCAGACATCGCCGCGGGCGATCACCGGTCGGGCTCGTTCGTGGTCACGCTGGCGGAGTAGGCGCCCAGTCGGGCGACGAGTTCGTCGTGTTCGGCGTCGGGTTCGGCGTAGGCGCGGCGGTACGAGGCGGCGATGGCGTCCTCGGAGTGGCGGGCGAGCCACTCCCGAACCGCTTCGGCGACCACTGCGGCCCGGGAGGGCCCCACGCCGGCGCGTACGGCCCGGTCGAGCGCGTCGACGGTGTCCTCGTCGAGTCTGGTGGTGATCGGCACGGTCATGCCATGAAGGCTACCATGCCGTATACAATACGTATACGTTGGCGTTCTGCCTTGTTCCCCTGGCCGAGCAGGCCTGCCTTTAGGAGGTGCTCGGCGTCGCGGCGCAGGGTGCGCTGGCGGGCATCCACCGCGTACCTCGTTTCCGGCCCGCGGGTCCGGATGCCCCAGAGAAGGAGCGGGCGACCGCGGCCGGCGAGGCCTGCAGTCGCAGGACCGGCGGTTGGTAGGGGTCGCTTCGCGCGCCTCCAGGCGCGCGCACCGCGTTCGGGAAACGCTCGCCCGGCCCGCAGCTCAGGCGATGCCCGCCCAGTCGGGGACGAGCGCGTCGATGACCTCCCGTGCCGGTTGGAGGCCAGCGTCGTCGAACGCGAGGACGACACTTGTGGCAAGCTCCCACGCCTCCTGATCCGGAGCGCCCCACCCGATGAGGGTATCGGGCCCGGCTTCCTGCCGCAGGCGGTACAGCCCTACCAGGAGGCCGAGACCAAGTTCGGTGGCGGCATCGGCGAACCCGCCGGCGGCTGTGCGGCGCAGGTCGTCGAGGAATGGCTCGAGCCGCTCCTCCAGCACTTCGGAGGCGGCCTCCGCCGCCTCGACGTAACCACGTCCGGGCTGTTTGCCGACTCGGTCGGCGATCGCGGTGAAGGGCACGGCGAGGAGGACGGCGACGAGCTCGTCGGCCACCGCGGCGCGTCTCACGCCGGTCAGGAGGTCGGCGGCCATGGCCTCGGCATCCTCGATGAGCTCGGGATGGCCGGCGAGCAGCTGCTCGAGCACGGTGGAGCGCTCTGCCTTGGACAGCGCATGGAGGGCGGGTGTCGCCTTGGGCGGTGGGGGCACGGTGCATCCCTTCACGGAACAGCGGTCACGGAGTATCCAACATCCGCGGTTCGAACAGGGCGGACTTGTCGCCTGGCAGCCGCAGGCGACCCGTTGGGTCGACATTTGTGCGCGGCGCGCGGGTGAGGTCCTCAAGAGCACCGACCGATCCCCGCGCGCAACCCGGGCGGCAGGGTGTCGTGAGGGTCCAACGCGGGCGTGAGTTGTGCGGGCCGGGGTTGCCCCGTGGGCGTCGGAGGTCGAAGCGGCCGGCCTCGGGGTTGCCCGTGCGGGTCGAGAACCACCCCGGCTGGTCACGGCGACGGTCGCCGGCTCGCCACAGCGGCCGGCGGCGCCCGGTCCTCGGCACCCTTCGGGCATCACCCGGGCGCGGGGCGGGCGAAGCCCGATGCGTTGACGCGGCATCCGTCAGGCGGCTCGCGCCCGCAACCGCGACGCGGCGTCGCCGAGGGGGGCAGCATCCGCACCGTGACCGTTGGCGTATCCGGCCGGGGTGTCATCCAGGCCGGCGAGCCGGAGGACGTCCACGCAGAACTACAGCGACGGGCCAAGCGGCGTGGGCAGTCGCTGCAGCAGTACCTGGCGACCGAGCTGAAGCGCCTCGCCGAGAAGCCCACGCTCGAGGACGTCCTGGAGCGCATCGAGCACCACCGCGGTGGTGAGGTCGGGCTCCAGCAGGCCGTCGATGACATCGCCGAGGAGCGGTCGCGTCGGTGATCGTGGTCGACGCGTCGATCTTGGCCAACGTGATCGGCGACGACAGCCTCGACGGTCAGCGGGCGCGGAACGAGGTCGGCACCGCCGGAGAGCTTGCCGCGCCGGATCTTGTGGACGTCGAGACCCTCGCCGTGCTGCGCAGGCGGTGGCTCGACGGCACGGTCTCCGACACGCGCTTCGCCGAGGCCATTGACGACCTCGAAGCCATCGAGCTGGCGCGTTACCCGACGCTTCCCCTGCTGAGGAGGAGCTGCGAGCTACGCGCCAACGTCACGGCATACGACGCTACCTACATCGCGCTCGCCGAGGTCTTGAGCTGCGACCTGCTGACCGGTGACGCTCGGCTCGCCCGCGCCCCTGGGCCTCGCTGCCGGGTACGCCTCCTGCAGTAACTGATGGCTGCCGCCGGGGCCCGCCGGCGTGGCAGCGTCGAGCCGCGGAAGCGTCCTACAGTCGAGCGTGTCCCGTCATCGGTCATGAACTCCTCGAGCTCTTCAAAGGTCCTGAAGGGCAGCGAGGCGCTGAACTCCCGGCACAAGGCGTCGAGCTGACCTGTGGCCAACCGGTATCCCGACACGCCGACCTCCACGACCGCGTTGGGCATGGCTGCTGGGCCGACCCCTGCTCCACAATGCTGCCACCGTTGGCTCTCACGCGCGATCTGGATCGACTGCGCCACAGCGCAACCGGCACCTCCCCGCACCGCCGCGGCCGTTGTGCCGCTGACCGTGTCGATGACCGCCTTCCACCCTCGACCTCCCCGTGGCGGTGTTCGACCGGGTCGACGCGCCGATCGTGCGGCCCTCGCCCTACGCCCCGCACCGCTTCGGGCTGCCTCCGGCCGACGTGCTGCCCCTATCTGCTCCTGACCGGCCGGCCGCTGGCGCTCAGCGAGCTCGCCGGCCGCCTGTGGTCGCTGGTGGAGGCCTCGTTCGACATCGCGACCTCGACGACGAGCAGTACGCCCGCCACCGTGACTACCTCGCCGGGGGCGTGCGTCACGTCTGCGGGGTCCTGGGCCGACCTCGCGGCCCTGGCGGTGGACGGGGTCGAGGTCGTCACCACCATCCACGGCTTGCAACGTCAGCAGGGCGGGCAGGTGCGGCTCACTCCGCTCGGTGCGGCGGGCGTCCGCCAACTGGTCGCGGCCTCACTGGCCTGGTCCATGTCCGTGGAGGGCAGGGGTCTTCACGACTGGGCCTCGGTGTCACACCGGTGGCGCATGCCGGCAGCCGAGCGGTTGCTCGGCGACGACCGCTGGGTCCACAGGCGGGGTTGCCGTCGGGTCCACGAACGGGCAGGTTGGTCCCATGGCCGTTGACGAGCTCGAGGGCGGCCCACGGATCCGCCCGCTGTACCGCCGGGAGTACGAGGCGCTGGCCGCCCAGGGCTTCTTCGCCGACGAGGACGTCGAGCTGCTCGACGGTCGCCTCGTCCTCGCCGCCGAAGAGGGCCCGTCCCACGCGGCCATCAACAGTCGCCTGACCCGCATCCTCGTCGAGGGTGTTCCGGCGACCGAGGGCGACGTCAGGGTCGGCTCGCCGCTGGCGATCAGTGACCTGTCGTTGCCCCACCCCGACTTCGCGGTCGTCGAGCCCACCGGCGGGTACCGCGTCGCCCACCCCACGACCGCGAGCCTGGTGATCGAGGTGGCCCACTCGAGCCGCCGCACCGACCTGGGCCTGAAGGCGGCGTTGTACGCCGCCGCCGGCCTTGCCGACTACTGGGTGGTCGACCTCGGGCGCGACGAGGTCGTGGTGCACCGTGAGCCGGCCGGCACGTCGTTCGCCTCGGTCACCCGCCACCGTGAGGGCGTGGTCCACGCGCTGCACCACACCGGCGTGGCCGTCGACGTCGCCCAGCTCCTGCGCTGAGGGCGCCGGCTGGGGCGAGGTCCACCGCCAGCGCACCGGCAACCCCCCCACCCCGGCGCGTACGGCCCGGTCGAGCGCGTCGACGGTGTCCTGCGGGGCCACGTGTACCTGCACCTGGCTGACGACTTGGGCTTCCGGGGCGTGCGCGCCGAGCAGGAGCCGGTCGCCGAGAGCGCGGGCCGGGAGGGCCGGTGAGCCGCGGGCTGCGCGCACCCCCGATCCTCCGCCTATACGCCCAGGTGCAGCTGCTCGACTGGGTCGACCGGGATTTCGGGTCGCTCGTCGAACAGCCGCTCCCAGACCGCAACCGGGCCGAAGCCCCGGCGCAGCGCCTCGACGGCGCCCTCCCATGTCCCTCCGCACCGCCTGGACGCCGCGGCCACCACTTCGCTCGCGACCGCAGCGGGCAGCGCCTGGCCGGTACAGCGGCTGCAACGGCCGCACGGGGCGGCGTGGGGATCGTCGAGCTGCTCGCCCAAGAACTGCATCAAGCACCCGTCGGTGGCAACTGCGAACAGCCGAATTTTGGCTCTTGACGGCGGTGCGCGGCTGTGCCAGGGTGTCCCCCGGCCGGCTCGCACGACGTGCGACCGGTTTTTCGTTTCCGGCCCGCCGGCCCGCAAGGATCAGCACCCTGATGTCGTATTCGCACTGCACGAAGCGGTTCCGCGCCGAGGCGTCGAGCAACCGCTGGAGCCTGTCGGCGGATGCCTGCGCCGGGGAGGAGCGTCTGTAGCGCCTCCCCCGCCGCAGCGCACGCCGGCCGCCCCCCGGGCGGCCTTCTTGTTGCCCATTTCCGCTGACCGTCGCTGTTCGGCCGGCGGCGTCCACGAGCCGGCCAGCCTGGACGCACCGGTCGGACGCGGCGGCCCGCGGAACATCCAGACGTCAAGATCGCGAGAGGAGGTGACACACGATGCTGCTTGCCGAGGCACTGCGTGAGCGGGCCGACGCCCAGCGCCAGCTCGCCGCGCTGCGTGACCGCGTCGCGGCCTCCGCCCGGTACACCGAGGGTGAGGAGGCGGCCGAGGACGCGTCCGCGCTGCTCGACGAGGCAGAGGCGCTTGTCGACCGGCTCGCCCAGCTGATCCTGCGCATCAACGAGACCAACCTGCAGGCGACCCTTGCCGACGGCCGGTCGCTGACCGCCGCACTGGCCGAGCGTGACGCGCTGCGGACCCGGTTCGGGCTGCTGAAGTCCGCTGCCGACGCGGCGGCCGGCGGCCGGGACGTCTTCCGGTTCGGTCGGCAGGAGCTGCGGACGTTCGCGGCGCTGGACGTGACGGCGCTGCGTCGTCGTGCCGACGACGTGGCCCGCCAGATCCGAGAGCTCGACCTCGCGGTCGAGCAGGTGAACTTCGACACCGAGCTCGCGGGAGCCTGAGACCGGCTCCGGGGCTTCGTTCCGCTGAGCGAGCGGCAGGTGGCTGGTTGGTAGCCGCCGGCCCGCGGTGTGGGGAGCGGACGCGAACTACTTGGGAATATCCAACCGACTGTGAATCGGACCCGACGGCGGGTGCTACTTCACCGTGCAGCCGTCACGGAGCATCCGTGCACCGGTCAGGGGGCATCGCTCAGCACCACGCGTCGACCGCACGCCGGCGGGCAGGCGGCGAGGGAGGGAAGGGGGACCTCGCCGCCTGCCGCTCGCTGCCCACCGGAAGGTGCGCGTGGGCAACCCGGCAGGCGAGTTGCCTGGCGAGCACGAGCTCCCACGCCGATCCCGAAGCCGCCCGCAGGTGGGGGTGGTCGAGGGTGGCGACCTGCGTTGCGCCCACGCTGTCTTCGGCGACGGCGCAGCAGGTAGTCGACGATGTCGGCCTCTGCAGCGCGTGCGAGGCGAACCGATCGCCGCAATCCGCCTGGCGTACCTGCAGTGCCCACCGGTGGATGTGACGCCCACGGTCACGGCGGCTGCTCACGTGACGACGGCCGTCTCATCCTCGGCGACGCGCCGGTCCCCTACGCCATACGTATGACACGCTGGCGACCGTGGTCCCTTCCTGCTGTCCCCGTTCGTCCTGGTCGAGCTCGACCACCTCGTGCAGCGGCGCTGGGTTTCGGTGCGAGCGCCTCGACCAGTCGGTCGGCGCGCTCCGCCCTGTGCAGGTGCAGTGCCATCTCTCTCCCGCGACTACAGACGCCCGAGTATGCCGCGGCGAGGTGGCCCGGACCTCCTCACTTTCTTCTTCGACCGCGCCGGCTGCGTCTGGGGTGGGAGGGCACGCACGAGATAGCGTTCGACCGGCAGCACAGCTACGCAACGATGCATACCGGCAGAAGGTCAGCGAATGCTCGGCGGGTGTCTCGCACTCGTGATCGCGTTCGTAGGACTCGCCGTGATGGCGGTGGCCATGTGGGAGTATCCGCCTGCTCTGCTCGTGCTGCTCATCCCGTTCTTCATCGGCCGTAGGGCGTGGCGCAACCACCTCGAATGGGTGGGACGAGCGCAGGCCGAGGTGCAGCACAGCAGCGCCAAGGGATGACGACGTCGCTTGATCGTGCCTGGCGAGCATTCGTCCCTCAGCGCGGTCGCAACACGAACCCGTGGTTCGGACCCGTGTCGCAGTCGGGATCCCAGCCCCCGGGCATGGCGATGCAGAAGCAGCGGTTGCCCAGTCGCAGCAGGTTCTTTCGCTCGTAGATGTGCGCCTGCGGTCCGAGGTCGGCGAGCGCCTCACGCAGCCGGGGCAGGTCGTGGTTGTGCCAGCGATGCCGCGCCTTGCCGAACCCGACGATCACCACGTCGGGCTCGATGAGCTCCACGACCGCGCAGGCGACCCCGTCGCCGTGGTCCTCGCGGGACTTGCGCGCCTGGATGTAGTGGACGCGGTGGCCCGGCCGATAGACGGAGCAGCGGGCTTCGGCTGCGACGGCCACCCACCGCCCGGTCACCGCTGGCCCGCCCGGGCCCAGACCTCCACCAGCCGAGGGCAGGTGCTCCATGCCCTCGATCCGCCGCACCTCGGCCTCCCGCCGTCCGAGCAGCGGCGGGCGGGGCCGCCCCACGGCCGCGTCGATCCGCTCGGCGGCGGTGACCGGCACGATGAGCTCGAAGGCCAGGTCGACCGCGCGGTGCACGGGGACGAGCACGTCACCCAACGCCCGCTGCGGCGCGGGTCCGTCCACGTCGACCCACAGCCGCCCGTCACCGTCCAGCCGCAAACTGTCCAGGCTGGTGAAGCCGACCTGGCCCATCCGCAGCTGCCCGATGCGCCGCATGCCCAGGGCCGGCCCGCGGCGCTGACCCAGCACCAGCCGGGCCCGCCGGCGGTCGACCAGCGCGGCGATGACCTCCTCTGGCGCCCAGGTCAGCTCAGTGCGCAGCAGCCCGGCCAGGTCGGCCAGGGAGTAGCCGGTCAGCGTCGCACCGTCGGTGTGGGCATCACAGCGGGTCACCACCCCCTGCATGCGCCGCAGCCCAACGGTCCGCTCGGCCCCGTACAGGCGGGCGGGGCCGTGCGCGACGACGTCCCCCGGCCGGCACCGCCGGCACCAGCGGATCACCCCGCCACCCATGACGCGCTGCTCGGCGGCGCGGGTCCACGACTGATCAATCCGCAAGGTGCCGGTCAGCTCGAGGTCCAACATCGCCGAGCCGGCCAGCTCGCCGATCGTCGGCTCGATCAGGTCCAGCAGCGAAACGGCGTCGTAGGCGCCGGTGAACCCGCAGTCGCACTCCGCGCCCGGGGCGGCGTGGGACTCACCGCGGCCGCACACCGCCCGGGCCTCGGCGAAGTGGGGCAGCCGGCCACCCCACGGCAGGAACAACCCGTCGCCGGCGGCAGGGTCGACGGCCAGCTCGGCGACGGTGGTGGCACGACGGCTGACGGCACGCTCGATGATGCTCATGGGGTCCCCTCAAGTTCGGTGAGGACCCCGTACCAGCTCATCGCCAGGGGTGATCCTCGCGTCTTGCCGTCCGCAGATGCGGATGGCCCGCTCTTTCCCTGGAGCACCCCGGACGCGAGTCGGCGGGGGAGCTGGAACGGCCGGCCAGGTACCGACAGCCGCTCTCTCTTGAGCTGGAATCCACCATAGCGGGACCCTGTGACGTGCATGCAGCATCAGCCCCGGGCGTGACGGCGCTTCCTCGTACAACTCGGTCGGATCTCCCGGCCGCGTACGACGCCGTACAGCACCCCCCGCTCGCCCGGCGTAGCGCTCGGTGACGTCGTCACGCTGGATCACGGTGTTCACGTCCATCGCCGTCAGGTCGAGCTTGTGCATCTTGCGGGGGGTGCAGCGCCCGGTGCAGGGCGGTTCGGCTACGGCCCCGGCGGCTGTCCCACCGGCAGCACTTCCCCACGTCACACGCACCTGGCACCATCCCTCCGGGGCGACCCGTGGGGGGTGACAAGGGTGGACGAGGCGCTACTGGGTGAGGTTCTCCGCCGGCTGGACGCCGACGAGGCGCTGGATGAGCAGGCGCGGCTGCTGGTGTTCGCCGCCTGCCAGGGCGACGCCGACCTCGCGACGGTGCTGCGCGACGAGCCGATCGCGCGTCCTGACGTCGTCGAGGCCGCCGAGCGGCCCGAGCCCGCCGGCGCCTTCCTGCGGTCGGTGACCGTGGAGGGGTTCCGTGGGGTGGGGCAGGCGCAGACGCTCGAGCTCACCCCGGGCCCGGGCTTCACCCTCGTGCTGGGCCGCAACGGGTCGGGCAAGTCGAGCTTCGCGGAGGGCTTGGAGCTCCTGCTGACGGGCCACAACCTGCGGTGGCGGGACCGGTCTCGGGCGTGGCGGGAGGGCTGGCGCAACCTGCACCACCGCACCGCCCGCGTCGCAGCAGAACTCGTCGAGGAGGGCGTGACCGGGTCGACCACCGTCGCCCGCAGCTGGTCGGCGGATGCCGATCTGGAGGACGCGGTCACCGCGGTGCAGCGCTACGGCCAACCCCGAGAGGACCTCGACGCGCTGGCCTGGGCCGAGCCGCTCACGGCCTACCGCCCGTTCCTGTCCTACAACGAGCTGGGCTCGATGCTCGACGAGGGTCCCTCCAAGCTGTACGACGCCCTGGAGGTCATCCTCGGCGTCGACGACCTCAACGCTGCGAGCGAACGACTCCGGCAGGCCCGCCTGGAACGCGAACGTCTGGTCAAGCAGGCCAGGGACGCGGCCAAGGACCTGCAGGACAAGCTGGCCGGCTCCGACGACCCGCGCGCCGGGGCCGCAGCCGAGGCGCTGAGCGGCCGGTCCTGGCAGCTCGACGCCGTCGAGCGCCTCGTCGTCGATGGTGGTGGCGAGGCTGCGGCCGGGGAGCTCGCGCTGCTGGGGGCTCTGGCGAGCCTGCACGCGCCTGACCTGGCCCGCGCCGAGTCCGTGGCCAACGGCCTTCGCCAGGCCGCCAGGCGCCTGGCCGCGGTGGCCGGCACGGACGCCGCCGACGCCGAACGCCTCGCCGGCCTGCTCGAGCGTGCACTGGAGCTGCACGACCACCGGGGCGACGGCGACTGCCCGGTCTGCGGCCGCCAGGGCGCGCTGGATGCCGCTTGGCATGCCGACACGCTCGCCGAGGCGGCGCGGCTGCGGGCCGCGGCCGGCGAGGCGACGCAGGCCCAAACCGCTGTCGAGCGCGCGCTGCGCCGGGCTGAGGAGCTCATCGATCTGCCCCCGCCGGTGCTGCAGGAGGCGCTGCATCTGGGTGTGGAGACCGGCAGCACCGCCCGCGACTGGCAGCACTGGTGGGACGGGTGGGAGCACCGCGAGGGTCCCGGTCAGCTGGCCGACCACATCGAGTCGAGCCTTCCCGCCCTGCACGACTCGCTGCAGCAGGTGCGCACGCTGGCAGCCGGGGAGCTGGAACGCCGCCAGGAGGCGTGGCGGCCGCTGGCCCGTGAGCTGGCCGCATGGCTTCCCCGCGCGCTGGACGCGGAGGCCGGCGCCGAGCAGCTCACTGGCCTTAAGGCCGCCGAGGCCTGGCTGAAGGACACCACCGCGGTCGTGCGTGACGCGCGGTTCGGGCCCATCGCCGACGCGTGCGCGGCCCACTGGCAGACCCTGCGCCAGCACAGCAACGTCGAGCTCGGCAAGGTCGTGCTCGAGGGCGGCGGGCCCCGCCGGCGCGTGGCGCTGGACGTGACCGTGGACGGGGTGCCCGGCGCGGCGCTTGGGGTCATGAGCCAGGGCGAGCTGCACGCGCTCGCGCTGAGCCTGTTCCTGCCGCGCGCGACGCTGCCCGAAAGCCCCTTCCGGTTCCTCGTGGTCGACGACCCCGTCCAGTCGATGGACCCTGCCCGCATCGACGGCCTCGCCTGCGTCCTCGCCCGCGTCGCCCAGCGTCGGCAGGTGGTGGTGTTCACCCACGACGAGCGGCTCGCCGACGCGGTACGTCGCCTCGACCTGCCCGCCCGCGTGCTGGAGGTCACCCGGCGGGCCGAATCCGTCGTGGAGATCCGCGAGGTGGACGACCCCGTGTCCCGCCTGCTCGGCGACGCGCGGGTGCTGGCCAGCACCGACGACCTCGGCGAGGGTGTGGCCAACCGGGTCGTGCCGGGCTTTTGCCGCGCGGCGTTGGAGGCGGCTGGCTGCTCGCCCAGGCACGCGACCTGATCGATCGCGCTGATCCGGCGACCGCCGGGCGGTGGCCGCGCGCCACGGCGCTGCTGGCCCGCCAGGCCCTGGAGGTGCGCCTCGACGAGGTGTGCGGCGCGCGCGACGGCGCCCTCGGTGACTGCACGAGCACGCGGGCGCAGCTGCTGTGTCTGCGCAGGCTGCACGACCGGGACCTCGCCATCGCCGTCGAGCACGCGTGGGGCCGGCTCAGCCAGGCCTGCCACGTGCACGCCTACGAGCTGCCCCCCACCGCCGACGAGCTGCGCGGCTGGTGCGAGACCGTCGCACAGTTCGTGGAGGCTCCGCCATGACCGACGAGGGGAGCGATTGAGTTTTCGTAGCACGACGAGCCCGGCTCTGACGCCGACACGCCGACCGGCGCTGGTTTGCTCGTGCGACCCCCGTTGAAGGTTGCCGCGGTCCGACAACTGTCAGGCGCACCGTCGCAGAAGCGGACCCTGACCGCCGTGCTCGACACCGTGCAGAGACCGCTGGCGGTCGCGAGCTTGTTCACCCCGGTTCCTGCAGGGGTCGGATGCGGGACATCTCGCGCTGCGAGCCGTACCACGGCCCGTCACACGGTGCAGGGCCACGGTGCTGCCACACAGGAGGTAGCGCCATGACAGCAGTGACCGTTCAAGCCCCACCGCCCGAGACGTCCCTTCGCCCCGTGGGCGGTGGCATCGGCGACTTCTTCGCCATCGCCGCCGAGATCGCCGAACTGGCGGACACCCCCGACGCGCGGCGCGCGGTGGCTGCGATCACCGCCACGATCACGGAACGAACAGGCCACCGCGACCTGGCCCCCGACCGCCGCGACGTGCCGTTGGCGGTGCGCCAGCGGGAGTTCGCAGTCGCGGCCCGACGCCTGGACCTTCCCGCCGGGCCCAGGGCCTGAGACACTGGCCAGGTCACCAAGGAGCCGACATGGGATGGGTTGTCCGGCTGCTCGGCACCCCCAGGCTCGAGCACGAGGGCGTCGAGGTCGCGGGACCGCGGGGCAACAAGGCCTGGGCGCTGCTGGCCTACCTCGTGCTGAGCGACGGCCCGGTCCGGCGCGACCGCATCGCGGCGTTGCTGTTCCCCGACGTCGCCGACCCCGCCGGTGCCGTGCGCTGGAACCTGTCCCAGCTGCGCAAGGCCATCGCCGGGCTGCAGCTCGACGACGACCCCTTGCGACTGTCCATTCCTGACGACGTCGCGGTGGACGTCGGGCGACTGATCGACGGTGACATGCCCGCCGCCGAGGTCACGACCGGCGAGCTCCTGGCAGGCATGCGCTTCGACGGCGCGCCGGCATTCGAGCTGTGGGTCTCGTCGGAGCGGCGCCGAGTCCAGGGCATGGCGACCGCGCTCCTGCGCGAGGCGGCGCTGGACGCGCTGAACGGTCGGCCTTCCACCGCTGCGGTGTTCGCCGAGCGGGTCGTGGTGTCAGACCCGTACGACGAGAACGCCCACGTCCTGCTCGTGCGGTGCCTGAGAGCTGCGGGTCGAGTCTCCGAGGCGGAGGCGCAGGTGGCCACGTCGACCGAGCTCCTCCGGCGAGAGCTGGGTACCGAACCTTCGGCCGCTCTGCGCAGGGCCGCGCAGCTGCCCGCTGCGGGAGAGGCGACCAGCGCCGGGCGCGCGGCAGTCCAGGCGCAGCTGCAAGCCGGTGAGGCGGCCGTGTCCGCGGGGGCCACTGACGCAGGTGTCGATGCGTTGCGACGTGCCGTGCTGGGGGCGCGCGGCAGCGGCGACCGCCAGCTGCTCGTGAGGTCGCTGGTGGCGCTCGGCGGGGCGCTCATCCACGCTGCCCGCGGCAGCGACCAGGACGCGCTGCCGGCACTGCACGAGGCCGCCTCTGTCGCGCACGAGATCGGGGCGCGTTCGCTGCTCGGCACCGCCCAGCGCGAGATCGGTTGGGTCAACCTGCTGCGCGGCCGCTACGAACGCGGCCGCGTCTGGTTGGACCGCGCCCGCGACACCGCACCCGGCGATGTTGCCAGCTGCGCGTGGGTCGACGCGGCCGCCGGAGCTCTGGAAACCGACGTCGCGGACTACGAGACCGCGTTCGCACGCCTGGACAGCGCCATCGCCGCGGCCGACGCGGCCAACGAGCCTCGCGCCTGGGCCTTCGCCTCGGCGATGCGCGGACGTGCCCACCTGCTTCGCCGCGAACTGGAGGCCGCCGTCGAGCACTCCGCCGCCGCCATAGACCGAGCCCAGGCGACCGGGTGGACGTCATTCGTGCCGTTCCCATCCAGCATCATCGCCGAGGCGCACCTGTTGGGCGGCGACGTGGCCACGGCAGGCGACATGTTCGACCACGCGTTCGCCCTCGGCTGCCAGATCCAGGACCCATGCTGGGAAAGCCTGGCGGCTCGCGGCATGGGGCTCGTCGCCGCTGAACGCGGCGACACCTCACGGGCGTTCGAGCTCCTCGCCGACGCGCCGCAGCGGTGCGCCCGCCTCCCGGACTCGTACCTGTGGGTGCAGGCGTACGCCCTGGACGCCCTCGCCCAACTGGCCGTCCGCGATGGGCATCCTCGCGCCGAGCAATGGGTGGACGAGTTGGACCGGCTGGCCTCCTCGCACGGCATGCGAGAGTTGCGGGTCAGCGTCGCCCGCCACTGGGCAGCACTGGGAGAGGAGGGAGCGGCCGAGACCGCCGTCGCCCTCGCCAAGTCGATCGACAATCCCGCTCTCCTTACGCGGACGTGACCGCATGACCCCAGCCAGACGCAGTGGCGTCGCGGTCCGACCGATTGCCCGCCGAGGTGGCGCTGCCGGCAGTGACGTACGCCGTCGTGCAGATGGTCACTCCACCCCTTGTCGCCAACCGGCTCGCCCACCGGGCTCGGCCTGTGCGCCGGGCTGGTCCTGACGCCCTCGCCGATGCGGTCTTGCCCCAGCACTGGACAAGCGTGAAGTCGTCCCCCATCTCGCCGGATCAACGAGTTCCGTTCCGACTTCCTGGCGCAGGCGCGCCAGCTCGTCTGCAGGGACGGTCTGCAGGAGCCGGGGTTCGAGCGACGCGCTGAACTGCAACCGGGAGCGCAGGTAGGGGTAACGCCGGCGGTAGGTCGCCGCCGCGATCTGCGGACGCGTCCAGAACCGGTCGGCGCTCGAGCCCTGCGCCGACCGCACCGCCTGCAGCGCTCGGGGGCGTCGATGACGGGTCCGCCGGGCGGCGATCCGCTCGAGGAGAGCATCGACCAGAGCCGCGCGCTGTTCAGCCGTCTGCGGTCCGAGCTCGCGCCTCAGCACCTCGGCCACGTGGCGGGCAAGCTCCGGACACCCGGTCGGCCGTGGGGGATCCGGGCCAGCGCCACGCCCCCGACGTTGCCGAGCGTGCCCACCAGCCGCTCGGTGGCCACGGCGCGGATGTGCTGACACTGGGCGGCCGAGTCGACCTCGAGTCCGTTGTCAGGGTCGGCGGTGACGGTCACCTCGGAGTCATACCCGCGCAGGGTTGCGGTCAGAGGGACCACCTGGACGACCCGCGGCTGGTGCATGAGGACGCGTTGGGCCGTGACGATGACCGCGGGGCGCGCCAGGCCGGCTTCCGATCCGGCTGGAACGCCGAGTTCAAGGCGCACCACGTCACCCGAGGTCAGCATCGAGCCAGTCGACGTCGTCGCTGGAGGTCGACTGTGTGAGGTCACGGCCCATCTGGTCTTGTCGGAGCACACGGACAGCCTGGGCGACCGTTTCTGCAACGGTGCTGTTGCGCTGTCGAGCGAGCCGCTTGAGCTCGTCGTGGGTGGTCCGGTCGACGCGGACGGTTGTGGTGCCGCTCATGCGGGTCATTCTACAGCTTGGTAGATCCTATGGTCTACAAGGGGCGCTCCGGCTGGCTGGCGGCGTCGCCCAGCCGCGATACCCAGGGCGAATAGCCGACGAATGCGTCTGTCCAGCGCACCGGTGAGAACCAACGTACTCTCGTTCTAGTTTTCGGGCGAAGGAGCCAGCATGGCCGCGGTCCCAGCCTTGCCGCCCCAGGAGCGGGAACGCCTGGAGGCTGTGCGTCGCTACGCGGTCCTCGACACCCCTCCAGACGGGGCGTTCGATCGTCTTGCAGCGCTGGCGGCGCGCTTCTTCGACGTGCCGATTGCCACGGTCTCGATCGTCGACCACGACCGCATCTGGTTCAAGGCGGCTCACGGCCTCGACGTGGGGCAGATCGACCGCGACCCCGGCCTGTGCGCCTCGGCGATCCTGCAGCAGGATCCCTACATCCTGACCGACGCCGCCCGTGATCCCCGCTCGATGGACAACCCGTTGGTGCGCGGCGCGCTGCGGGTGCGGTTCTACGCCGCGGCCCCGATCAGAACCCACGACGGTCACAACCTCGGCACGATCAACGTGATCGGGGGTCAGCCCCGCGAGGTCACCGAGGCCGAGATCGCCACCCTGCAAGACCTCGCCGACATCGCCGTCGACGAGCTGGAGCTGCGCTTGACCGCTCGCCGCACGGTGGCGCTCGAGCGCGCCCGCCGCGCCAGAGGCGAGTACCTCGTCGACCTCCTCCAGACCTGGCTACTGCCACAGCGCATCCCCCCTATCCCGGGCCTGGAGGTGGCCACCCATTACGCACCGGCATCCTCCGAGCTGCAGATCGGGGGAGACTTCTATGACGTCTTCGACCTCGACGACGGTCGGTTCGCCCTGGCTCTGGGCGACGTGTGCGGCAAGGGCCCTCACGCCGCGGCCGCGACCGGGGAGCTCCGACACATGCTGCGGGCGTTGGCGCGCGTCGAAACCCGCCCGAGCAAGGTCCTTGCCCGCCTCAACGAGATTCTGGTCCGAGAGGGACTCAAGGCCCACGGCCAAGACGGTTTGTCCGAGCGGTTCTGCACCGTGTGCTTTGCCTCCGTGGACACCACCACCACGCCCATCCAGGTGGTCATCGCCAATGCGGGCCACCCGCTGTCACTTCTGCGCCGCGCCGACGGCCGGGTGGAGCAGCGGGGCAGAGCTGGGGACCTCGTCGGCCCGTTCGCCGACTTCGAAGCCGGCGAGGAAACCACGCGCCTCGAGGCCCGCGACATGCTGCTGCTGTATACCGACGGAGCAGTCGAGCAGCGCGGTCAGTCCATCGAGGTCGGCGAACGGGCACTGCGCCGCGCCCTGGAGGCCGCACCAGCGACCAGCGCACACGCCGCCCTCGCGCACGTTCGCCACGCGGTCGAGGAAGCGCATGAGGTGTTGGACGACGACGTCGCGCTGGTGCTTGCCCGCGCCGTTGCCCGCTGACGCTCGCCAAGCAGCCGTGCGCTCGGGACCCGCGACCCGTGCCCTCCGGTGCGCGAGGCAGACGGGGACCGGTGCGCCATGGCATGGGGATGCCGGCGAGCACCTCCCGGTAGGTGCGCTGGGACTGCGACTGATTTGCACAGGACCGTGAAGGGCCGTCGGCCGTCGGACGCCGTCGGCGGCTCGCTTGCTGGTCGCCGAGCCGCCGTGGCCGGGCGCCCGTTCATCCAGCAGCGCGGAAACGGGCGTAGCGTTCCGCGAGGAAGGCCGGGTCGGGCTGCAGCAGCTGCTGGCGCGGCACGTCGAGGCGATGCCCTTCGAGTTCCTGCAGCCCGTACCGCAGCATGGGGCCGTCGATCTCGGCGAGGATGTCGCTGCGGACCTCAACGGTCAAACCGTCGGGCCGGACGCCGACGATCTGGTGATCGAACGCCGCGTGGTGCAACTTGCACAGCGCAATGCCGTTGGATACGGCGGTCGTGCTGCGCTCGTCGGTGTCGTCGAGGATGTGCGCAGCGTCAAGCAGTTCAGTGTGACGTAGCCGGCACATCGCACAAGCGCTCCGGTAGGCGGCGAGGACGCGTTCGCGGAAGACCCGCTGGTGCAGTCGCTGGCGCACCGGTTGGACCGTGTAGCCGCGGGCCGGGTCCTCCCCCGCTAGGACGGCGTCGGCGCCGGCGGTCGTGGCGTCCAGTGAGACGGTGAACGTCAAGGCCGCCGAGTCGTCAGCGACGACGTGTACCGGCCAGGTTGCCAGGTACTGCCCCGGCACCACCCCGAGGAAGTACACCAGCGGAGTGCTCTTCTGCATGGCCCAGCGGAGCCCTGCGTTGTCCCGATGCTGAGGATCGGTGCCGCGGTAGGCGTAGCGCAACCTGTCCCCCTCGGCGCGGTCGGGGTAGGGTGGCTCCTTGCCTGGCACAGGCGGCGCGGTCGTGATGGACAGCGGCAGCTTGAACTGGCTTGGCTTGAAGATGCCCTGCGGTCCGAGCAGACGGATCTGCCGACCCTCGAAAGCAACCCCTTCCTGCAGCGCCTGGCGAGGAAGAACCTCGCCGTGGCGCTCAACGAGTGCGGCCAGGTGATCGAACACCGCCAGGCGTGCCCGCTCCTCCCAGTCCATGGACCCCGGTCTACCGGATAGGCGGTTCGGAGGAAAGGGTCACGGCGCAGCCCGGCCCTCCACGGTGGAACGGGCTCGTAGGCGGCGCAGTCGCGTCGCCGAGGTCGAGCCTGGTGTGCGCGTGCTGGCCTTGCTCGCGCCGGTCACCGTCGAGCCGAGTCGCCCGATTGTCCTCCGCTACGACGCGGCGGCCGTGCAGGCGAGGGCGGCGGGGAGCGCCGGACCCTAGAACCCGGGCAACCAGGGTGAGCCGCCAGGGTGAGGAAGCCGCCGACTCTGTTTAGGCGGCACCAGGGGGATCCAGGCGCGCCCGGTTGATGACGGTCCTCTCATCGACCGGCGCTCCCATCGACCAGTACTGCCAGCCGTCGATCACCAGATAAGAGCCCTTGACTGCCTTGCTCTTCTTGGCAAACCAGCTGAGCTGGGCGCGCAGTGCCGCCAGTCCACGCCAACCGACGGCGTTGTCGGCCTCGCCGTGCTGGCCTCCGCCGGTGCTTGCGCTTCAGCGTCGGCCGAGATCGCGACGGCGACTTCCGCAGCGATCGCGCGGACCTTCACAGCCCCCACGTACCGTAGATTCCCGTGGCTGACATCTCGCTGCACTCGACACGCTACGGCCGGCCGGCCGGCCGCCGAGCTGCTGCGCGAGCGCGTCGCGGCGGCCAAGGCCGACGATCCGCTGCAGCCGGTGACCGTGGTGGTGCCGACGAACTACGTGGGCGTGTCGATCCGCCGGCTGCTGGCCAGCGGCGAGCTCGGCGCGGTCACCGCGCAAGGCGCCGGCGTCGCCGGGCTCAACCTGCTCACCGTGTACCGGTTGGCCGAGCTGCTGGGCGCCCCGCGCCTGGCCGCGCAGGGACGCCGACCGGTGTCGACCCCCGTTGTCGCCGCCGCGGTCCGCACCGTGCTCACCGACGCGCCGGGGATCTTCGCCGAGGTCCGCGAGCACCCTCCACCGAGGAGGCGCTCGTGCACGCCTACCGGGAGCTGTCCGAGCTGCGGGAGACCAGCCTTGACACGCTGGCGGCCACCGGCATCCGCGCCAGCGAGGTGGTGCGCGTGCGCCGCGCCGCACGCGTCCTCCTCGCCGGCGCCTGGTTCGAAGAGGCCGACCTCATGGGTGCGGCAACCGAGGCGCTGCGTGCCGGCTCGACGGTGCTCGACGACCTCGGCACGGTCGTCGTGTACCTGCCCCAGGACCTTTCGCTGTCGGCTGCGGCGCTGCTCGGCGAGGTCGCCGGCCGCGCGCCGGTGGAGGTGATCGCGGGGCGCACCGGCGTGGCCGCGGCGGACGCCGACATCGACCGTGTCCTCGTCCGCCTCGGCCTGCACCCGCCGCCCCCCATCCACGAACCGCCCCCGACACCCACGGCCGTCGTCTCGGTCTCCGACCCCGAAGAGGAGGCCCGCTCCGCCGTCGAACGGGTCGTCGCCGCCGCCCGCGACGGCGTCGCCCTGGAGCGCATGGCGGTGCTCTACCCGACGGTGGAGCCCTACGCGCGCCTGGTCGCCGAGCAGCTCGACGCCGCCGGCGTGGCGTTCAACGGCCGGGCGGTGCGCCCGCTGGCGGACCGGATGCTCGGCCGCTGGCTGCTGGACCTGCTGGCGCTGGCCGACGCCGACTATGCGCGGCCGAGCGTCATGGGGCTGATCGCGCAGGCCCCGGTGCGCGACACCGACGGGCGGTGGGTGACCGCCGGGCCGTGGGAGCGCATCAGCCGCCAGGCCGGCATCGTCCGCGGCCGGGACCAATGGGCGGACAAGCTCGCGTGGTTCGCCGCGGACCTGCGCCAGCGCGCCGACGTCGAGGAGGCCGCCGACGAGCCACGGACGTGGCTGATCGAGCGCAACCGCCGCGACGCCGACCGTGCGGACGGGCTCCGCGCGTTCGTCGACGAGCTGTGCGACCGGTTGACTGCTGCGCAACGCCTGTCGACGTGGCGCGAGCTCGCCGAATGGTGCCAGGCCACCGTCCGGCGCTACCTGGGGGGTGACCAGGCCCGGGGGCGCTGGCCCGAGGTCGAGCGCGCCGCCGCGGACAAGGTCGAGGGGGCGCTTGACCGGCTGGCCGGCCTGGACGCGGTCGAGCAGGCCACCGACCTCGACGTGTTTCACCGCACGCTGCGCCTCGAGCTCGACGCCGACCTCGGAAGGGTCGGTGCGTTCGGCCGGGGGGTGCTCGCAGGGACGGTGTCGGCGGCGCTCGGCGTCGACCTCGACCTGGTCGTCGTGCTGGGCCTGGCCGAGGGGGTGCTGCCGACCCGTGCGCGGGAGGACTCGTTGCTGCCCGACGCCGAGCGTCCCGCCGTCGGCGACGAGCTGCGGTTGCGCACCGCGCACATCGGCGTGGAGCACCGCCACATGCTCGCCGCGCTGTCCGCCGGCCGCAGCCACCGGGTGCTCGTCTACCCGCGCGGTGACCTGCGGCGCAGCATCGAACGGGCGCCGTCGCGCTGACTGCTCGACGCCGCAGCGGCGCTCGCAACCGGGATCCCCGCCGGACGGTCGCTGCCGTCGACCGCCGGCTGGCTCACCACCGTCGCGTCGTTCGCCCAGCGGGTGCGCACCGTGGGGTTCCCCGCGACCCGCCAGGAGTACGGCCTGCGGGCGCTGGCTGACGTCGGCGTCCGCCGCGAGCTGCCCGCCCACCCGCTGGTCGCCGGCGACGCGGGCCTGGCCGCAGGCGTGGACCTCGCGCTGACCAGGGGCCGGCGGGCCTTCACCCGCTTCGACGGCAACCTCGCCGCCCTCGGCGCCGAGATCACCTCGCCCGCCGATCCCGACCGGGTAGTGTCGGCCTCGCAGCTCGAGACGTGGCTCGCCTGCCCGCACGCCTAGCTGCTGCAGTACGTCCTGCGGGTGCAGCCGGTCGAGTACCCCGAGGAGCTGCTCGAGATCGACCCCATGGAGAAGGGGTCGCTGATCCACGACGTGCTCGAACGCTGGCTCGACGAGCAGCTCGCCGCCGGCCCGCCCCCGCCGGCCCAGCCGTGGCCGCCGGAGGCCCGCGCGCGCATGCGCGAGCTCGCCGAGCAGGCGTGCGACGCCGCGGAGCAGCGCGGCGTGACCGGCTACGCGCTGCTGTGGCGCCGCGACCGCCCGCGCATCGTTGCCGACCTCGAACGCTTCGTCGACGCCGACGACACCCGCCGCCGCGAGCTCGGCCTCGTGCCGCTGGCCGCCGAGTGGGCATTCGGCATCCCCGGCCAGCCCGCCCCCGCCGTGGCCATCGACCTCGGCGACGGCCGCTCGGTGCGGGTGCGGGGGCGCATCGACCGCCTCGACCGCTGCGCCGACGGGAGCCTGGTCGTGGCCGACTACAAGACTGGCAGCACCTACTCCTACCGAGGTCTCGGCGAGGACAACCCCCTCGGCGACGGCGACAAGCTCCAGCTGGCGATCTACGGCCTGGCGGTGCGCGACACGCAGCAGGCCGCGGGCGTGCGCAGCGAGTACTGGTTCACCTCCACGCGGGGCGAGTTCAAGCGCATCGGCTACCCGCTCACCGACGCGGTCGTGGCCAGCTTGCAGCGTGCGCTCACCGTCGCCGCCGACGGCATCGCCGCGGGCCGCTTCCCGATGCGCCCGCCCGAGCCCGGCTGGTCCATGTTCACCGAGTGCCGCTTCTGCGACCCCGACGACCTCGGCACCGCCGAGCGCTACCGCGACTGGGAGCGCGTCCGGCTCGCCGCCGAGCTGCGCGACTACGTCGCCTACATGGAACCGGCCGTGCTCACCGCCGACGCCGACCCCGACACCCCGATGGCAACGTCATGACGCCGGCGCTGTCCGACCAGGCGGCCCGCGCCCGCATCGCCACCGCGCTCGACGAGACGTTGTTCGTCGAGGCCGGCGCCGGGTCGGGCAAGACCCGCTCACTCGTCGAGCGGGTCGTCGCGCTCGTGCACGACGGCACCGAGATGCGCCACATCGCCGCGATCACCTTCACCGAGAAGGCCGCCGCCGAGCTGCGTGACCGCATCCGCCGCACCCTGGAGGAACAACGCGACGCCGCCGCCGACGGCACGCCGGCACGCGCCCGTCTGCAGACGGCGCTGGACCAGGTCGACGCGGCCGCCATCAGCACGCTGCACGCCTTCGCCCAGCGCATCCTTTCGGAGAACCCCATCGAGGCGGGCCTGCCGCCGAACGTGGCGGTGCTCGACGAGGTCGCCTCCGACATCGAGTTCGAGGATCGCTGGCGCAGCTTCCGCGACGCGCTGCTCGCCGAACCCGCCCTGCGGCGCTGTCTGCTGCTGGCCTTCGCCGCGGACGTCCGCCTGGTCGACATCCGCCATCTCGCCGCGCAGTTCGAGGCCAACTGGGACCTCGTCGCCGACCCACGGCGGATCCCCTGGGGGGCGAGCGAACCGCCCGCGGTGGTCACCGACGAGCTCGTCGAGGGCATCGAGGCGCTGCTCGCCCGCCGCGACGAGTGCGCCGACAGCGACGACCTGCTCTGCGCCTACCTCACCGACCAGGTCGCGCCCTACCTCGAGCAGCTGCGCGCGGCGCCCGACGAGTTCGAGGCCCTGCGCCTGCTCAAGCAGGGTAAGCCGACCCTCAAGTTCGGCCATGGCAGGAAGGGCAACTGGCTCGACAAGGCCTCGATCGCCGCGGGCCTGACCGCGCTCGGCGAGGCCCGCCAACAGCTCGCCGACAGCGTCGCGCTGGCCTGCCTGCGCCGCATCGCCGTGGAGGTCGCGGGGTTCACCCTCGAGGCGGCGGCGCGCCGGCGCACCGGCGGGCGCCTGGCGTTCCACGACCTGCTCGTGCTCGCCCGCGACGTGCTGCGCGGCCCCCACGGCGTCACGGTGCGCGACCGGCTGCGCGGGCGCTACCAGCGCCTGCTGCTCGACGAGTTCCAGGACACCGACCCCATCCAGATCGACCTCGCGGTGCTGATCGCCTCCGCCGACCCCGACGCGGCCGCCAAGGCCTGGCCCGACATCGCTGTGGAGGCCGGGCGGCTGTTCTTCGTCGGTGACCCCAAGCAGTCCATCTACCGTTTCCGCCGCGCCGACATCGACCTGTTCCTGGCGGCCCGGGGCGTGTTCGGCGACCCGGTCGCGCTCACGACGAACTTCCGGGCCAGCCCTGCCGTGATCGGCTGGGTCAACCACGTGTTCGGCCAGCTGATCGAGCCCTCGACGGGCTCGCAGCCGGCCTACCAGCCGCTGGACGCCGCCCCGGCGCGCACCGATTCGCCGGTCGGACCGCCCGTCGCCGTGTTGGGTGCAGCCGTGCACACCGACCCCGACCTCAGGGCCGACGGGCTGCGCGAGCACGAGGCCGCCGACGTGGCGGGCGCGGTCGTGGCGGCGCTGGGCTGGCAGGTCAGCGAGCGCGGCCCCGACGGCACCGAACGCTGGCGCGACGCCACCCTCGGCGACATCACGATCCTGCTGCCGGCGCGCACGTCGCTGGCCGAGCTCGAGCAGGCGCTGGACGCCCGGGGCATCCCCTACCGCGCCGAGGCCAGCTCACTGGTGTACGCCACCCGCGAGGTGCGCGAGCTCATGGCGACCCTGCGGGCGGTCGCTGACCCCACCGACCAGCTCGCGCTGGTCACCGCGCTGCGCTCGCCGGTGTTCGGCTGCGGTGACGACGACCTGTTCACCTACAAGGTGCGCCACGGCGGGGCGTGGCACCTGCTCGCCGACCCGCCCGAGGGTCTCGACCCGGCGCATCCCGTCGGTGCGGCCATGCGCTACCTCAAGGGCCTGCACGCCGAGCTCGCGTGGCTGGCCCCCGCCGAGCTGGCCGACCGCGTCGCCCGCGACCGGCGGCTGTTCGAGCTCGGCTACGCCGCGGGGCGCCCGCGCGAGGTGTGGCGGCGCCTGCGCTTCGTGATCGACCAGGCGCGGGCGTGGAGCGAGGCCGAGGGCGGCACCCTGCGCGAGTACCTGGAGTGGGCGCGCCTGCAGGCCTCGGAGAGCGCCCGCGTGGCCGAGACGATCCTGCCCGAGACCGACGACGACTCCGTGCGGATCATGACCATCCACGCTGCCAAGGGCCTGCAGTTTGCGATCACGATCGTGTCGGGCATGACCACCGCCTCCCGCGGTCACCGATCACGCGTCGAGGTCGCGTTCCCCCCCCGACGCGCCGGTGGCCCTCAAGGTCGGCACCGGTCTGGTCACCCCGGAGTTCGAGGCGTTCAAGCCGATCGACGAGCAGATGGACTTCCACGAGCGGCTGCGCCTGCTCTACGTCGCGTGCACCCGCGCCAAGGATCACCTGGTCGTATCGCTGCACCGCAAGCAGCGCAAGAAGCCACCGGACGAGCGGCGCAACTGCACCAACGCCGAGCTCGTCGCCGGGGCGTGCGAGGGCCTCGACCTGCCCGAGGCCGCCATTGACGTCGACCTGCCCGGCCGGCCCGCGCCTCCCGCGGTGGTCGAGCCGCCGCCCGACCTCGCCGCCTGGGAGGCTGAACGGGCCGCTGCCCTGGGGGCAAGCGGGCGGTGGCGCAGCGTCGGCGCCTCCGACGTCGCGCTGCTCGCCGCCGCACCCGCACTGGACGGCGCGGCCGCCGAGGCCGACCAGGCCGAGGATGCCGAGACGGCGGCCGGCGCCGCCAAGCAGCCGCGCGACCTCGAGCTGCCTCCCTGGCAGAAGGGCCGCTACGGCACGGCGATCGGCCGGGCGGTCCATGCCGTGCTGCAGACCATCGACCTGGCCACGGGCAAGGGGTTGCCCGAGACCGCCGCCGCGCAGGCCGCCGCCGAGGGCGTCACCGGCCGGGAGGCCGACATCGCCCGCCTCGCCCGCGCCGCGCTCGCCGCGCCGTCGGTGCGCGAGGCGCTGGGGTGCCCGCGTTGGCGGGAGACCTACGTCGCCGCCCCCGTCGGCGACCGCACGCTGGAGGGCTACATCGACCTGCTGTACCGCACCGAGGACGGCCTAGTGGTCGTGGACTACAAGACCGCCTCGTCCACCGCCGACCTCGACCGGCGCATGGCGACCTACCGCGCCCAGGGCGGCGCCTACGCCCTGGCCGTCGAGCTCGCGACCGGCGAACCCGTCGCCCGTGTGGTGTTCGTGTTCCTCACCCCCACCGGCGCCGTCGAGCTCGACCTCGACGATGTGGCGCAGGGCAAGCGCGAGGTGCTGGCAGCCCTGGCGCGCGCGCAGCAGCCCACACCGATCGCGTAGCGTAGCCGGCGGCGGGATATCCGAAGGCTGTGGACAGGCGCGGGGACAGGCAGGGCGAGCCCGGCTACTGTCCGGTCACGACAAGACCGGCATGGGAGGGCGGGGTGGGCACAGGGTGGCGCGAACAGCTACCGGATCCCATCGAAGTCCCCTTGCAGGAGGTCGGCGCCGTCATCAGCGACCTGGATCGTCTGCTCCGCACCGCCGAACTTGGGGGCTACGACGAGATGGCGCGTTCAATCGACGAGATCCTTGGCCGCATGACTCGGTGGGTCTGGCCTCTTCTTGGCGAGCTGGAGGATGGGGAGGACTACGATGGCTAGCGTGACCGAGCAGACAATCAGCGTGACCGAGGCCGCCCAACGGCTGGGCATCACGACCGAAGAAGCCTACGATCTCGTCTTCGCGCGCAGGTTACGGACCGTAGGGACTTCCACTGGTCGTCGCGTCGTCCCGCTCGAAGCCCTTGACCAACTCATGGGCCAGCAGGAATCGGCAGACGAGCCGGTCTGACAAGCCGCGCTCCCAGCGAACCACACAAGCGGGACTATTCCAGCGTCCTTCCTCCGGACGCGCCAGCAAGCTATGGGTACATCCGCCGATACGCAAGGCTGGCAGGGGACCCTCAGCCGGCGACCACGGCGGCTGCCCGGAAGAAGTCGGTGGGCAGGTCGTGGCGCAGACGCCAGGTGATGGCGATGGGCCGTTCGCCGCGGTGGGTGAGGTAGTCGGCGGGACCGAGGCACAGGTAGGGGCGGGGTCCGGCGATGTCGGTGGATTTCGTCTCGCGGGCGAACAGCACGACGTGGGTGCCGAGTGCGCGGTGGGTGAGGTAGCGCTGCCCGGTCTCCGAGACGAGAGCGGTCGCGTTCTGGCTCTCCCAGTGGAACACGCGTGGACTTTCGGCGTAGTCGCGGTACATAGTGCTCGGCGAGAACTGATGGTCGGCTTTCTGCAGGGTTACCAGCAGCGCGTCGGTCTGCGTTTCCTCGCACCAGGCGACCCCGGCGACGAACGACTTGGGCTTGCGCTGGAACGTCGCGTACCCCAGCGCCGCCAGCACCTCCTCGCGGCTGTAGCGGGCGTGGGTTGCCAGCGGCACGTGCGCCAATCCCAGCTCCAGCGGCCGGGGCACGTGCTCGGCGTGGTCCAGGGCGACGGCGATGACCTGCCGCAGTTCGTCGCGGGCGGCGGCGAAGGGCGCCAGCGACGCCAGGCCCTGCCCGTAGCTGGTAAAGCCGCCGGCGTCGGGCCACAGCGTCCAGAACAGCATCCGGGCGAGCCGCTGCTCCCGCTCGGTCAGCTGCTCGTAGGCCGGCGCGTCGTCGGCGAGCAGTCGGGTGTACAGCTCGCCCCGTTCGGGGTCGTCGACGTGGGCGAGGGTGCGGGCGCGCTTGAGGTAGTCCTGCTCGCCGGGAACGGGCGGGG